>Ga0247823_10000553_pt1 | contig 31290 bp, 26 predicted proteins | sample 13C_PalmiticAcid_2_FD_192426 | JGI IMG/M metagenome (GOLD analysis project Ga0247823, IMG submission 192426) | Soil microbial communities from agricultural site in Penn Yan, New York, United States - 13C_PalmiticAcid_Day30 | ecosystem: Environmental > Terrestrial > Soil > Agricultural land...
CGGCGGGCGGTGTGGCGCTTCTCCTCTCGGGTCGCCCCGCGCTCGCACTGATCGCCGGCGCGATCGCAGCGCTCGCCTTCGTCGCGCTCGTACACGCCGCGCGTCGGGCAGAACGGACGATGCGCGAGCTCGCCGACCAGCTCGCGATCGCGGCCGACGACCGCCCGTCGGCCTTGCCCTCCGCGTTCGCCGATCTCGACGCCGCGATCGTCCGCGCGGTCGACGCAATGCGGCAGCGCGAGGCGCGGCACCGCGTGCAGGCGCACGGCGACGACGCCCTGCTCGACACCGTCCCCGCCGCGCTGTTCCTGACCGACGCCGCGGGAGGCCTGCTGCGCACCAACCGCGCCGCGCGCGCGCTCGCACCCGCCGCGCCCGCGCGCTTCGCCGACCATCCCGCGTTCGCCGCCGCCGATGCCGCCGCGCTACTCGTCGGCCCGCCCGACGCGGGGCGCCTGTTGCGCCTCGCGGGCGGCCGTGTCGCGCACGCCTCGGTCGGGCTGTTCGAGCTGGCCGACGGATCGCGGCGCCGGTTGATCGCGGTGCAGCCCGTCGCCGAAAGGCTGGGGGCGGTTGAAACCGACGCGTGGCACCGGCTGAGCCGCGTTCTCGCGCACGAGATGATGAATTCGCTGAGCCCCGTGATCTCGCTCGCCGAAAGTCTCGCCGCGCTCGATCCCGCCACCCCCGCCGATCGCGCGCAGGCCGCCGCGGCCGCCGCCACGATCGCGCGGCGCGCGCAGCATCTGATGGGCTTCGTCGAACGCTATCGCCAGTGCCTCGCCATCCCCCAGCCGCGTCCCGAACCCGTCGACCTCGCGATCTTCGCTGCCGACATGATCGCACTCGCGCGGGGGTTCGACCCGCGCGCCGCGCTGCGGATCGACGCCGCCGCGCCCGGCGCCGTCGTCGCAATCGACCGCGAGCTCGTCGAACAGGCGCTGCTCAACCTGCTCAAGAACGCCATTGAAGCCGCCGCGGACCGGCCGCAACCCGTGGTAACCCTCGGCTGGAACATCGCGGGCGACATGCTGCGCTTCACCGTCGAGGATAACGGCCCCGGCCTTCCCTCCGACGCCGAAGACATCTTCCTCCCCTTCTACACGACCAAGGCCGACGGCGGCGGGATCGGGCTCACCATCGCGCGCCAGATCGCGATCTCGCACGGCGGCGCGCTGACCGCCGAGCCGCTGCCAGCCGGGACGAAACTGTTGATGCAACTGCGGATGTGATGCGAACGAATGGCCGTTTGGAGCCTGTCCGCTTTCCGGCGCAAATTTCAAGAAGCGGACATTTCTCGACAGAGGGACGGTACTATCGGGAGCGATGACGGTAATATCGATTTCGACGACGAAGAAGCGGTGAATGCCGCAATCGGTCAATACACTGATTTCGTCGGGAACAGCCAAGATGGCCTTGATGTTGAAGGCAAATCCTCGACAGGCTTATCGATCTGTTAACGCGCCTCCCCAATCGAAGCCGTTTTCACAATGAAGTGCTGAAAATCACCGACGACGACATTTTCGACTATAGGCCACTCTGACCAGCAGCCTCGGGCAGTCAGCTCCGCCAACGCTCGTATCTCCCATGAGGATCATGAAGCGTGCCCAGGCTCGGCTTGTTCTTGAGTTTGACAACCTTGGCCGCGACTTTACTCAACTCATCGGCACCTCCGGGCTTCCACCCCTTCCGGATCGCCCACGACTTGATCGCCTCCCGATCGAGTATGTGCCCCTTCGCGCGCAGGATGCGAAACACGCCGTCGGCATGCTCCTTGTCGCGCGGATGGAGCACATCATATGAAATGTTGCTGATCGCGGTCAGGGACTCGAGCGCCTTAACGATCACCGGATCGTCGATGAGCGGTTTAGTGGCCTCGCGCTTTGCGCCGTGCACGACCGGGTTCCAGCGATTAATCCACTGATCGATGTCACCGTCAAACTCGGGCACGGCAACGATACCTGCCACGCCCGGTTTCCCATCGAGCGTCTCCAGCATCGCCTCGTCGGCATAGAAAGCGATGACGACGCTGTTGCGGGCGGAATAGCCGAAGGTGCGCAGCGTCGCGTGGCAGAGGGTGACGCCGCCATCGAGACTGAACCTCATCCCCTTGGACAGGGCCTTGGATGCGCCCGGCCCCAGGTGACCGGCAAGCGAGGTATGGTCGAGCTGGCTCTTGGTATGGGTCAGCAGCACAATTTCTGTGGCGCGCGGAGATGTTTCGATCGCAATTTTTTTCGCGTAGGCTGCCGCGAGTTGCCATGAAGTAACGTCCATTGAATCGACTGGGACCACCACTCGGAACATACCAGCTATTTCCTCTTTCCAAATTTTGCCATGGCGCCCGCCGCGGCATATTTTTACAAGTTCTTTTCAAAGCCATCAGGCGAAACGTCTCTTATTCCAGCAGCTGAAGCCTTCGCAGCGTCGAAGACGCGAGCAGCCTCCTTATCCCCTGCGTTCGCAGCAGTGACCAGCTCAGCGAGCGGGGAATATGGCTGGTCGTATTGCCCTTTTTCAAGGAGGTTTAGCACTCGGGTCGCAGCCCAGATCCAGCGCTCTGCGTCAAGTCTCTCGACCGACTTAGGTGTCGAAGTAACAGCGAATTGGGCGTCAGTGTCGACGTAGAGGCCCGATTGCCGGATTTTCTCGAGCTGTCCTTGCTGAACCGCCTCTGCGACCTTCATCAGCCAGCGTTGCTCGATTCCGAAAACCGCCTTTTGTTCATCCGACAGCCGGGCAAGCTGTGGCAGAATATCTGCGCGAAGCTCGTCACGCAGGTCGGAACTCATCGGAGGCAAGGGGACCTTGCTGCCGGATTTGAGGCCGAGCGCAGCAAATCGCGCGGCGATCTTGTCATTCACGGTACCCATGTCGAGCCCATATTTTTGCGTGAAAGATGCCTGCAGCACGAAGAAGGCCATGAAGTGGCGATAGCTATGCTGGCTCCCGGCACCTCTGGGCTTTTCCCAACCGTTTTCGATGATGTGGCCCTTGCCGGCTTCTTCGAACGCGAGGATCGCGAGACTGAGCGCCGAGCCGGCACTGCCGCCATTCTGCAGTAGCCGGGCATCCTGCAGTAGCCGAGTAGCATTGCCGACCACGGCTTCGAGCGCCGCGGCCTTCGCCTCGTTTGCATCTCCAGTCATGTTTCCCCAACTCAAACTCTAACTCCGCCAACACCGCTCAAGTCCCTTCCCCAGAAGAGCGACCTTATTTCCTTTGACGGCGCCGTACAAATCACCGTCCGGCTTCTCAAACGCTACAGCAACCCGTTCCATGTCGGCGTCAGTTGCATCGGACGGCCAGGCACTGACGGTCATGCTGCAAGGCAAAGGACTATGAAGTCTGCCAATGTGGCCCAGATCATTTTCAGGTGTGTGGGAGACACGTTGAACCTTGGCGAATGAACATACCGGTTCAGGGTGTCGATCGAGATAATCTCATCGCCCTGCTGTAGCTTATTCAAAACACCCAGATACTTTCGGTCTATCTTGCCTTTATCGTGAAGATCGGCAGCGACCTTTGCTGCCTTCTTCGATAGCTTGTCATTCTCATAGACGGCGGGAACACCGACCCGGCCGACATAGTTATCGATGGCGAGTTCCAGCAGGACCCGCAGTAGAACTGAGATAGCATTTGGATGGACCCCGAGCTCAAGCTTGTACTGGAGTTCCTCCCAGATTTCCCGTTGGCGATGGAGATGCGCCGGCCAACTGACACCGTAGTCGAGATCGGGGATGAGATGAGGCCACTCCGGCGGCTTAGGGGGACGCGGCTTTGGCGCTGCCGGTTTGGGCGAAGCGGGAGGCGGCGGGGTTGCTGTTGAGCGCGGCCGCCTAGGGACTGAGGGAAGCACGCCCTCACCGTCCAGCCGGTCGATGTAGTCGAGCTTGCGCTGCGTGTCCCAGACATCCTCTAGGGTGACAAGGCGCATGGCGAGGTCGTGCGCGATGCGCTGCAAGGCCTGCAGGGTTTCCTGCTCGTCGCGGATGAACTCGAGCTTTCCCTTTCGAACCGAAAGGCCGACACGGTTTCGCAGGGCTTCCGCCGAAAGGAGTCGATTGAGGTTCGACCGGGGAATCTTACGGGAGGGAAGCATCTTGGCGGCCCGCAAGCTCTTTTCAATCTCGTCCGCAACATTGAGGCCAGTGCTTTTGCCTGTGCGGATGACGAAGTTGTTCTTCATCCGATCGGTCCAGGTGCTTTGCCCTATTCCGCCCTGAACGCCTGTATGGCGCCGGTAGAGAATGTCATCGACACGATCACGATCGGTCTCGACGCGGCATTCGATCGTCTCGGGGAACTTCCCGGACCACTGCTCCCTCAGTTGCGTGAAGAACTGCTGCAGCTCCACCGTGGGCGCGCGACGCGGGTTGTCCAAGAGCTTAAGGCAAGTGGTGCGACGGTTGCCGTCTGCGACGATGAATCGAAGACCGTCAGGAAAAACCAGCGGCGGCTCGAATACCTCGCCCTTTACGACTAAGTCCCTTGCAAGACTGCGCATGTGCGGCTCCTGTGTCGCGAACAATTGCGCGATCGCCGCCGTCTCGTTCTCAAGTTCTCCGTGTCTGTCATTGGCCGAGTTGACGACCAATGACACCAGTGACAAGTGCCGATAAGCCATGGCGCCCCCCTCGCGTCGAATGTAGACAGCGGATTCGAGGTTGTATATCCGCAACAGACACTTGAACCTCGGGCCCGCCAAAAGTTTTGACGTCGCCTCGCGGGCGGCGTGGCTGCCGATCTCGACGTGCTGAAGCCCGCTTCATCATTGAACTGGCGAAAGAAAGGCCCCTCGTGAGGTTTCAGGTTGGATCTTTTGCCGCTCCGGAAGTGCAACCGGTTTGCGTCCTCATCAAGGACGGCTGGAACGACTGGTTCAAATGGTACACGCTTTATTCGGCGACCATCGTAATGCCTGATGGGCGACAGGTAGAACTCGGCGGCGTGAAGATCGGTCGGCAGGGCATGACCGAGGACCAAGGCAGCACGGAACTGCCCCCCGATTTCGCAGCGCTGGATGCGACTCACTTTTCAATCGGACAAAGTGAGAATTACTACGAGACGCTGATCGCGCTTGGTGACGACATCCGGGTCGCCTATCTAATGGCATTGCGCGACTGCGCCTTTGCGCTCGACATCTTCGATGCAAATGGGGCCGAGCCGGTCATGACGCAGTCGCTACTGCGCGACATCGAGCAGTCACGAGTGCGCGAACGGTTTCATCGCCTCGCCAACGGGCAGGTAGCGTTGACTCCCTACGCCTTCGCCTATGATTTCCCGAGCGATCCACTAGCGCTTTCGCAGGCGCCGACCCTGACTTTCGAGGTGACGCCGGATTCGATGCCCGCCACCAACATCCACGTGCTGATCGGCCGGAACGGTGTTGGGAAAACGCGCTGTTTCGATTTCCTTAGCCGGGCGCTGCTGGGACTTCCTGCCGACGATCCGGCGCAATCGGTGGGGGTACTGCGAAGCACGATTGAGCCGCAGTTCGGTTGGGTAATCCAACCTGACAAGCGCGAGCCTGACTTCGCCGGGCTGGTGACGGTCTCGTTCAGCGCCTTCGATTCCAAGGGCCCGCTCGTGCAAGCCTCCGATTCCAAGAAACGTTATGCCTATATCGGCCTCGTCACCGAACAGGCGCTCGCAGGTGTGCCGGCGCCGCCCCTGCGGCTCCTGCGCGTCAAGTCGGTGCAAGAGCTAGCCGAAGAATTCTCCATCAGCGTTATCGTTTGCCGTGAAGGCGTCCGGCGCAGTCGTTGGCGAGCGGCCCTCGAGACGCTGGCCGCTGACCCGTTGTTCGCGGAGGCTGACGTCGCCGCGCTGGCCGCCGAGGAAGCTGGTGACGTTCAGAGTCGGGCCCGCAATCTATTCGGACGGCTAAGTTCGGGGCATGCCGCCGTACTGCTGTCGATTACGAGACTCGTCGAGCATGTCGAGGAGAAGTCGCTGGTTCTTATCGACGAGCCGGAGGGTCATCTTCACCCGCCGCTACTTTCGGCCTTCCTCCGCGCGCTGTCGGAGCTGCTTACCAATCGAAACGGCGCCGCGATCATCGCCACCCATTCGCCGGTCGTACTGCAGGAGACGCCACGCTCCTGTGCCTGGAAACTTAGCCGGGTGGGGCGAGAAGTGAGAGTGGACCGGCCGGAGCGCGAGACTTTCGGGGAGAATGTGGGCGCGCTGACGCGAGAAGTATTCGGATTGGAAGTGACCCAGACCGGCTTCCACAAGCTGATCGCGGATATAGCTCAGGGCCGCACCTATGAGGAAGTCATCGCGGTGTTCGGCGACCAACTGGGCGCGGAAGCTCGCGCCCTAGCCCGTGCAATCACGCTGCTGCCGCCCGGTCAGGGACCGCTTTAGTATGCGCACCCTTCCCCTGCCTGCGATCAATCCGGCTGATCTCCTCGCCGCCTGCGTTGGCGGCGTGGGTGATGGACTGGCCGCAGCGAGGCTCAACAGCGCGACGCCGACGCTGCTGGCGACGTCGGTACTCTTTCACGCTCGGGCGGCCGCCCACACCCTCGATACGATCCCACGCGTTGCGACGGCCGGCGCAGGCGGCGCGACCAAGGCGGATCTCGAAGGGCTCTATAGGGACCAGATGAGCAAGGCCCGCGGAGCGGCGCGGCGCTATTATGACCTCATCCGCAACGGTACCGAGCACGGCAAGTGCCCCTTATGCGGGGTCGGCATGGTGCGCACGCTTGATCATCATCTGCCCAAATCGCAATATCCCGACCTTTCGGTCTGCCCCTACAATCTCGTGCCTGCCTGCGACTTCTGCCAGGCGGGGAAGCTGGCGCGGTTTCCAGCAAACCCTGGCGAGCAGACGCTGCATCCCTACTACGACGACTATGGCGCGCATCAGTGGATCTTCGCGACGCTCGACGTCGCCGGACCGCCTGCGCTCGTGTTCCGGGCCGACCCGCCCCCCGGGTGGGCCCCGGTCGACCAGCAGCGGGTCACCCGACATTTCAGCCTTTTCCGCTTGGGGCACGTCTATACATCGAACGCCAACGACGACCTTGGTCCGCTGCGATCGCGGCTCGAGCAACTCGACGCCGCCGGCGGTGCCGCAACTATACAAGCCTATCTCGTGGACGAACGCGACCGATGGGCTAACCGCCTGAACAGCTGGCAGCACATCGCATATCAGACGCTTGCGGCGGATGCCGGGTTCGTAAATGGCGGCTATCTGAACATCCCCGTCTAGGTACGCCGCCGACGCCACGCACCGGGTTACTCAAAACTCGACACGATAGAGCCAAGCACGCGCCAGATCTGTTCCTGTCTTGGATGAATACCCCTCGCTGAACGGGAAAATGATCCGTGCGCCAAGCAAGTTGCCCTCGAAGATGTGGTAGAGCGCGAAGCCGAGCACCTGCGCCTTCGTACCCAGTGGGCACAGCATCAGGCTGGTGTCGCGATTTCTTGCCAATTTTTGCTCGATAATCTCTCCCAGCACAGACGCTGTTCCGAACGGATCATTTGCAGGTGCAAATGAACGATTTGTCTCGGAGAAGTTGGGATCGCCGAGTTCGTCCGCAGCCTGACGTGATCTCAGCACGCTCTCTTGGTACATGTCGGCCCGGAGTGACGGCAATCCGAACACTTGGTGCTTCCCGGCTTTGTCCTTGTTCTCGGCAACTGCAGCGAGCAGACGATCGTCGTATCCCATGCCTATTACTAGGAAGTCCTCTCCGCCACGGACACTCGAGGAACCTTCTAATCCTCGAATGGGACGCACTTCGAGAATCGATCCGGTGGAGAACGGCGTCTTTTCCTTTAGCGCGTAGTGCTTGGGCTCTGCGTAAAGCATGTCGACGACGCGAATACCCAGCCGCTTCAAGTAGAGCGTAATGAACATCAGATGCGGACGGAGAATTCCTGTGATGTCTATGCAAAGCTTTGTCCGCGATATGTCTAGCTTCCCACTGGCGAGCAAACCATCAATCAGAGCTTTGCAGTAAATCGCCTCGTCCGAGCTAGGGAGCTGAAACTTCTGGCCGGTTGGCAACTCGACCCCTGAGAGCCCGTATTCTTCATGAATGAGCCAAATCTTCTCAGACGCCGAAATGCGATCGAAGAGCTCGACCGTCCGTTCGCCGAGATTGAATGCGGAGAGGAACAGGTCGTAGGTGTCGGTCGCCTGCCAGCCGCGGGCGCCAAAGATTTCCTCGCGTAGGTAAAGTCCGTAATCGTGTACCATGCGCTCAGTCGCTGAAAAGGTCGTTCTGGCTGTCGTCGGCATCGCCGTTGGCGAAGTCCTTGGACACCCGGCGCGCACGGTCGAAGGGGGCATTCATCCGGCTTGCCCAGTCAGCTTTCACATTCTCAAATGCCTCGCTCATCTCCGGATCGAAGATCGCGTTCATCTCTGCCTCGCTCAGGGGCTTGATGCCTCTTCTTCCGGTTGCAAGTCCCCACTTGGGAACCAACATCCTATTAAGCTGGAACTTACCCGTTACCTGCTCAGAATTCCGTTCAGACTGGCCGCCCAGTATCTCGACAAGGAACGAATGATCGAGAGCGAGCCGCAGGTTCCTTTGGGAGGTTTCTGATCCGATCCGTGCGCTCACGCTGAAGCCGATAAGGGAGCATTCGATAGGATTGTCTGCAAATCTGTTGATCCGGAAGAGTTCCGCCAGCCGATCGATGGCGATTAAAATCGCTTGTCCCTCGCTACCGGCCTTTCTCATGTTATTGTAGAACCAATCCGCCGCGGCCAGCGCTCCTTTGCTTTCGGCATCGAGACTGATGCTGCCCGCCTCAAATGGTCGCTCACCCTGGAAGGTGGCCCAGTCAAAAGTCTGCTTTAGCAAGGTGATCAGCGCCCGGGGCTGCCCTTCGGACATGCGGGTGAACTCGTCGAGTCCGCCGTAATTGTGCCTGAAGGACGCATCCCTAAACATTTGTGCAATCAGGTCCGACTTGTAATGATCAAGCTTTTGCCGATAACGTCCAGCTGCCTTCGAGGTGACGAACGCCTCGCAGTCAGACCTGACCGACATCGCCGTCTGTTTGAGATCCAGACCTCTCGCCCAAGCATTAAATATGAGGAACGTGTTCAGTTTCTCCAGAAGCGGCGCTTCGGGAACTGCAATCGCGTTCGTGATCTCGTTGATATCCTCGTCATTCCGGACGCTGCCGACGCCGCCGCGTGAGAGCCGTGCTGCAAGTGCGTTCCGCAGACGAAATATATGCGGCCTTTCCGAGGACGGCGCCCCCTTGACCAGTTTCTGGAAGAAAGGGTCGAACGGATCGCGCTTAGGCTCTTCGAACCAATCAGTGAGACGGCGGCCACGGCCAGCGAGCCCAGTCGAGGAATGCGGCCAAAAGTTTTGAAGACGGCGTTCAACCAGTAACGCCACGAGATCCCTATATGTTTTTTCGTTGCGCCGGAACCGGAGATCGAGCCGTAACTCCTCAAACTCAGAGTCCCGAATGTTCTCTTCTCCCGCGCTCATCGTCGCGTAGGTCTTAATCCCGAACTGCCGTGCACCGATTTTGAGCGTGGCTGGCCCGCGGCGATCCCGCACCAGCGTATTCACGTGCTTTTGCTGCGCCTCGGTCAGATTCTCAAGCTCATCCAGCTGATAGGCGAATATGAAGCCGCCCAGATCGCTGGAGCAATTCTGGAAGGCCTGCGGAATGCCGAATATTAGCTTGCCGCGGCTGGCCGTGACATTCGGGGCTAGCTCGCCAGTGAACGCGGCGTTGTTGACTTGATAGTCTAGCTCGCGTCTGCGTCGTTCGAGTTCGTTGATCAACGCCCCAACTTCATTGGCGGGGGGCGGATCGGAATCGAAAAGAAGGCCGACCGCCGCACAAAGCATCGGCTCGATGTGATTTCGTGCCTCGCCGTCCAGCAGATCGTCTATTGCCGCGAGCGCTGCGATCCCGAGTGAAAGCTCAAGATAGTAAGAGAACACCTCAAGCCAAGCCTCCTCGGATTGGCCCTTGCCTTGGAACCGGCCCGTCTCGAGCCCACTACAGAGGGTGTATATACCCACGTAGCCGTCAGCTCGGGCACCCGCGAGCGAACTCAATTTCTCCCTTTCGAACCGCTTTTTCTGCAATGCGAAGGATGCGTAGCGCATGAGATGCGTCTTTCCGCTACCCTTGCTGCCCAGGATGAACGTTGGCATCGGCGATGCGAACCTACCGGCACTGAACAGAGAGTCCGGGCTATCGGGCGGTGCAATATCCACCCAAAGCTCCTGGATTTGATCGTCGCTCAGGTCGTTGGCCTTTGTAAGGCTGAACGGATTGCTAGGTGTTACACCGGACATTACCAGAAAACCTTCGGATATCTTCGAAATATCGGCCGCCAAGGTCGAGAACCGGTGTGGTCGCACCAGAATATTGGAAGGCTGTTGTCCGGCGTATTGTGCGCGAAACCAATGTAGAGTTGGCCGTCCTCCCATCCGAGCGGGTGCGCTGGTACCAGTTCGAGGCCGTAGCGTCGGCAGGTGGCTTCGGTGGGCAACCGAAGCTGAGCGATCTTTGGCTCAACATAAAGGCGGGAATCCGTTGCGAAGGCCCGGAATGTGGGGTCGAGTTCGACGACGGGATAGACTTCGTCGAACGCTGAGTGAGTCCGTAGATGTTCTATACCATTCGATAGCCCGAAAATCGGATAGTAGTAGGTCTTCACGTCCGGGCTGATGCTCTTGAGGGGCTTTACGACCCGATCAGAATACTCCTTTGCCTGGTGTCCTGAACCGCAGAGATCGTCGATAAATACGTAGCGGGTAATGTCGGCATCTTGGACCTTCAGGCCGCCACCAGATCCAATATCCGATAGATCGAATATGTCCGAACCGTGCAAGAAGAGATTCTTTGGTAGGGAGTTCTCCTGCCGGAAGTAGTAAAGCAGCAGGGCGCTGCTTTCTGACGGGTTGCCAAGCGACACGAAGCGCGTGCGCCGCAACTCGGCCTCGACCATGCTGCCAACCATGCTAAGCGTGATCGAGGACGACAGGCTTGAGCGCACCTCCTTGGCGACTTGCGGCCGAAAGGTGTCGCGGAAAAGAGAGCGGAGCAGTGCCCGAATTTCGTTCACCCCGAAGTACATGAAACTCGAAAGTAGCCGAAGAGCCTGAAGCTGCTCATCAGCATCGGGATCGTCGTTCTCCTCGAACTGGCCGAGCCAGTCGAGCACCTCAGGCCAGTCGGCCCTTCGCTCCCAAATAGAGCTGTGCAGTGTCTTGATCTTCGACTGCAGTTCATCAGTGACGGGATCATGACGAGGACCGCTACGCACCGACGCGCACCCGCTTTAGGAGGAAGACCGACTCCTGCTGAATCACTCCCGCAGTGCGGTTGCGTTTCGTCATCAGGCCCCGCGAGTCTATTGAGTCAATGAGATGAAGCTGGGTGGAGAAACCGAGACTCTCCGCTATCTGTTGCAGGAAGAGCGGCGTCGGAAACTCCAGGCCGGCGACAAGGTTCGGCCCGACCACGAGCACCAGACTACCATCATGCGCCATCGTGCGCGAAAGCTCCGACAAGGCTTCTCGCATTTCCAGCAGATATCGCTGAGCGATGCGTGCGCGAAGCGGATTGCGTTCGACGATCTCATCCAGCAGGGAATCTGCCTCGGCGACGCCGGTCCCCGCAGGCTCGAGCATCTCGTCAGCGGCGAGGTGTTCGCGCCCAATGGATCGTCGCTCGATGGGGCGCAACTTGCAATCCGGAGTCAGGCCGAGCCATCCCAGCGAAAGGCTGGACGCCCGAACGTATTTTTGGGCCCCAACGTAGGGCGGTGACGTGATGGCGAAGCCCACGGTGCTATCGGCAAGACCTAGCGACCGCGCATCGGAGAAAAGCTCCGGTTGATCGACTGCAAACCCTTGCCCGCGTTCGGGGCAACGTTGAATGTTCTGGCTGGCGATACTCCAGAACGTTGCACCCACATCGATGTCCGCGAGCCGTCCGAGACGGCGGATGACCTCATCACCCTTTGCCCCGTATCTCGCACTTCTGTCGGGATTGATCTTAACTGGGACCGACAATCGCGGATCCGCATAACTGACGCGCCTTACCGTCGCCGAGAAGCTGACATCGAAGACCGGCCGATGCCGTGCAGGGACACTTCGCTCGATCGCCGTCTTTAACCGACCCAAGCAGTCGGAGATTCTCTCCGAGAACCAATATTGGCGGTTCACGACATCCGGAATCGTCGGCAGCGCCGAAGGATACGATGCCATCACCTCGTCGAGTTGTAGTTGAGCAGCCTCCCGATCCACCGAAGTGAGCTTGGCCTTCGTGATCAGCCGCGCCAAGGGATTGGAGTCAGATCCTATTGGACGCAGACCGGCCAGCGCCCCCTCGTAAAGCACCGTCCCGGAGCCGCAAAATGGGTCGAGCAGCACGCTGCCGGACACAGTTGGTAGTGCGTCGATAAAGAACTTCGGGATGTTTAGGAGCAGCTTTGCGGGATAGGGGTGGATCGCGTGAGCACTTTTATTCGTGCTGCCATCGGTAGTTACGAGCTGCCGGAAGTTGACCTCAACTGCTGATCCCTCGGATTTGAAGCGCGCAATCAAGTCGAGAAGACTTACCTCAGCCGCTCCCTTCCGCTCCCGCTGTTTGACACTCATCGACACGAAGTCTTCCCCATCACACACGGGATAAGCATTGAGGCATTTTTGGCAACCGCTCAATCGGATTGGCGGTGGCGCATTCTCGATGGAGAGCCCTCGAGGCAAACGGCTGCTCTCGGGCGCGTCAGCCGATGTGCTGAATGGCCAACTTCGGGCGCGAAGCAGTCGCATGCTCCAACTACCCTGCGGCGCGTGCCGTCTCCTCGAGCTGCGTAATGCGCTCGCTGCAGATGCTCTCCACAATCGCGGCGAGAGCCTCGACGCGGGCGCCCAACCAAGTCAGTTCGTCTTCAGAAATCCGATAATGTTTCGAATATCGGGCCTTGATGTAGGCTTCTTTCAGCTTCTCGAAGCGCGACCGGTCAGCCTTCGTCTCGCGCGGCCAAGCGACGATCAGCCGCGTATCGAGCCGCTCTGCCTGCGTCCTCAAGAACGCCAGATTATGGACGTGCGGCGTGTAAAATGAACAGACTAGCAAAGCGCAGTGGTAATAGCTTTCAACCGACTGATGCAGAAGAAACGCGGCCTTTTTGGTCCATCCGCGCTGCCTTGCGAATGATGCTGTTTCGAAAAACTCCCCGCCGCTGGGATACCACCCGTCGAAATATTCCCGCGCCATTTCCAGCGCCGCATGCGGCGTTTTCGGCTGCGGCTCGGGCAATTCATCGTCGACCGCCTGATAAATGGCGATCCCGTCGCACGCGACGTCCATGAAGAAATAGCGCCCCTGCGACAGCCCGGAATTCACCTCGCCGGTGCTATGCACGATGAAGTTTACCGGCGTGCGCAGCGTCTTCGTGACCGACAGCTCGCGGATCAGCCGGTCGTCGAGCTTCGACCAATATTCGACGCGATCGGTCAGGCGGTCGTCGTTGACGATAATCAACAGGTCATAGTCCGACTGATAGCCCTTGGCGGTATGCGGTTCATCGACCCATCCGCCCCGCGCATAGCTGCCGTAGAGGATGATCTTGGAAATCCGCCCCTTGCGTTTCCAGTCCTGCGTCGCGAGCGCCAAGACATCCTCGAATTCTTCGAAGACGATCTGGACGATCCGTTCGAGTTCGCGCTGTTTGTGCGGGGGGAGATGATCGAGACTGCTGCGCATTGCGGCTACCCTAACAAGGTGGCGACACCCTTGCACGCCGAGATTGAACCGGCCGCGAGGATGTCGCCGACCGCGGTCAATCTGCGGGATTCCACAGCAGCGCATAGACATCGGGATTGTCCTGACCCGCCGCCCGGCCGAGATTGGCATAGATGCGCCGGGGCCCAAACTCGGGGGCTTCGAGAGTCAAGGATACATAGAGCTTGCCCGACGTTTCGCTACGGCGCAGCCAGCCCGCGCCGCATTCGACGCCGTTCGACCAGACGCGATAGTCCGGCTGGACTTCGCCGCTCTTGCCCGGGTTGGCGCGGATTTCGATGGGGACGCGGATCGAGATCGTCGCGAGCTGGCCGACAAAGCCCTTCTCGTTCGTTCCGCTGACAAGACCGATTGCGGCCATGATATTGCTCCTGCGAAGCCCGGGGCCATCCCCGGGGCACCGGCGGCAAGGGAATGGCGTCAGGCCCGCTCGCGCACCCGAAGGGCCGAAGCGGCAGCGAAGGGCGGCGCCGCACCGGCTTTTTGCGCGCGAAGCGCCCGCGAGGAGGCCGTATGCGGCCGGGGAAAAAGGCGGCGCGGCGCCGTTGCACGTGCGGGCGCGCCATTCATCTCGCCGGATCTGCACCGGCTGGCTCCGTGCGTGCCGGAATGGAGATGGACAGCAAGGATTTACTCACCGGATCACGCTATGAGCAGTGCATGAGACTGACGATCACCGCCGCCTTCCTTCTTTTCGCCGTCCCTGCCTTGGCGCAGGATATCAGCGGCCCGGCCCGCGCGGCCGACGGGGATTCGCTCGATCTCAGCGGAATATCGGTGCGGCTCTTCGGCGTCGATGCGCCCGAGCTGGCGCAGAGCTGCGAACGCGGCGGCGCATCCTGGGCTTGCGGGAAACAGGCGGCGTCGAAGCTCGCGGGCCTCGTCGCTGGAACATCGGTCGTGTGCGAGCAGAAGGATATCGACGATTATGGCCGGATCGTCGCCACTTGCCGCGCGGGTTCAGTTGATCTCGGCGGCGCGATGGTAGACGCGGGCCTTGCGGTCGCCCTGCCGCATTTCAGCGACCGCTATGTCGCGTCCGAGGCCCGCGCCCGCGCCGCCGGTCTCGGTGTGTGGGCCGGCACATTCCAGAAACCGGCGGACTATCGCGCAGCGCATCCGAGGCCGGGGCGCCGAACGCCGGGCCTTTCGCAAGACGCGGCGCCAGTCCGTGTCCCAGCGCCGAGGCCGACCGGAGCCTATTTCCGCAATTGCAAGGAAGCCTGGGCGGCGGGTGCAGCCCCGCTTCGCCGAGGTCATCCCGGTTACCGGCCGGAAATGGACGGCGACGGCGACGGCATCGCTTGCGAGCCCTATCGCGGACGCTAGCGCGTCATCCTCATGCGTCCGCTATGCCCAAAAAAAGACCCGCCCAGTGTGCATGTCGTTACGAACAGAGGCCGGGCGGGTGCGATGATGCCCACATAGGGTAATGATACGATCAAATCCATGACCCCGCTGCAGCGCAACACGGAATAAGATCCGTCGGGCAAAGGCGAATCATAGCCTCACGCGACAAATCGAGGTTCCCAGCCAAAAAGACTCAATCTGGACCCAATTGCGTGGCGCGGGCTTGCCCTGACGTTACGTCCGGCTATGCTTACCGGGCACCGGGCCAGAAGGCGCGCGGTGCCGGAACGTAAGAATTCTGCTCGGGCCTTTATGATATTCCCATCCGTTGCCGGGTGGCCGACGCGTATGTCCAGGCTTTCGGGCTAAAGGCGGCGGCGCATATTTTTCCGAGTATGTTCTTACCTCCCGGCATCCCGTTTTCCGGTCCTACCGGTAGGCGATGGACATGGATTTCGAGGACGAACAGAAGCGCGCGCAGGCCTTGAGCGGCAGCGACCCGGTGCCGCCCTCCGACTGGACGGGCTTTGGTTCAACGGCGAGCATGGAAGCGATCTATACTGCGCATCAGCCTGCGCTGGCGCGCTTTCTGCGCCGCCGCGCGCCGAAGCAGGATCTCGGCGATCTCGTCCAGGAATGCTTCCGCCGCCTTGCCATGGCGAAGGACGGGAAGCTGGCCCTGATCGAAAAACCCGGAGCCTATCTCGTCAGCACCGCACGCAACCTGCTCACCGATCGCGCGCGCGCCGATACTGCGCGCCTGACATCGCAGCACCATAGCTTCGAGGATGAGGATATCGCCGGCCCCGACCCCCATGCAGCACTCGAGGCGCGCGACACGATGCGGCGCGTTGGCGAGGCGATCGAGAAATTAAAGCCCCAAACTGGTTCTATATTCGTGATGCATCGGTTCGATGGCCTAAGCTATGAGGAAATCGCGACAGCGAAAGGAATCAGCGTGAAGGGCGTCGAATGGCATATCGCACAGGCGATGATCGCAATCCGCAAGGCGCGGGCCGACATTAAGTGAGCGACCGCGACACGGAGGCCGCGCATTGGTTTGCGCGCATGCGCACGCGCGGCGCCGAGGCGGACCGCGCAGAGTTCGACGTCTGGCTTTCCGACCCCGAAAATGCCGAGGCCTATGCAAACGCCAAAGAGGATTGGCTCATCACTGGCGGCGTGGCGGAAGAACATCTCGCCGCGCACCGCCAGGTGCCGTCAAAGGCGACACCCCCGTCCCGCGCGCACTGGGCGCTTGCCGCCGCGCTGGTGCTCGCGATCTCACTCGCTTTTGCCTGGGTGCTGCTCGGCAATCGCGGTGCCGAGCCGATCGTCGCTGACAATGCGACCGGCGAGCTCGTGCTCGAAGACGGCACACGGGTAGCGCTGATGGATGGCGCCCGCGTCGAAGCAAAGTTCGCGCCGGGCGAACGGCGCGTGTTGCTTGTCGGCGGCCGGGCCCGCTTCACCGTCGCCCATGACAGCGCGCGGCCGTTCCGTGTTGAAGCCGCGGGAAGTGAAACCACCGCCCTCGGGACGATCTTCGAGATCGATCTGACGGGGCAGCGGCCAGTCGTCCATCTTGTCGAGGGGTCGGTAGAGGTGCGCGCCACCGCGACGCCCGACGCCCCGCTCCGCCTCCGTCCCGGCCAGCGCGCGGCGATCGAGAAGGACGCGCCCATGCTCATCGAGACCGAGCCTGCCGGCGAGACCGTCATCATGACCAATCCCGTCGGTAACGCCGGCGGGCCGCAGCTTCTCGTCGCCGACGGCCTGCCGCTCGGTGCCGTGATCGAGCGCGCCAATCGCGTGAGCGGCAAGAAGATCGGGCTCGCCGACACGGCCATCGCCGGGCGGCTGGTCAGCGGACGCTTCGATGTTTCGGAGGCGCGATCGCTCGCACGCCAGCTCGCGGCCGCGCTCGACCTCGATGTGAAAGAGCAAGCGGGCAGCTATGTCCTGATGCCGAAAATAGCCCACTAGGAGTTTTCCGACCCGATCCGTCTTGCCCCCTCAGACGGCCATGCAGGCCGCTGGGAGGATGGGATGAACAAGAATTTGCTGGCCGCTTTTCTGGCCACGGGATGCGCGGTCGGTGCGCTTTGTCCGGTCGCCGCGCATGCGCAGACCGAGCAGCGCGACTATGATATCGCGGCGCAGCCGCTCGGGGACGCGCTGCGAGAATATTCGGACGTGTCGGGGCGACAGATCATTTTCGCGACCGACCTGGTCAAGGGGCGGCGTTCGACATCGGTGCGCGGACGAATGTCGTCGGATCGTGCCTTATCGCGACTACTGACAGGATCGGGTCTTCAGCCGGAACTCGTCGATGGCGCGCTCGTGCTTCGGGTGGGAAACGCCCCTGTACCAGCGAGCGACGGCTCGACTGAAGCGTCCGAAGACAGCGCCATCATTGTCACGGGTACACGGATCCGGGGAGCCGGCCCGACGGGATCGCCGGTCCTCACGCTCGACCGCAGCGAGATCGAGAAGAGCGGCACGGGATCGGCCCAGCAGTTGCTGCAGGCGCTGCCGCAATCGTTCGGCGGCGGTCCGAATGAAACCACGCTCGGCGCCACGACACGCAACGGCTCGGGAACCGACGGCACCTTCGCGTCGAGCATCAACCTTCGTGGCCTCGGACCATCGTCAACGCTGGTCTTGATCGACGGCGCCCGCCCGGCGCTCGGCGGCCTCGGCGGCGTGTTCGCCGATTTATCGCTGATCCCCTTGAGTGCGATCGAACGGATCGAAGTCCTTACCGACGGTGCCTCCGCCATCTACGGGGCGGATGCCGTCGCGGGTGTCGTGAACATCCGACTTCGCAACCGCTTCGAAGGGGCTGAGACAAGCGTCCGGATCGGCACCGCGGACGGGGACATGGGCGAACGGCAATTCGGGCAGATCTTCGGGACGCGCTGGGACGGCGGTCATGTGACCCTCGCCTACCAGTTCAGCGAGCGCGACGCGCTTGCCGCGGCGGACCGGCGCTTCGCTACCGAAGATCTTCGGCCGTTCGGCGGGCCCGACTATCGCTCGCTCTTCGCGGCTCCCGGGACGATCACGGCCGCCAATGGCCAGACGTTCGCCATTCCACCGGGGCAGGACGGCACCGCGCTGACGCCTGCGGACCTGATCGCAGGCACGCGCAATCCGGGCGACCGGCGCGCGGCGAGCGATCTGTTGCCGCGCCAGCGCGTTCACAGCCTCTATCTCGCCGGCGAGCTTGATCTGACCAGCAGCCTCACCCTCCGCACCAGCATCCTCGCGGCGCAGCGCGACTATCGAAAGGTCGCGCTCAACCAATATCTGAGCGCCGCGCGGGTGCCGGTCACCAACCCCTTTTACGTCGACCCGATCGGAACCAACCAGCCGGTCACCGTCAATTACAATTTCGCCAACGATCTCGGAGCGCCGATCGACACCGGGCGCGTGCGCGGTATCAGCGCTGCGGCCGGGCTTGAGCAGGCGCTCGGGCGCTGGCGGGTGCAACTCGGCGGCGCCTATGGCCGGCAGAAAAGTCGGTCGGACAGCATCAACATTCCGAACCGGGCGCGACTGACTGCTGCGCTGGCCGAGACCAACCCGGCGACCGCTTTCAACATCTTCGGCGATGGCACCGCGAACAATCCCGCCACGATCGCGGCGATCCGAGGCAGCATTGGCTCGCGCGACGATTTTGAAAGCTGGTCGGCGGCGCTTCGCGCCGACGGACCGCTGCTGCGGCTGCCGGGCGGCGATGTCAGGCTGGCGCTCGGCGCCGAATATCGTCGCGAACGCTATTTCAATCTGACAATCAACGATCTGAGCCGTGCGGCGCCGAGCATGACGCCGCTGACCGGCTTGCCAGGACCCCGCCATGTCCGCTCGGCCTATGCGGAACTGTTCGTGCCGCTGTTCGGCCAAGACAATGCAGTCCCCGGATTCCACCGGCTCGACCTTTCGATTGCCGGCCGCGTCGAAGACTATAGCGATGTCGGCCGCACGACCAATCCGAAGGTCGGTGTCCGCTGGGAGCCGCTTCGGGGATTCGCGCTGCGCGGTAGCTATGGCACCTCGTTCCGCGCCCCGGCTTTCGACGAGCTGATCGGCCCGACGGTCTCGAACTATACGACGTTCCAGCTGCCCGATCCCATGTCGCCGACCGGGACCGCCAATGTCATCGGTTTGTTCGGCTATGGTCCCGGCATCAAGCCCGAGCGCGCGACGACTTGGACCGCGGGTGTCGATATCGCACCGGCCGCGCTGCCCGGCTTCAAGGCCGCCGTCACTTACTATGACGTCGACTATCGCGATCGCATCGGATCGGTGACCGAGGATTATCTGCGCTTCCTGACGCGGCGCGATCTCTTCGGCGGAATTGTGAACGACAATCCCTCGCCCGAGCTCCTCGCCTATTATTTCGCCTTCCCGACCTTCACCAACCCGCTCGGGCTAGCTCCCGGCGACGTCGATGCGATCGTCGACGGCCAGGTGCGGAACCTGTCGTCGGTGCGGCAGTCCGGGATCGACTTCGACATCGGCTATGCGCCGGGGCTCGCGGGCGGCACGATCGACGTCGGGCTGGCGGGAAGCCATATCTTCCGGATCGACCGGCGGCTCACCCCTGGAACGCCCGCCATTGATGTCGTGGGCACCTTCGCCAACCCGAGCAAATGGCGCCTTCGCGGACGAGCCGGCTGGTCGAAGAATGGCTTCGCGGCGACCGCCTTCGTCAATTATATCGGCGGCTACCTCAACCAGATTCCCACCGTCGCCGCGCGCGTTCCGTCCTGGACGACCGTCGATCTCAGCCTGTCGCAGCGCTTCGGCAAGGATGAAGACGAGCGCGGCCTGCAGCTTGCGATCAGCGCGCTCAATATCTTCGATCGTGACCCACCCTATGTCGAGAGCCGCACCAACAATTCTGCGCTCGCCTATGATCCCGAAAAGGCGAGCCCCGTCGGACGTTCGATCGCGGTGCAGGCGACGATCCGATGGTGAAGAAGCTTGTCTGGGCGGCGTCGCTCCTTGCGGCCGCGTCGCCGGCGCTTGCCCAGACCAGTCCCCGCGAGCTAGTCGAGATGACCGATTTCTCGGGGCTCGCGGCCTCTCCCGACGGGCGCTGGCTGCTTTATCGCCGCGAGCGCCCGTCGACTGTGAGCGGGCGCATCGAGACCGGCTGGTATATCGTGGCGAGCGATGGGACTTCTCCGCCGCGCTTTCTTGGCGATGGCGGTCCAGCGAGCTGGAACGGCACCGGCCTCGTCGAACCGGGCGCGGCCCAATGGGCGCCCGATAGCGAGCGCTTCTATGTCCGCGCGGTGATCAGAGGCGCGGCGGGATTGTGGGAAGGCCGCCCCGATGGCGCCTTCGCACCCTATCTGATCGGCGACGCGGATATCGAACGCTTCGCGGTCAGCGCCGCCGGCTCCCTCATCTATGAAACCGGCCCGTCGCGCGCGGCGATCGAACGCGCCGAGGAGGCCGAACGCGACGATGGCATTCTCGTCGACGGGCGCGTTGACCTCGCCCAGACGCTGTTCCGCGGCGCGATAATCGCAGGGCGACCGGCGAGCCAACGGCTCAACGGCGACTGGTTCGACCGCGAAGCTTTGCTCGCCAAGATACCGCGCCGGGTCCAGGCACGCCTTATCGCAACCGGCGAGGATCGCCTCGCCACCGCCGAAGAGGCTGCGCTGCTGACAGCAGCGCAGTCGGCGTTACCCCAAGCGGCAGAGCACGCGGCCATGGCTCAAGGCATCTGTGCCACGGCCGCACGCTGCGACAGCGATAGCGGCACCAGATTGTGGGCCCAAGTCGCGCTCGGCGACGGGCGCTTCGGCCTTATGACGCGCGACCGGCGCATCCGCCAGAATGCGCTGCTCTGGGATTCCGCGATAGGTCTTCGACCTTTGCTGACGACCGAGGGCCTGCTCGGCGGCGGCGGCGAAAATGCGCCCTGCGCCGGAACGCGCGCGGCACTTTTCTGCGTGGCGGAAAGCGCGGCGACGCCGCCGCATCTCCTGCGCATCGCGCTTGCCGACGGCGCAACACAAATCCTCGACATGCCGAACGATGTTCCCGACCGCGACGATCTTCTTACCGAGGCGGTCGAGTGGCGGGTGGGCGGCAGCCGTGCGTCGGGCTGGCTCGTCCGCCCGAAGATCCCCGGACGGCTGCCGCTCTTCATGACTTACTATCGCTGCGCGGGCTATTTGCGCGGAGGCCTCGGTAATGAGTGGCCGCTGCGCGCCCTCGCACGAAGCGGCATCGCGGCGCTGTGCATCAACCAGCTGCCGACATCCAATGCGACCGGCGAGGCGCGTTACGACCTCGGGCTCGCCGCGGTGCGCGCCGCGATTGCCGAGCTCGACCGTCGCGGGATCGCCGACCCCGGGCGAGTGGGGATGGGCGGCCTCAGTTTCGGGAGCGAAGTCGCGATGTGGACCGCGACGCACAGCAAGCTTCTGAAGGCGGTGTCGATCGCCTCCGTCCAGGCCGAACCGGCCTATTATTGGTTCAACGCCGGCGCAGGCCGCGAGTTCTTCCGACAGAATCTCGAGAAGGTCTGGGGGCTCGGCCCGCCCGACACCGACCTTGCGGATTGGCGCCGCCGTTCGCCATCGCTTCAGGTCGACCGCATCGACGCTCCGGTGCTGATGCAACTGCCAGAACAGGAGGCGCGGCAATCGCCCGAGCTGCAGGCAAGGCTGACCGTGGCGGGCAAGGGCGAGCTGCATGTCTTCTCCTTCGCACCGCACATCAAGGTCGAGCCGCGGCAGAAGCACGCGGTCTACCAGCGCAACCTCGATTGGTTCCGCTACTGGCTGCAAGGCCATACCGACGCCGATCCGAGCAAGGCCGATCAATATGCCCGCTGGGCGAGGCTCGCCGGCACGCGGCCGAAGCCTTCGGTCGACGCGATCCAGAGTTCGATATCGGCGAGCTCAAGCAAGCGGAAATAATCATAATCGCCGGCGAGGCGCTCGCGCGCGAGATAGGCATCGATCCGCTCGCGATCGAGCAGCCCCTCGCGGACTAGGCGGCCCTCCAGAAGAATAGGACGCAATCTCGCGCGCTGCTCGATAAAGGCCTTGGCGCAGAGCGTCTCGAGCCGTCCCTTGTTGCGGCGCCAGACGACGAATTCAGGGAGGCGCGGCGCGAAGGCTTGGCGTGCGACGGCGCGGTCGCGACCGCCGGCCACCCACTGCCAGCCCGGTATCGACAGGCAAAGCTCGACCACCGGCTGCGACAGCAGCGGCGCTACGACATCGCGGCCATACCAGCGCCCCGGCCGGTCGAGAAAATCAAGAATGCGCTGGATCGACTGGACGTGCCGTATCTTGCCGGGAGGAATGCGCTCGCCCCCATGGTCCCAGACGTGCGGCAAGGGGACGTCGGGCAACGCCGAACGACAGGCATATTCATCCTCGCGCGGCCAGCCGGTGGCTGGTGGCCGGCGCCATTGGCGATACACCGAGCGCGCCGCGTGCCAGATGGTGACGTCGCACAGTCGCGCGCAATCGCGCAGCGCGGCAGCGGGCCGCCGGATTGGCTCGTGAATCTTGAGCGCATCGATCACCGGAAGGATCGAGCGGGTGATGGCGAAGACATTGTCGCCGCCGATCCCGGTGAAGATGCTCGCGCCGGGCAGCTGCGCCGTCGCGGCGCCGAGCGCCGCATCGATCCCGGCAAGCACGCCATATGTCGCCGGGCGTGGCGACAAGAACCGCGGTCCCGCGGCGAGATCGAGTTCGCTATCGTCGTGAAGATATTCGGCAAGCGCGGCGCCGCAGCGCTCGGCCACCGCGCGAGCATAGCGTCGTTCGTCGCCGTCCGGGCTGGCAGTGGCAATCGTCGCCGCGGCGAAATCATGGTCCTCCGCCGCGAGCGCTGCGGCGACGATCGAACTGTCGAGACCGCCCGAGAGCTCGAGCATGATCTGCTGGCGCTCCTTCGCCCAGGCCGAGACGCATTTGCGGATGGTGCTATTGAGCAGCGGCACGGCATCGCGGTCGTAAATTCCTTTGCGCACATGCGGCCATGGCGACCAGGTCGGCCTGACCTGAGTCACATGGCCGTCGAAGGCGAGGCGCGTACCGGGCAGCAATTCTTCTACCCCCGCGAGCCCCGTCCGCGCGGTGCGATGATTACTGTAGGCGAGCAGATGGCGGAGGAAATCAACATCCAAGCCGACGTTGATTTCGAGTCCGCGCACCAGATCGAGATGAGAAAAGAACAGCAGCCCGCCGTGTGTGCGGAAAAAGTAGAGCGGCAGGCCGGTGAGCGGGGCGCGACTGATTTCGACTGGCTTTCCGGGTTCCGCAGAGAATTCGAGGTAACTGCCCCAGTCAACGCTGAACGAACCATCCGAGAAATAATCGCCGAGAATGACCTTGGACGCCCGCGCGCGTGATCTCTTAACTCCCGCGCCGGCATAAAGGGTGAGACCGTCGAATTTGTCGATTTGGTCGAGGCCATGTTCGGTCGCGGCCTGTAACACCGCGGACTCAAGCCCCGGCGCGCCCGCTATCCCCAAAATGCCGCGGTCCATCATATGGCAAGCAACGGGCGATAATTGTTCGCCTCCTCGGCGGTTCCCGTCAGAACGGCCGAAGGCGACTGGAGCCAGCAATGGGCGGCAAAGGGGTGGGAGCGCACGCCGAAGACGAGGGTCGGCGCAAAGCCTTTGCGAAGTGACAGCCGATAGAGCGCGAGCGCATCGACGAGACAGCGCGGCGGGATCGGAACCCACCGGCGCGCGTCGGCATAAGCCGATGCCAGCGCGGCGAGCGCCATGTCGTCGGCGTCCCCTGCCGCTGCCCGCTTCGCCGTCGTAAATCCGTCGAGGGTGGCCGCAAGACGTTCGGGAAGAAGTGCCTTGCGCGCCCAATAGAGCGAACGCGCCGCCGCTGCGATGAACGGAAGGCCCGTCCGTGGGACGGGCGCCGCGGCGAGATCCGTTTCGGGCACGTCGACTTCGATCGGCGCAATCGCCGTGGGAGTTTCGCTGCGTGCAAAGAGCCCGGTGCCTATGAGACCTTCCATTGCGCCGCTGTCATTTGGCTCGCGCGCGCAAAGCCGCTCGAACGCCGCGCGTCGTTCGCCGCAAAGCTGAAGATAGCGGTCGCTCCGAGCGTCGAGAAAGATGAGGTCGTTGCCGGCGCGACAGAAGCCAACGCCCGGTGCCAATTTCCATCCCATAGATATCCCTTCCCGATCCGGGTGCCGGCGCGAGCGCCGACACCCGAACGAACGGTTCAGTCGAGGCTGATGCCGTTCTGCAGGTCCTTGCCGCCGATTTCGACGGGCGGACCGAAGTCGCCGGCGGTTTCGGTGCTCACCGAGCCCAGTTCGACGATGTCATTGGTTTCGCGGTTCATGTCGCTACCTCCAAAAATGCCGCGGGATTGCGGCCGAACGATCTTACGCCCTTGTAAAAAATAGAATTTATGTGCTTTCACGATACGAAGAATATCATTCGATTGTTTGCGACCGAGGCCGGAGTTCGGCGGCGACCCGTCCGGCCCGAGCTAGGCGCCGGCGGTGAAAAGCCGCACTTTTCCTGCGAAGATCAGCCCAGCGTTCTCGCAGAAAGGCCTTCTCCATCGAGGCGATTTCCTCGCTGGCAACGGGGTCGGTGCGCGCCTCTGCCGCGCGGAAAAACTCGCTTCGGTCGATCATATTGGCGATTGCGAAGCGAATCTCCCGATTGCCGTTGAGGAGAGCGACGGCTCGGTACAGCCGGGCGACTCGCGCCGGATAGTCCTCAATTTCCATTGTCGGAAGCATTGCCGCGGTCTCGGACTTTTGAAGTGCCGGATCGCGAAGCGCGAGCGCGAGAAGTGCTCCGGACCAACGATAAAGATCGCAAAGATCGGACTCGGCGAAGATCGGCTGGCGAAAGCCTTCCTGGTGCCAGCTATCGACAATGCGCTCACCCGACAGGCGGTGGAGCGCCTCGCGCACTGGGGTCGGACTCGCCGCGAGCCGCTTGGCAAGGTGGAAGGGATCGAGGCGCGTGCCCGGCGGATAGGCGCCGCCGACAATTCTCGCCTTGAGGTCGAGATAGACCCGCTCCATTGTCGAGCCCGCGTTCATGCCGCAAGGTCCTCGCCACCGTCTCGTTGACCCGCCACATAATCTGCAAGCAACGCGTCCTGATCGGGACGAAGAGCATCGACTGCGGCCAGAGGTTCGGTCGGATAGCCGCCGAACAGGACCGAGGGGCATTGGCCCTCGAAATTCCCGAGATTGGGTCGGTGCTGAGCATAGCCCGAGAGTGCAGCAAGATCGGGCGGAAAATCCTTTGCCACCTCGGGCGGGTAGGCGAGCCACTGATTCTCGTAGGGCTTGAGCCAGCCAAGGCAGTAGCTGATGATGATCCCGCGTCTGGCATCCGTGCTGCAATTGCCGCCCGCGCCGTGCAACGTCGATCCGAGAAAGACGATCGCATCGCCCGGGTCTGCCGTCGCGACAATCGGCGTTTCCTTCGGTTCCTCGACCAGCGCCTCGACGCCATGACTTCGCGGCCAGATGATCGTCGCGCCATTGTCCTCGGTGAAGGGCGTGAGGGGCCACATCACGTTTATGAGATATTCGACGTCGCCGAGCGTGCCCTGCCACATATCTTGGTCGCGATGCGGAAACTGGGGCAGCGCGCCGGGATGGAGCTCGATGGCCTGGCTGAGGTTGAGCTGGATCCGCTCGCACCAGTTTCCGAGCGCAAGTTCGGCGAGATCGAGGATCTCCCTGTGCATCACGAGCTCTCCCACAAGCGGCGAGCGGATGAGCAAGCGGCCGAAGCGCTTTGTGCGCTCGCCGTAAAAGCCGCCCTCGCAAAAGGGCGTCGCGGCGAACCGCGGTTCGAGGTCGTGCGCCACACCGCAGATCAGCGAAGCGGGCGCCGCGCCGCGCAGGATGGTATAGCCCTGCTGGAGCAGCTCACACCCCGCGGTTGAATGGTGTGCGGGCCGTCCCGCCAGGTCCGGATGAACCAACATCCCGGCCTCCTCACGCTGCGCGCGCCGCGGAAACCGCGACCGCCTTGCTGATGATGCCCGCCGCCGCGAGCCGCGAGATTGTCGAACCGTCGATGTCGATGCGAAGCGCCACCAGCGCCTCGCCACCGTGCAGCCGCGGCGGGCCGAGCGGCTGGCAGTCCCAACCGAAGCGCTCGACCTGCCGAAACCAGGCAAGTTCGGCGACGCCGGTATAAATCCGGATTCCATTGGCGAGCGCGAATTCAGCGAGACCCACCAGAAGTGAATCACGCGCGACCCTCCGCTGCCGCGCGCCAATCCCCGGCGAAAGACAGAAGCGAGTGATTTCCAGAACGTCCGCTCCCTGCGGCACCGGTCCGTCGACGAGCTCGGGGAACAGGCTGTCGAGAAGCGCGGGCCGCGTGGTGAGAAGGAGCCGCGCCGAGGCAAGATGTTCGCCGTCGGTATCGGTCACGATGAGATAGGTGGCATCGACATCGTCGAAATGATCGAGCTCGAACCGGCCCGCGAGCGCGGGAATATCCCATTTGAGAAGATCGATGAAGACGCGCTTTCGCGCCTCGAACATCGAGCGAAGGGCTCGATGCTCGCTCGCGCGGTTCTGGTGATCGATGATACGCAACATGGATGCCTCCTTTCAAAGAGGCGATCCAATTGAACCGCTTTTTTCGGTCGCACCATAGCATGATCGGGGGGTGCGGCGTTTTTTTATCGGCGAGCGATGTCGACGAAACTGATGTCGCCATCGTAAAGCGCCCGCACCGCAAGCATGGTGCCACCACTGGCGCCATAGCGCTGCCGGGCGTTGCGCAGATGCTCGCGCACGGTGTCAGGCGAGAGTTCGAGATGGCGTCCGATCCGCCAGATCGGATTGCCTTGGGCGGCCTGGATGAGACATTGCCGCTGCCGGTTCGTCAGGCGCGGACTGATATGCAAGCGGTCGGGATTGGCGATGCTGTCTGCCGCTTCGAAGGCGGCGCCGCCGATCATGCGGGCAAATTGCAGCGCATCCGGTTCGGCAGCACACCCCGGCGGCCATGCAAAGGAAACCGAGCCATGGGCATCACCCGGAATATGGGCGGGCACCGTCAGCCCGTCGCCGATACCATGGCGCTCGGCCTCAGCGAGGATGGTCTCGTCGCCCGGGCGCGGCGCGTCGTAGCGACGCATATCGTGCCAGAGAAAGCCGGCCCTGCTGCGCTGGCTCGCCCGGTGTACCGGATCCGATATCCCCAGTCGGTTCTGATCGAACCAATAGGCCCATTCCTCCGGATAATTGTGAACACGCACGCCCTTGTCGGGCGCGGCGAGAAAATCCAGATGATGACTGAGCGCGAACCAGGCGCAGCCCATGAAGGTGCAGGCCTCACGAAGCAGATCGGCAAGCTCGGCTCGGGTCTTTGCACGCGCGAATTCAAGTTCGAAGGCGTGGGCGGCGTCGATCGTCGGCATTACGAACCATGGCGCGCCGACCGCCGTTTCCGAACCAGCCGATCCGCGTGCCCCTCGTATGGGCCGGAAAGCCCCGCCCTCTTACAAGGCCGGCCGCCGACAGCGTGACCGCCGCTGGTCCAGGCGATCTTGGGAGAATGTGAAAATGGCGGCTAAGCTCATATATTCCTACTATATTCGAGAGATAGAACCAGATTGAGGCTAATTCCCTGATCGACCCAATAGGCCGCTTCAGCCTACCTTGGTTCGAAAATCCCATATCGGAATTCCCATCTTGCGCGCCTTGTCAGCGAAATTGTCCTGAATGCCGGTTCCAGGAAAGATGATTACCCCGACTGGCAGAGCATCGAGAATCCGGTCGTTCCGCTTGAACGGCGCCGCCTTCCCGTGACGGTTCCAGTCGGGCCGAAAGGCCACCTGCACCACGCCGCGGCTTTCGGCCCAGCATGCCGCTGCGCGCTCGGCGCCCGTCGGGGTCGCGCCATGCAGCAGGATCATGTCGGGATGCCGATTTCGCGCCCGGTCGAGACTATCCCAGACCGCACGGTGATCCGCATCCGCACCGCCAGTGAAGGCGATGCGCGTGCCCTCGGGTATGAGTGACGCCGCTTTCTGCCGAAGGCGGGCGTCGAGAAAGTCGCGGCTATCGATCAAGGTGGCCGTCAGCGCCTTTTGATTGGCCCGCGAGCCGGTGCGGGGCATCCAGGCTTTGCGCAGTAAGGCGCGATATTGGTCGGAAGCCGCCTCGCGGAAAAATTCCATCGCGTCCCGCCGCTCGATGAGGGAGAGGCCTTCGCGGATCGCCCTTTCCAGCTCGACCGAGCGGATTTCGCTGCCATCCTGTTCGCGCTGCAAGCGGCGTTGCAGCTGCTCATTGTCATCGAGCTTCCGGTCGGCATGGCTGCCAGCGCGATGGAAAATATTGACGAGATTCCAGAGCAGGTCGTCGAGATCGGGCTCGATGCGAGTATCTTGCAGGCATCCGGCAAGCGCATCGAACATGTCAGCGATCGCACCGGCGGCAAGTCGCGCATCTGGCAATGGGCGAGGATCGGGCTCGTCGTCGAAAGGACGATATCCAAAGAGCTGCACCTCCTGAAGAAGCAGATGGGTCGGCCCCGTCTCGACGGGGCATTCATCAAAGCTGTCGTTCGCATCGGTCATCTGTAGTCTCCGCGTTGCGCCGCGCTCTCGCGGCCTTCACGGCGGCAAGAGCGGCAGGCGGGCCGGGCCCGCACCACGGCGCGCGAGCGCCGAGGCCGGAGCGGCAGCGGAGGATGGCGGCCGAAGGCTATTTTGTTTCGCGATGCAAAGGGACCAAGGGTCCCGGCGGGAAATAGCCGCGTGGTTGCCATTGCGGCGCCCGGGGCGCCTGCCGCAGTCGCCCTCTCGAAGGCCGGGACGCGGCCGCTGAGCGGATGTAGTGTCGGTGCGGCGCAGCCAATGCCTGCCTGTTCCGGCCGCACGAATGTCGTCAGAGTTGCTCGAGGCTGTCGGTTCGACACAGCTGCGCTTTGATAGCGTTCCGAACCCGGTCGTGACCAAATGTGGTCAGATCGGCATTGAAGTCGCCAAGCTCGGAATCAAGCGGAAGCAGTTCGATATCTGCGCCGCTCGAGCGATCGGCAAGCGTCTCGAAGGCAAGCCTGCCAGCGTCATCGTTATCACGCGCAACGTAGAGGCGCCTCAGTCCATCCGGAAATGAGATCGCTGCGAGATGCGCTGCCGACAGGCCCGCGATCATCGGCATTGTCGGCAGGACCTCGCGAACAGAGAGCAATGTTTCCAGCCCCTCGCCAAAGACCATCACCGGACCGGCCCGTCCGAATCGGACGCCATGACCAAGCAGATTCCCCATGGCGCGGCGCGGAAAGGCGACGGGGGCCTTTCCGCCTGCGGGATTGAGCCAAGTACGATGGACGCCGGTGATTGCGCCGGCGTCATCGGTGACGGCTGCGATAATCGCCGGCCAGGCAGGCCGACAATCCACGGCATCGTCCTCGGAGGCGCGGTAATAGCAGTTCGGGTGAGACCGAAGCGCGTCGGCGTTGGCAGCGTTCAGGATGCGTCGACCAAGGAAGTAGGCTTGACCGAGACTGCCAGCGACAGGTTTCGAGCCGGCCCAGAGGCGCCGCGCGGCTTGAGGCGTTCCCGCCGGATGCTTGCGCGGCGCGGGGTTTCTCGCGGGAGGCGGTTCCATGGGCAAGCTCAGGAAGCGCCGCGCCTCTTCGAGCGTGTCGCGAAAGCTGGCGTGTCCACAGTTTGCCGCGATGATGTCGAGGAGGTCGCCATGGTCCCCGCTTTCGGCGTCGGTCCATTTGCCGGCCGATAGCGCTCCGTCGTGATGGGAGGGAAGCCGCACATAGAGGCTGCGGCCGCGCTCATTATGGATATTGCCGACCATCCAATAATGGCCTTCGCGCCGGCCGTTGCCGAGGTAGCGACGACAGACGGCTTCGGCATTTTCGCCGAGACGGCGAGCAATATCGGCGGTGGAACGGGACATGCGGGGCTCCTTTGCATCGCGGCCCGCGCGGCGACGCTCCCTAGAGCGCCAATCAGCGGGCCGTCCCAGCAGCCCCTGCCGGAAACGAGCATCAGATGTTCGTCGCGAGACCTGTAAATTCAAGGCCGGGGCAGAAAAAAGGGAAGTCCGGCACGAGACCGAACTTCCCGAGAGCTTATCAGTAGCGCGATCTATTCGGCGGCCACGGCGTCGACGGCATCCCCGCCCTGATCATCGACATCCCCCGCCTTGTCGTCATTCGCCGGGTCCAGATCACCAGTGGTGACGGGCTCCGGCGTGCGGAGCGGCTTGGCGAGCCAGCCCTTGCCCTGCAGGAGATCTTCGGCAGCGCTTGCCATTTCGGGCTTCTTCATGCCGCCGAGACGACCCGCGACGTCGGCTCCGCAAGCTTCTTCAACCGCCGCGAGAATTTGCGGCTTGGTCACGCGGCCGAGATAATTGGCGACAGTCGCCGTCCAGCCTGCCGCCACCATGTCGAGGTTCGCGGCCCGCGCGAGGATATGCGAGTGCTCGATGCGGTTCGCGACTGCACGCGCGGAAACCCGGCCTTCATTATAGCGGGTCGCCGGCTCCCACACCGCGTCGATGCCGAACGACACGCAATGCGCGAAGATCGCGGCTTGCTCGTCGGAATCGAACGTCGCCAGCGCCGCCCATAGGTCGCCGGAGTCATCGGGCAGCCGAACCGACCAGCATTCATGCCGGGCCTGGATCGACTTCGCCGACAACGTATCTTTGAGCCCCGTCCCGTAGCCGATCAGCCGGTTGGCGCGCATTGCGATGCCAAGACAGCTCCCCGACGCCGCGTAGGTGTAAAAGGTCTCGAGAACCAGCGCGTGCAGGATGGCGGCGAAAGCGACCATGGGGCTGGAGGCCACAGCATCGCGAAGGGCGAGCGTGCGGTGGGCCGTCAGATCGGTGACGAGGCTGTCCGACAGCGGACGAAGGAGGTCGTCGGGATACTCCTCATCGGGGCTTTCCTCGGCCGAACCAACATTGTCGTTCGCCGCGATCTCGCCGATCCGATCCTCGCCGCTAGCGCCCACGTCCGCCTCGGCGTCGGCATCCTCCGCCACCTCGACGGGCTCATCCTCGGGCCGAACGAAGCCGCGTTCGATATGAAGCGACCCGTCCACATCGATGCTCACGAAAGCGCCAGCAATGGCGACCTCGGAGTCATCATAGGTGAGCGGCCTCGACACAAGC
>Ga0247823_10000554_pt1 | contig 31269 bp, 28 predicted proteins | sample 13C_PalmiticAcid_2_FD_192426 | JGI IMG/M metagenome (GOLD analysis project Ga0247823, IMG submission 192426) | Soil microbial communities from agricultural site in Penn Yan, New York, United States - 13C_PalmiticAcid_Day30 | ecosystem: Environmental > Terrestrial > Soil > Agricultural land...
TCGTCTCGTAGTCCATGCGGCCCCAGTATTCCTGGCCCTCGGGCTCCACCATCGCGTAGAGCCAATGCCCGCCTTCGCGGAAATCCATGGACTTGGTCTTCGTGGTCAGGGGTTTCGGCGCGAACCAGCGGTCGAGGAGCTCGCTCCTGGTGTAGCAGTCCCAGACGAGTTGCCGCCTGGCAGCGAACTTCCTCTTGATCGTGATGGTGCTTTTTTCCTTGTCCACGAGGAAATCGAACAGAGCGTCAGTTTTCACTTTCTTCGCCTTTCAGGTTGGTCAACAGGTCATCGAGGTTGTCGAAACGGCTTTGCCACGTCATGCGTTGTTGCTCGAACCACTGCTCGGCCGCGGTCAGGTTCTCGCGGTTCAGCGTGCAGGTGCGTACCCGGCCGACCTTTGCCGAGGCGATGAGGCCGCTGCTTTCGAGCACCTTGATGTGCTTCAGGAAGGACGGCAGGCCGAAGCCGAACGGTTCCGCCAGGTCCTTGATGGAGGCGGACCCCCGGCCGAGTCTTGCGATCACGGACCGCCGCGTGGGATCGGCCAAGGCATGGAACACGTTGTTGAGCGCGAGCGAATGGTTCTCCATGTGGCGAACTGTAGTGCAATGGTTCTCCGGTTGGCAAACTATTTGAGAAAAGGCGCCACGGGTCCGGGGTCATACACTCGCGCCCGATGACCGTGCGCCGCATCCTGCTCCCTCCCGCCGTCCACGACGAGCGCCACCTCACCGTCGTCTCGACCTGCACCGCGTCGAGCCGCGTGGCTGCCGTGATCGCGCTGCTGCTCTGCGCGCTGCTGGCCGGCGTTCCGGTCGCGGTCCTGTCGACCTCCGACGACAGCGCGGCGACGTGGACCGCCGTGGTGATCGGCGGCGGTTTGGGCCTCGCCGGCGCGGCGTGGGTGCTGCGCGAATGGCGGAGGCCGCCGCCGGACACCGTGGTCTCCGACATCGGCGTGCTCGGCGACGCGGCCTCGGGCTGGTCGAACGACATCCGCTGGAACGAACTGCAGCGCCGCCCGGACCTGCCGGCCGACGTCTGGATCGCCATGTCCACGCGCAGCGAGGAGACGCTGCGCTGGCTGCACTTCTTCACCAAGGGTCCCGCGGGCGTGCCCGTGGAACGCAAGCTGCGGCTGCTGGTGCCGGGCAAGCTCGGGTGTTTCGGGTACGGGAACGGCTTTGCGCTGCGCCGTGCGGTGCTGCTGCAACTGGCGACGCGCGCCCAGCCGCCGCTGCGCTTCGACCCGATGCTGTTCGTGGAGGTGGGCCTTCATCCGCGGCGCTGGACACCGATGCCGTGGCCGGGCCGTGTGCTGGCGCTGATGATCGGGGCGCCGATGGTGGCATTGTTCGGCGGCACCTTCCATGGGCTCGACGCGCTGCCGTCGGTGTGGTGGAGCATCCCCATCCTCGTGGCCGGCATGGTGGCCATCGTGTGGCTGGCGCTGGTCTGCTTCGGCCGGATCCATCCCGCGTTCAGCGGAGCACCCTACACCTTCATTGCGCCGACGGCGACGCAGTTCAGAGAGACGGACTGACGCTCGTTTCACCTCGGCCCAGGTGCAACCACTTCCCGATCACCTCCAGCATGTGGTCACGGCCAGAACCTTCCGTCCGCATGGCAGCGATGGTGCCCACGCCATGTTCCTCCATGAATGCAGGCTCGCACAGGTGATGGACCTCGCTGTTGCCGGGAAGCAGCAGGACGCAGCGTTCCGGAGGTGCGTTCTCCACACGCAACGCGTCGTGGTAGATGTGGGCGGACTCCATCGCGTCGAGAATGTTCGGGACCTTGCTGCGCCACTTGGCATCGAGAACGAGGCACCGGGTCCTGCCGGGGCCGTGCAGCAACAACACGATGTCCGGGCGCCTTTCCCGCGACAGACTCCGCGCGAAGCCTGCATGCGTGCGCAGTGGCGACGGGAACACGGCCTGGAACAGCACCTCGAGTTCGCGCCCGTGTGCCAACGCGAAGGCCGAGCAGCGGTCTGCCGTCATGCGTCGAGGTGGGCGCTCCACGGGTTCCAGGTCCGTGAGCTGCGACACGGCTTGCACCGTCTGCAGGTAGCACCAAGTCTCGTAGATGCCCCAGGACGGTGGGATGTGCAGCGAGGAGTCAGCGTCTTGCCCGCCGATGTGGGATGAGAGAGCCTTGTTGCCGAGGCGATAGGCCCGGCTGTAGTCCGGATGGGCGGCGATCTGTGTCAGGCCTGCTGACGAGGTCTCAGCGCTCGCAAGATCTTCAAAGGTGGGCGCCGACAGCACCAGGCGTGCCTGTGCGGCCAGTTCAGCGAGTGCCCGCAGCCGCGCCGTCGCGCGTACGCGTTGGTCATCCTTGTCCCCGCAGAGCTGCTGGTTCGACACCGCATCGGTGAGCAATCCGACCACGGCGGTGAAGCGGCGAACCAGTGCCAGGAGCGCCCGGTTGGCCGGGCTGTCGAACGTGAGCCTGGGTTCGACGCCTGCCACCAACAGGTTGCCAGGCTCCGCGAATCCCCTGCGCATGCCTGCGATCGCCTGAACGACGCGTCCCGATCGCAGCGCGCTGTGGTGAACCCGACGCGCTCGCGCCAGAGGCAGCGCATGCAGATTCGCGGTGAGAGCGCGGTGCGGTGATCGGCCGATGGCGTCCACCGCAGCGAGGAAGTCCGGGCCAAAGAGGCGAACACGTTGCAGCAGGACGTCGAGCTTGCGAGATGCGTGCATCGCACCGTCTCCGAAGTCCAGCAAGGCCGGGGACGTGCCGAGGAGAAGGGATGGGTCGGCATGGCGAATGGCACGCACCATCTCGTCGAACTGGTCCTGCCCGCTCTTGGAAGGGTTCGGACTGATGTCGAGCCGGTACCGACCGCGCGTCGCGTCCGTCGATCGTGTTTCCACGATCACGCTGCCGGCATAGAACGCCGGGCGCCAGAGGTACCGGCCTGCAGTGTCCGGCTGCAGAACCTCGTCGTCGACGACCAGCTCGACGATGCTCTGCGACCCTTCCATCTGGTAGTCGGTGTCCTCGAAAAGGCCGTCGAGGGTGTCGTCGGGACGCACCTCGCGCCAGACACCGTCCGCCGGCGCGTTGGACCTGATCCTCAGCATGCGCTTCGAACGTCAGCGCCAGAACCGGGCGGTTCCCGTGGCGTTCAGATCCGCCTGCATGCCGCGCAGCTTGCTGCTGCAACGGGACAGGCCATGGTCGTCCACCACGCGGAGTGCCTCCGCGAGTGCGTTCTGGAAGGCTTGGGTGCGCTCCCCGCGCAGTTTCGGCAGCACCTTGGCGTACACGACGGCGTCGAGCGCCGCGGGGCTCTCCGACGCGATGCTGCCGTGGAACTCCAGGTACCGGATGGCGTCCTCGATCGTGCGCAGGCCGAAGTGCAGGCGCACGGGTGCGAGCGCCTTCGCCAGACGCGTGAACACGTCGCGCGCTGAAGCTCCCAGTGCCGCAGGGAGGGCGTTCGAATGCAGCAACGGGTGCGCCTCCACGTCGATCTTCCAGAACTCCAGCGTGTACGCCCGATCCAGCACCTTGTCGGACAGACCGTGTGTGGTCTCGTCCATGTTCAGTGTCCCGATGATGGCCAGGTTGGCGGGATAGCGCACACGCGAAGGCACACCGGCGCTGTCCTCGCCTTTGCGGTGGAGATCGATCCAGCCTTGGGTCTCCATGGCCGAAAGCACCGGGGCCAGGTACTGCTCGGGATGGGACAGGTTCATCTCGTCGAGAATGACCACGTACGGACGGTCCGGGTCATCGGCCGCTCGCAGCAGCAACTCCAGGAAGGGCGTGCGCAGGTAGGTCTCCTGCAGGTCGCTGTAGTAGCCCAGCAGCGGGCCGGGATCGAACCACGCGGGTTGCACCGGGACCAGGAGCACCTGGTCGTTCCGGGTTTCGGTCTGCTGACAGAGCGCCTGTGCGTAGTTCAGCGCAAGCTGCGTCTTGCCGGAGCCGGAGATGCCGGTGAGAACCGCAAAGTGGCGCAGTCGATGGAACCACAGCCCGGCGTGGAGTTCTGCAACGACGGGCCGCTCGAACACCAGCCTGCCTTTCACCCGGACCGAAAAGTCTGCCCAGAGCGCGTCGAACCCGAGATGCAGGGGGGCCGCCGTGACCGGGACCTCCAGTTCGTCGCGCGTGCCAGGCGTTGCGGGCAGGTACTGCGGCGTCCACGTCACGAGTGCTGCCCAGCGCCTCCCGCGCTCGGTGAGCGCCACGACACGGTGCGCGTCGACTGAAACCGCGTCGAAGCTTTCGAGCCAGCCGATGAGGGCGCTGGGGATGCCATCGGTGGTCCAGCCGGGGTTGACCTGCTTGAGCAGATGGATGAGGTCCCTCTTGGGCAGGGTCGTTGCCGAGCGCAAGGCCGCGATGACGTGGTCGATGCCGAGCACCTGCGTGAGGAGGTAGTCGGACAGTGCGTCCGGGTCCAGGGACTCGAGCACCGCAATGCCCCGGGCGGTCAGTTCATACAGCTCGTCATTGAGCCGGCACAGGTCGAGTTCCCGCACGATGACGTTCAGCGCCGAGTGGGCGGTGCTTGCAGCAGCCTCGGGATCCAGTCGCTTGACCAGGTCGCCGAAATCCTTGGCCGACAGCCCCAGCTCGAACTCGGGCAGGTACTCGAGAATTCCCTTGAAGTACCCCTTCGTGGCCGAAAGGCCTTTCCGACGCTGCTCCGCATCCAGCGGCTCGAGCGTTCGCCCGGGCACGACGGGCTGCTTGGGGGCCTTGCCTGGGCGGGAGTCGTCGAGTTGCGCGTACAGATACCACGGGATGCAGACTCGCCGCACCTCGTCGATCGGGTTCTCTGGCGCCAACGTGTCGAGGACGGCGTCGACCTTTCGGCGGACCGCGAGCTGGGCGTGCACGGGGTGATCCTTGACCCGGCCCCCCAGGTCGCGATGCAGTTGTTTCAGCACACCTTCGTCGGCGATCGACGTGAAGTGCTCCGGATAGAGCGCGCACAGGACGCGATTGATCTTCAGCCGGGGCGTCGAGTTCCTGGTATTCGGCCGATGGATCTCCATCCTCTCCGCCAAGGCGTCGTAAAGGGCCGTGAGCTGCGCCTCCGCGGCGATCGGATCCTGCGGCAGCGGCCTCGACACCTCGGTCTGGAACCAGTCGCGAAACGCCGCATCTTCCAGCACGTGAGCGACCTTGACGGTGCCGTTGCCGGTCTCGGACACGGCCTCGCTCTCCCACAGCCAGGTCAGGAACGCGAGGTCGTTCAAGCGGGAGGGAACACCCGCCTTCACCTCCGCGATGAACGCGCGCAGCCGTTCCAGCCAATCCATCGCGTCGGGGCCGTTCGCACGCGAGGCGAGGACGGTGCGGATCAGTTCGGGGAGGTCGTTCGCAATGGGGGAGGCTTTGGGCATGGCGGGGTTCATGCTGAACGCACAGGGAGGCGCAGCGTGGTGGGTTCGGTCTGAGGTCGGAGCGCCGACTCTATGCGAGGCGCCCATGGGCGTCGCCTTGCCTCGCCCCCTTGGATCGGGGGGCTCAACGTTTCCGCGTTGACCGCCGGTCAGGCGTTGACGTCCACCACCGGATTGGCCGCCAGCCACGCCTCGAAGTTGGCCCGCGCCGAATTGGTCAGCAGGCCGCTGAAGTGCGCCGGGTCGCCCAGGAACAGGCAGTGGCGGATCAGCGTGAACGGGCTGAGCTTGCCGGCGCGGTCCTGTGATTCGAAGTGGGCCTGGTAGCGCCGCACCCGCGACAGCGTCGACTTGAGCAGCGTGTTGAAGCGGCTGCGCGTGATGTCGGGGTCGAGCGAGACGATGCGTTCGGTGAACTGGTCGACCTTCTGCGGCTCGAACTCCTCGTTGCGGAAGAAGTGCCGCGCGATGCGCAGGAACGCGAAGGCGTCGAGCGCGACGTTCTTGCGGCCGCCGCCCGTGCCGGTCTTCGCGCCGGTGGCCTCGGCCTGGTCCTCGCCCGCGATCTCGGCCGCCACTTCGGATTCCACGCGCGCCAGTTCCTCTTCGGTGGCGTCGCGGATCTCGCGGAACTCGCGGTCGGCGAGTTCGAACAGCGCGGCGAGGGTGTTGATGCGCCGCTTCAGGCGGTTCGGGATGGACTTCTTGTACTTGATCTTGTGGTCCAGCACGCTCCAGGAGTCCTGGATGATCGTGCGGATCTGCACCTCGAACTGCAGGTCCGCGTAGGAGCGGTGCTCGGGCAGGGCGCGGCGGTCGGCGCCGAGGCGCAGGTCGAGGTGCAGGCCCTTGTAGCCGAACGAACTCTCGGTGTTCTCGAGGGACGCGATCTTGTCGGTGACCTCGATGACCTCGAAGTGGCTCGCGAGCTGGTCGCGCAGCTTCTCGATGTCGTCCTCGTAGAGGCACACGATGCGCAGGCCGATCAGGTCGGTGACGTGGTCCCGGATCGCGTAGGGCGTGCCGTTGCGCTCCAGCTCGACGCGGTACTTCAGGTCGAACTTGTTGATGCACTCCTCGGGGTCCTTGATGCGCCCCTCGACCTTCGAGACGGCGATCTGGCCGTCGTGCATCACCAGCGCGCGCACGAGCGCGGAGAACGCGTTCTTCGCCTCCTCGAGCCGCCGCAGGTCGCGGTCGTGGAACGCGCGGAACGCGGCCTTTTCCGTTTCGAAATCGCCAGAACCCATCCATCCGTCTCCCAGGTGCCGCATCGCGGCCGTGAGGGAGATGGTAGCGCTCAGGAGAAGCCGCGCAGCACCTGCGCCACGCGGCCGGGCAGTTCCTCCGGGATGTAGTGTCCCGACGGCACCGCTTCTCCCGTGACCGTGCCGGCGCACTGCGCCTGCCACAGCGCCATCGGGTCGAACAGCTTGTGCACCACGCCGCGTTCGCCCCACAGCAGGTGCAGGTCGCAGCGGATCTTCTCGCCGGCCGCACGCGACGCGCGGTCGTGCTCCAGGTCGATGCCGGCTGCGGCGCGGTAGTCCTCGCACATCGCGTGGACGGTGGCGGGCACGAAGGCGGCTTCGTAGGCGGCCACGGCGTCGGGCTCCATGAACGCGGCGCCTGCCGAGCCCCAGCCGCCGAGCTTGGCGCGCAGGTAGCCGAGCGGGTCGCCGCCGATCATGCGTTCGGGCAGCGGCTCGGGCTGGATCAGGTGGAACCAGTGGTAGTACGCCGTCGCGAACACCATGTCGGTGGCGGCGTACATGTCGAGCGTGGGGGCGATGTCGAGCAGGCACAGCCGCGTCACCGCGTCGGGGTGGTCGAGCGCGAGGCGGTGGGCCACGCGGCCGCCGCGGTCGTGGCCGCACACGGCAAAGGTGGCGTGGCCGAGCTTGCGCATCAGTTCGGCGAGGTCGCGGGCCATCGCCCGCTTCGAGTAGTCCGCATGGTCGCCGCCACCCGCGGGCTTCGACGACGCGCCGTAGCCTCGCAGGTCGGGCATCACCAGGAAGAACTCGTCGGCGAGCTGCACGGCCACGCGGTGCCAGATCGCGTGGGTCTGCGGGAAGCCGTGCAGCAGCAGGAGCGGCGGGCCGTCACGCCGGCCGCCGGTGCGCACGAACAGGTGCTGGCCGTTGGCGGGGTGGAAGCCCGCGTCGAAACCGTCGAACCAGCCCGCCATGGCTCAGGCCGCGACGCGGTCCACGAGCGCGCGGCGCGCGGTCTCGTACTCGTCAGCGAGTCGCGCCACGAGTTCGCCGGCCGGCGGCACGTCTTTCAGCACGCCGATGCCCTGGCCGCAGCCCCAGATCTCCTTCCACGCCTTGGGCTTCTGGCGGTCGGTGCCGAAGTTCATCGTGGACACGTCGCCCTCGGGCAGGTTGTCGGGGTCCATGCCGGCCGCGACGATCGACGGCTTCAGGTAGTTGCCGTGCACGCCGGTGAAGAGGTTCGTGTGCACGATGTCCTTCGCGGCCGACTGCGTGATCATCTCCTTGTAGCCCGGCACCGCGTTGGCCTCCTGCGTGGCGATGAAGGCCGAGCCGATGTAGGCGAGGTCGGCGCCCATCGCCAGCGCGCCGAGGATCGAGCGGCCCGAGGCGATCGATCCCGACAGCAGCAGCGGGCCGTCGAACCACTCGCGGATCTCCTGGATGAGTGCGAAGGGCGACTGCTTGCCCGCATGGCCGCCGGCACCGGCCGCCACGGCGATCAGGCCGTCGGCGCCCTTTTCGATGGCCTTCTTCGCGAACGTGTTGTCGATCACGTCGTGCAGCACGATGCCGCCGTAGCTGTGCACGGCCTCGTTCAACTCGGGGCGTGCGCCCAGCGAGGTGATCACGATGGGCACCTTGTACTTCACGCACAGGTCGAGGTCGTGCTGCAGGCGGTCGTTCGAGCGGTGCACGATCTGGTTCACGGCGAACGGGGCCGACGGGCGGTCGGGATGCAGGCGGTCGTGTTCGGCGAGTTCACGCGTGATGCGTTCGAGCCAGACTTCCAGTTCGGCGGCCGGACGTGCATTGAGCGCGGGGAACGAACCGACGATGCCGGCCTTGCACTGGGCGATCACGAGGTCGGGGCCCGAGATGATGAACAGCGGCGAGGCGACGACGGGCAGGCGCAGGCGGTCTTGCAGGATGCGGGGCAGGGTCATGTCTTTTGTCTCCGGATGAATCAGATGGCGCGGTGCTGGTTGCGCCAATGCGGTTCGCGCAGCAGGCGCTTGAAGATCTTGCCGGTGTCCTCGCGGGGCAGGGCGGCGTGGAACTCGATCGAACGCGGCACCTTGTAGTTGGCGATGCGCTCGCGCAGGAAGGCCTTGACCGCGTCGGCGTCGATCGACACGCCGGGCGCCGGCTGCACGGCGGCGCCCAGGGCCTCGCCGAACTCGGCGTCGGGGATGCCGAACACGGCGCAGTCGGTCACGCCGGGCATGGTCTGCAGCACCGACTCGATCTCGGCCGGGTAGATGTTCACACCGCCCGAGATCACCATGTCGGACTTGCGGTCGTTGATGAACAGGTAGCCGTCGGCGTCGACGTAGCCCATGTCGCCGAGCGTGAAGAGGCCGTCGCGCTCGAGGGACTTCCGCGCGCCGTCGTTGTTGATGTACGTGAAGTCGGGGTACGCGGGCTGGCGGCCGTAGATCAGGCCGGTCTGGCCCGTGGGCAGCTCGCGGCCGTCGTCGTCGAGGATGCGCAGGCCCGCGCCGTTGACCGGGCGGCCGGCGGTGCCGGGGCGTTCGAGCCAGGTGGGCGAGTCGACGAAGGTGAGGTAGCCGGTCTCGCTGGACGCGTAGGCCTCGGTGATCACCGGACCCCACCACTCGATCATCGCGCGCTTGACGTCGGGGGCACACGGCGAGCCGGTGGAACCCACCTGCACGATGGACGAGGTGTCGAACAGCTCGCCGCCCTCGGCGCGGTGGCGCAGCAGGCGCTGGTACATCGTGGGCACGAGGTAGGCGTGGGTGATGCGGTGCTGCTCGATGAGCTGCAGCGTGCGCTTCGCGTCGAACGACGACTCGAGCACCAGCTCGGCGCCGTGCGCGCACGCGTTCATCAGGTACGACATCGGGGCGCTGTGATAGACCGGGGCGCTCAGCAGCACGCGCGACGCGGGGGTGACGCCGAACACCGTGTTCATCAGCGCCTCGGCCATCGGGCGCTGCTCCGGCTTCGCGGGCAGGCGGCGCACGCCCTTGGGCTTGCCGGTGGTGCCGGAGGTGTACGGCACCATGCCGCGCGGCGGGCCCGTGTAGGCCGGGGCGGGCGGGGCGCCCACGCCGAACGTGGACCAGGGTGACGTGTCACCCGACTCGTCCACGGGAATCACCTTCACGTTCGCCGGGATGCCCGAGGCGATCTGCGGCAGCAGGTCGTGGTGCACGAACAGCACGTGGGCGCCGCTGTCGGCGAGCACGTGGCCCGCCTCGGCCGCCTTGAAGTGCCAGTTGAGCGGCACGACGTAGAGCCCCGACTGGCGGCAGGCCAGCACGGCCGTGACACACGCCGGCGAGTTGCGCAACATGACCGCGACGCTGTTGCCCTCGGTGACGCCGAGTGCGGCGAGGCCCGCGCACACGCGGGCGGTTTCTGTGGCCAGATGGTCCGCCGGGTACAGGCGGCCCTGGAAGTGAAGGTTCGGATACACCGGTGTTCCTCCGTTCATGTGAACAGCGTTAACTTCGATGCGATTCTGAAGGCTTCGGCGGCCGCCGCAACCAGGGTTACTACCGAGAAGACGACTGGAGTGCGGTGGTGACGAACGTGACCATCAGGTCGGTGAGCCGGTCGCCGTCCTTGTCGCGGGTGGGCACCGGCAGGCGCTGCCGGTTCACCCGCAGCATGGCGAGGCCGTGGGTGCTGGCCCAGACGAGGAAGGCGAGGTCGTCGGCGCTCAGGCCGTCGGCACGGGTGTCGCCCACGAGGGGGCGCACGCACTGGCGCAGCAGGTCGAACGACACTTCGGCGGCCTGTTGCAGCTCGGGGTGGTCCTGCCGCGGCACCTGCGGGCCGAACATCAGCTGGAAGCGGGCGGGGTGGGCGACCGCGAAGTCGAGGTAGCCGCTCATCACCGCGCGCAGGCGGGCCGGGGTGTCTTCCGCCGGCACGGCGTCGAGCCGCTGCTGGCGCAGTGCGACGAGGTCGCGGAAGCCCTGGGCGGCGATGGCCGCGAGCAGGCCGTTCTTGTCGCCGAAGTGGCGTGACGGGGCAGCGGGCGAGACACCGGCCGCCTTGGCCGCCGCGCGCAGGCTCATCGCGTCGATGCCCTCGGTGTCGAGGAGGTGCGTGCCCCATTCGACGAGCGAATCGCGCAGGCTGCCGTGGTGGTAGCGGCCGGCGGGCTTGACGGCGGGAGGGCTGGTCGGGGCGGTGTCGCTCAAGAGGGGTCCGGGGTGCGGGGCGTGTCCGGGATGATAGGGCCCCGCACGCCGGTCAGGGCCGGCGCGGCACCTCCTCGATCGCGGCACCTGGATCCTCCTCGCCGGCGGCAGACTCGCTTTCCATGTCGATGCCGCTCGGCTGGCGCCCGGTCGCGGACTTCGATTTCGAGGGATCGCACTGGCCCGGCTTCAGCGTCCAGTCCTTGCGGTCCTTGCCGGTGGAGATCTCCCGGTCCGCGTGCATCGCCGCGCTGGGCGAGATGGGGTCGCTGGCCGGGAAGGTCTCGTCGAGCGATTCGTCGAGCAGTTCCTGGTACGTGGGCACCTTCTCGGCGGGGTGTTCCCCCTTGCCTTCGAGGCGGCGGGATTCCTTCTTGCGGGCGTGGACGTCTTGCATGTCGGCTCCTTCGGGGCAGGTGTGCCCACGTCAGGGAGTGGCAAGGGGTGTTCCCGCCGGGCCGGAGCGGGAGCGGCGTACAATGCGAAACATTCTCATTTGCATAAGTTCCCCTCCCGGGCCTCCGCGAGGGCCGTTTCCATGAGCCGAGCCGTATTCCTTCCCTCGGGCCGCTTCTGGCCCCGCAACGAACCCGCGCGCCTGCGGGTGAGCGTGGCGATGCGCACCCTCGCGGCCGTCATCGGCGGCTACGCGCTCGCGTCCCTGGCCGCCGCGCTGCTCGGGCTGATGCTGCCGATGGACCGGGTCGATGCGGTGATGACCGGCACGATGGTCGCCCTCGTGGTGTTCCCGTGCGCGGTGATGTGGTCCTTCGCGGCGTCGTCGGCCGCGCGGGCCTGGGCCGGGCTGCTCGTGCCCATCGCCGTGCTCGGCGCGGTGTTCGCGTTCCGGTGGATGTCGGCATGAAGGAGGGGTTCCGCCAATCGATGGCCTGGCTGCACACCTGGTCGGGCCTGCTCGTCGGGTGGGTGCTCTTCCTCGTGTTCGTGGCCGGCACCGCCAGCTACTTTCGCGACGAGATCACGCTCTGGATGAAGCCCGAGCTGCACCAGGCGCAGCACCCCGAGGTGTCGCCCGAGGTGGCCGCCGGCCACGCCGTGGCGCTGCTGCAGAAGCGTGCCGCCGACAGCCCGCGCTGGTTCATCACGATGCCCACCGAACGCGAGCCGGGCGTGCGCGTGTCGTGGGCCAACCCGCCGGGCGTGAAGCCGAAGGGCGGGCGGGGGCGCTTCTCGTCGGCCATGATCGACCCGGCCACGGGCGAGGAGATCAGCGAGGCCCGCGCCACGCGCGGCGGCGAGTTCTTCTACCGGCTGCACTTCGACCTGCACTACATGCCGGCGATCTGGGCGCGCTGGATCGTGGGCGTGTGCGCGATGTTCATGCTCGTCGCGATCCTGTCGGGCATCGTCACGCACCGCCGCATCTTCAAGGACTTCTTCACCTTCCGCCCGAAAAAGGGCCAGCGCTCGTGGCTCGATGCGCACAACGCCACCGCGGTGCTCGCGCTGCCGTTCCACCTGATGATCACGTACACGGGCCTCGTGACGCTGATGTTCATGTACTTCCCCGCCGGCGTGCAGGCCGTCTACAAGGGCGACCAGGACACCTTCTTCGCCGAGATGTTCCCGTCGGGGGGCGAGCGCAACGCGAAGCCGTCCGGTGAGCGGGTGCCCCTCGCCGACGTCGGTCCCATGGTGACGGCGGCCAGCCAGCACTGGGGCGGCGCGCCGGTGGGGCGCATCACGGTGAACCATCCGAACGACCGCATCGCCAACGTCTCGGTCACGCGGCAGATCAGCGAGGCCACGCGGACGATGTCCTACAACACGCCCTCCGTGCTGTTCGACGGCACCACCGGCCAGCAGACGAAGACCTTCGGCGACGAACCCAGCGGCGCGGCGGAAACCCGCGGCGTGCTGTACGGGCTGCACATCGCCCGCTTCTCGTCGCCGTTCCTGCGCGCCCTGTTCTTCCTCTCCGGCGTCGCCGGCTGCCTGATGGTGGCGACGGGCGTGCTGCTGTGGGCCGTGAAGGAGCGGCAGAAGTACGCGAAGGCGATCGCGAACGGCGGTCGCGCGGGCTTCGGCGTGCGCCTCGTCGACGGCCTGAACATCGCGGCCATCGGCGGGTTGCCGATCGCCTTCGCCGCCTATTTCTGGGCGAACCGGCTGCTGCCGGTGGGCCTGGAGGCGCGTGCCGACGTGGAGATCCGCTGGTTCTTCACCGCGTGGGCCGTGGCCGCGGTCGCGGGCCTCGCCTGGCCGACACGCCGCCTGTGGCAGGTGCTGCTGCTCGTCGGTGGCACGCTGCTGGCCGCCATCCCGCTGCTCAACGCCGCGACCACGTCGACGCACCTCGGCGTGACGCTGCCGGCCGGCCAATGGGCCCTCGCGGGCTTCGACCTCATCGTGTGCGCGTTCGGCCTGTCGCTGCTGTGGGCGGCCTGGTTCGTGGGCCGCCGCGCCGCGAAGAAGGCCGCTGCGCCCCGGCCCGCACCGGCCGTGTCGGCCGAGATGGCGGAGGGCGCGCGATGAGCGCCGTCGTGTGGACCGTGGTGTCGCTCGTCGCCGCCTTCGGCGGGTTCGTGGCGCTGAGCCTCGCGATGGACCGCCATCACGAACAGGTGTTCGGCCGCGGCACGGACCTGCCGCACCGCCGCCGCTGGGCCCTGCGCCTCACGGGCACGGGCGCCCTGGGGGTGTCGCTCGCCGCGTCGCTGGCCGCCCAGGGCCCCACCCAGGGCTGGGTGCTGTGGTGCGGCGTGTTGACCGTCGCGGCCGTGGGCCAGGTGCTGGCGCTGACCTACGCGCCGCACGGCTGACCGTCAGAAGGATTCCCAATCGTCCGTGCCGGTCCTGGACGCGGCCGCGGTCGGGATGGGCTTCTGCACGGCAGGGGTTGGCGCGGGCAGGGGCTTCGGTTCGGCCTTGAAGGCCGGGCGCACGACGTTCGTCGCGCGGTTCGGGCCGCGCCGCTCGGCCTTGGGTGCGGCCACCGGCACCGCCGCGGGCGCCGCCGGAGCGGCTGCGGCGGCCGGCCGCACGTCCCCCTGACCCAGCTTGAACACCGACACCGCGGTCAGCAGCGCTCCGGCCTGCACCTTGAGGCTTTCGGCGGCGGCCGCCGATTCCTCGACCAGCGCGGCGTTCTGCTGAGTCGCCTGGTCCATCTGCGTGACGGCTTCGCCGACCTGCGCGACACCGCTGCTCTGCTCGGTGCTGGCCGCGCTGATCTCGCCCATGATGTCGGTCACGCGGCGGATGGCGCCCACCACTTCCTGCATCGTGGTGCCGGCCTGGTCCACGAGGGTGGTGCCTTGCTCGACGCGTTCGACGCTGTCGCTGATGAGGGTCTTGATCTCTTTCGCGGCTTCGGCGCTGCGCTGGGCCAGCGAGCGCACTTCACCGGCCACGACCGCGAAGCCGCGGCCCTGTTCGCCGGCACGGGCGGCTTCCACCGCGGCGTTCAGCGCGAGGATGTTGGTCTGGAAGGCGATGCCGTCGATGACGCTGATGATGTCGACGATCTTCTTCGAGCTGTCGTTGATGCCCTTCATCGTCTCGACCACGCGGCTCACGACCTCGCCGCCCTGGACGGCCACGGTGGACGCACCCATCGCGAGCTGGTTGGCCTGGCGGGCGTTGTCGGCGTTCTGGCGGACCGTGCTCGAGAGTTCCTCCATCGACGCGGCGGTCTCTTCCAGCGCGCTGGCCTGCTGTTCCGTGCGGGTGCTCAGGTCGTTGTTGCCCGAGGCGATCTGCGCGCTGGCCGTGGCCACGCCTTCCGCGTTGCCGCGCACGCCACCGACGATGGTGCGCAGGCGGTCCTGCATGCGGGCGAGCGATTCGCTCAGCCGGCCCATCTCGTCGCGGCTGCGGGCCACGATGGGTTCGCTCAGGTCGCCGTCGGCGATGCGGTCGGCGTCGCGCACCGCGTCGAGCACACCCGCCGTGAGGCGCCGCGCGCTGAAGAGCGCGATGCCGACGCCAAGCGTCACCATCAGTGCGAGCGTGCCGAGCAGCACGACCAGCGATTGCTTGTAGAGCGACTTCACCCGGTCGCCGGCCGCGGCCGTGCCGGCGGTGTTGTAGTCGATCAGGCGGGTGAGGGCCTCCTCGGCCGCGTTGAAGGTCTGCGTGCCCGGCCCGGAGAGCACGGCCTTCGCGCCCGACATGTCGACGTCCTTCACCATCTTCATCACGCCCGGCAGGACCGCCTGGAACTCGCCCCAGCCCTTTTCATACGGTTCGAACAGGGCCCGCTCCTCGGGGCTCGCGACCAGCGCCCCATAGGCCGCGCGGTTCGTGTCCACCCGTTGCGCGATGGCACCGAGCTCCTTCTCGAGGGCCTGGACCTGGTCGTCGCTGTCGGTGAGCAGCAGGCGCAGGCGGGCCGAACGCGAGCGGCCGAGGTCCTGCTCCAGGTCGCCGAGCACCTTCATGCCGGCCACCCACTTGTTCACGACGGCGGTCGATTCGGCGTCCACGGCCGAGAGGCGCTGCAGCGACAGCAGGCTCTGCAAGGCGGCGATCACCAGCACGACCCCGAAGCCGGCCAGCAGTTTGGAGCGGATGCCCAGGTTTTGAAGGCTCATGACAAATCCGGTGAGGAAGGATCCCCGGGCTTTCGGACACCCGTCCGGCCGGCCGGATGCGGGCTTACCCGGCCCTGGCGACACGGACTCAACTTTCCGTGAATCCTGCCGATATCCGGGCGGAAGCCACTCGCCCTTCGCGCCCATGTTCCTGAACTTCCGTTCGCGCAGCCTCCGTTCCCAGCTCGCGCTGGTGTTCGGTGTCCTGGTCGTGGGCGTGGCTGTGACACTCGCCCTGTCCCTCGCGGCGCTGCTGAAGCAACGCATCGAACGCGAGGAGGGGCACCAGCTGCGCACGCTGGCCGGCAACGTCGGCCAGGTGCTGGCCGACAACCTGTTCCACCGTGCGCGGGAGATCGAGGTGCTGGCCGGCGCGGAGGACATCTGGACCCAGGGCCTCGGCTCCGGCCCGGCGGGCCGCCTGCTGGAGCGGGCGAAGTCCATCCAGCCCGACAACACCTGGATCGGGGTCACCGACACCGGCGGGGTCATCCAGTCGGCCACCGGCGGGCTTATGGTGGGACGCAACGCGAAGGACAGGCCATGGTTCGCGCCGGGCCTCCAAGGCCTCTACGTCGGCGACGTGCATGCGGCCAAGATGCTCGCGAGTTTGCTGCCACCCACCGACAACGGCGAGCCGCTGCGCTTCGTCGACTTCTCCGCGCCGGTGCGCACCGGCGGGCAGACGGTCGGCGTGCTGGTCGCCCACGGCACGTGGCGCTGGGCCCATGCAGTGATCGAGAAACTCGCACCGGCCAACGCCACCGAACGCCAGCTCGAATCGTTCATCTTCGACCGCGAGGGCAAGATGATCTATGCCCCCGGCCGTTCGCTCGACACCCACCTCGCCGCCGGACAGGGCCTGCCCGCAGTTCCCGCGAACCTGCCGAAGGGTGTGCACGCGGTGGTGCAACGCTGGCAGGACGGCGCCGAGTACCTCACGGCGGTGGCGAAGGTCCAGCCCCGCAGCCGCATCAGCGACCTCGGGTGGACGGTGGTGACCCGCGAACCCGCCCGGATCGCGTTCGCCGAGGCCCACCGCGCGGCGACCCAGGCCCTGATGATCGGGATCGTGTTCGCGCTGCTGGCCGCCGCGGTGGCCTGGCGGCTCTCCGGCCGCGTCGCACGCCCGCTGCGCGACATCGCCCGTGCCGCGCGCGGCGTGGGCCAGGGCACGCCGGGCGCCGAGATTCCGCAGGTGGAGGGCAGCTCGGAGGTGCGCGACCTCGCCGGGGCACTGTCCTCGATGACACGCCGGCTGCTCGAGGCCAACAGCGAACTGGAGCAGCGGGTGGCCGAACGCACCTCGGAGCTCGAACACGCGAACCTCGAACTCAACCGCCTCGCGCGCCACGACCCGCTGACCGGCCTGCTCAACCGCCGCGGGTTCAACGAACGGCTGAAGGCCACGCTGGCCTCGGCGGCGCGCCGCAACGCGCCGGTCAGCCTGATCGTGGTGGACGCCGACCACTTCAAGCGGGTCAACGACACCCACGGCCACGAGGCCGGCGACCTCACGCTGACGATGATCGCGAACGCGCTGAAGCAGCGCCTGCGCGAGTCGGACGTGGTGGCGCGGCTGGGCGGCGAGGAGTTCGTCGTGCTGCTGCCCGACACGGCGGGCGAGGGCGCACGGGGTGTGGCCGACGACCTGGTCGGGACCATCGCCGCGATGGCGGTGCCCACCGTGGGGCACATCACGATCAGCTGCGGCGTGAGCGGGGTCGAGGTGGGAAACGACGACGGCACCGACGCGTTGCGCCGCGCGGACGAGGGGCTCTACCGCGCGAAGGCCACCGGCCGCAACCGGGCCGTGTGGCTGGACGAACAGGCGGCCTGAGGTCCGCTCGGCGCGGTCTTCAGTGGACCGTGCTGTCGCGCTTCAGGCGCAGGTCCGATCCGGCCACGACGAGCGTGCCGTCGGCATCGAGGTCCACGTGCCGGCCGTCCGGCAGCTTGTACTCCGCGACCCCCGTGGGCTCCCATTGGTCGGGCGACGCGCCGAACGCGTCGAGCCGGCGCTCGTGTTCATAGCCGTGCACCGAGTACGTATTGCCATCGCTGCCGCGGGCGGTGAACGTTTCGAGGCGGCGGATGCGCTTTTCCATGGAGGGCTCCTTCTTCTCTTCGACAGGGACGAACCACTCTACGCCCCCCGCCGCACCCCTGAACGCGGCGTGGGCAAGTCCGGGGGCGACGGTGTCGCGGCGAACCGGTAGGATGTCCGACCCAGATTCCCTTCTTCCACGGAGCCAGAGATGCCCGGACTGCTTCCCAACATCGATCCCGACGGACTGCTCGAGTTCTCGGTGGTCTACACCGACCGCGCGCTCAACCACATGTCGCAGTCCTTCCAGGGCGTGATGCGCGACATCTCCAGCATGCTCAAGACCGTGTACGGCGCCCATTCGGCCCTCGTGGTCCCGGGCAGCGGTTCGTTCGGCATGGAGGCCGTGGCCCGCCAGTTCGCCAGCGGCCGCAAGGTGCTCGTGGTGCGCAACGGCTGGTTCAGCTACCGCTGGACGCAGATCTTCGAGATGGGGAACATCCCGTCCGAGGCCATCGTGCTGAAGGCGCGCCGCACGGGCGAAGGGCCGCAGGCGCCGTTCGCGCCGCCGCCGGTCGACGAGGTGGTGGCCGCCATCCGCGCCGAACGTCCCGAGGTGGTGTTCGCGCCCCACGTCGAGACCGCCTCCGGCATCCTGCTGCCCGACGACTACCTGAAGGCCGTGGCCGATGCCGTGCACGACGTGGGCGGCCTGTTTGTTCTCGACTGCATCGCCTCGGGTGCCATGTGGGTCGACCTGCGCGCCACCGGCGTCGACGTGCTCATCAGCGCGCCGCAGAAGGGCTGGAGCTCGTCGCCGTGCTGCGCGCTGGTCGTGCTGAGCGAACTGGCCCGCCAGCGCATCGACGGCACCACCAGCACGAGCTTCGCCGCCGACCTGCGCAAGTGGCTGCAGATCATGGAGACCTACGAATCGGGCGGCCACGCGTACCACACGACCATGCCCACCGACGCCCTCGTGCGCCTGCGCGACACCATGCGCGAGACGCAGTCCGACGGCTTCGACACGCTGCGTGCCGCGCAGCAGCGCCTGGGCAACGAGGTGCGTGCGCTGCTGGCGCGCAAGGGTTTCAAGTCGGTGGCCGCGCCGGGGTTCGAGGCGCCGGGGGTGGTGGTGAGCTACACCACCGACCCGGAGATCCAGAGCGCGAAGAAGTTCATCGGGCTCGGGCTGCAGACGGCGGCGGGCGTGCCGCTGCAGTGCGACGAAGGGCCGGACTTCCGCACGTTCCGGCTGGGCCTCTTCGGGCTGGAGAAGCTGCGCAACGTCGATCGGACGGTGCGGCAGCTGGACGACGCGCTCAACCGCCTCGTTTGAGGCGGTCATCCCGGCGAACGCCGGGGTGACGGCTATGGCGCCACCGACGCCCCGTCGATTCCGTGCCGCCGCAGGGCCTCGGCCACGAACCCATCGGCCTTGCGCGCCTCGACGAACGACGAGAGGAAGGCCGCGGCCTCCGCTGCACGCCCCTTCGGCAGCCCCATCGCCTGCCCGATCGTCATGAACCGCCCCGGCAGCAGCCGCAGCCCCGGCACGCGGCGGGCGTCGGCTTCGAGCTGCTGGCGCACGCCGGCCGCGACGGCGTGGCCGCCTGCGAGGAAGGTGTCGACCACCGCGGGCGACGTGGGCGCGCGCACGATCGTGGCTTGCTTCAACTCGCGGGTCAGGTACAGGTCGTACGCGCTGCCGAGGCCCACGACGACGTCGCGGCCCGGCGCGTCCACCTCGGCGTTCTCGCGCAGCGGCGACGCCTCGCGCACGAGGTAGCTGCCCTCGATCAGCACGTAGGGTTTCGTGAACGCGATGGCCTCGCCGCGTTTCGGGTCCACCGCGAAGAAGCCCACGTCGGCCTGTTCGTTCGCCACGGCCTCGACCGACTTCCCCGCGCTGTCGAACACCACGAGCTCCAGCCCGGCGCCGAGTTGGGCCGCGAGCGCGCGGGCCAGGTCCACGGACACGCCACAGGGCGCGCCCGAGGCATCCCGGCCGGCGAGGATCGGGTTGCCGAGGTTGATGGACGCGCGCAGCCGTCCGGTGGGGCAGAAGGCGGAGAGCAGGCTCATGGCGTGAGGATGTTGCGGATGCGCCCGAGGTTGTCGAGCGTGTGGCCCAGGTGGTCGCGCAGCGCCTCGGCGGCGTCCTGCAGCCGCTGCTGCTCGATGAGGTCGAGCACGTGCAGGTGCTGACGGCAGTGCTGCTCGTAGCGGGCGCGGTCCTTCATCGAACGGTACGACAGCAGCCGCCGCACGCGGTTCACGCGGCGGATGGTGTCGATGAAAAAGGGATTGCCGGAGCCCTCGACGATGGATTCGTGGAAGCGCACGCCACGGTCGTGGAGCTGGTCGGGGGTGTCGGTCTCGATGCCGCCGTCGAGCAGGTGGTGTTCGGCGGCGCGGCAGCGGGCGAGCAGGTCGGGGTCGAGCCGGTAGCCGGGCTCCAGCAGCGCGGCCGGCTCCAGCGCGAGGCGCAGGCGGTACGACTGCAGCAGGCTGTCGGGCGTGGTCAGCATGGGCGAGAAGGCCCAGCCATAGCCCGCCTTCTTCTGCACCCAGCCCTCCTGGGTCATGCGGCCGAGCAGCGCGGTGACCTGCGCGGGCGTGAGACCGTAGCGGTTCTTCAGCCACACCTCGGAGAAGGCGTCGGGCACCTCGCCGCGCAGGCGGTCGTCGGCGAGCTGGAAGTAGGACCGGGTGACGACGTCGGGTTCGTCGCGGGCCAGTTCGTCGCGCAGCCGGGACATTTCGTGGGCCACCGGCTGGGCCAGGAAGTAGCCCCGGTTCGGCTCGCGCGTCAGCAGGCCCTTGGCCTGCAGCAGGCGCAGCGCGTCGTTCACCGGGGAGCGCGACACGCCCAGCCGGTCCGCGAGGTTCTGCGCGGCGAGGTGGCTGCCGACCGCGACACGGTCGGTGGCGAGGAGTTCGAGCACCTGGGCGGCCAGGGAGGCGTTGATCGATTTCATCGAGCGGACAGCATTTCGTGCAGGATCATCGGGATCACCCCGCCGTGCTGCAGCAGGCGCACGTCGAGGCGGGTCTCGACGGCGGCGGTGGCGTCGAGGTGCACAGTGTCGCCGTTCGCGCGCACGATGCGCACGGGAACGCGGGCCCGCGGCGTCAAATTTTCCGGCGGGGCATCGACCTCGATGCGGTCGCCCGCGGCCACGTCGACCGATTCGTCCAGCCGAAGCGGCAGGATGCCCATGCCGATCAGGTTCGACCGGTGGATGCGTTCGAAGCTGCGCGCCAGCACGGCCCGGATGCCCAGCAGGCGCTGGCCTTTCGCGGCCCAGTCGCGCGACGAGCCCGTGCCGTAGCGTTCGCCCGCCACCAGCACGACGGACCGGCCTTCGGCGCGGTACCGCGCGGCGGCCTCCCACAGCGGCATCACGTCGCCGCTGGGCACGTGCACCGTGTGGGCCACCGGCGCGTGGGGGGCGAGGGCGTTGCGCAGGGTCTTGCTGTGGAACGCGGCGCGCAGCATCACCTCCCAGTTGCCGCGGCGCGATGCGAAGACGTTGAGGTCGTTTCGGTCGTCGCCCCGCTCGACGAGGAAGTCGGCGACCCGGCTGTCCGGCGGGATCGCGCTCGCGGGCGAGATGTGGTCGGTGGTGACGTCGTCGCCCACCACGAGCAGCGGGTCGGCGGTGTAGTGGCCCAGCAGCGAGGGTTCGTCGGCGACCGCGAACGGCGGGCGGCGCAACGCGGTCGACTTCGGATTCCACGGGAACAGCGGGCCGTCCGGCGCATCGAGGGCGTGCCACAGCGGGTTGCGGCCGGCCTCGGCGAAGTCGCGCTGGAAGTCGTCGCGGTCGAGGGCCAGGGCGAGGTGGGTATCGATCTCCTCGCGGGTGGGCCACAGGTCGCGCAGGCGCACGTCGCCCGCCACGGGCTCCACGCCGAGGTCGCGTTCGGCGTCGCCCGCCAGCGCGAAGGCCACCACGAGCGGCGGCGACATCAGGAAACCGAGTTCGAGGTCCGGGTGCACCCGGCCGGGGAAGTTGCGGTTGCCCGACAGCACGGCCACCGGCTGGATGCTGCCGTTTGCCAGGCCCGCCTGGATGGGCGCCGGCAGCGGCCCGGAGTTGCCGATGCAGGTGGTGCAGCCCTGGCCGACGATGTCGAAGCCCACCGCGGCGAGGTCGTCGAGCAGGCCCGCGCGGCGCAGGTACGACGCGGCCGCGGGCGAACCCGGTGCGAGCGACGTCTTGACCCAGGCCGGCACCGACAGCCCGAGCGCACGGGCGCGGCGGGCGAGCAGGCCGGCGGCCACCAGCAGGCGCGGGTCGGTGGTGTTGGTGCAGCTCGTGATGGCGGCGATGGCGACCGGGTGGCGCGGCATGCCCGCCGGCGGCACGCGCGGCGTGAACTTCAGCGCGGCGAGGGCCTCGCGGGTCTGGCGGTGGTCCAGCAGGTCCTGTGGGCGGCGCGGGCCGGCCACCTGCATGCCGAGCGTGTCGAGGTGGATGTCGATGCGGCGGGTGTAGCGCGGCTCGGCGAGGGCGTCGAACCACAGGCCCATCCGCCGCGCACACGCCTCGACGAAGTCGGCGTGCTCGCGCGTGCGGCCGGTGTCGACGAGGTACCGCAGGGTGTGGCGGTCCACCGGGAAGAAGCCGGTGGTGGCACCGTACTCGGGCGCCATGTTGGCCACCACCGCGCGTTCGCCCGCGGTGAGGGTGCTGACGCCGGGACCGAAGAATTCGACGAACTCGCCCGAGACACCGATGGCGCGCAGCCGCTGCGTCACGACGAGCGCGAGGTCGGTGGCGAGCACGCCGGGCGGCAGCGAGCCGGAGAGGCGCACGCCGATCACGTCGGGCACGCGCAGCGGCGTGGGCAGCCCGAACATCACCATCTGCGCCTCGAGCCCGCCCACGCCCCAGCCGAGCACGCCGAGCCCGTTGACCATGGGCGTGTGGCTGTCGGTGCCGATCATCGTGTCGGGCACGGCCCAGGTTTCCCCCCCGCGCTCCTGCGTGGTGAAGACGGTGGCGAGTTGCTCCAGGTTGATCGTGTGCATGATCCCCGTGCCCGGCGGATGGATGCGCACGCCCTGCAGCGCCTTCGAGGCCCAGCGCAGGAAGCGGTAGCGCTCGGCGTTGCGGCGGATCTCGTGCTGCATGTTGACCACGGCCGCATCGGGCCGCGCAGACACCTCGACCGCGAGCGAGTGGTCCACCGACACGTCGACCGGCAGCCGCGGGTTCAGGCGTTCCGGGTCGGCGCCGGCCTCGGCGAGCGTGTCGCGCATGGCAGCGATGTCGACGAGGGCGGGGGTGCTCGTGGTGTCGTGCATCAGCACGCGACCGGGCTGGAACGGGATCTCGGCCTCGCTGGTGCCGTGGGCGAGCCAGCCGAACACGGCGGCGACGGCCTCGTCGCGCGCCGGGCCGTCGAGGTGGCGCACCGCGTTCTCGAGCAGCAGGCGCAGCACCACCGGGAGTTCCGCGAGGCGTTCGCCGAACAGGCTCGGCAGGTCGACGAAACGCAAAGACCGGCCGCCGATGTCCAGGGTGGTGTTCATTGCCGCGATTTTGCACTTTGCATTCTAAAAATGCAATCAGGGGATCTCGCAACTGGACCGTAGTTCCCGCAATGAGAGAAATTCACGGTGTCCGACAGAATGGCCCACCGCCACGAACGGCACAACCTTCGAAAGAGATCGACATGTCCCGCACCGACTTCCGCCTCGCACGACGTTCGTTCACCGCTGCCGCGCTGGCCCTCGCCGCCGCCTGGGGCACCCCCGCCGCCGCGCAGGGGCTCACCGACCTGAAGATCATCGCGCCTGCCGCACCGGGCGGCGGCTGGGACAGCGCCTCGCGCATGCTCCAGCAGACCCTCACCGCCACGGGCTCCGTGAAGAACGTGCAGGTGGTCAACGTGCCCGGGGCCGGCGGCACCGTCGGCCTGGCCCAGTTCGTCAACACCGCCAAGGGCGACGGCCACACGCTGATGGTGATGGGCATCACGATGGTGGGCGCGGTGCTCACCAACAAGGCGCCCGTGGGGCTCGACGCCGTGACGCCCATCGCCCGTCTGACGGGCGACCCGCTCGTCGTCGTGGTGCCGGCCAACTCGCCGTACAAGACGCTGAAGGACCTCACGGCCGCGCTGAAGGCCGACACCTCGAAGGTGGTGTGGGCGGGCGGTTCGGCGGGTGGCGCCGACCACATCCTCGCGGGCCTCGTTTCGAAGGCCGCGGGCGGTGACGCCACGAAGCTGAACTACGTGCCGTTCTCGGGCGGCGGCGAGGCGCTCGCCGAGATGCTGGGCGGCCGTGTCGCCGCGGGCGTGTCGGGCTACAACGAGTTCGAAAGCCAGATCAAGGCCGGCAAGCTGCGCGCGCTGGGCGTGTCCACCGGCGCCCGCATGCAGGGCAAGGACGTGCCCACGCTGAAGGAGCAGGGCCTCGACGTCGAGCTCGTGAACTGGCGCGGCATCGTCGCCGGCCCCGGCATCACCCCGGCGCAGAAGGCGGCGTTCTCGGCCGCCGTCGAGAAGGCCGTCAAGTCGCCCGAGTGGGCCAAGGTGCTCACGGCCCGCGGCTGGGACGATGCTTACCTGAACGCCGACCAGTTCGCCACCTTCCTGAAGACCGACCAGGCGCGGGTCAAGGACGTGCTGACCACGATCGGGCTCGTCAAGTGAACGCCGAGGTGTCATCCGGCCCGGGCTGGCGCGCGCTGGCCGGTGTCGGGGCGTTCCTGCTGGCGCTTGCGGTGGCGCTGCTGGTCGATGCGACGAACCTCCCGCCGCCGCAGGCGGTGGGCGTGGGGCCCACCGCGGCCATGCGTGTGGTGTCGGTGCTGCTGGTCATCCTCTCGGTCGGTCACTTCGTGGCGGCGTGGAAGGCGCGCGGCGTGCCGTTCACGCCGGGCGAAAAGGCCAACCGTGTCGCGCTGGCGTGGGTGTTCGCCGGGCTCGTGGGGCTGATCGTGTGGCTGCAGGTCGGAGGTGGCTTCATCCTCGGCGCCACCTGGCTCTTCGCGGCCACGGCCACGGCGTTCGGCCAGCCGCTGCGCATCAAGGCCCCGCTGATCGGCCTCGTGCTCGCGCTGCTCGTGTACGCGTTCTTCACGCAGGTGCTGACGCTGTCGCTGCCGGCCGGCCCGCTCGAACGCGCGCTGTTCGGCGCCTGACCCCTGGAGCGTCCCCATGGAAATCTTCTCGCTGCTCCTCCAGGGCCTCGGTGTCGCGCTGCAGCCGGGCAACCTGCTGTTCGCCGGCATCGGCGTCATCCTCGGCACGCTCGTGGGCATCCTGCCGGGCATCAGCCCGTCGCTCACGGTGGCGCTGCTGCTGCCTCTGACCTTCAAGCTCGACCCCACCGGGTCGATCATCATGTTCGCCGGCATCTACTTCGGTGGCATGTACGGCAGCTCCACCACGGCCATCCTGCTGAACACGCCGGGTGAGGCCGCGTCCATCGCCACCGCCATCGAGGGCCACAAGATGGCCCGCGCCGGGCGCGGCGGGCCCGCGCTGGCCACGGCCGCCATCGGCTCGTTCGCGGCGGGCACGCTCGCCACCATCGGCCTCGCGGCGCTCGCGCCGTGGCTCGTCGACCTGGCCGTGCAGTTCGGCCCGTGGGACTACTTCGCGCTGATGGTGCTCGCGTTCGTCACCGTGTCGGCCACGTTCGGCACCTCGGTGCTGCGCGGCATGACGAGCCTGGTGCTCGGGCTGGTGCTGGGCCTCGTCGGCATCGACAAGCTCACGGGCCAGTCGCGCCTCGCCTTCGGCGTGCCCTCGCTGCTGGACGGCGTGTCCATCACGACCCTCGCCGTCGGCCTCTTCGCGATGGGCGAGACGCTGCACACGGCGTCGCGTTTCACCGGCGTGCGCGAGACCATCGAGGCCGTGCGCGGGTCGCTGTGGATGACCCTCGACGACTGGAAACGCTCGTGGAAGCCGTGGCTGCGCGGCTTCGCGCTCGGTTTCCCCATCGGCGCGCTGCCGGCGGGCGGAGCCGAGGTGCCCACGCTGCTGTCGTACACGCTCGAACGCAAGCTCGCGAAAAAGCCCGACCAGTTCGGCCAGGGCGCGATCGAGGGCGTGGCCGGACCGGAAGCCGCGAACAACGCGGCGGCCACCGGCACGCTCGTGCCGCTGCTGGCGCTGGGCCTGCCCACGTCGGCCACCGCGGCGATGCTGCTCGCGGGCTTCCAGCAGTACGGCCTCGTGCCGGGGCCGCTGCTGTTCGTGACGAATGCCGACCTCGTGTGGGGCCTGATCGCCAGCTTCTTCATCGGCAACCTGATGCTGCTGGTGCTGAACCTGCCGCTCGTGGGCCTGTGGGTGCAGCTGCTGAAGGTGCCGCAGCCGTGGCTCTACGCGGGCATCCTGCTGTTCGCGGCGATGGGCACGCTGGCCGCGAACCCGTCGCCGGTCGAACTCATCATGCTGGTGGTGTTCGGTGCGATGGGCTACCTGATGCGGTGCTGGGACTACCCGGTGGCCCCGATGATCGTGGGCCTGATCCTCGGACCGATGGCGGAGAACCAGTTCCGCCGCGCGCTGCAGATCAGCCTCGGCGACGGGTTCGTGTTCTTCAAGCACCCGAGTTCGGCGTTGCTGCTGGCGCTGGCGGTCATCGCGCTGGTCGCGCCCCTGGCGTTCAAGGGGCTGCGCAAGTTCAAGGGCGACGACGCCTAGAGCGCCCGCTGCTCCACCGTGTCCAGCTGCATCTCGAAGCTGAAGAAGCGGTCGCGGCCCCGGGCCTTCGCGGCGTACAGCGCCTCGTCGGCCCGGGTCACCATGCCTTCGGCGGTGGTGGTGGCGTCGGGCACGCAGGTGGTGATGCCGCCCGTGAGGGTCACGAAGGGCGCCACCAGCGAGTCGGGGTGGGGCAGGGCGAGGGTCGACAGCATGCGGCGCAGCGCGCGCGCGAACGTCATCGCGCCCGACTTGGGCGTGTTCGGCAGGATCAGCGCGAACTCCTCGCCGCCGTAGCGGGCGGCACGGTCGCGCGGGCGGTGGCAGGCGTCGTTGAGCAGCTTGCCCACGCGGCGCAGGCACTGGTCGCCCTCGACGTGGCCCAGCGTGTCGTTGTAGCGCTTGAAGTGGTCGAGGTCGCAGAACACGAGGGTCAGCGGCTCCTGTTCGCGGCGGGCCGAGCCGATCTCGTCGTGCAGCAGGCGGTCGAAGCCGCGGCGGTTGACGAGGCCGGTGAGGTCGTCGTGTTCGGTCAGGTGCTGCAGGCGTTCGTTGGCTTCGCGCAGGTCCGACGACATCGACATCAGGCGCGCCTGCATGCCCTTGAGCCGGATCATCGCGCGCAGCTTCGCCGCGAGCACCACCACCGAGACGGGCTTGACGAGGTAGTCGTCGCCGCCGGCCTCGATGCCGCGAGAGAGGTCCTGCGCCTGGTCCATCGCGGACAGGAAGATGATGGGCGTCCAGTGGCCCACCTCGGCCGCGCGGATCTCGCGGGCGAGCCAGTAGCCATCGTGCCCCGGCATCATCACGTCGAGCAGCACCAGGTCGGGCTTGTGGCGCTGGAAGAGTTCGAGGCCCCAGTGGGCGTCCCCCGCCTCGAACACGCGGTGGCCCATCGCGTCGAGCTGGGCGGCCATGGCGACGCGCACGTCGGGCTGGTCGTCCACCACGAGGATGGACAGGGAATTGGAGGGGTCGATCACGGGCGTCGGGGTGGAGCAGACGGGGCGTCACCCCCGTTTTCGGCCGGAATCGCCCGGAATTGAGGGTCCCTCAGCGCCGTGCCAGCAGCAATCCAACGCCCGCGCCACCCAGCAGCGCGGCGCTCGTGCGGTTGAACACGCGTTTGCCCCGCGGCGACGCGAACCAGCGGCGCAGGTGGCGACCCATCCACGCGTAGATCGCGATGGCCACCACCTCGAGCAGCAGGAACGAGGTGCCGAGCACCGTGAACTGCGCCGCGACGTCGCCCGCAGGGTCCACGAACTGCGGCAGGAAGGCCGTGAAGATCAGGATCGCCTTCGGGTTGCCGGCGGCGACCAGGAACTCCTGGCGGGCGAGGGCCACGAGGCTCGCGGGCGGCCGTTCGGCCACTTCGGCCGTGTCGACGGGCGCGCGCCACAGCTGCCATGCGATCCAGAAGAGGTACAGCGCCCCGGCGATCTTGATGGCGTGGAACAGCAGCTCCGAGGTGTGCAGTACGGCCGCGAGGCCCGCCGAGGCCAGCGCGATCATGCCCCCGAACGCGAGCAGGCGGCCGCTGCCGGCGAGGCACGCGGTGCCGAACCCGTGCCGGGTGGCGTTGCCGAGCGACAGCAGGTTGTTCGGGCCCGGCGCCATGTTGAGCGCGAAGCAGGCCGGGATGAAAAATCCGAGGGTGGCGAGGTCCATGGGTTCAGCGGGGATGGTGGTGGCGGCCGGTGCCGCGGTGGCGCACGGTGTCGTCCGGCAGCACGTCGCCGGGCGCGAACTCGGGCTGGCCGCGCACGCGCTCGTACAGCGGGCCGAAATCGATGCGGGCGAGTTCGAGCAGCTGATCGAACCCGTCGATCACGAAGTAGGTTTCCTGGAAGTCGTCGATGCGGTACTGCGTGCGCATCACGCGCTCGAGGTCGAAGCGCACGCGGTTCGGCGACGGGTCGTCGAGCGAGAAGGTGGTCTCGCTGAACGACGAGGCGATGCCCGCGCCGTAGAGCCTCAGCCCGTCGGCCTGGCGCAGCAGGCCGAACTCGATGGTGTACCAGTAGACACGCGCCAGCTGCGCGAGGGTGCCCAGGCGCTGCGCACGCAGGCCGCCTTCGCCGTAGGCCTGCAGGTAGTCGGCGATGACGGGGTTCACGAGCATCGGCACGTGGCCGAACACGTCGTGGAAGACGTCCGGCTCCTCGAGGTAGTCGAGCTGGTCGGGGCGGCGGATGAAGTTGCCGGCGGGGAAACGCCGGTTCGCGAGGTGGTCGAAGAACACCTCGTCGGGGACGAGGCCCGGCACGGCGACCACCTGCCAGCCGGTGCGGCTTTTCAGCACGTCGCTCAGTTCGAGGAAATCGGGAATGCGGTCGGCGGCGATGGGCAGGTCGCGCATGCCCTGAATGAACTCGTCGCAGGCGCGTCCCGGCAGCAGCCGGCGCTGGCGCTCGAACAGCGTGCGCCACGTGCTGTGGTCGGCCTCGGTGTAGTCGGCCCAGCCCTGGTCGATGGTCCAGTCGGCCCGCTGCGGGGGGACGGCATCGCCCGCGGCCAGCCCGTGTTTCGCGAGGGCGTCCAGTTGGCGTTTCATGGTGGCGCCATTGTCGCGCGTTGGCGGGAGAATGGAGGCGATGCTCGCTTTCCACACCGATCAGTTCCGACTTCCGCTCCCCGCGGGCCACCGCTTTCCCCAGGAGAAGTACCGCCGCCTGCGCGAGCGGGTGGTGGCGGAGGTGCCCGGCATCGAACTGGAGGTGGCGCCCGCGGCCACCGATGGTGAACTGGCGCTGGCCCACACGCCCGACTACGTGACCGACGTGGCCGAGGGGCGGCTCGACGATGCGCGCCAGCGCGAGATCGGTTTCCCGTGGTCGCCCGAGATGGTGGAGCGCTCGCGGCGCTCGGTGGGTGCCACCATCGCGGCGGCCCGCGTGGCGCTGTCGCACGGCGTGGCGGCCAACCTCGCGGGCGGCACGCACCACGCGAGCGCATCGAAGGGCGGGGGCTTCTGCGTCTTCAACGACATCGCGGTGGCCGCGCGGCTGATGCAGGCCGAGTGGCACCGGCACCACCGGCAGCTGCTGCGGGTCGCGGTGGTCGACCTCGACGTGCACCAGGGCAACGGCACGGCCGCCATCTTCCGCGACGACCCCACGGTGTTCACGCTGTCGCTGCACGGCGAACACAACTTCCCGTTCCGCAAGGAGCCGGGCGACCTCGACGTGCCGCTGCCCGACGGCTGCACCGACGGCCCGTACCTCGACGCCCTCGACGGCGCGCTCGCGCAGCTGTGGCGCCGCCACGAGGCCACGGCGCCCGGCCTGGTGTTCTACCTCGCGGGCGCAGATGCCCACGAGGGCGACCGGCTGGGCCGGCTGAAGCTCACCACGGCCGGCATGGCCGAGCGCGACCGCCGCGTGTTCGCGGCCACCCGCGAACGGGGCATCCCGACGGTGCTGACGATGGGGGGCGGCTACGGCAAGGTGATCGACGACACGGTCGGTGTGCAGCTCGGCACCTTGCGCGAGGCGGTGCGCAGCCACCGCCTGTGGTGAACACCGATGCCGAGCGCGCCCAGGGCCATCAGCAGGGCCAGCGGCGGCTCCGGCACGGGCGCGGCCACGGCATCGAAGCGGAACGACGTGATGTCGACGTGGAAGGCGAGTGACACGTGCTGGTCCGCGAAGCCGAGGCTCATGCCGGTGACCGTGGTGCCGTCGACGCGGAGCGACGCAGGGGTGTTCCCGGTCACGAGCGACCCGTTGTCCGACCGGAATTCCAGGATGCCGCCTTCGAAGCGCGGCCGGTAGTCGGTCCAGAAGCTGAGTTGCGTGCCGGTGGACCCGGGCATCAGCAGGCCCGCGGTGTAAGAGAAGTCGAGTCCGCGCACGGTGGCGCTGAACGAAGCGTGGCCCTCGGCGATGGGCAGGTAGGTGTCGAAGCGGTGGAGCGCGAGCCAGGCATCGGGGATGTCGACGTCGAAGCCGCCGGTCACCGGGGCGCCGAGGAAGTCCTCGGGGCTGTAGGGCGTGGCCGGGTTGGTCGGGATCCACTGGGCGTTCGCCATCACCCCGTGGAAGGTGCCACTGAAGGTGAGGGCGGCCGCCGGCAGCGGCAGCAGGAGCGCGAGGGCGAGCAGGTGTTTCATCGCAGGCAGCGTAGGCGCTGACGGCCGACCCTTCAAGGCGCCATCCCTAACTTGCAAGCGCACGGAGGCTGGAACCGGACTGGGCCCTTGTGTAGCCTCGACGGCCTTCGATGGAGTGTTTCCGATGAGCTTGTTCCCGATGCGGGCCGCGTGCATGGTCCTGGCCTGCGGCCCCGCCCTCGCGTTCGCGCAATCCTTGCCGGAGGGCTGGACGTCGCGTGAGGTGGATGGCGGCATTCTTTACAGCCCGGCGCGGCTGCCGCCGGGCATGCAGTTCAGCCTGTTCGCGGTCACGGTGGGCGTTGGCAACGCCACCACGTCGGCGGCGTTCGAGCGGGCCAAGGCCCGCGCGATGCCGCCCGAGGCGCTGCAGTGCCACGCCCCGCAGCAGGACAGCCGCGCCGTCAGCCAGCGCTGCAGCGGCTCGAACGGCTCCCTCGACGTGACCTTCGTGCAACTGCCCGTTCGCGGCGGGCAGGCCCACCTGATGCGAATGGCGCTGCAGGGCGACGAGGCCGCGCTGAAGCCGCACAAGGACGGCTTCTCGGCAGTGATGCAGGCGCAGACCCAGGCCTGGAAGGCGTCGGCGGGTGGCAAGCCGGCACCGCCCGAGCCCTCGAAGAAGGACCTCGAGGCGAAGGCCCGCGCCGAGGCGCGCAACGCCATCGCCGAGGCCGTGCGCACCGCGCCCGGCAAGGGCCTGCGGTCCGACCAGGTGGAAGGGGTGCTGAACGACTGGCGCCAGGTCTACGAGATCAGCGGCCTGCAGTATGACGAGACGCTGTACCTGCTGCTGAAGGACGGCACGGCGTACTCGGACGTGTGGGTGCCGCCGGAGGACTTCGACGTGGCCGCCTCGCGCAAGCTCCAGCCGGGCCGCTGGCTGCAGTGGCGGCGCCAGAACGGCGCGTATGAACTCCGTGGCAGCGAGAAGGACTCCTGGCGCCGCCTGTCACAGGCCACGCTCGGCACCCCGGCACGTCGCGACGAGCGGCTCTCGAAGGCCTACGTGCATTCCAGTTTCGCCAACCGGGGCGGGCTGGGCGGGTCGGCGAACCAATGGACGATCTTCTTCCGCCCCGACGGGCGCTACGAGG
>Ga0247823_10000555_pt1 | contig 31268 bp, 30 predicted proteins | sample 13C_PalmiticAcid_2_FD_192426 | JGI IMG/M metagenome (GOLD analysis project Ga0247823, IMG submission 192426) | Soil microbial communities from agricultural site in Penn Yan, New York, United States - 13C_PalmiticAcid_Day30 | ecosystem: Environmental > Terrestrial > Soil > Agricultural land...
CGCCAAGGGGGATGCGCTGGCCGGCTCGTCTCCAGCGGCTCCTTCGCCTTGGTCGTCGCATCTGCGATCGCCTTTTGCTGCTCGGCGAGCAGTTTCTCCAGCGAGCCGGCCAGCGCATCCCCCTTGGCGAACACCGCCGGATCTTTCAGATCCTCGGGCTTTTCGAACAGCCCGACCAGATCTTCGGCCTGCTGCATCGCCAGCTTGCTGTTGTAACCGACGGTGTCGCCGCTCTGCTTGAGCCTCGCGAGCTCGGCATCGGCCCCGGCGCGGCGCTGCTTGACCAACAAAGTGTTGAATTCGTCCATCGCCTTCAGCGCCGCATCGAATTCGGCGATCATCTGGGCGTCTTCAGCCTTGCCGCGCTTCAGGCCGTCCGCGCGATAGGCCTTGGTGTTGTAATAGGCATAAAGCGGCCCGAGCCGCGCCAGCACCTTCTGCAGCGCGTTGTCGAGCGTCTCCGCCGCCGCGTCGAGCGGGCCGAGCGAACCCGGCAGCGCTCGCGCCGCCTTGAGCTTGCCCGCCTCGGATTCGAGCCAGCCATTGCTGATCGTGATGGTCTCGCCCGGCGACCGGCTCGCCACGCGCGCCTCATTATACTCCTTCGCCGTCGCCGGCAGCCCGTGGCTTTCGATCAGCGCGTTATAGGCCTCGGTATAGGCGCTCAATTTCGCCGCGGTGGCGGGCGAAGTCGCCACCGCCTCCGCCGATCCGTTCCCACCGCCGCCCGCGCCGCCGCACGCGCCCAGCATCAATAATCCTGCCAGGGCGACACCCCGGCACAATTCCACCCTTCGCATCCGGCAATTCCCCTCGTTCGTTGCGAAGGCGTAACGCAGTGATGCGGATTTTGATCCGCATCCCCCGTCATTCCGGCGAACGCCGGGATCTCAGGCGACGGATATATGAATGACAGGGAGATTCCGGCCTTCGCCGGAATGACGAACTACCGCTCGTCCTCCGGCGTTTCAGCGGTTCCCGAGCGCGTCGCGACATGCCCGCCCAGCGCGCTCTCCTGTTCGCGATCGGTGGTGCTGCTCACCTCCTCCTCGCGGCCGTCGCCCGCATCGCGGCCGATAATGCTCTCCTCGTCACGTTCCTGTCGCGGTTCGCGGTCGTCGAGGCTGCGCGAGCGGCCCTCGTGCATGCGGCGATCGTCGGTTGCCATGGCTTCTCTCCTCAATCGTTGGTGCGGCCGAGCTTGCTCTCGGGCGCCTGTCCCTGTGCGCCGGCATCATTTTCGACATCGCCTTCCACGCTATTCTCGCCGGCTTCGTCGTTCGGGCTCGCGCCGGTGGCGAACAGGCCCTTCGACTGGCCGATCCCGGGATTGTCCTCGAGGTCGTCGCGGGGCCGGTCTTCGGGCTGGGTGAGGTCGTGCTTGCTGCTGGTCATCTCGCTCTCCTCTCGTCGAGGCTAAACGGACAGACCCGCGCGGCGGTTGCCCGACAGCGTATCTCCGTGGCATATTGAAACCAAAATAAGAGGAGAGGATCGATGGCCACTGCGCTCCAGCAGGACGAAGGCAACCCGATGGGCGTTTCCGACGCCGAATGGGAAGCACGCCAGCAACTCGCGGCCTGCTATCGGGTGTTCGACATGCTCGGCTGGTCCGAGATGATCTACAACCACATCACGGTAAAGCTGCCGGGCGACGAAGGCGCGTTCCTGATCAATCCGTTCGGACTGCACTTCAGCGAAGTAAAGGCGTCGAACCTCGTCAAGATCGACATCGACGGCAACAAGCTCGACGGCTCAGCCTGGCCGGTCAACCGCGCCGGCTTCGTCCAGCATGCATTGTTCCACCGCCATTTGCCCGACGCGCATTGCATCATGCACACCCACACCACCGCGGGCATGGCAGTGAGCAGCGTCGAGGGCGGCCTGCGCCCCGTCAATTTCTACGCGTGCAATTTCGCCGGGCAGATCGCCTATCACGATTTCGAAGGCGTGACGGTGCGCGACGAGGAAGGCGAGCGACTCCTCGCCAATCTCGGCGACAAGCGCGTGATGCTGCTCAGGAACCACGGCATCCTCGTGATGGGGCGCACCTTGCCGGAGGCGTTCGTCAGGCATTGGGCGCTCCAGCGCGCCTGCGAGATCCAGGTCGCGACTATGTCGATGGGCGAGCCCCTGGTCGTCGCGGACGAAGTCGTCGCCGTCCACCAGCGCGACCTCCACATGGCGCAAGTCCCCGGCGGCCCGGGCGCGGCAGACTTCGCCGCGATGGTGCGGCTGGTGGATCGGATCGACAAAGGTTGGCGGGAGTAGAATCCCTCTTCCTTTTGGGAGAGGAAAGGAGCGACGGAAGGGTGAAGGTGAGAGTGAACGGGCGAATAATCGCCCTCACCCTTCCTACTGCCTATGGCAGCGGGCTTCTTCCCTCCCCGTCGGGAGAGGGAGTTCACCCAAACCGGAACCCGCTCACCGCCCATCCCATCACATGGTCGCGATAGTCGGCCACCGCCGGTCCCTCGCCTCCCGCACCGAGCGCGACCATCAATGGCAGCAGATGCTCCTCGCGCGGATGGGCGAAGTGCGCGTGCGGCAGCGCATCCCACGCCACCACCCGCTCGGCCCGGCGCGCCGGATCGGGATCGGTCACCGCGTCGACCAAAGCCGCATCCCATTCGTCGGCCACCGGCGTAACCTGCGGACCGCGTGCGCGCAGATTGTGGAAGCTCATGCCGCTGCCCACGATCAGCACGCCTTCATCGCGCAAAGGGGCCAGCGCGCGCCCGACCGCGATATGCGCCGCGGGATCGAGGTCTTTCCGAAGCGACAGCTGAACCAGCGGGATGTCCGCATCCGGCACCGTCACCATCATCGGAATGAACACGCCGTGATCCCAGCCGCGCTCGGCCTCTTCGTCGACCGGAAAGCCCGAGCCCTCGAGTAATGCTTTCGCCCGCGCCGCCACTCCCGGCGCGCCCGACGCGTCCCAGCGCAGCCGATAGGTGTGCTCGGGAAAGCCATGATAGTCGAACAGCAAGGGCTGCCCGTCACCAATATGAACGGTGACCCGCTCCTCCTCCCAATGCCCCGAGATCAGCAGGATCGCGCTGGGCCGCTTGGGCAGGCTCTGGATCAACCCGGCGAGATACGCTTGCATCGGCTGCCACATCGGATCGGCTGGCCCGCCATCCGGATCCATGAAGAAGCACGGGCCTCCCCCATGCGGGATGAAGAGAGTCGGCATGGTCATGGCGCTGTCCTACAAAGCTATGTTCTGCTATTGTTCCAAAATGCGCGTCGTGAAAAACGCAAGCGAGGCCCAAAGCACGAAACAGGATTCCGTCGTCGCGCAACTTAATTGCGCATTTGCCGTGCAAACCGTGAAATTTACCGCGGCGAATCCAACATCGGCGGGACAGCCCCGCCCGACAATGCCGGTTTCGGAAACACCCCGTTTCCGGCTACATCGCTGCAATGACTCGCTTCACCGTCAACAATCAGCCGGTCGAGTACAGGATGGACCCGCGCACACCCTTGCTCTGGGCGCTGCGCGACGCTTCCAACCTCACCGGCACCAAATATGGCTGCGGTACGGGCGATTGCGGCGCATGTGCGGTCGATGTCGACGGTGGATTGCGTCTCGCCTGCCAGGAGACGATCGGGGCGCTCGAAGGGACCTTCGTCACTACCATCGAGGGGCTGTCGAAGGACCGCAGCCATCCGGTACAGCAGGCGCTGCTCGCGACCAACGTGGTCCAGTGCGGCTATTGCATCCCCGGCATCGTCATGGCCGCGGCGATTCTGCTCCGCAACAATCGCAATCCGAGCGAAGAGGACATCAAGGGGGCGATCCCCAATATCTGCCGTTGCGGCATCTATCCGCGGCTGATCGGCGCGATCACCGAAGCTGCGCGGACGGCGCGCGGCGACGCGGCGCTGCCGCCCGAGCCCGAGCCGCAAGTCGAAACGCCGGCACCCGAATGATGCGGCCCCAATTCTTTCAGTCACCTTTCGCCGCAATTCAGCAACCGCTCATCCGGTGAGGCCTAATTCAAATGCATCATGTAGCCCGGCCCCTTGCCGGTCTCGACGGAGACAGTTGAGATGAAGAAGACCTTGCTCGCGGCGATCATCGCCGCAACGGCTCTGGTCCCGCCGGCAGCGCTTGCGCAGGATCGGGGACGTTGGGGCGGCCGCGAACGTTCGGCGAATAGTTCTGGCGGCCAGTCCGAAGCTCGCCAGAATCGCGGCGAATGGCGCCAGCAGCAGAGCCAGCAGGCACCGCAGCGCCAGTGGAATGGCGGCGGCGAACGCCAGCGCGGCGACTGGAACCGTCCGCAGCAACAGGCGCCGCAGACTGCGCCGCAGCAGGCACCGGCGCAACAACAGCAGCGCTGGGGCGGCAACCGCGGCGATCGCAGCCAATGGAACAACAACGCCGAAAATCGCAGCCGGTGGAACGGCAGCCGCAGCCAGTGGAACGGCGGTGACCGCCGTCCGGATGCGGGCCAGCAGCAGCAGGTCGACCGACAGCGCCAGGATCGCGGCACCGACCGCAATCGCTGGAACGACCGCAACCGCGATCGCAGCCAATATGACCGCGGCAATCGCGACTGGAACGATCGCAATCGCAGCCGCGAGTGGAACGGCGACCGCAACCGCAATCGCTATGACAGCAACCGCAACTGGAACGGCGACCGCGGCCGCTGGGACAATGACCGCAATCGTGGCCGCTGGAACAACAACTGGCGCAACGATCGCCGCTATGACTGGCGCGGCTATCGCAACGGCAATCGCAGCCTCTACCGACTGCCGCGCTACTACGCGCCGAGCGGCTGGGGCTATGGCTATCGCCGCTTCGGGATCGGCTCGATGCTCGATTCGATCCTCTATTCGTCGAGCTACTGGATCAACGACCCGTTTTACTATCGCCTGCCTGAGGTCGACGGCCCCTATCGTTGGGTGCGTTATTACAACGACGCGCTCCTGATCGACATCTACAGCGGCGAAGTGGTCGACACGATCTACGATATCTTCTGGTAAGGGAGCCCGCAGCCTTGCTGGAGATCTGGGGCCCGGTGGCAACGCCGGGCCCCTTGCAAATCTCGCCGCGTCGCGCGATTTCGCGACGGTGAGCAAGAACAGGAACGAAGGCCGGGTCTCGGGCACGCCCTCCCCCGCCCGCGCCCGCATCGGACGGGATGTCTCGGCGCGACTGGAAGCCAACGCCAATGTCCGCCGCGCGAGGACCGATGCGGCGCAGATGTACACCTATCCCGATTTCCTCAGCGCTGCCGAGTGCGACACGCTGATCGAGCTGATCGATTCCAATTCGCGCCCGTCGACGCTGCTCGCGGTCAGCGAGGACCCCGATTACCGCACCAGCCACAGCTCGGACCTGCACCGCTGGTCCGAAGAGATATTGACGGTCGACCGGCGCATCGCCGACTTGCTCGGCATTCCCGAGGAGAATGCGGAGACGCTGCAGGGTCAGCGTTACGCAGTGAACCAGCAGTTCCGCGCGCATTGCGACTATTTCCACGAGTCGAGCGACTATTGGCCCAAGATGAAGGAGACCGGCGGCCAGCGCACCTGGACTGCGATGGCCTATCTCAACGACGTTCCCGAGGGCGGCGCGACCTGGTTCCCGCGCGCCGGCATTCGCTTCAAGCCGAAGCGCGGGCTGCTCGTCGTCTGGAACAACATGACCCCCGATGGCACGCCCAATTACGATACGCTCCACGAGGGGATGCGCGTGCTTGAGGGGACCAAGTACATCGTCACCAAATGGTTTCGTGAAGGGGCGTGGATCAAGGACTATATCCAGACCTATGTCGCCGGCGGCATCGAGAACGCGCCCGGGACCGACTGAGCGCGCGGCGCGCGCAATGCTCGTCGGGGCGAACTCGGACTATCCGATACCAAACCGTAACACCACCCGTCGAAAAGGATGGTGACCCCTACGGGAGCGGCGGTATATAGTTAAGAATCTAATAATAAACAATAATATCGTCAATCTCAAATATAGTACCATCGCAAATACCATCGGTTCTCTGAGATATTTCGCGACATGATAACACTACACAGGCGGAATATCTGACTTCCCGACTGCGTGGTCAGCGGCCGGCTTTTGGTCGCTAGCTGTCGCACAATGGCAGCGTCCAGCCATTCTAGCCGCAATCAGTCACACCAAGAGAGATGCCTTGCTTGCTCTATCCCGAGCAACGGCATGACAGTTCGCTTCGGCCGAGACCAGACACGATAAGCTAGCCAAAGTTGCCCGCTTATGGCGGCGGAGGCGCAGGCGGCGGAACTATGATCGGCGGCGGAATCATGACAGGCGCTGTAGCGATCGGCGGCGGGACGAATGGTGGAGGCGGTGAACTTTCCTCAGCTCGAGTCCGCGGCGATGTCGGACTTGGACTAGGCGTCGGCGTGGCTGTGGTTGCAGGCGCAAGATCAAACGCGGGGCGCCCGGCCTTCGGCGAGGGCTGTCCAATCTCGGTCGTGGGCATCGGTTTTGAACGATCGCCAAGCGGAACCACCAAAGGGCGGATCGGGCGCTGGCTGAGCCGAGCAGCGATGGAATTATACCGTCCAACGGCAGCTGCGACCGCGACTTGGCGTTCGCGCGGCGTCCGACTGGGATCCGTTAGCACGGACAGAATGTCGCGATACGCGCCATCCAGCTTGTCAAAGCGATCCTCGAGTCTGCGCGCGGCTTGAGCGGTCTCTCGACTAGAGCGGCGGTCATTCAGGTGGCCTTGCGCAACGCTGAAGAAATAGGTCGGTATGGCGAAGAGAGCGAGTCCGAGGCCGATAATCGCAGCTCGCTGACCCCGGTGCTTTCGGTGGAAGGCCACCGAAAATGTTATGAGCAAGGTAAGAGCGCCGAGGATCGCCCCAACAAAATTCAAATCCACGCGCTTCTCCACATTTCCAATACCCGGAGTAGACACCTGAAACAAACACTCCAATGTGCCAATTTCTCGCCACGACCTAGAGCGTAGCATATCTATCGATAGCAGTTATAATGCACATGACTCATCATAGCTCCGGACGATCTCCGACCTTAGCAGACGTCTGTTCGAATGCCGGAGCGCCTGCGATCGCGCCTTTTTTTGGTAAGAGTTGCTTAGCGTCCAATAACTCGATCGGGACGGGGACGATATGGGCGTGATAGATGCAGCAACTCGCGCCGGTGAAGACGTGCTGCGACAACGCCTCCCAAAGCTGGTCGATCTATTTGCCAGTCTCCTTATGCGTCGTGCACGGCCATTTCAGTCAATCTCAGAGGCCGGAACGCGAAATGATCGACTGTTGCTTACCCTGGCGCTGATGCTGGTGTGCGCTGCGTCCGCCATTCTCATTTCGTACATGGATCAGTTCAACGACGTGCGGGCCGTCGTCGATGCTGGCCGTTTAGGAATGTGGGCAGCGGTCGTGCCGCTGATCATCGTGCTACCTCTCTATTTATTCATTCGACAAAAAGCCCGATCGCCGATTCTGTTCACACTGTTCAATCTCAGCCTTGTGACGAGTTCACTTCTCACCGTTGTTCCGAGCCTGATTTCGCTTCTGGGCGCTCAGATTATCAGCCACGACTTTCAGGAACTGCGCGCGGGCCGGGGAGCCGGAACCCACCTGCATCAGATTTACTGCGGAAATATCGAAGATCGGGCTGCAACCCACGCCACCGTCAAAGCGACAGTGAAAAATAGCGCTGCGTTAGCCGAAAATTCTGCGGCTCAATTAAAGGCGATTGAAAAGGCTCAGCGGAATCAGGCGCGGATGAGTAGGCTGATGCGGCAGTTGATGGAGGCGCGTAGCCAGAACCAGCCAGAAGAAAATATCATCCTTGCTGGAAACCTGGAGCTTGAGCGTGGGCTGTCCGACGCCGAGCGTTCCGGCCGGCTGATTCGACAGGGCTTAGCCCTCACTCAGGAGAGCCTGACGTATCAGGAGCGTTATCTCGAGCTGCAATGGCGAACCACGGCGATGCCGGTGCGATTGCTGCAAGCTTATCCGGTGGCGGGTGTTGCGTTGGCGCTCGCGCTACTCGTCGGCACCGTAATATGGACGCTTGCCGCAACGGTGGCTTGGAAACTAACCGTTCCCCTTCAAAGGACGCGAATTGCGCGTGCGTTGACGGGCTCAGCCATTGTTCTACTTTTTTTCGCAACGATGGTCAGCTTCGGACTGATCCGGTCCGGTATGCTGGAAGCAATGTTGCAGCCAGTACCCTCCCTCGGCATGGTCGAGCAGAGAATGAAGCAGAGCTTCAACGATGCGCAGGCGTGGTGCGGTCCACTAAAAAATCACGGCGCTTGGTGAAATGCCGTTTGTGAGAGGCTGGTGATGCTTCAAGCGCGAAGGCGATCGCTAATGCTCGGCCGCTACCTGCGGAGAGCACTAAACTTCGCCGAGCTCGACTGCGATCATGCTTCGCTGGTGAGACCAAATTTCTCGACTACGGCGAATATGCCGGGATAGTCGGAGCGTCGCAGCTCGCCTTGGTATTCGAAGTGCTTCTTCCCCGCGATGCTCGCGAGCGTGTCGTAGTGGTCCGGCAATAATCGGAATGCCACGTCGCGGACTTTGGGGAGCAGGGTGTTGTCACGGGCAGGTCACGCCGCAGAAGATGGTCGGCTTCTTTTGTCGGCGAGATCGGGAGCCGCCAGCGCCCAACGATGTGCTGGCCGCCAAAATCATGGCGGTGATCAGCGTGGGCTATCCGTCGATCACGCGTGCGATGCGGATGGGTCGTTGGAAGAAGGTCGGCCGGTTTCCTGTGGCGGTCGACCTTGTCGCCCCGCGCCCATCGGTCCAGTGGCCCGTCGGCACACTTGATGTGAGCGTCTGGGTGGGAGATCGCCTGGCCTATGAGACGCGGGTCGATGACCCGGCCATACAGAGCATGGAACTGATGGCAGTATGGGATGCCGAAGAACACATTCCGGCAAGGCTCACCGCTGACTTCGGCGCGGACGAAGCCGAGTGGCATGTTGGTGGGCCAATATGGCGGGAACGACGCATCAAGGAGGAAACGGCAGCGAGCTTCACGGACCAGCCTTGGCACAAGCTGCCCGAGGATTGGGTGCTGACTGAGGTCCGCTCCTAGGGCTCGACACTCTGCCCCTGAAACACCGAGTTTGGGGCTTGAGCGAACCGGCAGCATGAGGTCCTTGATGTTGCGCAAGCTGCCGTCGCCTATGTGAAGCCATGTCGTCCGCTAGCGACGCCTGAACCGCTCTCCCTCGTATGTCCGCACCGCGTTGCCCCGTTCAAGTTCGCGGTTCTGGTCCCATAGCGCCCGCTTGCCTCCGGCTTCGTCCGCGCGGCGCCAATCGTCGAGCAGCATCGCCAGCTTCAGCCGTGCGATTTTCTTATTGGCGAATTGCGAACGTTGATCTTGCGACAGCGTCGCGAGACCGGTGGGCAGATGGGTTGCGCGGACCGCGCTGTCGGTTTTGTTGACATGCTGCCCGCCTGGTCCCGAGGCACGGAGCGTCTGATAGCGAATGTCTTCGTCGCGCAAGTCATGCGTCTCCGCATCCGCCCGAACGCGTCGCACCCCAACGAACCAGTTGCGGCGCTTGTGCAGCGGACGGAACGGACTGGTGCCGACCCAACGGATCGTGCCGATACAAGCCGCGGCGAACGCTTCCGCCTCGGCTCCCGATACACGCAGCAGCGCCGATGCCGCGGGCCCGATTATTGGCTCGACCAGCTCACATGCCAGGCCCGCCACCGCGCCTTCTCGGCAAAGGGCATGGGCCAATTCGGCAACCACCCATTCGCATTCCTGCGGTCCCTGCCCGGAGGACAGATGCAGAATGATTTCGGTCATGTGCGCCTCGTCTTGTACGTGATGAGCGGGCGGAGAGTCGCGATCAGGTCGATCAGCCCCGCCTGCTCGAGATCGCGCACGACCTGGTGGATATCTTTGTACGCCTGTGGCGCCTCCTCGTAGATCAGATCGCGATCTTCGCAGATGACCCGGCTGCCAAGTTTGGTCCGCTCGAGATCCGCAATGCTGAAGCGGCGGACGAGCTTGTCCTTGGCCTCGCTGCGGCTCCATTTGCGGCCTGCGCCATGGGCCAGCGAATGCAGAGCCTCGTCTGCGCGCTCCGGCCGGGGACGGACCAGATAGGTCATGTCCCCACGCGACCCAGGAATCACCACCATCCCTTTATCCGCTGGTGCCGCGCCCTTGCGGTGCAGCCAGCCGCCGCGATGCGGCGTGACGCTGTTGTGGCAAATGTCGAGCATCCGTTCACCAGTGGTGCCGAGCCGATCGAGGAAGCGCTCCGCGATCAGTTTGCGGTTCAGCACGGCCCAGGTCATCGCATCGTCATGCGCGGCCAGATAGCGGGCACACGCCACCTCGCCAGCGATCAGGCCGGCGACATTCTGCTGGGCCAGATGCCGTTCCAGGATCGCGTGGCCCAACCCGCGCGAACCGCTGTGCACCATCAGGTAGAGCGCCGCTGGATCGACTTCCGTATCCCCATGCAGCGTCTCGACCCGCAGCAGCTCGGCGAAATGGTTGCCACCGCCGATCGTGCCGAGCGCTTCACCGACTAGGTCGGGAGATAGTCCGGCCTCGGCCAGGCGGGCGGCATGATCGCCCGGCCAGGGCTCCTCCAAGCCCCGCAGCTTGCGCTCGGCCGCGTCCAGCCGGAACTTGCGCAGCGGTATGGCCACGCGCCACAAGCCCATCCCGCAGCCGATGTCGCTGCCAACAAGGTGCGGATAGACATGGCTGGGCGACCAGAATGCCGCGCCCACCGCGATGCCGCGGCCGGCGTGGAGGTCCGGCAGGCCGACGATGCGGTCGATGCCTTCGAGCCGCGCCGTCTGGTGGAGCTGGTCCACGGCCGCCTGCTCGATCCAGCTCTCGGGCGAGGCGACGATGTGAATGGTTGCGCTCGTCATCGTGCAGCATCCTTCCATCCGAGGTGCCGTTTGCCAGGCGCGACGATCTCTCCCTGATCGCGCCAGAACCAAACGCGGTCCTTCAACACCCCGTCGCGGGGATCGACATAGAATTCATGGCCACTGCAATTGCGGCGGTCGGGACGCAGAACGTGCCCCTCGCGCAGCAATTCGCCGTGCCGTCCGCGCGAGATTCCGAACAGCACGAAATCGCGCAGATGCTGGCGGACATGCATCTTCACGGTGCTGCCAGTGTCAAGATGCTCGCAGATTTCGCCGAACACATCGTCCCAGCGGCGTCCCACCCGCCGCTGGATGAAGCGGACGAGCGGCGCGAGATTCTCGTTGAGCGCCTTTGTGTACGCAGCCTGCTCCCTGGCATGCCTCTTGAGACCGATTTGCTTGAAGTCGTTCTTGTCCTTCTTGAGTTTTACCGGAGGCGCGTGCCCAGCACCCCAGCGGGGACGCTCGACAATGACTTTGAACATGTCAGCACGCATGGCGAACCTCCACAGCGGAAGCGCCAATTGGTGGACGAGCAATATTGGAAATTATTGCGGCACGATGGCCGCAGAAAAGGGTCAGGCGACCGCAGTCACCCGCAAGGGACTTGCCCATGTGATGTGTTCCTGAACTCGGAAATAGGGAGTGATGACGGGTGCGGTTCGCATGTGCTCACTCCTTTCCTTGGTTCGAGAAACAGTGCGGTCGCCTGTATGCCAACTGCTCGCAGCAATCAATGGTCCAGCGCGAGGTCAGCTGCATCAAGCGCAATCCAGCCGAACCTGCGGCCGCTTTAGGGGAATTTTTGTGTAGTGCTCATTGGCTGCAATTGGGGCGCGACCCGGTCATCCGGACGGTTGGTCATCAGCGCTGTAGAACATCGGGTTGTGCAGCCAGGCGCTGACCGCTGACTCGCGCCAGCCGGCGCAGCGCTCGCTGATCTGGACGTTCTTCGGGAACGTACCGTTTTGCATCTTGCGGTACATCGTCGAGCGGCTGAGGCCGGTGCGTTCGAGTACTGTCTTGATCCGGAGGATACGGTCGTGGTCGGTTTGCATTGGTATCACCTTAGATCCTGTGCGTCTGCGTGGTGCTCCCCGGGTAAGTTGGACAGAATTTCGTCGGTGAGAAAAGGGCCTCTCTGGTGCCTGTAGGGGCCTGGGCGGTACTTGGCGTGCCTAGGGTAGGATTGGGTAGGAGCCCGATTTTCACGGTGTTGTCCCACGGCGTCCCAGGCTTCGCGTGACCGCGCTTTAGGCCGCGAATCGCGGCCCCGAGTCGCTGCGCGTCTCGGCCCATTCGGGTGACGGTCGTTGACGTCGGATTGGTCCGGGGGACCAATCTGACCCGGCGCTGCCGGGCAGCAGAACGCGATATCGGATGCGCGTGCTCTGGCCGGCTTCTGCGAAGCCGCCAGGGTCCGCAGCGCTCTTGTTTTCCGCGTGGCGCGCTCGATCCGGTCGGAGGACGCGGCGGCGGCTGGCGCACGGTTGCGCGCGCACGCCGCCGCGCCGGCCATCCGGGTTCGAGAGAGCGGCATTTGTGGGCTCCTGCGGAGCGGCACCGCTGGCGCGGTGTTGCTGCGGACGCGCCGCTACCGCGTCGCGGCGTTTTGCCTCCGGCACTCGAACTGACGGGGGGTGGGCCTCGCTATCGCACATGACCTCGGGATCGAGGCTAACTTATCCGGCGCGGATTTTCTCCAGCCGAGCGACCTCTTTCTCGACCGCTTCACGGATGAAGGATGCCCGTTTCTGTTTGCCGACCAGCGCATCGATCCGCTCGCCCAGACCTTGCGGCAGGCGAACTACCGTCGATTTCACTCCGAGTGGTGGCCGTCCCATACGCAATCCCTATCCGACGAAGGAGGGCGCGCAATCGAAACCCGAATAACCGATATCGGTTATTGACCTTGAACGATCATCTGCCTCATAACCGATATCGGTTAATGCTGGCGCGAAAGTCGATCTGCCTCTTGGCGGGTGCAGCTCCGAATCGCGACGGATGAGAAAGCGGAGATGCATATGGCCGATATCGGTTACGCCACATCGCGGCGCTCGCTGCTTAAGGTGCTCTCGGTCGCGCCGATCGCGACGTTGCCGGGAAGCATGGCCGCGTCGCCTTGGGATGCGGCCATTGCGGCTTTGCCTTATCACGACGAACCTGTCGTGCTTGGACGGACTCGTGCTGGGCGCCGCGACAGCCGGTTTCGCTATCACAACGCCGAGAGCTTCTTTTTGGGAATAGAGAAGGGGATCGTCGGGGATCAGCACGACAGCCTTTATCAGACAGGCATCGTCCTTCAGTTGGCGTTGAGTTCGCATCTGTTCGATGTCGGCTTTACCGATCAATGGTGCGCCCGCCATGTCGGCCTCAATGTCGCGAGGTCGCTCGCCTACGCCAATGCAAGCGGCTTCGGCTTCGAGTCAGCCGAGTTCGACCTGCTGGCAGCGATCCTTTCTCCGTATAGCAAGTGGCGCTTCCCGCAGCCACGCGAACAGGTCGAAAACCTGCCTCTCACGCCGGAGCAAATTCGGAGCCTAACCCGCGTGTTGCTCGATCATGTGCATAATGTGACCGGCCATTCTCGCCCGCGTGGGTGGAACGCTCGCCATGCCTGACGATAAGCCAAGGCTGACGGAAGACGAGCAGCGCCAATATGTCGAAGCGCTAGAAACGCTTCCGCTGCTGACGCGGACAGTGTTCCTGCTCGCCAGTCGCGACAGTTTTCCATACGCCGAAATTGGTTGGCGGTGCGGGATCAGCATTGATGAAGTGCAGGTTCGTGTCGCTGATGCCCTGTTCGGTCTCGATCGACATATGCGGGTGCGGCCGACCTTCATCGGGCGCATCCGACGCGCGTTGCTGCCGTGGCGTGATGCCTGGGCGACAGCACGCGCGAGGGAAGGTGATCGGCGGCTGGCGCCTTGGCTTTTGCCGGAAAGCAGACCGGGCAGGCGTGGGGCGATTGACTGGATTGCATGGGCGTTCGAACACACGCTGCGATGATCCGGTTGATTGGGGGGCGGTGTGCCCGTCGTACGGCGCGTCAGTCAGTAACTACGTGGTAGATTGGCTATTCTGCCTTGCCACAAGCAAGGTCGATTGCGGACCGCGATCGGTAGTCTAGTCTACACCCATGAGCGATCACGCGATGCTAACCGAAATCGATGCGCCGATGCTGGCGGAAGCGTTTCCGTCGGAACATCATTCTGCGGCGATGTTGGCTGGGCAGGCTGCCGCTCGCGCTCTGTCGTCACGGCAGTGGACGGAGCGATTTGTGGTCCAGTCGGAAGGACAAAATGTGCTGATCCCGGCGCGATTGCACTTCGCTTCTGAACGGCTGCGACTGATAGAGGGTGATGAAGCATGGCGCTTCGCTCGCGCTTTACAGACCCGCAGCAACGACGGGTTCGAACGTCAACGCGCCGCCCGCGATCTGCTGATAGATTTACAGCCTTGGGGCGCTCCTTTCATCGTTGCGCTTATTGGCGAATATATAGTCGAAATATTGGATGACGTGGCCGCTGCGCTTACGCCCGAAATCGCTCGCACGCTTGGTGATTTCATCGTCCATAATCAGTCTTATTGGCAAACGACGAAACGCCGCGTGGCCAGCTACTGGAATGTGTATTATCGCGCGAGCTGGAGCAGCGAGTTGCGCCGACCGTATCGGCGCGACGAATATATTGGCTTCAAATTAATTGAAGAGCTCGAAACGGCAGCTTCTGGAAATCGGTCAGCCCAAGCGTGAGATCAGTTTTGGGGCATTTATGACCGCTTAAAGGCTATCGTTTCCGACCGCTCGAAGGGCACTTTAGAGACAGAGGAGAACCAGTCGGCGTCGAAACCCGGCAACGCCGCAAGGTGGTCGAGCAGGAGTTTCCAGCCCGTCGCCTCCTCATGGAAGAACCAGTCCCGGCTCGCGACGCGAACCTCACAGCATATGAGGTCTGTCGTAAGCTCATCGCGCTTGTAGAACGTGACGAGCTCGACTTCGGCGAGGGGCAATTGCTCCCGAATGGCTGGGATCGTCGAATCCATACGGCGAACATGAACGGCCCGTCTGCTGACTGCAAGCTAAGGTCAGCTTACCGGCATCACCGATCCGATCTCTAGCGTTCACAACTGGGCGTAAGTTGCCACCTCATATTCGGCTAGATTTCTTCGTCGAACGCGCGCTGGCCACGCCGCCGCCACAGCGTCAAATGCTGGGTGCGATCTCCACTGCGCAGCTGGGCCGCAGCTTCAACGAGTAACCCCAATATTACCGCGCGATCATCGTCAGTGAGTTCGACCAGTCCGGCTTTGGCGACCAGGCCGCCGAGTTCGATGAGGTATCGAGTCCGTTGGCGGCGCTTCACCTGCCATGCCCGTGTGTCAATTCGTACTCGTGCCGCCAAAAGGCGGTTGCGCGCTGCCATCGCCCGCCGGAGCGCCGCACGCGTCGCCGCGATTGCGGCGCGCGGCGCTCCGGCTTGCCGATTGAAAGAAGGCCGCGCCGCGCTTGCGCCAGACCTCCACAGTCGCCGCGTCTTTGGTTTCGGCCGCAGCCAACATAGCACCGGCCAGCACATCGACCGCGAGCACATCGGCGCCCGCAGCAATCACCAGTTCGCCAAGCTGGTGCAGCTTGCGTTCTTTCAGAAGTTTCGCCCGTTCGTTGAGCGCCTTCATTTCGGAATCAAAGTCGCGGGGTTTGCGCATCATACAGCCATCGATTGAGCACGGACGGCAGATCAGTTATCGGATGTATCGATCAGGCTCAATGCCCTGAAATATCTTGGGATTGCTTGGTCCCGAGATAGATGAAATCTTTTGAGGGCGCGCTTATACGTCGTGCCGACGTAGCTTGTGTAGTGTAGATGGATTGCCCTCATGGCGATCTACCACTTCTCGGCCAAGATCATCAGCCGCGCGAACGGATCGTCGGCGCTGGCGTCCGCAGCCTACCGCTCTGCTTCGCGGCTGCACGACCAGCGGCTCGATCGGCATCACGATTTCTCGAACAAGGCCGGCGTCGTCCACTCCGAAGTGATGCTGCCGGACGGCGCACCCAAGCATCTTTCGGACCGCGAGAAGCTGTGGAACGAGGTCGAGGCCGCCGAGAAGCGCATCGACGCGCAGCTGGCGCGCGAGATCGAGTTCGCGATCCCGCGTGAGATGACCAAGGAGCAGGGGATCGAACTTGCCCGCGACTTCGTCCGGCGCGAGTTCGTCGACCGCGGCATGATCGCCGATCTCAATGTGCATTGGGATGTCGGCGCCGATGATCTGACGAAGCCGCACGCGCATGTGATGCTAACGATGCGCGAAGTCGGCGAGGACGGCTTCAGCAGGAAGAACCGCGACTGGAACCGCACCGACCTGCTGGAGAAATGGCGCGAGCGTTGGGCCGAACACGCCAACCAGCGCCTAGCCGAACTCGATATCGATGCGCGGATCGATCACCGCAGCCTTGAAGCTCAGGGCATCGACCTGGAACCGCAGCACAAGATCGGCGCGGCTGCATCGCGCATGGCAGCGAAGGGGCTGCAGCTCGAACGCGTCGACGAGCATCGGGAGATCGCGCGCGCCAACGGCGACAAGATCATTTCCGATCCCCGGATCGCACTCGACGCGATTACGCGCACCCAGGCGACGTTCACAACGCGGGACCTCGCCATGTTCGCGCATCGGCATAGCGAGGGAAAGGGCCAGTTCGACCAGGTGATGGCGGCGGTACGCGGCTCACCCGACTTGGTCGCGCTCGGTAAGGACCGGCGCGGCGAGGATCGGTTCACCAGCCGCGAAATGATCGAGACCGAGCAGCGCCTCGCACGCGAGACGCAGGTGCTTGCCGAGCGCGAACAGCATCGTGTTGGGGAGCGGGATCGCGAGCGCGCCATCGCCAACGCGGAGCGGCGCGGCCTGGTGCTTTCCGCAGAGCAGCGCTCGGCGTTCGAGTATGTCACCGACGCCAAGGATCTCGGAGTGGTGATCGGCTACGCGGGCACCGGCAAATCCGCGATGCTCGGCGTCGCGCACGAGACATGGGAGAGCGCCGGCTATCGGGTGCAGGGACTCGCGCTCTCCGGCATCGCCGCCGAGAATCTGGAGAGCGGATCGGGCATCGCGTCGCGCACCATCGCCAGCATCGAACATCAATGGTCGCAGGGAAGGGAATTGCTCACCCCCAACCATGTGCTGGTGATCGACGAGGCCGGCATGATTGGCTCGCGCCAGATGGAACGCGTGATCGCGGAAGCGGAGAAGCGCGGCGCGAAGGTTGTGCTGGTCGGCGATCCGGAGCAGCTTCAGGCGATCGAGGGTGGAGCGGCGTTCCGTTCGGTCGCCGAGCGGAACGGCAGCATCGAGATCACCGAGGTCCGCCGCCAGCGCGAGGACTGGCAGCGCGATGCCACTCGCCATCTCGCCACCGGCCGCACCGCCGAGGCGCTGAGCACCTACGCGCAAGCCGGGATGGTGGTCGAGTCGGAGACCCGCGTGGCGGCCCGCGAGGCGCTGATCGACCGCTGGGACCGGGACCGGACCAGCGATCCGGCGCGCTCGCGCATCATCCTGACGCACACCAACGAAGAATGCGACGAACTGAATGGGCTGGCGCGGGACCGGATGAAGCAACATGGAACATTAGTCACTGATATCGCTGTCAAAACCGTGCGTGGCGAACGCTTGTTTGCGGCCGAAGACCGCATCATGTTCCTTCGCAACGAACGCGAATTGGGCGTCAAGAATGGCTCTCTTGGTACCGTCGAGCAGGTTGATCGCAGCCGCATGGCAGTGCGGCTCGATGACGGCCGGCACGTCGCGTTCGACTTCAAGGATTATTCGGACGTCACCCACGGCTACGCCGCCACGATCCACAAGGCGCAGGGCGTCACGGTCGATCGTGTGCATGTGTTGGCGACGCCCGGGCTTGATCGGCACGCCGCCTATGTCGCGCTGTCGCGGCATCGCGATACGGTACACCTCCATTATGGGCGCGACGATTTTGCCGATGAGCACCGGCTTGCCCGCACGCTGTCGCGCGACCGGCCGAAGGACAGCGCGCTCGATTATGAGCAGAGTACTGTGCGCTTTGCCGAGCGGCGCGGGTTCGATCGGTCGAGAATCCTCGACACGCTCGCGCGCGAGCGGCTGGCCGATCCCAGCCACACCGCCCCCGAGCAACGGCGCGGTAGGTTTGATGGCCTGCGCCTGCGCGTACCCGATGCCGCCCAGACATCGAACCGCAGCCGATTCGATGGGCTCAAGCTTTCGGCGTCCGCGGAGCGGACGCCGGCGGGGTCGGATCGCGGCCTCGGGACCACCGTCCAGCGTTATGCCCGGGTTGTGCAGGACATCGGCCGCATGACCGAGCAAGGCCTGCCAGCGCTCGAATACCAAAAGGCGGCCAGGGCACAGGCGGCGCGGGCGCTCGACGCCTTGCATCAGCACGGTGCCCACGACCTTGAAGCCGCATTCGCGCGGGAACCAGGATTGGTGAGCGAGGCCGCCAATGGGCGCACCGCCAACGCCATTCGCCAAATGCAGCTCGAGACCGAGCTACGCACCAATCCCGAGCTGCGCGCCGACAGGTTCGTGCAGACATGGCAACAGCTCCGTGCACAGCACGACAAGCTCGGCGGCTGGCAGGACGAGGATGCGCGCGGCCAGGTCGAGAACCGCATGCGCGTCATGGCCAAGGGCCTTGAAAAGGACCCGGCGCTAGGCGCCGCGCTCAGCCGCCGCGGCACCCTGCTGCTCGGCCGCGAATGGTCGCCGCAGTGGTCGCCCGGCAGCCGCGACGGCGGCATCGGTGCGGCGATCGGCGATCAGGCGCGCACGCGATCGGTCATCCAGCAACTGACGTTCTCGATCGAGCGAGGACGCAATCTTGGAATCGGACTATGAACGCTGAAACCACCATCCAGCCAGCAACCGAGATCGATGATCCGGAAGTCGCATTCGAAGCGATGAGCCGCAAGTTAGCGGGGCTGACTGCCGCCGTGGAGGGGTTTGCGGCCCGTCAGCAGGAGCTGCATGCGCGGGACTACGGCCCGGACCTGGCCAAGATTCACGAGCGGTGGGGCAAGGTCGTGGATGCGTTCCAGTTCCTCGCAGCGAAGCCGGGGGTTGCGCTAACGCCGGAGACGATAGCGCTGCAGATTGTGGAGGCCGGGGCCCGCGTGCGCGCCGCCGATCATCAGGCGTGGAGCAACGCCAGTCGAGAGCTTGGGACGGCGATAGAGTCGTTGAACGGTCTAGTAGCTTCCGCGAGGACTTCCGACACACAGAAGTTATGGGTCATCTGGGCCGCGACGGCCGCGCTGCTCGTGGGATTTGCGTTTGGGACGGTCCTTCCAACAAGAATCGCTCAGTCCGTGCCGGAGAACTGGCATTGGCCGGAGGCAAAGGCCGCGCGAGTGCTCCAGCGCAACGAATGGGACGCCGGGATGCGGCTACTTCAGGTCGCCGATCCGCAACGATTGAAGGCATTCAAGGAAGTGATAGATCTGGCTGAGGATAACGCCGCGGCCCTGAGAGACTGTCGTGTCCGTGCCGCCGAGTTGGCACGAGCATTCGATTGTTCTATCAAGATTCCCAATCGGAAGGTCGAATAAGGCCCTGACATAGCATCAGCATTGTTCGTCGCGGAATGTGAGGATCCATTCCTCGTCCATCGTTTTCACCGTGCCGCCGCTACGCAGTGCGGGATCGGCCGCTCTGGCGAAGCGGTTGATCACCCGCGGCAGAGTCTTACCGACGAGGCGCCGCCGCGTCACGTCTGTGGGTCGCAATCCGAGTTCCGTCATGGCGGACGTCGCATATGCATCGAGACGGACACGGTAGCCTCCGACCGAGCGTCGGCCCACGACCATCACAATCGTTCCTCCCGGAGCGAGCGCCTCTCGCAGGTGCCCGCACGACCTCTTAAAGTCGAGGAGGAATGAGGTGACGCGCCTCGCAGGTTCACCATCCGCGGCGCCCGCCCAGAACGATTTCAACGGAATCGTTCCTTCCGCCTGAGGCGATCCAAGGCAGGCCCGGTCAATCTCGCCGCCCACCCTGTACAAGTGGCCCAAACCAGGCAGACGCGTGACGACGTCCAGGCAAATGCCGGACGCCGCGCCGTACTGCACCGTTGACTTGGAGTCGCCGTAGGGAGGTGAAGTCAGCACGACATCGAAGCGGTTCGCAGGTTGGCGGCAACCGTCGAACGTCCCCAAGGTAACTTCGACCGGGCCGGTGAGCGGGTTATTCCCGGCGAAACGCGCATACTGGTTCAGACGACGGGTCAGGCAGAACCAGGCGGACGCGGTGTGGGCGGTCCGCGTTTCCTCATCCATGCGGTGCAGTTTCCATCCGGACTTGCGGATCCAAGCCGCATCCCGCGTGGCTGCGCTCAGCGCTACCGCGGCAACGAGCGTCTCTGCGCTACTGAGCCGGAGCGTCGTGAGCCATTCGACGATCTGGGCCAACTCGGTCGCGACTGCCTCAGAGAACCACGCGACTTTCGAATGACGCAGACTGAGCGGAGCGCGGGGTTGAGGCGTGAAGCGCGCGGCAAGAACCGCCTCGCGCGCTAGTTCGGCCGCGAACGCCGATGGGACTTGTGTAGCCTTCGCTCGTGTGATGAGGCACGCTAATGGATTGACGTCGAAACCGTGTGACTGGGCGCCGAGGGACGAGGCGGCCATCAGTAACCGACCGGACCCGCAAAACGGATCGAGCACCCGTGCACCAGGACGAACCGTCGCGGCGGCGATCGAAAGTGCAAGATCATCCGCGACCATAGCCGGGTAGGGGTGCCAGCGGCTTAGCCGCGTTCCGCCGCCCTCAGATGAGATATCAGCGAAATCAGTTTCTGCCCGCATTCCTGTGCGGTGCCCCCATCCGTATCAATCCGATGCGCCCCCGTTGCGCAGGATGCACCAGGATACATCCGAACCTGGAACAAGTCACTCTCGGCGTCAATCTGCCGGATTTCCCGCTCGCACGTGGCCCGACCGAGGCGCTCGGACAGGCGTCGAGCCCGCTCTTTCTCTGAGGTTGCCAGCTCCACGAGCACGACATGCTGCATGTCAACGAGAACCCGGTTTAGGAAGCGGCCCTCCACTACACCGTCGCCGCGCAGACCGGCGCACCAATCGCGAGTCTCCCGATCGACCTGTCGGTGCAGGTCGTCGGGCGCGCCAGAAAGGTCGCACGCGGCCATCTTCGCCGCCTTTCGGATTTCGTCTCCGCAATGCCGCACCGGAATCCCGAGTTCTTTCGATACGATGTCGGCAAGTGTACTTTTTCCGCACGCCGAAGGCCCAAAGATGGCGAAAATCATATCTTCTCAGCCACCAGCACCAGCTCCAGCGCGTCGCGGGCGGCGCGGTCCGCCACCCTTCTCCTGGTCGGAACGCGCGATGTCGGACCCCACGTCACGGGCATGAGCGCCCGCAGGTCGTCGATGGTTCGATCACAGGTGCCGGGGAATGCTCGAGACTCTCCGATCACTACTGCTAGGCTTCCGCCAGGCTTTAGGACCCGGTGGAGTTCCCGCCAGCACTTCGCCATATCGGCGAGGTATTCGGAGACGACGAGGGGACGCCGCCTCTTATATCTGGCGCCAATTTCGGCCGCCCTCTCGCGGTCGAAGGGCCAACCCATCCATAGATAGAGGAGACGGTTGGCTTTGACATAGTCGATGACGCCCACGTAGGGAGGGGACGTCACGATGAGGTCGATCGATCCGCTCTCTATTGGAAGCGAGTGCGCTTCTCTCTGCAGAACCATGGGAGCGTGATCGGGTCGACTCGGCACCGGCAGCGCGTGGATGCGGGTTCGGAATCCTTCGATGGCGTCGTGCCGGGCAAGTTCCTTCGGGATGACGTTGTCCGCGACCCAGCCCCAATGGTGGCGCCGCAGCTTACCGGAGCGCGTGCGGCTGCCATTCGTCGATGCACACGAGAACAGCAGGTCCGAGAAGAGTAGTTCAAGGGTTAGTCGTTCTGCGCCGTTGTGTGCCTCGAGCAGCCTCCAGATGTAACGCAGCTGCGCTAGTGTATCGGGGTCGTACCACCGCGAGAGTTCTAGATCGGATCCCTCACCATTACGGCCCACCTCGTCGCTGCGGCAGGCGTGGTCCCAGGTGAGTTCATGCAGTATGTTGCGGGCGACGGCAGGCGCGAGTCCCTCCGTCGCTGCGGCGATCTTGGCGCGTGCGATCAGCACGCACGCGCTGACCGTGTCGGAATAGATCGCCCGGCGCCCGAGCCGGGCGGCCTCGAGTGCGGTCGTCCCGCTTCCGCCAAACGGGTCGAGCACCAGGTCGCCGGGTTTCGAGAGCACTTCGATCAGCGCGGCGGGGATTTGCGGGATGAAGTTGCCGGGGAACCAGTGGGTCTTGTGGATTGAGCCGATCGCGGTTCCCGCTTGGGGAAAGTTCCAGTCGATCCGGTCGAGCCTCGCGGCGTAGTCGCTCAAAGCAGGCACGCTTCCCCGGTCGAAACCATGGGATCTTGGGCTGGCAGGGGGCGCTCAGTCGGCGCGAATCGCTCCATAGCGATGGAGATGATCTCCTCCGTCTCGGCCCGGGTGAAGGGGTCGCGGCGGGAGGAGCCTACCCCGAAGAGCCAGGCCTGAGGCTTGGATCCGAACGAGGTCGATGACCCGTCATCGAAGCACAAGTCGAGTTGACGTTCGCGCTTGTCCTTGATGCCATAGGCGAAACAGTGACGCGACAGCGCCGCCGTGAGGTCCTTCGAAAACGCCGCCATATCGGCGTAGCTCGGCCGCCTGCCAGGTAGCCACCACAGCGGTGTAATATGCCATGCCTCGCCAACTTGCCACCGCGAGATCGTTTCACGGGCGCCGGGGGCTGCCTCCGGTGACGTGAGCTTCGCAATGAAGTCACTGTCTACCAGCTTCCAATCATCCTTCGTAAGCAGGCCTGCTTCAATCTGCTGGATCGTGGCCCAGATGATCATCAGCTTGAGGCTGAAGTCCGGTCGTGCCGGCATGAGGCGGCTATAGACCTCACGGCGCGTCTCGACCCAGGCGGCGACGTCGGGTTCGGCCGATCTGGCGAAGATAGGTGCGTGGCGCTCGTCTATGTCGACCATCGCCTCGACCAAACGGATCGGGAGCGCGCGGTCGACCGGCAGGCCCATGTGAAAGGCAATCCGGTAGACGTTGTCGATGTTGTCTAGGTCCATCTCCCCGCAGATCAGCTGGCCGAGGTTGCCTTCCCCTTGAATGAGTTCACCGATCCGCTCAAGCAGCGTTTCCGCTCCCGGGTCGCCTGCAATTGGCCGCGCCCAGTCCCGCAAGCGCGTCTGGCGCCCGGCCAGTATCTGCAGATCAGCGCCAAGGGTGTCCCCGGCCTGGTTGCCGTGAAGGAGTAAGTCGAGCTTGTTCTCATGATGGATGTCGTAAGAGAGGTACTGGAATGCTTCCTCAACGAGGTGCCCGAACGCGGTGATTGCCCAGTCGTGCAGGAGCCCGGCAGCCATGAGAGCCAGGTGGTCGAGGTTTGAGATTCGTCGCCGCAACCCGATCCGCGAGGCAAGATGCGCGACGCCGAGCACATGCTCGTAACGCGACAAATTAGCGATGCCCGGCATGGAAAGAGAATCAATGTTGGACAGTCGCACGTGTCGGAGTCGTTGAACGACCGGCATGCCAGCGAGCTTGGCGATCCGTTCGTCGAGTTCGACCTCGCCGTGGAGCGCATCGAGGTAGTTTGCTGGCGTGCTGCTCATTTCGCCTTTTCCGTTTTCACCAAGGAGCTGCCGCTCGTCTCGCGAAGATCCAGCGTCATTCCAGCATAGGAGCTAATGAGCTTCCAGTCCTCCTCCTTCTGCGCCGTCTCGGCGAACACTGTGAACATCCCGTCCCACAGCCGTTCCGACGGGATCACGTGCCGAGCGAACACGCGGTACTGCTCGACCGATTCGATGTCCGACAACGCATATGTGTCCTCGTAGATGACAAGAGTCGGCTTACGAGACTTGCCGGCTCCGGAGGCCTTTTTGATCTGCTTGAACGCCGCCGCCGAGGAGGAGTGAAGCCCAGCGTAAGTTTCTGTCGATGATAGAAGCCTCGGTCCAAAATCGTCCCGCAACCTCGCGGTCTTGTCCCAGTTGATGGTATCGAGAAAACCGAAGTGCCGCGTGTAAGCGTCGACTACAACCACTCGCTCCCTCATCACTTCCCAATTCATCTCCGCGGCGGTTACCGAGGCGCGTAAGTGATTCACAAACTCGATTGGGTGCCGCGAGGCAGTCATGTACTGGATATAGTGGTCCTGCTCACGCAGGAAGGCGACGCAAAGATCACCCAGAAGCTCGTTGGCTTGGCCCTGGTGCCTAAGCGCCATCGCCAAGGAGCGCGGATCCTGGTTATCGCGGACCTCCGCCTTGATGCCCTTTGCCGCTGGGTCGTCGAAAAGCCTTCCCTGTGCTAGGTCACTCTCGTTCATTCCGGCCGCGCCAAGAATGATGTTGATCACCTTCTTCTGAAGGTCTGGACCGAGCGGGAGCGGTTTGTGTTCATAACGCAGGCCGCTCTTAAGCGCGCGCCGAGCGCGGATGTGCCGCAGACCTGGCAGGAGCTTCAGCCTAGCGCGGCCGCCCGGATCGGCAAAGTGGGCGAACCGGATGTAAATTGTCCAGAGCCGCCACATTGTCACCAAAAAAGCGAACAGTAATATCACCATTCCGGCCGTCAGCAGCCGATTGCCCACTACCGCGCTGAACGGTTGCACCAAGAGCGCTAAGAGGTCCAACGCTGCGCCGATCATGCAGATCAAAAACACGGCAAAGACTGAGTTGATGAGGTACGGCGACTTCCGATCGCGCCCAACGAGGGTGTAGACGCCGATCAGAAAGGCGAGCAGACCGGCGGTGGCGGTCAGGAGCGGCCAAGTCCCAGTCGCGGGGTTCATGAGCACGCTCCCACAAACTCTGCCAGCGTGGATTCCTCCATGATCGCGGCTGGTATTCTGTCCAGTGCGTCCATGGATCGACGAATGGCACCTTCCCACAACGAGACCTGTGCACCGAGCAGCTGTTCGTCAAGCGTGGAATTGGTAACTTGCCGGCTGCATTTTTGCTCGAGTGACGACGTCGAGAGGCCGAGCATTCGCAGCTCGGCTTCGGCCTGTTCGCGCGAGGCGAGGTCCGCAACGGGGAGGTGGAGTTTGACTCCGTAGTCCGCCAGGACTGTCCGCAGTCGCAGGACCGCCAGCGGCGTCTGCTCTGGCCAATCGGCCTGATAGTCGGTGTAACCGAATGCCAAATGTGAGGCGTTCACGCTACGGGCCACGGCGGCGGCGACCACCACGTACGCGTGGTGGCACGGCAGGCATGTCCGCTCATAGAACGAGGTGTCTGTAGCAAGGTCGATCGGTTGCTCAATGCGCAACCAGCGGGTTGTGGCAGGCAGGTGCGCGGTTAGTTCCCCGAGACGCCGCCGGACGTTGCCTATGCCGAACAGGTGATCGGAGGTTATTGTAACGAGTGTCTGCGCGAGTCCGGCGCGAGCGAGCCTGATGGCTGCGATCGAAGAATCTCGGCCGCCCGAGAACATCAGCACGCAATCTCCGGCGAAGTCCCTGCGGCCAGTAAGCTCATTCACCGCAGACATCCTTCTGCTCTAATCTGGTCCTCGCGCCGCAACAACTCGCGTCGATTTTCCCGCCGCGCTTTGACCGATCAAGGCGACAGGATTCAATCGATAAACGTTAGTCGAACTATTTGGGCAGTAAAGGGGCGTGAGTTCCAGCTCCGCGCTCCACCCGACGAAAGCGCTGCAATTTCCCAGATCTGCACGTTCGGTCGCGTACGAGTTTGTCCAAAACAGGAAATCGTTTGTACCGCTTCACGCAGTATGTCGCCGGCGGTTATCGCCTTCTGGCCTTCCCGAATTTGCCTTTCAGAACTTTCGCGCCGTCCCGGAGGAAGTCGAGATGGTCGGACCAGTGCTGCATCATGCGCACGCGCTCGTCCCAATACTCGCCGCGCGTGTAAGCCCGTCGAACCGCATTGTTGTCGCAGTGCGCCAGCTGACGCTCGATCGCGTCGGCGTGCCAGAGCCCCATCTCGTTCAGCAGTGTGGCCGCCATCGCGCGGAAGCCATGCCCAGTCATTTCGTCCTGGGCATAGCCCATGCGGCGCAAGACAGCATTGATAGTGTTCTCTGACATGGGCCGCTCTACCGAGCGCAGCGACGGGAAGAGGTACGGGCTGAACTCTGCATCATGCTCGATGGAGGCGATGATCTTGAGCACCTGGCGGGAGAGGGGAATATTGTGCGCGCGCCGCATCTTCGTTTTGTGCGGCGGGATCGTCCAAACGGCCTTCTCAAGATCGAAGTCTGCCCACTCGGCGAAGCGCAGCTCGCCCGGTCGCACGAAGACGTGAGGCAGGAGCCGGAGTGCCGCCAGCGTGTTCGGGTGTCCCTCAAAGGTCTCCATGGCCCGCAAAAGCTCTCCCGCCGCCTTGGGCGTAGTGATGGCGGCACGATGGACCGGCTTGGGGACAATCAGCGCACCACGCAGATCGGCCGCCACATCGCGCTCGGCGCGTGCCGTGGCGATGGCATAGCGGAAGACCTGCGAGCAGGTGCTGCGGAGCCGCTTGGCGGTCTCGTAGCGGCCTTTGGCTTCCATCTTCCGCAGCATCAGCAGCAGTTCCTGTGCTGAGATCGAGGCGATGGGGCGCTTGCCGATGGAGGCGTTGATGAAGGTAAGCAGCCAGCGCAGCTTCTTCATCGTGACCGCTGAGCGGCCTTCCTTCTCGACCTTGAGCAGCCATTCGTCCGCGACGGCCTTGAAGCTGTTCGACGCCGCTACGGTCGCAGCGACCCGGTCGAGCTTGATCCGTTCCGCTGGATCCTCGCCGCGCGCGAGCACCTTGCGTGCAGCATCGCATTCGGCGCGGGCCTCGGCGAGGCCGGTGTCAGGCCACACGCCGAACGCCAGTGTCTTTTGCTTGCCGAGGTGACGGTAGTTCATCCGCCAGTACCGGCCACCGGTTGGCGCGACGAGCAGGTAGAGCCCGTCTCTGTCGCTCAGCTTGTACGCCTTGCTGCGATTCTCCGCGGCTTTGATTGCCACCACCGATAACGCCATGATGGTATCTCCATCCAAGCGACCGGCGAGCTGCCATCAGAAATACCATCAAATTGCTGGTATGGACTGGTATTCCGCCGATCCGACTGGGATGCTTATACCACAAAAAGCCGCAGAAAACAGCCATTTACGGCACATTTTGGGATGCCATGGGAAGGCATTTTGGTGACCCCTACGGGAATCGAACCCGTGCTTCAGCCGTGAAAGGGCCGCGTCCTAACCGCTAGACGAAGGGGCCATGCCGGAGCGTGGAAGCGCCGGTTAGGCAAGGATGCGGCGCGGGTCAAGCCGGTTTCAGTCCGCCCAGGCGGCATCTTCGATATGGAGCTCGGCGGCGCGGCGCGAACCCCAGTCGTCGATCTTCGCACGACCGGCGAGCCAGAGCTTGCGATGCCGTGGGGCGGAGAGCAATGCGGCACCGAGTTCGGTCTCCGCATGGCGGAAGGCGACTGCCTTGAAGCCGCGCCCGTCCTCACCCGCGACGACGAGGCGAACATGCCCTCCGCTGCCGACCACATCGGCCTTGATCACGCGGAGCGGACCCGCCGCGACCCGCGGCGCCGGCCAGCCCATGCCATAGGGGCCGCCGGCGTCCATCGCGGTCACCAGCTCGGGATTGATTCCGCCGGGCGCGAGCACCGCATCGAGCAGCAGCGCGCGCTCGCCCATCGCCGCGGTCACGCGCCCGGCGAGCCGTTCCTCCAGAAAATCGGCAAAGCCGTCGAGTTCGGCTTCCGCGATCGTCACGCCGCAGGCCATCGCGTGGCCCCCGCCGGCATGCAGCAGGCCCGCATCCTTGGCGGCGAGCACCGCCGCACCCAGATCGACGCCGGGGATCGACCGGCCCGAGCCCTTGCCGATTCCTGCATCATCGAGCGCGATGACGATCGCCGGCCGGCCCAATTTCTCCTTGAGCCGCCCCGCGACGATGCCGATCACGCCAGCGTGCCAGCCACGGCTGGCGATCACAACCACTGCGCGGCTGGCCTTGGCGAAACAGAGCTGTTCGGCAGCGACCTGGACCTCGGCCTCGATCGCGCGACGCTCTTCATTGAGCAGGTCAAGCTCCGCAGCGATGGCGCGCGCTTCTCCGGGATCGCGCGTCGTGAGCAGCCGGACGCCAAGGTCCGAGCGCCCGACCCGTCCGCCCGCATTGATCCGCGGACCGAGCGCGAAACCGAGATCGGTGCAGGTCGGCGCACGGGTGAGGCGCGCAGCTTCGATCAATGCGTTCATGCCGATGTTGCGGCGCTGCCCCATGACCTTGAGGCCTTGCGCGACGAATGCGCGATTGAGGCCCTTGAGCGCCGCGACATCGGCGACGGTGCCGAGCGCGACCAGATCGAGCAGGTCGATCAACCTGGGCTCGGCGCGGTCCTTGAACCAGCCGCGCGCGCGCAGCGTGCGGATCAGCGCGGCGCCGAGCAGGAATGCCACCCCGACCGCGGCGAGATGACCGTGCGCGGCGCCCTCGGTCTCGTCGAGCCGGTTGGGGTTGATCACCGAATGCGCCACCGGCAGCTCGGCGGCGCATTTATGATGGTCGCAGACGATCACGTCGACGCCGCAATCCTTTGCCATCTGAAGCGCCTCGAACGCCTGCGCACCGCAATCGACCGTGACGATCAGGCTGGCACCTTCCTGGTGGAGGCGGACCAGAGCCTCGCCCGACGGGCCGTAACCCTCCATCAGCCGATCGGGGATATAGGGGCGTGCCTCCAGCCCGAGATCGCGCAGCAACAGGATCAGCAGCGCTGCCGAGGTGGCACCATCCACGTCATAGTCGCCGAAGATCGCGACCTGCTCGCGCGCTTCGACTGCGTCGGCAATGCGTTCGGCGGCCCTGTCCATGTCGCGGAAGATCGACGGATCGGGCATGAAGGCACGGATACTCGGCGCGCGGTGATCGTCGAGCCCGTCGCGCGGGCAGCCGCGGGTGAGCAGCAGCTGGGTGACGATATCGTCGGGGGCGAAGTTCGGGTCGCGCGCATCGGCCGCCAGCCCACGCCAGCGCCACGGCTGGCCAAGGATGGAGCGCTGGATGTTGAGTACTGCGGACATCGCCGGTGTTTGGCCGGGGCACACGAGGATGTCGATAGCGGGACTCACCACATCGCTCCGGCTGCCTAGAAGCTCAGATCGAATCCCAGCCTTATGCTCCGCGGTCGGAGCGGCGTGGTCTGATCGCGGTCGCGGATGAGGAAGGGCGAGCCGAGCGCGAAGCGATTGCCGCGGGCGTCGAGCAGATTGGTGATCGCCACACTGACTCCGCGCGGACCCGCGCCAACCCGCATTTCGACCCCGGTGTCGAGATAATCGCCCTGCAGCCTCCCGAGGATCGGCCCGATCCCGAGAGTCGACTTGCCGACATAGCGTGCATAGCCGTTTGTGGTGAGTTCGAGATCGCCGCCCAGCGACTTCGTCCAGGTCACGCCGATCCTGCCGCTCGCATCGGCGACATTCGGGAGGCGTTCGATCTGCGCAGTCAGCGACTCTTCCAGCGGCAAGGTCACGAAGGCGCGTTCGGTGACCTTGCTGCTGTTGAGATAGAGCGCCGCATCCAGTTCCAGCCCGGTGAGCGGGCGCCAGCGCGAGACCATGCCGATCGACAACACGCGGCCATCGCCGGCATTGGCGGTGGTCGGGAAGCCGAAGCCGTCGATCAAATCGGCCTGGATGTCGCTCCAGCGCGTCGCGGATGCGCTCACGGCGAGATCGAGCGCGGGGCTGCGATAGCGCCCGCCTGCCTCGACCGTCGTGACCCGATCGCCGGCGAAGCGCTGGATGAACTCACGACGGACGGCGATGCCGCCGGGTCGGAAACCCTGTTGATAGCGCCCGAACAGAGTCAATCGGTCGGTGACGCGATATGCTGCGGCGACCGACGGCAGAAAGCGCGTCTCGAAGCGCGACGCGCGCGCGCCGGGATCCATGCGGAACGCGACGAGCTCGGCGACATCTTCCGAGCTCCCCGACAGCCGCGCATGCGTCAGTCTGCCGCCGAGAGTCAGTGTGAAGCGATCGAGCGGCTCGACGGTCGCTTCGCCGTACAGCGTCGACTCCTCGACCTGATTGTTGACGCCGGTGAGCGGAGTGCCGAAGGGCGTCGCCTCCATTCGGCGATTGGTCTGTGCGCGATTGTGCAACAGGCTCGCAGCGAGCAGCCAGCCGGTACCATTGGCGCCGCGACGGGCAAGACGCACTTCCCCGGTCACCATCGAGATGCGGTTGGCCTGCGAATAGGCAGCGGTATCGGCGCTCTTCGCAGGCTGCACCCCCGGATCCGCAATGTCGGCAAGCTCCGGCCCTTCGAACCGCTCGAACACATATTGCCCGGCATAGCCGAGCGACGAGGTCAGCTCGAGCGCCCCCCAAGTCTTGCGCGCGACCAGATCGACGAGCCAGTAATCGTTGCGGAACGGCTGCGCGATCCCGCTCGCGCGATCCAGTTCGCCGATATTGCGTTCGGCATATTGGCTGTCGTCGCCGTCGATGCGCTGGCCCACTGCGTTGAGGTCGATCGTCCAGCCGCCGCCGGGATCGACGCGGAGTGCGGCACGCCCGCCGAGGGTGCGCACCCGGTTGATATCCTCGAGCCCGCGTTCGACATCGTCGATATACCCGCCCTCGACCGATCCGAAGGCGAGCGCACGGAAGCCGATCACATCCTCCTTGATCGGAATATTGAGAATCGCGCCGCCATCGACGCCGGGCTTGCCGTGCTGAACTGCCGACACTCCGCCCCATGCCGAGCCCGCGAAGCTGGCCAGATCGGGCGAGCGCGGCACGACGCGCACCACCCCGCCCAGCGATCCGGCGCCATAGAGCGTGCCCTGCGGCCCTTCGAGCACTTCGACGCTCTTGACGTCATACAGCCGCAAATTGGGGTCCGGCGCGCTATAGGTGATGCGGCTGTTTCCCCAATATTGGCCGACGGTCGACTGGGTCGGACCGACGAAGCTCGAATCGGCGATGCCGCGAATGAACAGCTTGTTGCGGCCTGGGCCGAGATGCGTTGAAGCCACGCTGGCGATGCGCGCTTCGATCGCTTCGGTGCCGCGCAGGCTCTCGGCTGCGCTCAGCGCCTCGCCGTCGACGATCTGAACTCCGCCCGGATAGAAGCCGAGCGGAATGTCGCGCTTGGTTGCAGTGACGACGATCTCGTCGGGCGGCGGCGCCGGCTCGGCCGCAGGTCGGCGAGGCGGTGACGGCCGCCGGCGTGCAACGACGGAGGGCGCGGCAGCGCGCTCGACGATGAAGGTCG
>Ga0247823_10000556_pt1 | contig 31246 bp, 33 predicted proteins | sample 13C_PalmiticAcid_2_FD_192426 | JGI IMG/M metagenome (GOLD analysis project Ga0247823, IMG submission 192426) | Soil microbial communities from agricultural site in Penn Yan, New York, United States - 13C_PalmiticAcid_Day30 | ecosystem: Environmental > Terrestrial > Soil > Agricultural land...
GCCGTCGTTTGACCTCGTCGATGCGATGCGAGGAAATCAAGTCGTAGAACTTCATCTGAGAAGATCGGTTGATGAGCTCCGAGCATTGGTGCACCGTGAGTCCCAATTTTTTGGCCAAGTCCGAAAGTCGCAAGTTCGCTTTTAAGTAAAACTTCTCCGCCTGTAACACATGCCGTAACTTTTCCCATTCTCGCTGGAGATCCACTTCATCGAAGTGCGCTTTGGCGTACTTGGGGTTCGTATGCGCACCTACGGCACTCAGGGTTTTCTTAAGAACGACGTTGTTGGTGCTCTCTGCCCACTGATTCACATCAAAATGCTTCGACGCCAAGAGCGAACGCGCCACTAATCCAGTAAAGCCTACGGCAAAGATTAGGCTCCAGTAGAGATTGAATTCGCTACGGTGAAACAACAAGGTCGCCGCCAAATCGGCCATCCACACGAGCAAAAAGAACAGCATCCAGCTGAGTATCCACTGGCTCAGCGAATCTCTAGGATCGGAATGGTTGAGCTTGCGTTCCTTGATAAACTTCAAAAACAAAAAGATCGACAAGGCGAAATAAAACGATTGGAGCACCAGGGCTCGAAAATCGGCGATGACCCTAATCACCTGACTTAGCAATGCGTCATCATAAGTGCGACTCATCAGCACGAGGGCAACGCCCACCACAACGCCGGGCACGTAGTGCAGTAGCAGAGGCAGTCGGGGGCGCCATTCCCCAGGCAGAAAAACACGGAGATAGAAGAAATAGGTTGGCGGAATCCAAAACGAAAGCATCACTGCACCGATGCGCGCAGCGCCAACTTCCGGCCAGGGCCACTGCAAATGAATCGCCCCAATAAGCAAATTGATGGCAATGACGAGCCCAAAGGCAAAGAGTGCAACGCCCTGTTGGGAGCGTGACCGAATACGAAATCCAATGGCCAAAATAAGCAAAAGCCCCAAAACCACGATCAAAAAAAGAGGAAATTCTACAATTCGTGGGTCCATCGGGTCGTCTCGTACCTCTTTGAGGGTTCGAACGCATCGGTTCGGCCGATATTCGGCGTTCGCGGTGCGAGTATAGGCTCAATGAAAAACGTTTTGCCAACAAAAACCATTCTCATAATGGACGACGATGAATCTCACCGCATTCAGCTTCGCGAAACTCTGGCGTGGGCAGCCGAAGAACTCTTCGAAGATCATCTCGAGGTCACGAGCATGGCCACAGGTAGCCAAGCCTTTGATTTCATTAAAAAGGTTCAGCCCGACATGATCATCAGTGCCACGCATATCAGGGCCGCCGGTGCGATCATCACTCTGAGACAAAACGAAGACCCCTCGGTGCTCCTTCGACTCTGCTTAAGCCTGCTGGGCCTTTCGTTAAGGCCCTTGATGTGAGAGAGAACGCGTTCTTTAGCGGTCGTTTTGCTTGGTTTCAACCATTGAACGCAGCATCCACGCAGTCTTCTCATGCAGCTGCATGCGCTGGGTGAGCAGGTCCGCCGAAGCTTCGTCGTGAGCCTCTTCGGCCGAAGGGAAGACGCGGCGAGCGGTCTTGACCACCGATTCATGACCATGCACGAGCTCTTTGATCATGTTTTCGGCGCTGGGCACGCCTGACTCAATGGTGAAGCTCGAAAGCTTTTTGTAATCTTCGTAAGAGCCCGGAGCGTATTCCCCGAGGGCGCGGATGCGCTCGGCGATCTCGTCCACCGCTGCGGCGAGTTCGTTGTACTGCTCTTCGAACATCAAGTGCAGTGTTTGAAAGAGCGGGCCCGTGACGTTCCAATGGTAATTGTGTGTTTTAAGGTAAAGTGTGTACGTATCCGCCAGCATGTGGCAGAGGCCTTGAGCGATTTCTTTGCGATTCTTTTCCGGAATACCAATATCGATTTTCATATGGGCCATAGCATAGGCCCGAAGAGAGCGCTTTTCTAGTTAAGAAATCTTGCCCTCGATCCCCCTTCGGCGCCCACAAGGCACCGAAGGGGCTATCGACTTAAGTTACGATTCTTTTAGCGCTTTGCCGGACGCGCACCCGAAGAGCGCGGCGCCAGGTTCTGCTTGCGACGGTTGGCACCCGAGCTGAGCGAGCGATCGTTATGATCCACGTTGCTGCCCGGACCCCAATCGTCCTGCGGCGGGAGCGACACGGTAGTGTCGTTGGTGGTCACCGAGGTATCGTTCGTCGTGACGCTCGTGTCGTTGGTGGTTACCGAGGTGTCGTTTGTCGTCACGCTTGTGTCGTTGGTGGTTACCGACGTATCGTTTGTCGTCACGCTCGTGTCGTTGGTGGTCACCGAGGTGTCGTTCGTCGTGACGCTCGTGTCGTTGGTGGTCACCGAGGTATCGTTCGTCGTCACGCTCGTGTCGTTGGTGGTCACCGAGGTGTCGTTTGTCGTCACCGTGGTGTCGTTGGTGGTCACCGAGGTGTCGTTCGTCGTGACGCTCGTGTCGTTGGTAGTTACCGTCGTGTCGTTTGTCGTCACCGTGGTGTCGGTGGTCGTCGTGGGCTTCTTGGGTGGCCAGTACTTCTTGTCTTTTTTACAGAAGCTAAAGGGCAGGTTGTGGGTAGCGCAAAGCACACCTAGCACCACCAGGCCGCCCACCAGGAGCTTGCCCCAATTGTTTCTAAAGAAGCCCGCAGCCTTTTGTCCGGCCGTGGCGTTCTCGTGGGTTTGCGTGTAACCCGTGGAGCACTGGGCATTGATGTCGAGAGAGAAGAGCTTGTAGCCGAGGTTGTCCCAACCGTCGCCGCGATAGCCGTCAGGCAGGTTGGACTTGATGGCATCAAAGGCCACGGCCATGTTCCAGTTTCTCGCGCGCGATTTGGCTTCGCGCTGGTTGAGATAGTTTTGCATGCCGCTCTGATTGTTTTTGAAGTGGCCCGTCAGACTGTCTTTGTAATCGGGGTGCTGATCCACAGCCGCGTTGATATAAGGCGTACAGGTGTTCACCGCAGTGCCGCGGCCGGCGGCCATGTTGGGTTTGCCAAAAGCTTCTTGCTTGGACATCACCCCGGCAAGGATCATGTTGTGTTTCCAGGCCGAAGACATCGATTGATCGCGGCAGCGACCGTAAGCATCGTTGGCGTTTTTGTATTCGCGAGTCATGCGCTCGGCGAGACGAACAGCTTCGTCAGAAGTGCTAACTTCCACACCGCCGCGCGAGGTGTTTTTTTGCAGACGCTGGATGAGAAGGTTTTTGATCTCTTCGTCGCTCTTGCGACCGCGGTTTTCGTAGAGCTGCGCGAGTTCCAGTGCGGCGCGAGCTTCTTTGAGATTGCTCATGGCTTCTTTGCGGCACGAGCTGTAGGGCTCTTGCGGATATTCGTGTGGAGGGGTTCCCCAGGTGCCGCAGTTGCGGGGCGAGAGAGCTCTGAGCGCCGAGCATCCGCTGGCGATGTAGTCACGGTAGGTAGGAGCTGGTGCGGCTACGGCTGCCGGGCGATCTTCTTTCACGCCGCCGGAGCTAGGGAGAGTGGCGCCGCCACCACTCGAAATCGTGGCGCCAGCTCCACTGGACACGTGAGTGGGCTTGGCCTTCGCTCCGTAAACGTCGCGAGCGGGCAAGTTCCTATCGGTTCCACCGGCGTAAACTTTCGGTACGGTGTATCCGTTAAAACAAATGCCACAGGCCAGAACGTAAAACGATGCAGCCCGGAAACCCAATTTCACATACCCCAATACTGAAGACCTTTTGTGCATGGCTTAAAACTCCCCAATCATTATTATGCGCGAGACCGGGGTCCCTATGCCATCAATCTTAGTGTCAAAAAAGTCGCTATCCGCTATAAGCCCGCTCACGCATGAAACGCCGAGTGCAATTTGAACAAATCAAAGGTCCCACCGAGCACACCAACGCCAGACTCGGCCTCATCGACACCCCCCACGGCAAGATCGAGACTCCCGTTTTTATGCCCGTGGGCACGCTCGGCACCGTCAAAGGCATGACAACCCGCGACCTGCAGGAAATCGACGCCTCCATCATCCTCGGCAACACCTATCACCTGTGGATCCGCCCCGGCATGGAGGTGCTGCGCACCCAGGGCGGCCTGCGCAAATGGATGGGCTGGAAAAAGCCCCTCCTTACCGACAGCGGCGGCTTTCAGGTCTTCTCGCTCTCCTCCATTCGCAAGATCACCGAAGACGGCGTGAACTTTAAAAATCACCTCAGCGGCGCACCGCTCTTTATGTCCCCCGAGATCTCCATCGAGATCCAAGAGGCCATCGGCTCCACGATCATGATGCAACTCGACGTGTGCCCCGCCCTGCCGGCCACCACCGACGACCTCAAAGACGCGATTCGCCTCTCGACCGCCTGGGCCAAGCGCTGCTTAAAGGCTCGCAAAACGGAGTCCGGCGCGCTCTTTGGCATCGTGCAAGGAGGCCTGGATGTGAACTTGCGCCTGGGCCACCTCAGGGAACTCGCGGCCATGCAGGTTGAGGACCTTGATGGAAAGCTTAACGAATTCGACGGCATAGCCCTGGGCGGCTTTAGCGTCGGAGAAGACCCCAAAGAGATGTACCCGGTGCTCGACCAGATCGTGCCCCACATGCCCGAAGATCGCCCGCGCTACCTGATGGGTGTGGGCACGCCCACCGACCTGCTGAACGCCGTGAACGCCGGTCTCGACATGTTCGATTGCGTGATGCCCACGCGCAACGCGCGCAACGGCACCCTGTTCTCGACGCAGGGCATTGTTCGCATCAAGAAGCAGCAATACGAAAACGACCCCACCCCCATCGACCCCGGCTGCGCCTGCTACACCTGTCAGAACTATTCAAAATCGTACGTGCGGCACGCCCTTCGCTGCGGCGAGATCACGGGCATGGTGCTCACCACGATCCACAATTTGCACTTCTACGTGTCACTGATGAAAGAGGTGCGCCGCCACCTCGCCGAAGGCAGCTTCCATGAATTTCGCCTGGCCTGTCTCGACCGATGGCGAGAATGAAACCTTCGTGTTAAAACCGCGGGTGTCTATGACAAACCCATCCATCAAATCCGCAGGTTTATTAACTTTATTGTTCTCGACCACCTCCGCAATGGCGCAGTCCTCACCCGCGCCGACCGGCAGTCCCACCGAGGGTCTGCTCGTGAATTTGCCCTTTCTTCTGGCGATCTTCGCGCTTTTCTATTTCGCGCTGATTCGCCCGCAAAAGCAGCAACAAAAGCAACATCAAGACTTCATCACCAGCCTCGGCAAGGGCGATGAGATCGTCACCTCGAGCGGCATCATCGGCAAGATCACCGGTCTCACCGACAAGGTCGCCACGCTCGAAATCGCTCCGGGCACCGAAATCAAAGTGCTCCGCGCACAAATTCAGCACAAATGGTCACAGTTTGTTCAGCAACAAGCTGCCGCCGACAAAAAGTAAAAACAATTAGGGGAACCAAATGACGAAAAATTTGAAGTGGAGAATTTTTGCCTGCGTTCTGGTCACGGTACTTTGTACCTGGCTGCTACTGCCGACATTCTTTAAACTGAACAATCCGGACAAAGAATTGCCCAAGTGGCTGCCCGACACCGCGATGACGCTCGGCCTGGACCTCCAGGGCGGTGTGCACCTCGTGCTCGGCGTGGACATCGACAAAGTTCTCAGCGATCAACTCGAAGCTTACGGACGTTCGCTCGAGAACTCGCTCCAGCGCGACAACATCGTGGGCGTGCGCACGGCGCTCAGCCACGACAGCAAGCAGGAACTCGACCTTGTGGTTCCCGCCGGCGTGAACAAAGAAACGATCGCCACCAAGATCCGCGAAAACTTCAGCGTGCTTCAGTTCGTCGGCGAGAACGCCAACACCATGGTACTCAAGCTCAACAACCAACAGGCCGACGTAATTCGCGACAACGCCATTCGCCAGAGCATCGAGACCATCCGCAACCGTATCGATGAGTACGGCGTGGCCGAACCGATCATCACCCGCAAGGGCGATTCGCAAGTAGTGGTGCAGTTCCCCGGCGCGCAGGACCCCGAGCGTTTGAAAAACCTCATCGGTCAAACCGCCAAACTCGAGTTCTACATCGTGCACGAATGTACCAACGAAGCTTGCATCGTGCAGCAGCAACAAGATCTGCAGACGAAGATCCAAGCCGCCGAACACAAAGGCAGTTACACTAAGGATTCGTTCCCTACTTTCACCGCCTACCGTGAGCGTATCAACGCCGACCTCAAGGCCGAACTTCCGGCCGACACCTTCGTTGCCTTCGAGCGCATCAACGACACCACCGTGGTTGATAAGATTCTGCTCCGCCCTTACCTCTTGTCGAGCAAAGACAAGCTCTCGGGCGAGTACATCGACGACGCCAGCGCCACCACCCAGCCCGCTCAAATGGGCGGCACGGAACACCCCGTGGTCTCCTTCCGCATGAGCGCCGCAGGCGCACCGCTGCTGGGCGAGCTCACCGGCAAGTTTCGCAACTACCGCATGGCTATCGTGCTCGACGGCGTGGTCAAATCCGCTCCGGCCATTCAGGCGCAGATCTCCGATTCGGGCGTCATCACACTCGGTTCGGCTGGCGGCTTTGAAGCTGTCATGAAAGAAGCCCACGACCTTTCGATCGTGCTTCGCGCTGGCGCCCTGCCTGCGAGCATCGAAGTCCAAGAAGAGCGTGTGATCGGCCCCAGCATGGGTCGCGACGCCATCGACATGGGCCAAAAGGCACTGCTGATCACCGCCATCATGGTCTTCGCATTCATGATCCTCTACTACTCGGTAGCGGGCGTGATCGCGGCCCTCGTGACAGCCGTCAACGTCGGCCTCATCTTTGCCGCCCTCGGCTCGATGAAAGCCACGCTCACACTGCCTGGCATTGCGGGTATCGTGCTCACCATCGGCATGGCCGTGGATGCGATGATTCTCGTCTTCGAGCGTATGCGCGAAGAAATTCGCGCAGGACGTCGTCCGGCGCAGGTCATCTCGCTCGGCTTTGAGAACGCCATGAGCTCGATTTGGGACTCCAACCTCACAACCATCATCGGCGCCTGGGTGCTCGCGCAGTTCGGCACGGGCTCGATTCGCGGTTTCGCCTTTACGCTGATCGTCGGTATCTTTGTGAACGTCTTTATGGCGAGCTTCTTTGCTCGTACCCTCTTCCAGTGGGTTTACTATAAAGGCGACAAGATGCCTTCTGTCGGAATCAAAACCAAACCGTTCACCGAAATTGAGGCGAGGTAAATACACTCATGGAATTTCTTAATCCTAAAGCCACCAACATTCAGTTCACCAAATACTTCAAGCCGATGGGCATTTTCGCCATCGTGATCACCGTGCTCTCGCTCCTGTCGATCGTGTTTCCGGGCGTGAACTACGGCATCGACTTTCGCGGCGGCATCGAAGCCAAGATTGGCTTTGCCGATGGCAATGTTGACACGGCCACCGTGCGCAAGGCGCTCGAAGGCAAGCTCGAAAGCCTGAGCGTGATCAAGTTCGAAGACGCCAACAAAAAGAACCTCAACGAATATCTGATCACCGCCCAAGGGGAATCCAAAGAAGCCGTGAGCGATGCCTTGAGCGATGCTCTCAAGACCACCTTCGGTGCGGCATCAAGCAGCACCTGGACGGTAGAGAAGCTCGATTTCGTCGGCCCCAAGGCCGGTTCGGAACTTCGCAAGTCGGCCATTCTCTCGCTCTTTTACACTTGTATCCTGATCACGCTCTTTCTCATCTTCCGTTTCGACATTCGCTACTCGCCGGGCGCGCTCATTTCGATTTTCCATGACCTTGCGCTCACGATGGGTTTCATCGTGCTCATGCGTATCGAATTCTCAGTGACCGTAGTGGCCGCGCTACTCACGCTTGCGGGCTACTCGATCAACGACACGGTGGTCATTTTCGACCGTATCCGCGAAACTGAGGGCAAGAACAAGGGCGGCGACAAGTCGCGTATCATCGACAGCGCTCTTAACGAGACCCTCTCGCGTACGCTCCTGACAGCGCTTGCCACTCTTGGCAGCTGTCTTGTGCTGTACTTTGTGGGCACTTCGGAGATCAAAGACTTTGCGCTGATTCTGTTCTTCGGCATCATCGTAGGAACCTTCTCGTCGCTTTTCGTATCGACCCCGATGTATTTTTACACCGACCGCTACATGAGCCGCAGCAAAGGGTAAATTACGCCTGTGAATACCAAGTGGATCCCAAGGGAGGGGGCCGCAAGCACGCCAACGAGCGTGGGCGATTATCGCCCCATCGTAGCGCAAGTGCTCGGCTCCCGTGCCTGGCTTAAGATTGCCGACCAATTACTCAATCCTCGCCTCGACCAGATCACCGACCCCTCGCAAATCCTCGGCATGAACGCCGCCGTGGAGCGCGTGGGCGAGGCGGTTGCCTCGGGCGAGTGTATCGCTGTTTACGGCGATTACGACATCGACGGCATGAGCGGCCTTTCGCTGCTCTCGTCGTTCTTCAAGGCCTGCGGGGCTGCGGATGTGCTGCACTACCAACCCCAACGCCTCAGCGAAGGCTACGGTGTGCACCCCGCAGCACTAGATGAGCTCAAGAATCGTGGCGCTCGCGTCGTGGTGACCGTAGACACGGGCATCACCGCCTGCGCAGCGGCCGCGCGCGCCAAAGAGATCGGCCTGGACCTGGTGATCACCGACCACCACCAGCCTCTCGAAGAGATGCCGCAAACGCCATGGATCGTGAACCCCAACCAGAGGGGCGACTCCTCAGGCCTGGGATACCTTTCGGGCACAGGCGTGGCCTTTTACTTTTGCATGGCCCTGCGCCGCTACTTGCGCGACAAGGGACACTTCACCAACGGCCAGATCAAAGAACCCGACCTGCGCTACTGGCTCGACCTTTTTGCTTTGGGCACCGTGGCCGACCACGTGCCGCTCGTAGGCGACAACCGCAATCTTGTGCGCGTGGGCCTCGGACTCCTCCGTCGCAGCCACCGCCCTGGATTGCGAGCGCTCATCGACGAGATCTTGCCGGACTCCGAGCAGAGCCTTTCGGCGCGAGACATCGCGTTTTCGATCGCTCCCAAACTCAACGCGGCTTCGCGCCTTGGCTTTGCCGACCTTTCTACAAAACTTCTCCTCAGCACCGACCACGTCGAGGCCGAGGACATCGTCATCAAGCTTTTTGAACTGAACGCCCAGCGCTCGGAAATCCAGAAAAAGGTTTTCGCCGAAGCCGAGGCCCAAGCACGCGAGCTGCTCGAAAAAGAAGATCAGCAGATTCTTGTGCTCGCAGGTCACTGGCACGAAGGCGTGCTGGGCATCGTCGCCGCCAAGATCATCGAGGCCTTTGGCAAACCCGCCATCATCCTCGGACAGCTCGAAGACGGCTCCTCGTACCGGGGCTCCATGCGCTCGGTGAGCGGCCTCAGTGGCGTGCGTCTCTTGGAGTCTTGCGCAGACATGCTGATGAAATTCGGCGGCCACGACATGGCGGCCGGCCTACAAGTGGATGCTGGCAAGCTCGATGAGTTTCGCAGCACACTCAACCTCAAGGCAACCGAGATCCTTTCGGCGCAGAACGACGGCTTCGCGCAAGAACTCGCTTTTGACGGCGAGCTTCCGAGCGACATCCGCCCCGACGACCTGAACATGCTCGACACCCTCGGACCCTGGGGCGAAGGCAATCCCGAGCCGCTCTTTCTCATCAAAAACCTCGACCTGCAAAACGCCAAGCATCTTAAAGAGGTGCACTTCAAAGGACGCTTTGCAGACAAGTACGATGTGATTGGTTTCTATAAGTCCGCCGAGATCAAAAAGTTACAAAATATTGGCGTTCAAAATATCGACGCTCTCGTGCGTCCAGAAATCAATCGCTTTCGTAACTCAGTCTCGGTACAATTGAGACTTGAGCACCTTAGAGCTAGCGAAATTAAAAGTTCTGATTCTTGATCCGGATCAGGACTTCATCGACGGCATCGTTGCCTCGTGCGGCGATCGCACTTGGTTGCTCGAAGGCAAGCGCATGGACTCGTCTACGCGCCACGAACTTGCGGACATTGTGCTCAAGTCTGGCCCCGACATCGTGGTGCTGAATCTGGACATCGACCCCAACGTGGGCACCGCAGCGAGCCTCGCCCTTGCGGCCAAAGAAGTGCGCATGGTACCCGTGTCGCCACCCCCCAAGATCTTTTCCTATACGAATTCTGAATCGCGAGACCTTCGCGAAGAGGCCTTCCGCGCGGGCGTGGATGACTTTCTGATTCGCCCTTTTACCTGGCGCGACCTTTGGTACAAGCTGGACATCATCGCGCGCAACCGCATGCTGCAGCTCGAGCTCGACGAAGCGGCCAGGAAGCTCTCGCAGCTCAACCGCAAGCTTGTGGACATCAACAAGAAGCTCGAAGACATGACGATCACCGACGAGCTCACTGGCCTCTCGAACATGCGCTACATGACTCGTCGTCTCGAGGAGTCCTTTTCGGCGCAAAAGCGCAATGTCAGCGACTTTGCGCTGATGATGATCGACCTCGATTCCTTTAAGCAGGTCAACGACAAGAACAACCACCTCGCCGGCTCGGCCATGATCAAAGCCGTGGGCGAAATCATCAAAGACACCCTGAGGGATATCGACCTCAAGGCCCGCTACGGCGGTGACGAGTACATCATCGCCCTGCCCCACACGCACGCCAAAGGCGCGCTCATCGTGGCAGAGCGTCTGCGCGAGCGCATCGCGGCCGCCACCATCGAAGAAGCCAAGGTGCAGGTGACGGCGAGCATTGGACTTGCCAGCTACGATGCCAAACGGCACCAACATTACAAAGATCTCATCCGCGACGCCGACGTTGCGCTCTACAGCTCCAAACATTCGGGCAAGAACCGCGTGACGGTATTCGATGGCAACGCCGCCAAGGGCTACGACGAATCGCAGTCGGCCGTGTTTACCGAGATCAAAAAAAATACAAAAACTTAAAGAGCGCTAGCGACGATTCTTTTCGCGACGCGCGGCCTTGGAGCTCGGCTTTGTGCGAGATTCGGGCGCAAGTTTGGAGTCGGGCGAGCGGGTGTCGACCTCAACCGTCTGCACTTCTTTCATGTTAAAGAGGCGTGGAAAGAAATTCACTGCAGCGAGCATGGCGGCCACAGCGGCCATCGCAAAGAAGGCGCCCTTCCACACGTTCCACTTTTCGCGAATCCGGTGGGTCACCGAAGGGTCCATGGTGCGTTCTTCGACCTCTACCATGTCGGCCATGCCAGCTAGCATGTGGGTTTGCATCAGGAACTGCTTGATGCGCGCTTCGTGCGCCAGTGCGAAGTGGCGTGTGGCGTACTCTTGCAGCGTGACGGCGAGACGGTTTGCGGAGTTCGGGCGACGGCCCACCTGAGTGGCGAGGCAAGAATCGATGAGGTTTGCAATGAAGGGCGGCGTGTCGGCGCGCAGGTGCATGATAGGCACGTACTTGCCCTTTTGAATGACCTGGTAGACGGTCTCGTCACGAGTTTCCATAAAGGGCTTTTGGCCCGTGATCATTTCGTAAAAGCTGATACCAAAGGCAAAGAGGTCGGCGCGGGCGTCAAGCTTGGCGCCCACGATTTGTTCGGGCGAGAGATAGTGCGGAGAGCCGATGAGAACGCCGGGCATGGTGAGGTTCGACTCCGCCGGATCGTAGGTGATGCCAAAGTCCATGACTTTAACTTCGCCTTTGGTGGAGATGCGCACGTTGTCGGGCTTGAGGTCGCGGTGGACCATGCCGTGCGCGTGCACCTGCGCAAGGCCGAGCAGAATTTTGAGCGCCACCACGGTGGCCACGTCGATAGGCAATTGGCGCTGCTTCTCAAGAATCTGCGCCAGATCAAAGCCGTCGATGTACTCCATGATGATGTAGGCTTCGCCCGCGACTTCGCGGTAGTCGTACACGTGCGCTAGGTTTTGGTGCAGGAGCGCGGCCGAGATGCGGGCTTCACGGCGAAAGCGTGCGAGGATTTCTTGATTGCCTTTGATCTCGGGACGAATGCGCTTGATCGCCACGGGACGATCGAGGCTGCGCTGACGTCCGCGAAAGATTTCGGCCATGCCACCGATCGCCATCTTCTGGATCTGATCGTAATCGTCTTGAAGTCCTTCGAGAACGACAAAGGTTGGCAGGCTCATCCCTCTGATTGTACCTCATGAAAAGGCACAAAAAGGGAGGTGTCAGATAACCCGCGCTTTGATTTTATCCTTGGCCCACTCCACCGAAATTTCATCGCCAGAACTGAGCTGAGCGGCCGAGCGCACGAGCGTTCCTTCGGAGGTTTTCACCAGCGAATAGCCGCGGTCGAGCACCTTGAGCGGCGAGAGCGCATCGAGCACGAGCGCCAAGGATTTGACTCGGGTCTGGCGCGCCTCGAGCACGGCGAGCATCGACAGGCGCAGACGATCTTGCATGCGGGTGAGCAGGTCGCGGCACGCAGCGAGCTGCTTGTGGGGAGCGGCGTTGAAGAGCCGCACCTGGAGGTGGTCGATCTTTTGCGCCAAGTCGGCGAGGAGATCGCTCACTCGGCGGGTCATGCGTTCGGCGAGATACTCAAGGCGGTTTTGCCAATCCAGGATCTCGGGCACCACCGAGGAGACGGCGTGCGAGGGCGTGGCCGCGCGGTAGTCGGCGACAAAATCGGCGATCGTGGTGTCGATCTCGTGGCCGATGCCGGTGACGACAGGAAGCTTGGAGCCCACAATGGCGCGCGCGACGCTCTCTTCGTTAAAGCAAAAGAGGTCTTCATACGACCCTCCACCCCGCCCAACGATGAGAACATCCAGCGGCTTGGCTTGGCGCTCGCTCCACGCGTTGGCGCGGCGAATGGCGGAGACGATTTCTCCGGGAGCCGTGGTGCCCTGAACAGCAGCGTGAAAAAGATAAACTTCCGCCAAGGGAAAACGGTGGCGCAGCACCTTTTGCATGTCCTGAAAGGCGGCAGTGGATTTTCCGGTGACAACGCCGATGCGCCAGGCGATGGGCGGCAGCACGCGTTTGCGAGTGGCATCGAAGAGACCCTCGGCGCGCAGCTTTTCTTTGAGCTGTTCGAATTTTAATTGGAGCGCGCCGATGCCCACTGGCTCCATATGCTCGACCACGATTTGCGTGGAGCCCGAGCCGCCGTAGAAATCGAGCTTGCCGCGAACGATGACCTCAAGGCCCTGCTCGATTTTAAAGGGCACGCGGTTGAGGGCGCCTTTCCACATCACGGCGCGAATTTGCGAGGAGTCGTCTTTGAGCGCGAAGTAGAGGTGTCCGCTGCGGTGAATGCCTTTGAAGTCGGCGATCTCGCCCTGTACGACGATCGAAGAGAAGTGCTCACGCAAGTGATCGCGAAAACGGTGCGCGAGGTCGGTAACAGAGTAGATGATCTCGCCCGGGGCCTCGACTTCGGGCTCCGGTTCGGGCTCAGGAGCCACCTGAACGACGACGGGTTCGGAGGCCTTGGTGACGGCCAAGAGCTGAGTATCAGCCCCCAAGCCCCCCAAATCGGTCTCGGCAAAGGAAAAGAGGCCCACCTGCTCCACATCGGAAGCCTTTTTTCGCGATTTTTTGCTGGTCGGGGTGCCCTTCTTCGCTGCCATAGCTATTTGGTATAGCACGAGGGCAAAAAAATCTCCCCCCAGCGCTTGATTTGCCCCGCGCCCAACACTAGAACCCTTTTGACCGCGCGGAGCGGTAGTTAAGTCGGTTATAACGCCTGCCTGTCACGCAGGAGGCCGCGGGTTCGAGTCCCGTCCGCTCCGCCATTTATTTCCCCACCTCAGCATCTAGACCTTTGTCCCCTGAATCGAAAGGGCCGTTCGGAACGCTGCGCTCTCTTTTACTTCTAATCCCGCGTGGCGCAGGCTCTCAACAATCTCATCGTAGCTATGCAGATACAAAACGTCCTTAGACTCCATTCCATCTGCTAACTTTGTGAAGCCCTCAAAACGCGCGCCATCTCGATGGGATCTTGCGTAGTTCTTAGTCCACTCTTCGTAGAAATCCGGATTCGCCGCCACGATCATGAAGTCTCCACCCTGGGCTAGCACACGGCTCAACTCTCTTGCAGCCTTAGCTTTGTCCTCAAGCAAGTGCCAAAGCGCGATTGAAAATACGGCGTCAAAAGAAGCCTCTCTAAAAGGAAGCTCATACGCGTTACCGGCGACAAAGCGCTTATTAGCCTGCGGATAAAGCGCCTTGGCGCGCTCTAGTAAAAATGTCGAAGCGTCGACTCCGGTATAATTGAAATCCTGAAGGCCTAATTTTTCTGAGCAAACTCCCTGCCCACATCCCAGATCCAGAATGTTCTGAGGTGCCGCCATCTCTGCCCACTTTTTTAGAAGGGGATAAAGGTCGTTTTCTCGAACCCGGCTATGCTCTGCCTCAATCGTCGCAATCCATTCGTTTGCTGCTATTTGGTCAAACTTTCGATCGTCCATGCTGAACACAAACCCTATCAGATCAGTTACATCTTACCTTATAGCCATTACAGTTGTTGATCGTGTAATGATCTCCCGGACAGCAGGAATAAACATTGCGGCCACATCGAATGGTAGTGCCGCAATCACTAGTTAGCCCTTGAAAATCAAAGTCACTTTCGTTCTCATCTTTTTCGACAGAAGAGCCCTGACCTTCCTCACCAACCTGCGACATGTTTTCGATCCAACGAATCCCATTTTGCGATGCCGAAGAATCATAAGCTCGGGCACTTGCGCCCACATAACAAATTGAGATCAAGAACCCTAAAACGGATACGCTAATTTTCATGTACGACACCCTCTTCCTCTTGGTTTTTTTAATGCTCTATCTCAAAGAAAGAAAGTACCGGCGCCATTCGGCGGGCTCGTGCGTCAACAACGACCAGGGCTCCGAACAATTTCGCCCGGCCTAAGAACCCCATCCCCCCGCCCCCACGCAAAAGGCACGGACACACTTCTGGGACCGCCCGCTTCACGCGCAGCCTCTCTTTCCTCTTAAAGAGACTCTAGCGTCAGCAATCGGTTGATCAGCCCTTTGCAAGTCACCGGCGCGCTACCGATCTCAGGAACAAACGAATTAGCGCCATAAGATTCGCTTCGCTAGGCCTATAGTCCCCGTGTTACCAGGCGACGGTCCACTATGGCTCGCAGCGAAAGGCTCTGCAGGTCCTGTAAGGAGACGTACTTTGGCAAGAATTCGTCAACCCCGGCGCGAAAGGCCTCTTCGATGGTGAGGGCGTCGGTGTTGTTGCTGATCATCAAGAGTGCCGTATGCTCAAAATCGTCGTTCGATCGAATCTTTTTGCACAACTCGATGGCCGAGGGCTTGTCACTCCAAAAAGATCCGTCGACGACAATCAAATCGTAGGGCTCGTGGCGGCCAAAGAGCTTACGCTGCGCCTCACTCAAGGTATGTGCGACTTCAACGCTCTCCACGCCCACGCTCCCGTAAGCTTTTTTATAGGCCCTTTCGCTTTCGACCATCTGTTCAATCAAAAGCACCCGAAGGGATTTTTGGTTTTTACAAAAATTGTGAGTTCTCGTTAGTTGCGTTTCCATACAAGACGTTTCGGATCCTTCCGTAAAAAATGTACGAAAAACTCATCAAGTTAGTATCGAGATTTCTTAACAAGATTGCGGAAAATGTTGCTTTAGCTCCGCGTTAAACGAAAGGTCGCCGGAGCCTATATCGAGAGATCCGTCACTACGCAGCAGAGTCCAATGGTTGTCGCGCCTTGTCGCGTCCGCAAGCCCCTGCAAAAACTTTTGGTCGATCGAATAAAACTCGATCTTCTCCACTTGATGAACCTCACCTGCATTGACTTCGTTCATCAGAAGCTCGGGATTCTTGTACGTGTAGACCTTCACCAGATCCGAAGCCTTGGAGGCCTTGTGCAATTTGCGCGCGCTGGGGCTCCCGATTTCGATCCAAAGCACGGACTTTCCGTGTTCGCTGAGCGCTTGGATGCAAGGGGAGTCGGGATCGCTAAGTCCCCCAGGAACAAAGCCCACCCCTTCACCAACGTTCAGCGCATAGGCGATCACTCGGGTCATCAAATAAATGGGTGCTTCGGAGGGATGCTGAGCCACCCTAAAGTCGAGGGTCTCGTAAATTCCGCGATCCACATCCGAGAGGTCGATGCGAAAACGATAAAGTGTCGAAGGTTGTGCCATTTGCGAAACGTCCAACCTACTTCGTCGACAGTGTCAGCACCACACAAATGCTCAAAGAAACTTCTTGCTCTGGTTCACTTTTGCAAGACACGGCCGGACTTCAATTGCTGCTTCCCATCCTCGTCTTGGTAGCTCCACTCCGTGACACCGCGAAGATAGCGAGGATCCATAGGCGAAAGCACAAGGCTTTCCAATTCGGGAAACGGCATCCCATCAAAAAGCACGCGTTTCTTTTTGGTGGGTTGGTCGTAGTCCCAGCCTAAAGTTCTTTGAAACGAATAGTCGTACACGTCCAAGATCGGCACCTCGAGTTCAAAGAGAAAGCCCGTGCCTCCATGAAAAGGTCGAGCAAAGGTTTCCGCAAGGCTTTTATGGGGACTTACGGGGAGGATCAGCGAATGGTCGTAGGTTAAGGTTTTCTTTTTGATCTCGCCCAATACGCCACTTCCGCTCCATAGATTATCGAGCGATGATTCTTGGGACGCAGGGATCGAAAGCTTGGCTCTCTCCTTGATGTCCGTAAAAAAGTTGCCCTCCATACCCTTCTCAAAAATCGATTTGGCCGTTTCAAAATCCACATCGCTAATCCCTCGGTACAATTTGATCGTGCCGAGATGATCAGAAAACGCCGATCTTAGTTCTAAGGCGCTGGCAGTGGGATTCGCTTCTCTAAACTCACGTCGAAACCCCAAAAATTCCTGTCGGCGGGCCATGATCCCTGGGTCCACAAACAAAGAGAAATCACGATCTCCAACAGCCTTGCGTAGTGTTTCTAGCTCGGAGTCCCGCCAGGGGACACTCGTAGCTCTATGTTCAGAGAGACGAAACTTTTGGTAATGCTTTTTGACATAAGCCGCCACAAAGTCGGGATGCTTTTCCAAAAGGGCGTAGGTCTCGGCATCGTGAAAAGGATGGCCGCCTTTTTTAAGTGACAAGTCGACAAGCTGCCTAGCAACCGTCGCCGCTTCACCACTTCGAGCCAATGAGTCGATCAGCGGTGGACACAGAGAGGTTCCGTAAGCCGCGTGAACGCCGCTCGTGGCCACCAGGAACGCCAGCGAAAGCCTAAAAAACCTCATTCTTTTTCATTATTAGGGCTTCTTATTTTTAAATCCAGATTTTTCTGAGAAGCCTACCTCATAAGCCCGTTCATGTTACCGTAGTAGGCATATGGCAAAACTCATCTACGTAGCCCTCATGTCGCTCGATGGTTATATGGGCGATGGCGTTTACGATTGGTCGGTGCCCAGCGAGAGCTCGACCGCCTTCATTTCTGAGATCATGCGCCCTATCGGCACCTATTTGTACGGCCGTCGCATGTTCGAAACCATGGCCGTCTGGGACACGCCCGAACTCATGCCGGGCATCGGGGAATCCGACCTGGAATTTGCGCGTGTCTGGCAAGCTGCCGATAAGATCGTCTATTCCAAAACTCTTAGCGCGGTGAATACCAAAAACACTCGCCTGGAGCGAGACTTCGACATCGAATCCATTCGCAAACTCAAAGCCCGCACCACGGGCGACATCGCGGTAGCGGGCCCCAATCTGGCGATGCAAGCGATTGGCGCGGGTCTTGTCGACGAGTTCCAGCTATTTGTGGTGCCGGCAACCCTGGGCGGTGGCCTCACGGTACTCCCCAAGGAACACTCTCATCTGGAGTTGCTCGAAGAACGCCGCTTCGGCGACGGCTGGGTTTACCTGCGCTATCGCCCGCTCAAAAAACCCTAAGGAATCGTGGCTGGATCTTTGCCGAGCGCCAGCGCGTACGCCGTGAGCGCCCGTGTCCAAGCCGGACGCGCCAACGCGCGCTCGTAATAGCCCATTACACGGGGATAGGGCTTCATGAGATCCGTCTTACGAATTTCACGCAACACACAGGTCATAAGAATGTCCGCCACGGTGAAGTCTTCACAGGCGATCCACTCTCGAGTGTTGAGGCGTTTTTCGAGTCCCCCGAGCACTCGATTGGCCCAAGAGGTCAAAAACACGAGGCGCTCCTTGTTTTTGTCGACACCAAAAAAACCATGGATCATCTGAATTTCGGCGATAGGCAGTTCTACGGTGGCCTGCGCCGCAAAGCACCACTGCATGACGCGAGTGCGACCTTCAAAATCCTTGGGAATCAGCTTGCCCGACTTTTCGGCGAGGTAGATCAGAATCGCGCCCGATTCGCTGAGTACAAAGCCGTCATCGTCGATCGTGGGGATTTGGTTGAAACAGCTTTTTTCGCCGTAGCCCTCAGAGCGGTGCTCCCCACCCGTGTGATCCACCCCGTGCACTTGATAGGGCAGGCCCATCTCTTCGAGTGCCCAACGCACGCGCAGGTCGCGCGTTTCGCCGATGACTTTGTCGTTAACCCGGCCAAATCCATAAAGGGTGATCATCGTTATCTCCAGGTATTTAGTTTAATACCTTTCCTCACCCTTGGAAAATCAGTGACTCCGAGCCGAGCTCACTTCTTTTTGGCGAGAGACATTTCGGGAAGGCCGGGGATCTTAATGGGTTCGGGATTGACCCAACTGACCACCTTACGCCCCTTGGCATCTTTGGGGTAAATGTCTTCGTCGAGCACGCGGGCGTTGCTAGCCAGCGCGAGACCTTCGAGCACCCGCATTTCGGCTCCGGTGCACGAGATTTTGTTCAGGCCACAGGCCTTGTGAAATTGCGCCAGAATATCGGCCGCTACCGAGTAGGGACCGTTAGACATGACATCGCAGTCTTTGCCAGCAAAGGGATGCCCTTCAGGACAAATGCCGTGCACAAATCCGCCGTCCACAAAGTAATTGCCATCGCTGTGCCGAGCTTCGTGCAACATCACCGAAATGCGATACATGCTACCCACCGGTGAGAGCTTTGAGAAATTTGGCGATTTTTCATCGCTGACGATGACCATTTGAGCGGATCTTGAGTGGCTTCGCGCAGGTTCTTGCGCAGCACCGGGGCGTCGGCTTTAAAAATTTCGTCGCTCGGAAACAACTTTCTCGATACAAGCGGCTCAAAAATATCCCACAGCTCGTCTGCGTCATCGTCGACGAAAAGATCGTAGATCGGATTCTCTAGAATCACCCCGAGATGTTCATTGGATGCTAAGACGTGATTTTTTTCGTTGGCCCTGGAAAGAGGCGCCGCAGTCAAAAGAGCAAAGCAAATGAAGTGAGCAGTGAATAGATTCCGTTGTATTGCCATAGCGCGCCCGGGTTAACATTTTTGGGCGCGGAGAGTCTAATTCAATGTGTCTCATCAGCGCACAAGATTACTTAATACGAGAGTTGTCCAAGCCTTCGCCACCCCCTCCAAAATTTAGACGCCTCCCACCTCAAATGAACCATATAAATCAATGGTATAGTTGGGCACATGTGTTGCAGAAAAAGCCCTATGGGGCGCTTGGGGATATTTACCTTAACCATAGTTTTGCTCTCGGCCGCTGGCAGCGCCCGGGCGCAAAAGTACGCATATCCCCTAGAGATGGAAATTTACGATTTGCTCGTTTCCGGCGTGACGGGCGAGAAGGTCACCGCGCAACTTCGAACGGCGCGAGCCAATCTCGAACATCATCGCCAGCAACTTGAGGAGCTCAACGATGAGTACCGAGCCGTGGCAGGAGAGATCCCCCTCAGAACTTACAACACCTTCAGCCAGGGAGCTCACGTCGTGGGCGGTAGAGCGAAGCATTCCGTGGACCTCATGGATCAACTCGACCGTGAATACGGGCAGAATCGAGGCGTGATCGAAGCCTGGATCAAAGAAGAATCCAACAAAGAGTTCAAATGGCTCACACTCAGCGAAGTCAGAACCCCTGAGCAAATTCAAAAAAACGCCAAAGTCTAGAATCGCTCCTCGCCAATGACCTGGCCAAAAGAAGCGCGGCCGGAGCGATTTCGTCGGCCTGTGGCGAACGCCTGACACGAGCCGCTAGCGCAACCGCTCGGTAGCCGGCATCCGCTGCAGGCGCTTCTGCGAGCGCACTAGTCGATCTGTAGAAGCAAGACGGCGCACGGTGCGACCCACCCGGCGAGCAAAACGAGGGGGCATGCGACCTTGCTTGACCCAAGCGCCACGCACACGCGGATTGGGCAAGAGGTTTGCCAGCACGGCGCATTCGTATTCGCTAAGCTGCGACACGGACTTTTTGAAGTAATAGCGAGCGGCGGCCTTGATGCCCACCACCCCAGGTCCCCACTCCGCAATGTTCAGGTAGATCTCTAAGATCTGTTCTTTGCCGAGCATCGCGTCCATGCGCTCGGCCACCGCGATCTCCTGCAGTTTGCGGGTGATCGCCGGACGGGCGCCAAAATAGAGGTTCTTAGAGATCTGCTGATTGAGCGTGCTCACGCCTCCCGGAAACTTACCCTTGTGGATGTCCGAGCGGATCTTGGCAAAGGACTGCTCCCACTCCACCCCATTGTGTTTAAAAAATCCGCCATCCTCGGCTGCAATGATCGAGAGCCACGCAGCACGTGGCATCGAAGAGAGCTTGACCCAATCCTTAGGGCGCTCTCCGCTCCAGGAAACCTCAGGGCGATACGATGGCGCGGGATAGAGCACTTGTGGGTAGCGATCCTTGTTCCACCAAAGCTGGGCCAGGGCGAGGAACGTGGAGAAGGCCAGAAAAAGAACGCAGACCAGAGCGAGGACTTGGGTTCTTCGTACCCACTTCGAAGTTGAGCGTGCCACGTCTGCTCATTATCGCAGAACGCTCCCCTCACTCACAAGGCCCAAGATATAAGTATTAAGGGTTCAACCTTCTAAGGCGCTGATAGTCCTTTTTGCATGACAAAATTCATTCTGCGTGCCGCACTGCTCTTGGCTCTTTCGCCTAGTGCCTGGGCGGCCAAAAAAATTGAACTGTACCACGCCTCTTACGGCAAAGGCACGACGGGCTACTGGTTCAGCACGCTGTATTCCACCAGCAAGGATCCCTTTGCTTACCTCATTCTGGCCAGTCAAGAGGACTGGGAAGCGATCCTCCAAAGCGGCGCCTGGAAAGTGGAGTGCCAGGCCGACTACACCATCAACGAGCCCCTGCGCCGCGTGATCGTGAACAAGATCGGGCGCTGCACTCCGCTCGCCTTCGCAAGCAAAAAACGCTGGCCATTTTAGGACCACTTTTCAGCACTTTGCTCCCTTGCGGCTTCCCCCTATAGTTTGACGCTTTTTGGCCCGATAAGTTCAAAACGCATGGTGGGGATACTGCTTGTAGGCACAGTTGCCTTTATTCTTTCTTTAAGTCGTCGCAAAAGGGTCGCGCCCGAACCCACAATCGAGCTTTTTGTAAAAGTGCTGCACATCTACGACGGCGACACCATCTTGGTCAAAGCTCTTTCAGAAAACCTCTGCGTTCGATTTTTTGCTATCGATTGTCCCGAAGGTGATCAAGAGTGGGGAGACGTCGCTACATGGAAACTTCAAAAACTCATCCTGAATCGTTTTGTTAAAATCGAAACCCATGGGCGAGATATATACGGACGAACCTTAGCGACACTTTTTTTAATCGATGAATCAGAGTCCATCAACGTGAACGAATACATGGTGAAATGTGGACACGCATGGGTAGCACGCAAATACTACCGCCCACTCTCCGCCGATCGCCGACGTAAATTAGACAAACTGGAAACGTGGGCGCGAACTAACAGGGTTGGATTGTGGAAAAACAAGAATGCCATTCCACCATGGGAACACCGACACCGCCAGAAACGCGCCTCCTAAAACATCACAACCCTCTAGTACATCGGAGAGGGACCACCTTCGACGCTATGTCGTTTGGAACTCTGCTGGGAACTAGAGGCTCCTGCAGCGTCAAGATTCACCCGACCTTCGGCGAGGCTCGTGAGTTTTTGGTCCGTAGATTTTTCTTCGACGAGCGTTTGCTCCAGCACCTTAGAAACGTTGCCAAGTCCCAATAGATTGGCATGTGCAATGGCACTGCCGTACGAGGCAATTTCGTAATGCTCGACCTTTTGCGCAGCCGCGATCAAAGCGGCATCTTTTACTGCGGGATCGGCCTTTTTCTCCTCGATCACTTCGGAGCCTTCTTTGATGAGGCCTTCCATCGCCTTGCAGTGCTTGGCCTTGGCGGGCACGTCCATCAATTCAAAAACTTGCTCCAGGCGAGAGACCTGCCGCTGAGTTTCTCGTAGGTGGGTTTCGATACCGCTGCGCAGCTGGGCATTGCTCGCGGCTTTGGCCATTTTCGGAAGCGCCACCATGAGCTGCAGCTCAGCGCTGTAGAGGTCCTTCACTTCGTCGACTAAGAGGTCTTGGATAGATTCTAATGACATGATTTCTCCTTTAAAAAAATACGTTTTGAAACAATGCGAGAATAGAATCTCGAAGGCGCCATTAAAGCGGAGAAAGATGGAGTCCCAGCAAAGATGTTGCGATGTTTTTTTAATCTGCAGAACGGCTTAGGTTAGCCACTAGCAACTTTCTATAACCCTAATACTTCGCGAGCAGGGCCTGCGCGGCCGCCACAACCTTTTGGCATTCGCTCTTAAAGAGCACAAAAGTGCGCTCAGCACCCGCCTGGTCGTGCTTGACACCGCACTTTTCAAGATCATGACAAAGCTGCTGTAGTTTGGTGGCGCCCAGATTGCCGCTGCTTGACTTGAGCGAATGCGCTTCGCTCTCGAGCGTAGGATGATCTTGGGTCTTCACGGCTTCTTCGATCTTTGCCACCACTCCGGGGGCCCAGTCGACATAGAGTTCGAGCAAATCCTGCAGAAGCGTCGGATAACGATCGCCTTCGAGTTGTTTGAGTTCTTCAAGTACGCTGCTATCAAACGGTGTCATTTGCTTGTCTCCCACCCATCTCACAGCGTCGCAAACCGGTACTTCGCTGCTAAAATCTTGTCCCATTAAAATCCATCTCAAAGAGAATATCCACTCCAGGTTCCTGAGCGAGCGAAACATGATCGCTGACGGCAAATTGACACTCAAAGACCTGCTAGCCTTCTTAAGTTTCACCCTCCAAGAACCGATCAAAACAGCATGTGCAAAGGCGACCTAAGATGATCAAAGCCAAGCATTTTCCCCTCACCCTCCTCATTCCGACCTTAGTGCTCTTGGTGTCGGCACCCACACTCCTCGGCATTGTCGATGCTTCTGGCGATTCGATGTGGAAACTTTGGGTGCCTTTTCAGTTCAACACCGCCCTCGGCTTTGCTCTTGTGGTCTTCGCTCATCTTCTCGAGATTAAAGGGCGCCTGCGGAAAGCGCGCGCTCTGGCGGCTATCGCCCTCACACTCGGTGTCGCAACGCTCATGGAACATTTGGGCAATCTAAACCTCGGCATCGACACCCTCTTTCGCGAAAGCTTGATCTCTATCTACCAAGGACACCCGGGACGGATGTCCTTCAACTCGGCGGTGGGCCTCTCACTTCTCGGCGCGTGCTACCTACTGCCCGAAGCCTCGCGCTTTCGTACCCTGCTCGGTGCCCTCACCACGTCGCTGGGAATCATAACGCTGGCGAGCGCCGGGCTGGGTCTGAAACCCAACCCCGACATGACCTCTTTCGTACACATGTCCGTACCAGCCTCTACAAACTTCACCCTTTTCGGTGCCTTTGTCACCCTCAGCAATCTCCTTCAGCTACGCCGAAAAAAAGAGCTCCGCTATTTGCTCCAACCCACACTGATCACCACCATGCTCTTCACGATCACGGTCTTCATCTGGCAATACGCCCTGGGCATGGAGTCCAACCACATCCGCGAGCAGGTAAAATTCCTCAACAGCAAGTCGCGCGACAAACTCAGCGAGACCATCGAACAAACCTCGCTCGCCCTTTCGCGTTATGCCAAGCGCGTGGAACTTCTGGGAACCCAAAATCACAAGTTCTTAGAGCTCGACAGCCAGAGCTACCTTAGCCAGCTGCCCATCCTCACTCGCATTGGCGTGGTCAATGAGCGCTGGGAAGTCACCTGGTCCTACCCTGAGTTTTTAAGCAATCAGGTAAAGAACTTTAGTCAGGCCACTATAGCTACGCGGCGCGAGGCCTTTGAAAACGCCAAAGACATGCATCAACCCTCACTGAGCCGTACCGTGAAACTACGATCGGGCGGCATCGGCAACATTCTCCCCGTGGCACTCTACAAAAATGGTCGTGCCACCGGTGCGATTTACGCCACTGTACAAACCCAAAAGCTTTTCGGCGCTGTTTTCGATGCTCGAGATTTTTTTGTGAGCGTGCAAGAGTCTGGCCATCTGGTTTTCCAACAAAACGGCAAATCCTCGCCCGTAGAACTTCTCTCAAGCAAGGTGCGTTTGCGCCACGGTCTCGCGTCCTGGAACATCACCATCGTTCCCACTGAAAGCTTCGTCAAAAGCAGGGCCTCCAACATTCCTCACATTCTGCTCCTAGCGGGCTTCCTCTTTGCTTTTGTCGTGGGTGGACTGCTCGAAATTGCCAGCCGAGCTCAAAAAGAAAAAGAGGCTAAAGACAAGCAAGACCTTCTCTGGAAACGCACGCTACTAAACGCTGCCAGCTATTCGATCATCTCGAGCGACGCGCAGGGCATGATCCAAACCTTCAACCGCACCGCTTCTCAAATGCTCGGTTATTCCGAAGACGAAGTTGTCGGTAAAACCCATCCCGGCATCTTCCACGATCCCGACGAAGTGAAGGCCCGAGCCGTACAGTTGAGCCGAGAACTCGGCTTCAGCATCGAACCCGGATTCAAAGTCTTTGTGGCCAAAACACAGCTCACAGGCGCTACCGACGAGCATGAATGGACCTATGTGCGTAAAGATGGCACTCGCCTTCCGGTTTCACTCACCGTTACCGCTCTACACAACGCCGACGGCGAAGTGACCGGTTACCTGGGCATCGCCGCGGACCTTACCGAACGCAAAAAAGCCGAAGAAGAACTGCGCATCACGCACGAGCGCTTGTTGCGCGTGATCGATTCTACTCAGGAGGGCATTTGGGAGCGCGATTTTGAGAGTGGCGAGATCCAGTTCATGGATGATCAGGCAAAGAACATCTTTGGCTACGCCGCCCACGAAAACCCGACCTTCGCCGAGGTCAATGAGCGCGTAGAAGCTGCGGATCGAAGCAAACTTGTTCGCGCCGTCGAGGCCTATGTCAGCGGCGCTTCGCCTAACATCGATGTCGAGTTTCGCGTCACGCCGGGACCCGGCTGCGGCGTTCGCTGGGTGCGTGCCTTTGGGCAAATCGTGCGCGAAGATGGCAAGCGCCAACGCCTCGTAGCCACCATTGGAGATGTCACGGCTGCCGTACACTCGCGACACGAGCTGCTCGCTGCGCTCGACGCCGCCGAAACCGCCACTCAGGCAAAGTCGGCCTTCCTCGCTAACATGAGTCACGAGATCCGCACGCCGCTCAACGGCATCATCGGCATGACGGACTTGATTCTCGAAACCAAGCTAGATCATGAACAGCGCAACTACGCCGAAATCGTACAGCATTCCGGAACTGCGCTCTTGAACCTGATCAATGATATCCTCGACTTCTCCAAAATCGAGGCCGGTCGTCTTGTGCTCGAAGAGACACCTTTAAGCCTCGTGCAAGTGGTGGAGAGCCAAGTCGACATCCTCATGCCCAAAGCAAGACAAAAACGCGTGGGCCTGAGCGCTTTCATCTCTCCGGACTTGCCAAAGCTCGTCGTCGGCGATTCGGGGCGCATCGGCCAAATCTTGCTAAACCTCGTGGGCAACGCTCTCAAATTCACTCAAAAGGGCGGCATCTCGGTGCGTGTCTTCAACACGGCCTCCGAAAATGCTTACAGCGCTCCGCGAGTGCGCTTTGAAGTTCAAGACACAGGCATCGGCATGAGTGAGAGCACTATGGGCAAACTCTTTCGGGCCTTTTCGCAGGGCGAGAACGACACCTCCCGCAAATACGGTGGAACAGGACTTGGTCTCTCGATTTGCAGCCGCCTTGTGGAAGCCATGCACGGCAAGATCGGCGTCACGAGCGAAGTGGGCGCAGGTTCGACCTTTTGGTTTGAGATTCCGATGACGGTTGCCCAAGAAAACGATGCCGCCACGCGATCCGAACAAGTACGCCTGCTAAGCCACCTGCGCATTCTCGTCATCGAAGACAACGAAAGCGTGCGGAGCTCGGTTTGCAGTTACCTCAAGTCATGGAGCATTCACAACGTGCTCTTCACCTCGCTCGCCGAGGCGCCTCAAAAGCTCAAAGCCCTACCCGCCGCGGAAAGACGCTTTGAAGTGGTATTCTCGGGTACGCATTCGCGCAAATCGGACTTACGCAAAGTCCTCACTTCGCTGCGCGAAGGTTATCCGCGCCTTAAAGCGGTGCTCATGGCGGATTTTGGCAAGTCCCTCAAGCCCGAAACGCTCAATGAACACGGCTTTGACGACGTGGTCACCAAGCCCATCAAGCAATCGGATCTCTACAACGCCATCGTTCGCGTTACTGCCCATGGCGAAAACGCCACCGCCGACACGTCGCCGAGACTCCTGAGTGCGGGCTCTCAAGTCAACGATACAGTGAGCGTGGGCACACGCATCCTCGTGGCCGAAGACGTTGCCGTGAACCAAATGCTCGTGAAGAAAATCCTACAGAGCTTTGGCTATACGGTGTCCGTCGTGGCCAACGGTCTCGAAGTGCTCGACGCTCTAGAAAAAATGTCCTTCGACCTCGTTCTGATGGATTGTCAGATGCCAGAAATGGATGGCTTCGAAGCCACCCGCCGCATCCGCGATTCGGAAAACGAGCGTATCCGCACGATCCCCATCGTAGCCCTCACGGCCAACGCACTTTCGGGCGATGACAAAAAGTGTCTCGCGGCGGGCATGGACGATTATCTCGCTAAGCCCATCAAAAAAGAGTCGCTGCGTGCGGCCATTGAGAAATGGACAGCGCGCCAAAAACAGGCGGCTTAGTGTTTTTCAAAAAGTTTTTTGATTTTTTCGTGCAGCGGTTCGGCCTTTAATGGCTTCACAATAAAGTCATCTGCGCCGTGCTTGATCGCCTCATCCACGAGCTCGCGCTCTGCCGTGGCTGTCATGATGATGATCTTTGTCTGTTTCAAACGGCGATTGTGGCGCACGTACTGCAGCAACTTGAGCCCATTGGCTCGAGGCATATTCCAATCCAGAATCACAAGATCGTAGGCTTGGCCAACGTCCACGGCGGCCACCATTTTGGTCTCGGCAATGGATCCGTTCTCGGCACCCTGAATCTGCGTCACACCGAGGTTCGAAACGAGGGCCTTGCACAGCAATCGGTCACTTTGGTTGTCGTCGACGATGAGGACTCGCAAATCACTATGGCCCATATATGAGCATTATTTACCATTTTCGAGGGTCTGCCGAGACCGGCCAATGATTTATTCGCTCGGAAGCCCAGCGAGCTGCGCCCCGGGCCCCCAAAGCTTGCGCAGGGCGCCCTCGCCAACGCTCAGATCCCCCGAGCTAAAGAAAAGCTCTCGGCCGTGGCCCTCGAGACGTCGGCCATTCACCTCTTCGAGCTTGCGCTGCACCTGGCGCGCCACGGCAGCACCGGTGTCGATGAGAGACACCCCCTCGCCGGCCACTTCGGCTATCGCCTCGCGCAAAAAGGGGTAATGGGTGCAGCCGAGCACGATCACGTCGACCCCACGTTCCCGCAGCGGGCGCACAAAGGATTCTACGAGCCGGCGTGTTTCGGCTCCCGTCAGATCTCCGCGCTCCACGCATTCCACGAGTCCCGGCGCGGGCTGCATCACCACCTCAACCGTGTCAGCAAAACGATCTAGCAGTGCCGCAAAACGAGCACTCTTGAGGGTGCCCACCGTGGCAAGCACCCCTACCCGGCGTGTGCGAGTGACGGCCATGGCGGGTTTCACAGCAGGCTCCATGCCAATCACAGGCACGCCCGGAAAACGATTGCGCAGGGGCATGATCGCGGTGGCCGAAGCCGTATTGCAGGCAATGACAATGGCCCGCACGTCGTGCTGATCTACCAAGAATTCGCCGATCCGCAGCGAACGCTCATTGATGTATTCAGGGGCTTTGTCGCCGTAGGGAACGTGCCCGCTGTCGGCCACGTAGACAAAGTCCTCTTCGGGCAATCGTTTGCGCATCTCGTGCAGAACAGAAAGGCCGCCGAGTCCACTGTCAAACACGCCAACGCTCATAGGTAAATTCTAGAGCACCGACCTTCACGCGACAAGCACCCACGCACGATGTCTTTCGCCGGGGAGCTGCGGTATTCTAAGTTTATGAACCACGCGATGCTGAGTTCCCCCCTGCGCCGAAAACTGCGAGCCGCCGTCTGGCGCCTCTCTTTTAACATTTGGCCGTGCCTGAGGCGTGCCGGCGGACGCGTGACCCACATCGCCGAAGACTTCACCCGCCTCGACGTGCGACTGGACCTCAACTGGAAAACCCGCAATATCGTGGGCACCATCTTCGGTGGCAGCATCTACGCCTCCACAGATCCCTATTATATGCTGATGCTTATGCAGATCCTAGGCCCCGATTATGTGGTGTGGGACAAGGGTTGCACCATTCGCTTCAAACGCCCTGCGCGCGAGACCATCCACGCCCGCTTCGAAATCAGCCCCGCGATGATCGAAAAGATCATCAGCGACGTCGCCGCCCAGAATGAGATCACCTTCACCTGGCCGCTACACTACAAAAACGCCTCGGGTACGGTCTTCGCCGAATTCGACAAGGTTCTCTACGTCGCCAAAAAAGATTTCTACAAAGAAAAGCTCCGTACCCGAGAAATCGCCGCGACTTAGACTTTGACTTCGTTCACGAGCTCGCGACCGGCCTCGAAGTCGGCGAGATTCTGTAGCGTGGTCTCGCAGATGTTGCGAAGGGCGGTGTCGGTAAAGAAACCCTGATGTCCCGTGATCAGCACGTTCGGAAAGGTCAGCAGCCTCATGAAGACATCGTCGCGCACCACGCTCGCTGAGTAGTCTTCAAAGAAAAGGTTCTCCTCTTCTTCGTAAACGTCGAGACCCAGGTGTCCCACCTGGCCCGACTTCAGCCCCTCGATCAAAGCCCGGGTGTCCACCAATCCACCGCGTCCAGTGTTCACGATCATCACACCATGCTTCATCTGCGCAATGGCGGCCTCGTTTAGCAAGTGGTGCGTCTCCGCGTTCAGCGGGCAGTGCAAAGTCACAATGTCCGAAGCGCGGTAGAGTTCCGGCAACGAAACGTATTCAGCACCTAGCTTGCGGCATTCTTCACTGGGATAAGTGTCGTAAGCCAGCACGCGACAGCCAAATGCGCGCAGGATGCGCACCACGATCGTGCCGATCTTGCCCGTGCCAATCACCCCGGCCGTTTTGCCGTGCATGTCAAAACCGAGCAACCCATCGAGAGAAAAGTTGGCCTCGCGCACGCGATTGTAGGCCTTGTAGAGTTTGCGGTTGAGCGCCAGCATCATGGCTACCGTGTGCTCAGCCACGGAATAAGGTGAATAAGCCGGTACCCGCGTCACACGTAGGCCGCACTCGCGCGCTGCCGCCAGGTCGACATGATTAAATCCCGCCGAGCGCAGCGCAACAAAGCGCGTGCCACCTGCAGCCAAAGCGCGGATCACTTCCCCGCTCAGACAATCACTGACGAAGGCGGACACTGCCGGATAGCCTTCGGCGAGTTTCACGGTCGAGGCGCTGAGATGCGCCTCGAAGGGCGTCCATTCGTGGCGCCACATTTCGTTGGCGGCGACAAGAAAGGGCTTTTCGAATTTGTGAAAAGAAAAGATCGCGACTTTCATGCGGCACATCATAGCGCAGGGCGCGCAAGGTGCAAAATGGACCAAAATTCAGGAATGCCCCGTAAACTTTGTGATGATTTCGCCCCAAATCTTTGTCTACTGGCGCTACAAGAAGGCTTCAGCGCTGGCACGACGGTTGCAGTTTTCTAGGCATGAACCCAAAAAACAAAAACAAAAAAACTTCCTTGAGAGACCGTATTGGTGGCGCTGTTGAAAAAGCAGGACACAAAATTGCCGAAAAAGGCGCCCCCAAACTCGGTCAAAAGGTGCACGACCTGGGTGATAAGATCGAAAAAAGTCATTCGAACCCGAATCATCCACACAAGGTCTAAGGCACCCAGCCGCCACGAGGATCGCCCCGAGGTGATGAACCAAGGGAATGATCCTTGTGGCGTTTTTTTTTTGCGAACTACCTATTGGTAACGACGAGCGGGCGGAAATAAGCCCAACGATCCCAAATCACAATGACGAGCATGATCGACAGCGCAATCGCCATCGGCGCGCCTTCGGGCGCAACGAAGAGATTGATGCCGAGGATATTCACCATCACGGGCGTCAAGAGAACGATGCCGAGATTCACGTAACGACCCAAGAGAAAGGTCAGCCCAGCCACAAACTCAATGCCCTTGGCGAGCGGAAAGAGATACTTCATCCCCATCAGGCCGGTCATCACCGTGACGAGTTCAGGAGAAAGGTTTGTCGGTTCCGGAAAGAACCCCTGTCCTGTGATCGCACGCATCAAGCCATCAGCTCCGAAAACCACGAATCCCAAGCCCAAGAGCATACGAACACCAATAATCATTTTTTTCATAATACCAAGCTCCTCCCTAAGAGCTCAGAATAACGAATGCGACTGCAAAAGATAGATTAGCGTCGGACGGGAGCAGGAATTTTTTTGAGCCGATCGACTTCGGCTTTGACTTCGGCCTTGGTGGCCGCGTTTTTGGCGTCGATAGAAGTGATGAGGGCCACGAACTCTTCACTGAATTCGATGGCTTCAAATTTTGAAGCCAGTGAGGTGTAGAGCATGCTCTTCATCTCATCGATGAGGGCTTTTTTGCGATCGTAGAGAACTTTATCTTTGGCACGCAGTTTGAGCGCTTCTTCTTCGAGCTTGGCAAGGGCACCCTCAAGCTGAGTGCGCGTGATGGCCACGCGGTTGAGTGCAAAAGCTTTGGGACTAGAGGCGTCGGAAGCCAATTTGAAAAAGAATTTGTCCTGCGAAGAAGCGTTCTCTCCGTCGCCCCAAGAAACTTGAACCTGAATGATCATCTGAGCAAAAATCACGTTCGCCTTGGCTACCATGCTCAACAAGAAAAAAATGACCAAGACCCAAGACTTCATTTCGGGGAGAAATAACATGATAGACCCAGAGCGTCAATGAAAGTTCTTTAGGCGAGAACTCCCAACGGTCGCCCCTGAGCCTTTGTTGCAGCATTTTAATGCCACGCTCCGATCGGGTTTTTGAAACCATACATTTGTATGGTATACTGATCCTAG
>Ga0247823_10000557_pt1 | contig 31242 bp, 26 predicted proteins | sample 13C_PalmiticAcid_2_FD_192426 | JGI IMG/M metagenome (GOLD analysis project Ga0247823, IMG submission 192426) | Soil microbial communities from agricultural site in Penn Yan, New York, United States - 13C_PalmiticAcid_Day30 | ecosystem: Environmental > Terrestrial > Soil > Agricultural land...
CGGGATCGGGGCGGGCCGTCTCGAGGAACGCGGCCCACGAGGCGTGCCGCTGCACCGGCGCGTACTCGTGGTAGTCGAGGCCCGCGCGGCGCAGCAGGCGGTCGTCCATCGAGAAGCCGAGGGGTTCGATCAGGTGCAGGGCGCAGCCGGTGTTGGCCGCGAGGCGGATCACGTTGCCGGTGTTGGGCGGGATCTCGGGATGGACGAGCACGATGTTGAACATGGTGGCGCCGATTGTGCCCGGCCCCGGGGGGTCAGTCGGACGGCCGCGGCGTGCGCGCGACGACCCACCACCGCACCGACGCCGCGCCGGCCTCGTGCAGCACCCGCGCCACCTCGCAGCCGGTGGCCCCGGTGGTCATCACGTCGTCGACCACGGCCACGTGCCGGCCCGCGAGCCGGTGGCGGCGCGAGGGCTCCACCGCGAACGCGCCGCGCACGTTCGCGGCCCGGCTGGCCTCGGGCAGGGCGAGCTGGTGGGGCGTGTGCCGCACGCGCAGCAGCGTGTGCGGGTCGGCGGGCCAGCCCAGGCGGCGCGCCAGTTCCCAGGCCTGGTTGAAGCCGCGTTCGCGCAGGCGGGCCGGGCTCGGGGGCACGGGCAGCACGAGGTCGGGCGGTTGCGTGGACCGCACCGCCGCGCGGAGCCGGTCGGCGAGGGCCGGGGCCAGGTCGAGGGTGGCGTGGAACTTGAACGCGAGCAGCAGCTGGTCCCACGGGAACGCGTAGTCGACCGCGGCCGTGGCGCCATCGAGCGGGGAGGGCGCCACGAGGCAGGCTCCGCAGGTGGCGGCGCCGACGGGCACCCGCAGCGCGCAGCGCCCACAACGGGGGACGGGGGCAGCGAACCGGGCGAGGCAGTCGGGGCACACCCGCGACGGCCCCCACCCTCGGCACACCGCGCAGAGGCTCGGCACCGAGCACGCGGCGTTCAGGGCCAAGGGCATTCGGCGGGCGAGCGAGGCGAACAGCACCCGGTCAATATACTGACGCCCCGATGAGCACCGCCCCCGATTCCACGCCCGAAAGCCAGCCAAGACGCCGCCTCGACCTGAGGCGCGTGCTGACGGCCCTGAACCGCCTCGCGAAGGCGGACGCGGCCCCGTGGCTGCACGAGGAGGTGGCGCGGCGCATGGCCGACCGGCTCGACATCATCAAGCTGCGCCCCACGGCGCTGGCCGACTGGTGGAGTTTCGCGGGCGCGGGAGGGGCGCTGCTGGCGAAGGCCTACCCCGAGGCACGCCGCATCCAGGTCGAGCCCACCGAAGCCCTGCGGGAGCGTGCCCGGGCCGCGGCGGCCAAGGGCCGCTGGCCCTGGTCGCGCACCCAGAAGCCGGAGGTCGCGGGTCCCGACGACCTGGCCGAGGGCAGCGTGCAGCTCGTCTGGGCCAACATGATGCTGCACGGCACGGCCGACCCCACCCAGGCCATCGCCCGCTGGCACCGCGCGCTCGCGGTCGACGGCTTCGTGATGTTCTCGTGCCTGGGCCCCGACACCCTGCGCGAGCTGCGCGACCTGTACGTCGGGCTGGGCTGGCCCCCGGCGATGGCCGAGTTCGTCGACATGCACGACCTGGGCGACATGCTGGTGCACGCGGGCTTCGCCGACCCGGTGATGGACCAGGAGACCCTGAACCTGAGCTGGGCCGACCCCGAGGCGCTGCTCGCCGAGCTGCGCGGCCTGGGTGGCAACGCGTCCCCCGACCGGTTCCCGGGCCTGCGCACCCCCCGGTGGCGCAAGCGGCTGGTCGACGCGCTGGCCGGGTTGCGGGGAAACGACGGCCGGTTGCATTTGCGCGTCGAAGTGGCCTATGGCCACGCCTTCAAGGTGCCCCCGCGGAAGAAACCGAGCACGGAAACCACGGTTTCGCTCGAAGAAATGCGTACCCTGGTACGCAAGCGCGACACTCGGGATTAACGCCCCCAATAGCCCTGCCCGTGCTGCGTTAAACTCATGGGCTTGAATGACACAGGTTCGCCTTGGGCGTGCGCGCGTCGGTACTTTCAGCGTGAAAGCGCTGGGCGCGCTTTCGGTGAACTGTCGGCCTACAGACCCGTTAGACCGCAGCAGCACCATGTCCGTTACCACTTCGACCAGCGCGTGGCCACCGAAAGGAAACCGGGAAGGTTTCCAATTCGGCCGCGAGTCGTCGGCGGGGCGGACGGCCGGCGATTCGGAATGGTCGGTCGACTGGGTCCTCGAACGCACCGGTGCGGACCGGGCGCGCGGGGTGCCCCGCCTGGTGGTGGCCTATGCCGCGCTGTGCGCGGTGTCGCTCGCGGTGGCCTCGACGTTCTGGGCGCACGGTGCCCAGGTCGTCATGCCGCTGGCGTGGGTCCAGCTCATGGGCGTCGGGGGCATCGGCTGGCTGCTCGCCCGCCACGCCTTCGACCGGGAATGCATTGTGTTGAGGGGGGACCGCCTGACCGTGGAGCGCGCGAGCGGGTCGCACGTCGAGCGGGTCGAGTTCCAGCCGGCCTGGGTCCGGGTGGAACCTGAAACCGGCGACCGGTCCTTGATCGAGTTGTCGGGCCAGGGACGGCGCATCGCAGTGGGGCGGTTCGTCGCCCCGGAGCAGCGCCGCCAGCTGGCCGAGGAGTTGCGTTTGGCGTTGCGCCGCTGGCACCAGGGCACGACGCCGAAGCCGGCATCGATGTGATTTTGGAAACTAGAACGACCATGATGAAGACGATGAACTCACTGCGGCCCGCGTGGCACAAGGCTGGTCAGCTCTGTCTGGCGCTCTGCGTCTCCCTGGGCAGCACCGCGGCGTTCGCGGTGAACGACCTCAAGGGCGGCCCGGCGGTGAACCAGCTCAATCTGCATCCGCCGGTCACCCAGATCGCCGCGGACCAGCAGTGGCTGCACAGCTTCATGCTGATCATCTGCACGGTGATCTTCCTCGGCGTCTTCGGGGTCATGTTCTATTCGATCTTCAAGCACCGCAAGTCCAGGGGTGCGAAGTCGGCCAACTTCCACGAAAGCACCACCGTCGAGATCATCTGGACGATCGTGCCCTTCGTCATCGTGATCGGGATGGCCCTGCCGGCCACGAAGGTCGTGGTCGCGATGAAGGACACGAGCGCCGCCGACCTCACCATCAAGGCCACCGGCTACCAGTGGAAGTGGGGCTACGACTACCTCAAGGGTGAAGGCGAGGGCCTGGCCTTCATCTCCACGCTCGACGCCGCCCAGCGCGAAGCCTCCGACAGCGGCAAGCCCGCGCCGGTGGACGACTACCTGCTGAAGGTCGACAACCCGCTCGTGGTGCCGGTCGACAAGAAGATCCGCATCATCACCACCGCGAACGACGTGATCCACGCGTTCATGGTCCCCGCCTTCGGCATCAAGCAGGACGCCATCCCCGGCTTCGTGCGCGACACCTGGTTCCGCGCCACCAAGACCGGCGACTTCTACGGCCAGTGCGCCGAGCTGTGCGGCAAGGAACACGCGTACATGCCCATCCACGTGAAGGTGCTGTCGGCCGCCGACTACACCGCCTGGACGGAAGCCAAGAAGAAGGAACTGGCCGCGAAGGCGGACGACCCGAACAAGGTGTGGGCGCTGCCCGACCTGATCGCCCGCGGCGAGAAGGTGTACTCGAACTGCGCGGCCTGCCACCAGGCCAACGGCAAGGGCGCCGGCCCCATCAAGGCGCTCGACGGTTCGCCGGTCGTGCTCGACGCCGACCACGCGAAGCAGATCACCACCGTGCTGAACGGCATCCCCCCGGGCATGCCCGCGTGGAAGCAGCTGAGCGACACCGACATCGCTGCCGTGGTCACGTACACGAAGAATGCCTGGTCGAACAAGACCGGTCAGCTGGTGCAGCCGAAGGAAGTTGCGGCTCTCCGCAAGTAAACCGTCACCGAACAGCGCCCAAAAGGAAGACACATGAGTGCAGTACTCAACCCCCATGGCCACGTTGCCGGTGACGCCCACGGTCACGACGATCATGCCCACGACCACCCGCACGGCTGGCGCCGGTGGATGTTCGCCACGAACCACAAGGACATCGGCACGCTGTACCTGCTGTTCTCGTTCACGATGCTGATGATCGGCGGCGTGCTCGCGCTGCTGATCCGCGCCGAGCTGTTCCAGCCGGGCCTGCAGATCGTGAACCCGCAGCTGTTCAACCAGCTCACCACCATGCACGGCCTGATCATGGTGTTCGGCGCCATCATGCCGGCCTTCGTGGGCTTTGCGAACTGGATGGTGCCGCTGCAGATCGGTGCGAGCGACATGGCCTTCGCCCGCATGAACAACTTCAGCTTCTGGCTGATGATCCCCGCGGCCATCATGCTCGTGGCGTCGTTCTTCATGCCCGGTGGCGCCCCCGCCGCCGGCTGGACGCTCTACGCGCCGCTGACGCTGCAGATGGGCCCGTCGATGGACGCCGGCATCTTCGCGATGCACATCCTCGGCGCCAGCTCGATCATGGGCTCGATCAACATCATCGTGACCATCCTCAACATGCGCGCGCCCGGCATGACGCTGATGAAGATGCCGATGTTCTGCTGGACCTGGCTCATCACCGCGTACCTGCTGATCGCCGTGATGCCCGTGCTGGCCGGCGCCATCACGATGACGCTCACCGACCGCCACTTCGGCACGAGCTTCTTCAACCCCGCCGGCGGCGGTGACCCGATCATGTACCAGCACATCTTCTGGTTCTTCGGCCACCCCGAGGTCTACATCATGATCCTGCCGGCCTTCGGCATCGTGAGCCACATCATCCCGGCCTTCGCGCGCAAGCGCCTGTTCGGCTACACCTCGATGGTGTACGCCACCGCGTCCATCGCCATCCTGTCGTTCATCGTGTGGGCCCACCACATGTACGCCACCGGCATGCCCGTCACCGGCCAGCTGTTCTTCATGTACGCCACGATGCTCATCTCCGTGCCCACGGGCGTGAAGGTGTTCAACTGGATCGCCACGATGTGGCGCGGCTCGATGACGTTCGAGACCCCGATGCTGTTCGCGGTGGGCTTCATCTTCGTGTTCACGATGGGCGGCTTCACCGGCCTGATCCTGTCGATGGCCCCCATCGACATCCAGCTGCAGGACACCTACTACGTGGTGGCCCACTTCCACTACGTGCTGGTGGCGGGCTCGCTGTACGCCATGTTCTCCGGCGTGTACTACTGGATGCCCAAGTGGACCGGCGTGATGTACTCCGAAGCGCGCGGCAAGTTCCACTTCTGGGGCTCGCTGATCACCTTCAACGTCACGTTCTTCCCGATGCACTTCCTGGGTCTGGCCGGCATGCCGCGTCGTTATGCCGACTACCCGATGCAGTTCGCGAACTTCAACGAGATCGCCACCATCGGTGCCTTCGGCTTCGGCCTGATGCAGGTGTACTTCTTCCTGTTCGTCGTGCTGCCGTGCATGCGCGGCAAGGGCGAGCCGGCACCGCAGCGTCCGTGGGACGGCGCGGAAGGCCTCGAGTGGGAAGTGCCGTCGCCGGCGCCGTTCCACACGTTCGAGAACCCGCCGAAGCTGAACGCGTCGGCCACGAAGATCGTCGGTTGATCTTTCGCAGGCACACACCATGGCCATGACACCCGAACAGAAGAAGAACAACCGCCGGCTGGGGCTGATCCTGGCCTCGGTGGCCCTCGTCTTCTTCCTCGGCTTCCTGGCCCGCATGGTGCTGGTGGGCCACTGAGGACGCCGCCGTGACCACCCCGAAACGTCAACTCCTGGGCCGCGACAACCGGCTCATGCTGGGCAAGCTGACGGTCGTGGTCGGGCTGATGTTCGGCTTCGGCTACGCGCTGGTGCCGATGTACAACGCGATCTGCAACGCGCTGGGCATCAACAACCTCGCGCGGTCGGAGCTGCTCACCAACGGGCACAGCGGCGAGAAGGTCAACACGCAGGTCGACCCCTCGCGCACCATCACCATCGAGTTCGACACCAACGCGCGCGGCCCGTGGGACTTCAAGCCGGCCGTGCGCTCGCTCGACGTGCACCCGGGCCAGCTCACCACGGTGATGTACGAGTTCAAGAACACGCAGGACCGCACGATGGCCGCGCAGGCCATCCCGAGCTACGCACCGAAGCAGGCCATGGCCCACTTCAACAAGCTCGAGTGCTTCTGCTTCAACGAGTACACGCTCAAGCCCGGCGAGACCAAGCAGTGGCCGGTGGTGTTCGTGGTCGACTCGAAGCTGCCGAAGGACGTTCGCACCATCACGCTGTCGTACACCTTCTTCGAGGTGGGCGGCAAGATTCCCCCGGCGCCGGCCGACAAGGTCGCGGCCACGACACCGGAGCCGAAGTCGTGAGCGGCGGGGACGACCTCAAGTCCGCCGTGCAGCGCAAGATGTCGTTCTGGCAGACGATGCGGGCGGTGGGTTGGTCGTTCTTCGGGGTGCGCAAGTCGGCCGACTACGAAAAGGATGTGAACCAGCTCAACCCGGTGCACCTGATCATCGCGGGCCTGATCGGCGCCGCGGTGTTCGTGACCGTGCTGGTGCTGCTGGTCAGATGGGTCATCACCAGTGGGGTGGCGGCCTGAAGCGGGTGAAATGATGGATGGGACCCCGGCGGCGGGCTGAGCCGGGGTGGCAGGTTCAGAGAAGAGAACAGTCAGTTTCGCAGGAGAAAAACATGTCGGCAGCGACACACGACGGCCACGCGCCTTACTACTTCGTTCCGGGTCCCTCGCGGCACCCGATGATGGCGGCCATCGGCCTGTTCTTCGTGATCCTCGGCGCGGGCCAGTGGGTCAACGGCCACCAATGGGGCGCGTACTCGGTGGCCTTCGGCCTGCTGTGGTGGGCCTTCGTGCTCAAGCAGTGGTTCGGCGACGCCATCCGTGAAAGCGAAACCGGCCTCTACAGCGACCGCATCGACGTGTCGTTCCGCTGGAGCATGGCCTGGTTCATCTTCTCGGAGGTGATGTTCTTCGCGGCCTTCTTCGGCGCGCTGTACTGGGCCCGCGTGATGTCGGTGCCGAGCCTCGGCAGCCTCGAGAACGCCATCCTGTGGCCCGACTTCAAGGCCTTCTGGCCGAGCTCGGTGCCGGGCTTCACCGGCGCGCCGGGCGGCACGGTCGAAGCGTTCAGCACCATGGGCCCGTGGCCCATCCCCACCATCAACACCGGCCTGCTGCTGACGTCGGGTGTCACGCTGACCATCGCCCACCACGCGCTGATCGCGGGCCACCGCGCCAAGACGATCTTCTGGATGTGGGCCACCGTGCTGCTGGGCATCGTGTTCCTGGGCTTCCAGGGCTACGAGTACTACCACGCGTACACCGACCTGAACCTGAAGCTCACGTCGGGCGTCTACGGCTCCACGTTCTTCCTGCTGACCGGCTTCCACGGCTTCCACGTGTTCGTGGGCATGCTGATGCTGCTGTTCATCACGCTGCGCCTGCACAAGGGCCACTTCACCCCCGACCGCCACTTCGGCTTCGAAGGCGCGGCCTGGTACTGGCACTTCGTCGACGTCGTGTGGCTCGGTCTTTATGTGATCGTCTACTGGCTTTGAGCAGAAGGGTGAATCCCCTGCTGCGCCGGCTCATCCTGCGTCTGCGATGCTCGCCGTACAGCAGTACGGCTGCGCTTCTCGACGCAGGCTGAGCCGGCTCGCGACGGGGCTTCACACCTTCGACGCGCTCGCTTCCTGCGAAGAGGCCAAAACGAAAGGAGCGCCACGGGGCGCTCCTTTTCAATTGAGGGCAGGGCGCTTCAGATCGGCTTGACCGGAATGCCCGTGGGCTGGATCCAGCCCGCGAGGTAGAGCACCCAGATCAGCGCGAACAGCCCGATCGACAGCCCCACGCGCACGGCGAGCGCCCGCGCCATCTTCTTCGACTGCGGGTCGTCGCCCTTGCGGCCGCCGCGCAGCATGAAGAGCCCGGCGGTCGCGAGGGCGCCGAGGATGAACACAAAGGCGAGGCCAACGAGGTATTTCATGGCGGCTGATTATTCCACCGCACGCCGTCGCGCCGTGATCGTGTTCGTCGCGGCCCTGGCGGGCGTGTTGCTCACCGGCCGCCTGGGCCTGTGGCAGCTCGACCGCGCGGCACAGAAGCAGGCGCTGCAGACCTCGCTCGAGACCCGGGCCACGATGCCCGAACTGCCCCCCGGCACGCTCGCCCGCACCGCGGCCGAAGCCGAGCCGCAGCACCACCGGCGCATCCGGGTCACGGGCGAATGGATGCCGGCGGGCACCGTGTTCCTCGAGAACCGCCAGATGCACGGCCAGCCGGGCTTTTTCGTCGTGACGCCGTTGCGGCTCGCGGGTGAGGACCAGGCCGTGCTGGTGCAGCGCGGCTGGGCGCCACGCGACCTGCTGGACCGCCAGAAGGTGCCCGCGGTGCCCACGCCGGCGGGCCCGGTCGAGGTGCTCGCGCAGGTGGCGCCGCCGCCGGGCCGCCTGTACGACTTCGCGGGTGGGGCCGCCTCGGGTCCGCTCCGCCAGAATGTCGACCTCGAGGCGATGTCGATTGAACTCCGCACCCCGTTGCGGCCTCTGTCCCTCGTGCAACTCGACGAGTCTCCCGCCGCCCAGGGCGATGGTCTGAAGCGCGACTGGCCGGCCCCCGCGGTCGACATCCAGAAGCACCACGGTTATGCCTTCCAATGGTTCGCGCTCTGCGCGTTGATAGCAGGTCTGTATGTCTGGTTCCAACTCGTCCGCCCCCGACTCCCGCGCCGCGCCGCCTGAAGGCCTGAGCCTCACGGTGCACAGCATGCCCGTTCCTGTGGCGGTCTCCGCGCCCGAGCGCCGGCGCCTGTCCGGGCGGCTGCAGATGCTGCTCGTGCTGGCGGTGTGCGCGGCGCCGGTGATCGCGTCGTACTTCACCTACTACGTCGTGCGCCCGGGCGCGCGCAGCAACTACGGCGAACTGATCGACCCGCAGCGCCCCATCCCCGACCTGCCGCTGACCTCGCTGGACGGGCAGCCGGTGAAGGCGTCGAGCCTGAAGGGACAGTGGCTGCTCGTGACCGTGTCGGGTGGCGCGTGCGATGCGGCCTGCGAGAAGCAGCTCTACCTGCAGCGCCAGCTGCGCGAGACGCTGGGCAAGGAACACGACCGCGTCGACAAGGTCTGGTTCATCACCGACGCCGTGGCGCCGCGGCCCGAGGTGCTGGCCGCCGTGAACCCGCACGGCGCCGAAGCCACCGTGCTGCGGGTGCCGGCCGACGCGCTGGCCGCGTGGCTGTCGCCCGCCGCGGGCCAGCCGATCGGCAACCACTTCTACATCGTCGACCCGATGGGCAACTGGATGATGCGCGAGCCCGTGGACCCCGACCCGAAGAAGGTCAAGCGCGACCTCGAGAAGCTGTTGCGCGCCTCGTCGTCGTGGGACAACCCGGGCCGCTGACATGGCACCCGCCGCCTACGACCTGTCGCCCATCGCCTGGCTCGCCCTCGTCGGCGTGCTGCTCGCGCTCGGCCCGCTCGCCTGGGTCTCGTACCGCCACCGCCACGAGGGCCCGGCCGCACGCCGCAAGGCGCTGACCGTGCTGACGCTGTTCCTCACCTTCGACCTCGTGATCTTCGGGGCCTTCACCCGCCTGACCGACTCGGGCCTCGGCTGCCCCGACTGGCCCGGCTGCTATGGCGAGATGAGCCCGATCCAGGCCCATGCCGACATCCATGCCGCCGAGACGGCGATGCCCACCGGGCCCGTGACCCGCGGCAAGGCCTGGATCGAGATGATTCACCGCTACCTCGCCACGGGCGTGGGCGCGCTGATCACCGTGCTGATGGTCACGGCGTGGCGTGAACACCTGAAGCGAAGGCCCCTGGCGATCTCGCCGTGGTGGCCCACGGCGACCTTCGTGTGGGTGTGCCTGCAGGGCGCGTTCGGCGCGCTGACGGTCACGATGAAGCTGTACCCGGCCATCGTCACCACCCACCTGCTGGGGGGCCTCGGCCTGCTGGTGCTGCTGGCGGTGCAGGGCGAGGGCTACCTGCGGCGGCCGCTGGCGCTGTCGAAGGGATTGCGCGCGGCCGCGTGGATCGTGGCCGGCCTGACGGTGCTGCAGATCACGCTGGGCGGCTGGGTCAGCACGAACTACGCGGTGCTCGCGTGCACGGACTTTCCGACCTGCCAGGGCCAGTGGTGGCCGCCGATGGACTTCGACCACGGCTTCGCGGTCTTCCGTGAACTCGGGATGGGGAAACACGGCGACGTGCTGCCGTTCGCCGCGCTCACCGCCATCCACATGACCCACCGGGCCGGGGCGCTGGTGCTGACGATCGCGGTGGTGTGGCTCGCGTGGCGGCTGCACCGGCAGGCCGACCCGGTGTCGCGCCGGTTCGCGCTGGGCCTCGGGCTCGCGCTCGCGTGGCAGCTGGCCAGCGGACTCAGCAACGTCGTGCTCGGCTGGCCGCTGCTCGCGGCGCTGGCGCACACCGGGGGCGCGGCGGCCCTGCTCACGCTGATGGCCGCCATGATCACCCGCGCCCATCAGGCGGATCGCGCCGGCACGTAAAATCGAGGGCTCAGCCGTCCGCCATGTCCAATACCCTGTCCACCCCCCTGGCCGCCCCCACGATGTCGCGCCTGCGCCAGTTCAATGCGCTCACCAAGCCGCGGGTCGTGCAGCTGATCGTCTTCTGCGCGGTCATCGGCATGCTGCTCGCCGAGCCGGGCGTGCCCAACTGGCGCCTCGCGGTGCCGGCGGCCGTGGGCATCTGGCTGGTCGCCGCCGCGGCGGCCGCGTTCAACTGCCTGGTGGAGCAGCGCATCGACGCGAAGATGGCGCGCACCGCCTGGCGCCCCACCGCGAAGGGTGAACTCACCAACACCCAGACGCTGCTCTTCTCGACCGTGCTGTGCCTCGTGGGCAGCGTGATCCTGTACGTGCTGGTGAACCCGCTGACGATGTGGCTCACGTTCGCCACCTTCGTGGGGTATGCCGTCATCTACACCGTGGTGCTCAAGCCCCGCACGCCGCAGAACATCGTGATCGGCGGGGCCTCGGGTGCCATGCCGCCGGTGCTCGGCTGGGCGGCCATGCGTGGCGACGTGGGCCCCGAGTCGCTGATGCTGTGCCTGATCATCTTCCTGTGGACCCCGCCGCACTTCTGGGCGCTGGCGCTGTACCGCGTCGAGGACTACCGCAAGGCGGGCCTGCCGATGCTGCCCGTCACGCACGGCAACGAGTTCACGCGGCTGCAGATCCTGCTCTACACGCTGGTGCTGTTCGCCTCCACGCTGCTGCCGTTCATCTTCGGCATGAGCGGCTGGCTGTACCTGGCCGCGGCGGTGGTGCTGGGCGCGGGCTTCATCGGCTACGCCTGGAAACTCTGGCGCTCCTACTCGGACGCGCTCGCCCGCAAGACCTTCCGCTTCTCGCTCTGGCACCTGTCGCTGCTGTTCGCAGCGCTGCTGGTCGACCACTACCTGCTGTTGCTCTGACCTCCGAGGACTCCCGCCCATGCGCCGCCGCCCGCTGTTGACGATCGCCGCCCTGTCGGCCCTGCTGCTCGCCACCGGCTGCGACAAGCTGATGCCGGCCAAGCCGGTGAGCTACAACGCGGTGGACATCACCGGTGCGGCGTACGGCAAGGCGCTGTCGCTGACGGACGCCGAAGGCCGCACCCGCACGCTGGCCGACTTCGGCGGCAAGTACGTCGTGGTGTTCTTCGGCTTCACGCAGTGCCCCGACGTGTGCCCCGGCACGCTCGCCGAACTGGCGCAGGTCAAGAAGGCGCTGGGACCGGACGGCGACAAGGTGCAGGGGGTGTTCGTCACCGTGGACCCCGACCGCGACACCGCCGAGGTGCTCAAGGGCTACGTCACCGCGTTCGACCCGAGCTTCGTCGCCCTGCGCGGCACGCCCGAGCAGGTCGCCGCGGTGGCCAAGGACTTCAAGGTGTTCTACCAGAAGGTGCCGGGCAAGGAGCCGGGCAGCTACACGATGGACCACACGGCGGGGTCGTACGTGTTCGACACGAAGGGGAACGTGCGGCTGTTCACCCGGTATGGCACCGGGGCCGATGCGTTGACGTCGGATCTGAAGCAGCTGATGAAAAACGGGTAAGCACCCGCACCGTCATCCCGGCGCAAGCCCACTGCTGTCCGGGAAAAACGAGGCGACCTCCAAACACTCGTCATCCCGGCGAACGCCGGGACCCACTGCGGGGTTGAGCGTGTGTGGGTTCGAGCGATTTGGCGTGGTGTTTTCTCTTTGGGTGAGGCCGCGCCGGGTCTCGGCCCGGCAGCCGAGTTCCTTTCTTGGCGCCAAGAAAGGAACCAAAGAAGCGCCCCCGGAGGAGGCGGTCCCGCGCGGCTGCGCCGCCCGGGACTGCGCTGCGGTGCTCGCGGCTTGGGGGCGAGCCCACAACTCGCCCTGCGGGCTCAAACAAGTGGGCTCGACCGCCGCTGCGCGGCGGCAACCCCCAAGCCGCTGCGCTCCTCGCCGCCTCCTACGGGGGAATTGCCCACGGCTCGCTTCGCATCGTGCTGGAGGGGGCGCACATCGCCGGTTGCGATGTGCAGCCATGTTCGAGATCGAGGCGGGCGAGTTGATGCTGCCGATCAAGTCGCTGGAGGCTCGATTGCGCTGGATGGCAGTGTTCATCGAGAAACTCTGCAGCCGCGCAGATCTTCCCCGGACAGCAATGGGCGCAAGCCGGGATCCACCGCCGTCGCAGCGCGCAGGATGCCCGGTGGGCCCCGGCTTTCGCCGGGGTGACCGCCGTTTCGTCAGACCGTCAGAGCCTTGCGCATCTTTTTCATCGCGGCCACTTCGATCTGGCGAATGCGCTCGGCGCTCACGCCGTACTCACCCGCCAGCTCGTGCAGCGTCAAGCCACCCGAGCTGTCGTCGTTGACCTTCAGCCAGCGCTCTTCCACGATCCGGCGGCTGCGCGGGTCGAGGGTGTCGAGCGCCTGCTGGATGCCGTCGCCGGCCAGCCAGTCGCGGCGCTGGGCTTCGATGACACGCGTGGGTTCCTGGCTGTCGTCGGCCAGGTACGCGATGGGCGCGTAGGACTGCTCCTCCGCGTCGTCGTTCTGCGGTTCGAGCGCGATGTCGCCGCCGGACAGGCGGGTTTCCATCTCGAGCACCTCTTCGCGCTTGACGTTCAGGTCGCGCGCGACGGCCTCCACCTCGCCCTGCGTGAGCGTGGCGCGGTGCGTGGTGCCTTCGGCGCCGTCTTCCTTCAGGCGCTGTTTCATCGAGCGCAGGTTGAAGAACAGCTTGCGCTGGGCCTTGGTGGTGGCCACCTTGACCATGCGCCAGTTCTTCAGGATGTACTCGTGGATCTCGGCCTTGATCCAGTGCATGGCGTAGCTGACCAGGCGGACGTTCTGGTCCGGGTCGAAACGCTTCACCGCCTTCATCAGGCCGACGTTGCCCTCCTGGATCAGGTCGCCGTGCGGCAGCCCGTAGCCCAGGTACTGGCGGGAGATGGAAACGACCAGGCGCAGGTGCGACAGCACCAGCATCCCGGCGGATTCGACGTCGCCTTCCGCGCGCAGGCGGCGGGCGGCCGTGGCTTCTTCTTCCTGCGTCAGCAGGGGAAGGCGGTTGACGGCGGAAATGTACGCATCGAGGTTGCCCAGGGAGGGCACCAGCGCCCAGGGGTCGCGCACCGCAACGGCGCGGGCGACGGGGGCCATGGGCATGTTCATGGAAGCAGTTGACATCCGGGAACTCCTTTTCATCGGCATATTAGCACTCGCGGTATCTGAGTGCTGACGGCCGGAAAAGTTCCGCTTGAACGTGAGTGACAACTCTCTCTGAGATCGCCTGCTGTCGTGACGTCTGCTGCGGGCGGGGTGGTCCGTTTGCATTTCTTTGCTCCCGACACGGCTCCTCCGGAGCCTCCTCGGCCATCCTGCGCTCCAGGGCGGGCCCCGCCTACCCCCCGGCCACCGCGATCCGGCGTCAGCGGCTTCCGACACGCGACAATCGGCCCATGAGCCTCGTCTACTCCACCGATGCCGGCCGCATGTGCCCCACCTGCCGCCAGCCCGCCACCGCGTGCACCTGCAAGTCGGCCGCCGCCGTCTCCACCTTCCCCGACGGCGCCGTGCGGGTCTCGCGCGAGACCAAGGGCCGCGCCGGCAAGGGCGTGACGCTCGTCAAGGGGCTGGGCCTGGCCGAGCCGGAGCTGACGGTCTGGGCCAAGGCGATGAAGGCGACCTGCGGCACCGGCGGCACGGTCAAGGACGGCGTGGTGGAGCTGCAGGGCGATCACGTGGTGCTGGTGATGGACAAGCTGAAGCAGCAGGGCCGCCCGGTCAAGCGCACCGGCGGGTGACCCGGAGGGGCGTCAGCCGAACTTGGTCTCGGCGTCCTCGAGCACGGCATCGACCACGGCCAGCAGCTCGGACACGCTGATCGGCTTCGTCAGGTACTGCTGGGCGCCCGCCTGGATCGCCGCCTCGATCTGGGACGCCAGCGCGTCCGCCGAGACCGCCACCACCGGGATGTCGGCCGTGGACGGGTCCGACTTCAGGTGGCGCAGCAGCTCCAGCCCGTCGATGTCGGGCAGGTGCATGTCGAGCAGGATCAGGTCGGGCCGGTCGGCCCGGATGGAGGCCAGCCCGTCGAGCCCGGTGATGGAGACGTCGAGCCGCACCTGCGGCCGGCGCGACAGCACCCCGCGCATCACCTCGACGTTCGTCTCGTTGTCCTCCACGTAGTGGACGACCCGCTGGTGGTAGTCGCTGATCGAGGGCCGCGAGGGTTCGGCGTCCTGTGGCCGTTCGGTCGCCTCCACCGCGCGGGGCAGGGTCAGGATGAACGACGAGCCTTCGCCGGCCACGCTGCGGGCCCGCAGCGACCCGCCCATCAGCTCGGCCAGCCGCTGGCTGATGACGAGGCCGATGCCGGTGCCTTCCTGGCCCGAGCGCTCGCGGCCGAGGCGGTTGAACGGCTGGAACAGTTGCGACAGCTGTTCCTCGGTCATGCCGAGGCCCGTGTCGGTGACGGTGATCTCGATGCTGTCGCGGTGCGGCATGCGGGCGGCGATGTGGATGCGGCCGCTGTCGGCGTTGTACTTCACCGCGTTGCTCAGCAGGTTCGTGAGGATCTGCTTGACGCGCGTGGCGTCGCCCTTGAGCCGGGTGACGTGTTCGGGGATGTCGCGTGTGACGACGATGTCGCGGCGTTGCGCGTCGCGCTCCACGAGCGCGAGCGTGGACGCGAGGATCTCCGCCAGGTCGAGCGTCTGCACCTGCAGGCTCAGCGTGCCGGACTCGATGCGCGACAGGTCGAGCACGTCGTTGATCATGTCGAGCAGGTGCCAGCCGGCGCCCTGGATCTGTGCGACCCAGGGGCGCTGCACGGCGGGCAGCGGGTGCGTCTGGTCCAGCTCCAGCAGCTGCGCGAAGCCGAGCATGGCGTTGAGCGGGGTGCGCAGCTCGTGGCTCATGCGCGAGAGGAACTCGCTCTTCGCGAGGTTGGCCGCCTCGGCGAGGGACCGCGCGCGTTCGGCCTCGGCGAGCTTCAGGTGTTCGGTGATGTCTTCCACGACGCCCACGATGCGGTACGGCTCGCCCGACGGCAGTCGCAGCAGCGAGACCACCGACTGCACCCACACGATGCGGCCGTCGCGCGTGACGTAGCGCGCCTGGCGCCGGAACAGCGGGATGTCGCCGCGCACCAGCTGCTGCGTGAGTTCGATCTCCTGCACGCGGTCTTCCGGATGGATGACGTGCGACTGGTTCAGCTGGGCGAGGTCGTCGCTGCCGTACCCCGTCAGCTCGCAGAAGCGCGGGTTGACCTGCTTGATGTTGCCGCGCAGGTCCGTGTAGACCACGCCGATGGGCACGTGGTTCAGGATGTTGCGGAAGCGCTGTTCGCTCTCGCGCAGCTCGGCCTCGGTGCGCTCGCGCTCGACGATCTCGCGCTGCAGCGCGAGCGTGCGTTCCTTCACCGCGGTCTCGATGCGGCGCGCGCGCCCGGTGACCGTGAGCAGCAGCGTGCCGAGCATCGCGGTGGCCAGCAGGCCGATCACCGAGAACAGCAGCGCGTTGCGCGCGCGGGCGTCGGGCATGTCGTTGCGGGTGGCGAGCACGCGCAGGTTCCACTTGCGGTCCGCGAAGCCGAGGGCGCGCGTGAACGACAGGTCGCTCGCCTCGGTGTCGCAGCCCGGCGGGCCCGCGAGCACGCGGCGCACGGCGATGGTGTCGGTGTCGATGATGCAGATGCGCAGGTACGGCGGCAGCGTCTTGCGGAAGGCGGCGAGGGCGTCGTCCATGCGCACCGTGACGAACACCACCCCCTGCACGGCCTCGACCCGCTCCGTGGGTGAGCGGGGCGTGCCCTTGTAGACGGCCTGGTAGAGGACCACGGCGGCCTGCGAGCCCGTCTCCTGCGTCACGCGGAAGCCGGCCGTGGCCGCGGGGCTGTCGGTGCGGATCGCGATGTCCACGGCCGCGCGGGCGGCGGGAATCGAGCGTGTGTTGACCCCGAGCGCGGCGGCGTTGCCCCGCACGGGCTCGATGTAGCGGATCACCACCATGCGGTCGTCGTCGCGCACCGGGAGGGTGGAGTCGGGGCGGTCGAACACCTTGAAACCGGGCAGGTCGTAGGCGGAGACGCTGGCCTGGTAGTCGGGCGCCTGGCTGCGCCGGATCACCTCGCTCCAGCCCATCGCGTGGAGGTGGCTGTCGGGGCTGACCCAGGCGGCGACGGCGCGGCGCATCTCGTCGCGGGTCACGCTCTCGGAGGCGATGAACACGCCGCGCAGCGCCTCGAGCGCGTGCATGGGGTACTGGAGCTGCGAGGACAGGTTGGACGTGGCGTGCAGCGCATCGCGCTCGAAGGCGGTCTGCACGCGGGCCTGCTCCCACTGGTCGACCTGCTTGATCGACATCGCCATCAGCAGCGTGGCGACGAACATCGTGGCCCCGACCGTCCAGCGGCGCGAGTCCCATTCGCTGCGCGGGTGGCCGATCCAGCTGAGGACGATGGGCGTGGCCGTCAGCATGCCGAGCGCGTCGCCCGTGGCCCAGCTCCACCACGTGAGCAGCAGCGAGGGACCGGACTGTCCGGCGAGTGCCCACAGCGCGAGGCTGGCGACACTCGAGCTGGTGAGGCCGGTGACGAGCGCGCCGATGCCGAAGAAGACCGCGACGTCGCGCGGCTCGCTGAGCGTGAGCGGCTGGTGCACGTGGCGGCGGATCAGCGCCGACGCGAGCCAGGCCTGCAGCGCCGCCCCGCACGCGATGGCGGCCGGCAGTGCCACGAAGGCCGTGGACCCCAGGGCCCGGTCGGGCCCGAGCGTGATGTTGACGAGGAAGGCGCCGAGGGCGACGCCGGGCAGCACGCGGTTGCCGTACGTCAGCACGCAGGCCAGCGCGACGCCGGTGGCGGGGTAGAGCGGGGAGGCGTAGCCGGGCGGGATGGCGAGCCACAGGGCCGCCCAGCCCATCAGCGCGTAGGCCAGCGTCGTCCCCACGAGGGCGAACACCCAGTGCGGCCGTGGGCTGGTAGGCGCTGAGGTCATCGGGGTCGGAAGGTCGGGGCTCGTGGGCGCGGTTGTGCCGCGGGCAGAGCCTACCACCTTGTGACCCGTCCGGAATGAGGGGAGGCCGCCGCCCAGGCTCCTGGGGCCGGCGGCCGGGCGGTCACTCGCTGATGCGCGTCTGCTTCAGCGCCGGGTCGGCCGCGATCTCGGCTTCGGTGTACGGCACCTTCAGCCACTCGCCGGCGCTGTACGCGCGGGTGTAGTCGGCGTTGTGCGCCGAGGCCGGGTCGTCGGACAGCGAGAAGGTCAGGAAGGTGTACGCCTCGACCTTGCCTTCAGGGAACCGCACCACCTGCATGTAGCTGTTGCCGTTCGGGTTGTTGTCCATCGTGTAGCCGCCCTGGTCCAGGCGGTTCTCCGAACAGGCGATGGTGAAGTAGCCCTGGCCGCCGCAGCCGCCGTACAGCGGGATCTTCTGGCCGCCGCGGGTGGCGAAGAGCACCGTGCCGCGTTCCGCGTCCAGCGCGTAGCCGCTGGCCTGCACGCGCAGCACCGCGGCGCCGAAGGCCTGCTGCAGCGTGTTGGTGATGCCGGCGTCGGTCTTCAGGTCGCGCGGGGTGCGGATCGGGTCGGCGGCGCTGAAGGGCACCTGGTACAGCGAGGCGGCCGGGGCCTTGGCGGCACGCGACCAGAACTCGTCCCAGACGTGCGCACCGCGCGCGGTGCGCGTGCCGGTGTTGTTCCAGTTGCGGAGCACCGTGCAGGCTTCCGCCGGGTCCACGGTGACCGCGGGGTTGAAGGTCGCGCCCGTGGCCACGTCACCCGTCACCGCGATCGGCGTGCCGGTGCAGACGAGCGCCAGCGCCTGGTCCTTGAACAGCTCGGCCGTGTGCACGCGGCTGTCGAGCACCATGCGCCGCACGATCTCGCTGGTGGCCGCGGTGCTGCTGCCGTAGGCGTCGGTGCCGGCCAGGCGCCCCTGCGCGATCAGGTGGCCGAGGCGCGTGCGGAAGCTCTGTGCCTCGGTGCCTGCCGGGCCCATGATGGCGGGGAAGCCGGTGAGCGGCTCGGCGGGGTTCGCGAGCCAGTGGCTGTCGTTCATGTTGGCGACGTAGTCGGCGCGCATCAGGCTCGGCAGGCGGGCCGGGCCGATGGCGCCCTTCTGCACCGAGTCGGGGTCGCTCTGCCAGTCGCACGCGCTCTTCGAGCCGTCGAGCACCGGCACGCGGGGCAGCGACGGGGCGAGGGCCGCACCGAAGGCCGTGGCGCACGCGGTCAGCTGCGCCGGCGACACGTTCGGCACCGCGCCGATGTCGGCGTACCAGGCCTTCGCGCTGCCGCGGCCCACGGCCACGGTGTTGACCCAGGGGATGGCCACTTCCTCGCGCTGGATGGCGGCGAACTCGTCGAGCGACTTCGCCTGGTTCCAGCGTTGCCAGGTGCGGTACAGGCGGTAGTTCTCGCCGTTGACGTCGCGGATCGCGAAGGCCGTGGTCTGGCTCCACGCGAGGCCGGGGTTGAGCAGGCCGAGGTTCACGAGCGGGCCGTGTTCGGACTCGTACAGCGTGCGGACGGTGGGCGTCACGGTGCCGTCGGCCTGGCGCACGTCCACGGTGATGGCGCGGGCCTTCATCTTCACGGGCTGGCCGTCGCGCAGGTAGCTGGTCGGGTCGCCCGCGGCCAGCGTCAGCTGGAAGAAGCCGAAGCGGCGGGCGGTCGAGACCGTGTGGCTCCACGCCACGTTCTGGTTGTAGCCGATCTGGATGATCGACATGCCGAGGAAGGTCGAGCCGCTGACGTCGAGCGTGCCGGGGATCGTGAGGTGCGCCTGGTAGAAGCGGTCGGGGCCGCGCCAGTACCAGTGCGGGTTCCCGAACAGCAGCGGGCTGCCGTCGCCGGTGGCGGCGGTGCCGAAGCCGAACATGTTGCTGCCCACGCCTTCATGCCCGCCCACCTGGAACTCGGGCAGGTTCTCGGCCGCGATGGCGAGCTGCAGCGGTTTCGCGGCCCGGGTGCCGCGGCGGGCCATCGCCACGGTGGGGGCGGCGGCGGCCATGGCGGCCGGGGCGATCGCGTTGGCGATGTTCGGGAGGAAGTTGCTGTAGCCGCCGGCGAAGTTGGCGGCGTACATCCGGCGGTACAGGTCGTCGGTGGTGATGGACTTGACCCACGCCTCGCCGCGGCAGGCCGCATGGGCTCCGGCCTCGCCACCCGCCTTCACCTCGCGCACGTAGCGGTTGTAGCCCGCCGCGAAGCCCGTGATCATCTGCTTCATCGTGTCGGGCTGCGCCGCGACCACGGCCTTGATGGCGTCGTCGTTGAGCACGTGGCGGTGGAAGAAGTCGGCGTCGATGTTCTTCGGCCGGCCGATGGTGCTCGAGAACGGGAGCAGCGCGTCGGCGCCGAAGAACTTCGAGCGTTCCCCGCGGTAGGTGAGGAACGAGTCGGCCAGCGTGCACAGGTCGTCCTGCGCCTGCGCATACGCGAGGCCGTAGCCGATGCCGGCCCAGTTGTCGGCCTTCACGTGCGGGATGCCCATCGCCGTGCGGCGGATGTCGGCCTTGAACGCGGGCTCGGCGTCGTCGTCGCCGCCACACGCGGCGACCAGGGCGACGGTGGCCAGGGCCAGCGCGGACAGCGGCAGGCGGCCGCGGAAAAGAAAGCGTTGCATGGAATCTCCGTTCGACTGCATGAAGCGAACGAGGATAGGGAGCCGAAATCCGGCTGGCTTGAACTAAGCGGCTATGCCCGCCACCCGCACGCCGTTCCCCGGGTTTGTCCGGACGGCGATCTGCCGGCTGACGAACGACGGCTGCAATCCGAAGTAGCTCTGGAACGTGCGGCTCATGTGCGCCGCGTCGGTGAAGCCGCCGCTCAGCGCGACGTCGGTGAGGCGCGGCGTGCCGCCGATCAGCGCCACCGAACGCCGCACCTTGCCCCACAGGGCGTAGCGCTTGATCGACAGCCCCACCTGCTGCGCGAACAGGTGCGTGAGGCGGTCGGGCGACAGGCAGGCGAGGGCGGAGAGCCGGGCGAGGGACTGCGATTCGGCGTTCTCCCGGATGGCCTGCATCACGCGCTCGACGCGCGGGTCGAGGGCCTCGCAGTGTTCGGGGCCACCGGCCACGCACTCGACGAGACAGGTGCACAGGCGGCGCAGCTGCGCGGCGTCCAGTTCACCGTCCAGCGCGGGCTGGAACAGGTCGCGGAGCTTGCCGAACTGGCGCGGGTCCAGCACCTGGATGCCCCGTTCGCCGATGCGCGGCGACAGCATGCGGAAGGCGGGTGTCGCGGGTTCGAGGTTGAGCGACAGCAGGCCGCCGCCATCCACGTCCAGCCGCCGCGGCACGTGCGGCGCCACGAGTGCCGCCTCGCAGCGCACGCTTTCGCCGTCGAGGCCCTCGAGCCGGAACGGCCGGCCCACCGCGGACAGCAGCAGCGTGGCCGTCGACCGGGCGGTCAGGCCCGAATGGATCTCGGGCGTGACGTAGAGGAAGCGGTCGTCCCAGAGGTGCAGTTGGTTGCGCGGGTCCATCGTCTCGCCCTTCGTGCGTCGTCATCGTGTGACCGACCGACGAGTCTGGGCGAGTGGAACCGGTTCGGCCATCCGGGACGATGCGGAGTGGCAGGCGCAAAAAAAGGGGCCCGGAGGCCCCTTTGCCGACGTTGTGCGGAGATCGCACGCGCGGCGCGTTCAGCGGCTGAAGGTGCCGGCCACCGCGAGGTCGTTCGGCGAGGACGACTTGCCCAGGTGCACCGTGTACGTCCCGGCGGCGGTGATCCACTGGTTGTACGTGGTGCTCCACACGCTCAGCGGGTGGTGGCTGGCGGCCGGGTCGATGGTGAGGGTGATCTCCTTCGAGGCACCCGCGGCGAGGTCCACCTTCTGGAAGCCGACCAGTCGCTTCGGCGGCTGCGCGGCGCCGACGGTGCTGGCACCGGCGGGCAGCGACAGGTACACCTGCACGACCTCCGCGCCGGCCTTGGCGCCCGTGTTGGTCACCGTGGCCTTGACCGTGTACTTGCCGCTGGCGAGGGCCACGCTCGGCGCCGTGGTGGTGAAGGTGGTGTACGACAGGCCGTGGCCGAACGGGAAGGCCACGCACGGGTTGACGCCGGCCACCGGGGCGCACTGGCCGCTGATGTTGGCGTCATACCAGCGGTAGCCCATGTGCAGCTTCTCGGTGTACTCGACCACCTGCGTCACGCCGTCGCCGCCCACGAGGCCGGGGAACTGCTGCGTGGTGACCGCGTCGAGGAAGCCCTTGCCGGCGAACGGGAACGTGACCGGCAGCTTGCCGCCCGGGGTCTTCCGGCCGAACACGAGGTCGGCCACGATGTTGCCGTCCTCCTGGCCCGGGAACCACACCTCCAGGATGGACGGGCCGGCGGCGCCCACGAGCGACGGGTCCATCGACACGCCGGCGTTGTCCTTCAGCACGAGCGTGGCCTTCTGCGCCATCGGCGTGGCCGTGGCGGACGCCGTCGCCATCACGGCCTGGATCATCGCGACCGTCAGGCTGTTCTTCGCGGTGTTGCTCGTGCCGGTGGTGGCGATGATGTTGGAGCGGGCCGCGTACCAGTCGAGGCTGCTGCCGTCACCGGCCGCCGTGGCGAGCGTGGTGCCGTTGGTGGCCGTGAAGGTGGCCCGGTCGGCACCCTCTTCGGAGATCGTGCCGGCCATCATCACCACGGCATCGGCGTTCGCCGCCTCGGTGAGTGCCGCGGCGAAGGTGGAGGCCACGCCGTCGATCGTCGCGGTGGCATTGGTGTCGTCCACGAGGATCAGCTTCACCTTCGCGGTGGTGTTGCCCAGCGCCTTCAGCGCCTCGCGCAGGCCGTCGACCGGTGCGACGGTGTAGTTCGGCACCACGTCCGAGCTGCCGCCGCCGGACCCCATCGGCTGGCCCACCAGCACGCCGCCGGCCACGGCCTGCTGTGCGTAGACCTGCGTGGCCTTGCCGATCAGCACCACGGTCTGCACGGTGGAGGCGATGGGCAGCGCGCCGTTGTTCTGCAGCAGCACGGCCGCCTTGGCGCCGATGTCGCGCGCGACGGCGCCGTTGGCGGTGAAGTCGATCGGGGTCTGCTTCAGCGCGCGGTCGAAGATGCCGGCCTTGAACATCTGCGTGTAGCGGCGCTCGAGCGCCGTGTCGATCTTCCCGACGTTGATCGAGCCCGCGGCCAGCGCAGCGTTGAGGTTCGCCTTCGACCAGTACTGCGGGATCGGCATCTCGTGGTCCATGCCTGCGTTGAGCGTGCCCACTGTGCTCTTCATCGCGAAGAAGTCCGACTGCACGTAGCCGGTGAAGCCCCAGTCGTTGCGCAGCACGCCGGTCAGCATCTCCTCGTTCTGGCACGACGACACGCCGTTCACGTAGTTGTAGGCGCACATGATGGACGCCGACTTGCCGTCCTTCACCGCCATCTCGAACGGGATCAGGTAGATCTCGCGCAGCACCTGCCGGTCGACGGTCTGCTGGATCGTCATGCGGTTGGTTTCCTGCTCGTTCGCGACGAAGTGCTTGGCCATGCCGATGAGGCCCTTGGCCTGCACGGCCTTCACCTCGGCCACGCCCATCGTGCCGGTGAGGTACGGGTCCTCGCCGAAGTACTCGAAGTTGCGGCCGAGGATCGGCAGGCGGGCCATGTTCACGCCGGGCGCCTCGAAGACGTGCAGGCCCAGGTTGTTCATCTCGGTGCCGATCACCTCGCCGAAGGCGGTGGCGACGGCCGGGTCGAACGACGCGGCCACGCCCATGGCCGACGGCAGCGCCGTGGCCTTCGCCGAGCTCGGGTCGGTGTAGGCCACCGTGAACGACTTGAGGCCCGCGATCACCTGCTCGTAGAGGCTCTTGGCCACGCAGTCGTTCTGGCCCACGCCCACCGGGCCGTTGGTGATGCGGAACGTCGGAATCTTCAGCGCGGCGATGCCGCTCACGTGGCGGGCGCCGTAGCACTCCGGCAGCTCGGGGAGGATCTCCGGCATGCTGCCCGTGAGCTGCTGCTGCTTCTGCTCGAGCGTCATCGCGGCCAGCAGCAGCTTGGCGCGGCGGTGGGCCACGGCCTCCTTCACCGTGTCGGACGTCGCAGCCTTCTGTTCACCGACGACGGCCTCGGTCATCCACGGCAGGCCGTTGTCGGGGGCGGAGCCCGCCGTGTCGTCGTCGCCGCCGCAGGCGGCCAGGACGAGGGCGGAACTGATGGCAAGGGCCAGGGCGGTGCGGCGCAGGTCGAACGACTTCTTCACGGTTCACTCCAGGTCGAGACAGGGAAGGTGGAGCACCGTGGTGAGGAAACGCTTCACCGTGCCCCGGGAGCCGCCAGTATCGAAAAAGCGCGATCATCGCCGTGATATCGTTAACACCATGGTTTTCTTGCTTTTTTGGATCCACTCGATACCTTTTGGGTAATGCCATGGACCTCCGCAAGCTGAGCTACTTCATCGCCGTCGCCGAGACGGGCCACCTCGGCAAGGCGGCCGAGCGGCTGCACCTCTCGCAGCCGCCGCTGTCGCGGCAGATCCAGGCGCTGGAGGAGGAACTGGGGACGCCGCTCTTCCGGCGCACGCCCCACGGCATGTCGCTCACGGGCGCTGGCGAGGAGCTGCTGGGCCATGCCCGCACCCTGCTGTCGCTGGCCACCCAGGCGGCCGACCACACGCGGCGGGTGGCACGCGGCGAACAGGGCCGGCTCCACGTGGGCCTCTACGGCTCCGCCGTGTTCGGCGCCGTGCCGAGGATCCTCAGCGCGTTCAAGGCGGCCCATCCGCACGTCGAACTCGCGCTGCACCAGGCGCAGACGCCGCAGCAGATCGACGCCCTCCGCAAGGGCCGCGTGCTGATCGTCTTCGAGCGGCTGCTGCCGAAGGAGCCGGACATCGAGGTCCGGCACGTCGCACGCGAAGACCTGTGGGTTGCGCTGAGCGCCCGGCACCCGCTCGCGGCCCGACGCGCGGTCGAGGTCGATGCGCTGGCCGGAGAAACCTGGCTCGTGGGCTCGGCGCCCGCCGCGGCGTCCGAGGCGCTGGCCCTGTGCCGCGCGCACGGGTTCGAGCCGCGTTTCGGCAGCGAGGCGAGCGACGTGGTGGCCGCCACCGTGCTCGCTTCGACGGGGCAGGGCATCACGCTGGTCCCCGAATCGATGGTCAACGTGGCGTTCCCGGGCATCGAGTACCGGCCGCTCGTGAGCCGCGTGCCGGCGCACATGGACCTGTACTGCTTCTTCCTGAAGTCGAGCGACTCGCCGTTGCTGGAGTCGATGCTGGCGATCGTGCAGGCGGCGGGCGGTTGACCCAGGGGGCTGCACCTTCGGGCAGTGTCCAACGGCCGGTTCACGCAGTAACCTTCGTGCGGCGAGGTCACTCGCCGGGGCAGGCCGCGCCTGGATGAACCGGTGCGCGAGTGCCCCTTCATTCCTTGAACGAGGTCCCATGAATCAATCCGCACTGCTCCTTGCCCTGGCCGCCACGCTGGGTTGCCTCACCGCGCCTGCCCATGCCCAACCACCGGCGGGAGAGCCCCAGATCATTCACACGGCGAAACCCGGCAAGGCCCTCGTCGCCCGCAAGCAGGTGGTCACGGCCACGGTCGAGGCGATCGATGTCGCGCAGCGCCTGGTCACCCTCAAAGGCCCCAAGGGGCAGGTGGTCGATCTCGGCGTCAGCCCCGACGTGCGCAACCTCGAACAGGTCAAGGTCGGTGACTCAGTGAAGGTGGCCTATCTCGAGTCGCTGTCGCTCGAACTCAAGAAGGATGGCAAGGCATTGCGCAGCGCCACGTCGAGCGCCGATGGCGCCCGGGCCGCCGAGGGTGATCGCCCGGCCGGCATCGTCGGCGAGAAGGTCACGGTGATCGCCGATGTGATCGCGCTCAACCCGAAGAAAAACCTGGTGACGCTCCGCGGTCCGAAGCGGACCGTCGAGCTGAACGTGTCCGACCCGAAGCAGTTCAAGCTCATCAAGGTGGGAGACCAGGTCGAGGCGGTCTACACGCAGGCGCTCGCCGTCGCGGTCGAACCGGCGGCTTCGGCCAAGAAGTAGTCCGGTCCCGAGCCAAAAAAAGAGGGCCCGAAGGCCCTCTTTCGCAGCGCGGTCGCACGGAGGCTTACACGTTGAACAGGAAGTTCAGCACGTCCCCATCCTTCACGACGTACTCCTTGCCTTCCGCCCGCATCTTCCCCGCATCCTTCGCCCCCTGTTCGCCCTTGAACGCGACGAAGTCGTCGAAGGCGATGGTCTGGGCGCGGATGAAGCCGCGTTCGAAGTCGGTGTGGATGACACCCGCGGCCTGCGGGGCCGTGTCGCCGATGTGGATGGTCCAGGCGCGCACTTCCTTCACGCCGGCGGTGAAGTAGGTCTGCAGGCCCAGCAGCGTGAAGGCGGCGCGGATCAGGCGGTTGAGGCCGGGTTCGCTCTGGCCCATCTCCTGGAGGAACATCAGGCGGTCGTCGTCTTCCATCTCGGAGAGTTCGGCCTCGGTCTTCGCGCAGATGGCGACCACGGGGGCCTTCTGCGTGTTGGCGTACTCGCGCAGGCGGTCGAGGTACGGGTTGTTCTCGAAACCGCCTTCGTCGACGTTGCCGACGAACATGGCCGGCTTCGCGGTGATCAGGCACAGCGGCTTGATCAGGGCCTGGTCGTCCTTGCTCAGGCCCAGCGAACGCACGGGCTTGGCTTCGTCGAGCGCGGCCTGCACCTTCTCGAGCACGCCGACGAGCTTGAGCGCTTCCTTGTCGCCGGCACGGCCGAGCTTCTGCGCGCGGTGCACGGCCTTCTCGACGGTGCCGAGGTCGGCGAGGCACAGCTCGGTCTGGATGACCTCGATGTCGGCGATGGGGTCGACCTTGCCGGCCACGTGGATCACGTTCTCGTCGTCGAAGCAGCGCACGACGTTGACGATGGCGTCGGTCTCGCGGATGTGGGCGAGGAACTGGTTGCCGAGGCCTTCGCCCTTCGACGCGCCGGCCACGAGGCCCGCGATGTCGACGAACTCGACGATGGCCGGGACGATGCGCTCCGGCTTGACGATGGCCGACAGGTCCTGCAGGCGGGGGTCGGGCAGCTCGACGATGCCGACGTTGGGCTCGATGGTGCAGAACGGGTAGTTCTCGGCCGCGATGCCTGCCTTGGTGAGGGCGTTGAAGAGGGTGGACTTGCCGACGTTGGGCAGGCCCACGATGCCGCATTTGAGGCTCATGGTGTGGGTGGCGCGGGCGCGCGATGGGGTGTGACTGACTGGCGCAACCGCCCGCGGCGGTGCAAAACGCCTATTTTACGGGCGCGCGCGCACTTCCACCGCCCGTTTGACCGCCCGCAGCAGCTGCACCCGGGAGACGGGCTTGACCAGCACCTCGTCCATGCCGGCCTGCAGGCAGGCGGCGCGGTCCTCGGCGAAGGCGTGGGCGGTCAGACCGATGACGGGCAGGGTGCGGGCCGAGTCGCCCGCCAAACCCGACCGCATGCGGCGGGTGGCCTCCAGGCCGTCCATGCCGGGCATCAGCCAGTCCATCAGCACCACGTCGAAGCCGCCCTGGGCGAGGGCCTCCAGCGCGGCGATGCCGGAATGCACGGTGCGCACCTCGATGTTCACGCCGCGCAGCATCTGCTCGGCGATCATCGTGTTGATCGGGTCGTCGTCCACCAGCAGCGCGCGCACCCCGGCCAGGTCGGCATCGAACGACACGGTGCTGGTCATGACCTCGCGTCCGGGCGAGTCGGACACGGGCAGCGGCAGCTGCAGCTGCACGCGCGTGCCCACGCCCGGTTCGCTGTCGAGCATGATGCGCCCGCCCATCAGCGTGACGAGCTGGCGGGTGATGGCGAGGCCGAGGCCGGTGCCGGCGAAGCGGCGCGTGCTGCCGCTGTCGGCCTGGTGGAAGGCGTCGAAGACCCGCGCGAGTTCGCCCGGGGCGATGCCGATGCCCGTGTCCTGGATGCGCAGCAGCAGTTCGCTGCGGGCGCGGTCGTAGTCGACCTCGAGGGTCACGTGGCCGCGGTCGGTGAACTTCAGCGCGTTGCCGATCAGGTTGATCAGCACCTGCTTCAGGCGGAACTCGTCGCCCAGCACGAAGGGCGGCAGCTTCGGCGCGGACCGGTAGTTGAGCTTGAGCGACTTGGCCTGGGCCTGCGGCTGCATCGTTTCGCGGACGTGGGCGAGGCACAGGTTCAGGTCGAAGCCCTCGTTGAAGATCTCGACGCGGCCGGCCTCGATGCGCGACAGGTCGAGCACGTCGTTGATGAGGTGCAGCAGGTGCGTGCCGCCGCGGCGCACGGTCTCGATCAGTTCGGCGCGCTGCTTCGGCGGGGTGGTCTGGTCGCGCAGCAGGTCGGCGGCGCCGAGCACGCCGTGCAGCGGCGTGCGCAGCTCGTGGCTCATGGTGGCGAGGAAACGCGACTTGGCGTCGGAGGCCTGCTCGGCCGCGTCGCGGGCGAGCTCCAGGTCGCGCATGCGGTGGGCGATGAACTCGTTGACCGTGAACGCGTCGCCCGCGGGCGAGGCGTTGCGCATCGGGGTGAGCTGGATCAGCTGGCTGACCTGCCGCGCGATGCCGAAGAGCACGACGCCCAGCATCGCCTGCGCGCAGAAGCCGTTGATGTAGAGCGGCCACAGCACGTCGGCCCAGCCCGGCATGGTGGTGCCCTGCACCTGCACCACCAGGGCGGGCAGCGTGGACAGCAGCGTGACGGCGATGCTCAGGCCCCAGGCCGTGCTGGCCGGCCAGGTGAAGAAGAGCAGCAGGTGCGCGCCCATGACCCAGTAGCCGAGCGACGCCGCCGAATACAGCGAGATCTCGCCCTGCACCAGCAGCGCGTAGCCGACGGTGCCGACCAGGTACGCCCCGACCCCCACCGTCACGAGGCCCTGCGTGAGCAGCAGCTGCGACGGCCGGCGCCATACCAGGAGGGTCAGCGCGAGGAACCACACCATCATCAGCGGGTACGCGAACCTGTCGGAGGGGGCGACCAGCCCGGCCCGGGACTCCGCGCCCCAGATCAGTCCGATGCACACGGACAGCAGCAGGAACAGCCAGATGGCCGTGCGCTGCGCGACCAGCGTCAACCGCGGCGCCGCATCGGATGCCGAGGACCTCTGGAGGGGAGCCGGTTGCGCGCGCTGCATACGAGACGAATTCTCATGGCGCGCACGGGCGCCGCGGTCGTCTTTTCACCCTGGATCCAGGGGCATTCCGTGACGGATTGCCCGATTGCACGGGCGTTCGACGCCGCGAGGGCGGCCTCATTTGAGCAGGCGGCGCAACTTGTCCTTGAGGAGGTCTTCCGGCCGCGAGGCGGCGCCCTCGGGGGCACTGGCCGAGCGCGGCGGCAGGCCCAGCTTGTCCTTGAGGCGGTCCTCGAGGGCCCGGCCCACGTCGGTGCGCAGCACGTCGGCGGCCACGGCGGACCACCGGATGTCCCACTGGATGCCGTCGAGCGGGCCCGTGAGGCGCACCGGCACGGTCACGCCGCGCAGCAGCGCGAGTTCGGCGCCGCCCTGGCCCTTCGACGTGTCGGCCACCGTGGCCCGCACCGTGTAGTCGATGCGGGACTTCGGGATGTCGACGAGGCCCTCGCCGCCGAGGCGCAGGAACGGGCTCTTCATGTTCAGGTCGCTGCTGCGCGCAATGCCGTCGGTGAGCGTGAACGACGCCGACAGTTCGGAGAAGTCGGTCTTTTCGGTGGCCGAGGCCTTCGCGGCGGCGTCGGCCTTCATCGAGATCGCCGCGCGGGCCTGGCGCAGCCGCTGCGCGAGGTTGATGCCCTTGATGGCCCCGTCGTGCAGCACGAGGCTGGCGCTGCCGTCCAGGTGCGACTTGAGCTCGCCCACCGTGCGGCCCGTGGTGGCGACATCCAGGGCGAGGCGGCCGCGGCCTTCGAGCAGGTCCTTGTCGGCGACGTCCTTCAGCAGGGCCTGGATGTCGATGCCGTCGGCCGCGCCCTTCGCGGCGATGCGGTTGGCGCCGGCGTCGGCCTGGGCGACGAGGTCGAGCTTGCCGCGCCACAGTTCGGCCGAGAACGGCGCCACCTTCAGCGTGCCGCCGCGCAGCGTGGCGTCCATCGCGAGGTTGGTGGCGCGGTACTGGCGGTACGCGAAAGTGCCGGCGCGCAGGCTGAAGCGGCCCTGGGCCGACTTCAGCGCCGACAGGTCCACGGGCGCGGCATCGCCCGCACCGGCCTTGCCCGGGGCGGCGGACGAGGCCGCGGCTGCGGGGGGCGCGGACGGCAGCAGGCGGTTCAGGTCGAGCGCCTTGAAGTTCGCCGAGGCGTCGATGGAGACGGGCTTGGCGTCGAGGCCCACCCGGCCTTCGGTGTCGAACGGGTTCGTGTTGATGGCCCCGGTGAGCTTCCACGTGGCCGCCTTGGCCGAGGCCGTGGCCCGGCCGGAGGCGTCGAGCGCGAGGGGCTGCAGCGACGGTTCCTCGATCGAGAGTTTCGCGGCCAGCCCCTCGACGGCGAGCGCCTTGCCCGCCACATCGAGCGCCAGGTTCGACCGCACGGTGCCCGCGATGCGTCGCGGGCCGCTGCTGCCCTTGAGCGTGGTCTCGAAGCCGGGCACCTCCACCCGTTCGAAGTTGCCGCGAGGTGCGGCGGACTTGAACGTGGCGTCGAGTGCCAGCGGCCCCTTCAGCGAGAGTTCACCCGTCACGGGGCCGCCACTCAGCGCGGTGCCGTCGACCGCGAGCTTCGGCCAGTCGAGGTCGAGCTTCAGCGGGTTGCCGTCCTGCTTGCCCGCGATCCGCACCTTCAGCTGCTCGAGCGCCAGGTGTTTCTTCGAAGGGTCGTAGCCGAACGACTTCACCGCGACCTGCGAGCCCTCGAGCCGCAGCGCCCCCAGGGTGGCGCCGATGCGCACGTCGAGGTCGGTGGCGGCGAGCGTGCCCGCCGCGCCGTCGTGGGCGAGGGCGCCGGTGAGCTTCGTGTCGAGCGCCTGGATGCCGAAGGCCTTGCCGGTCCACGCGAGCTCCATGTCGCGCAGTGCGGTGGCGTGGGCCTTCAGGTCGAGCCGCAGCTTCGTCTTGCCGCTCAGGTGGCCGCTGAGTTCGGGCCGCGTGAGGTCGACCTGTGCGTCGAGTTCGACCGGCGACTCCGCCTGGTCGGCCAGCCGGCCCGTGACGAACGACTTGACCGCGACGGCGCCGGCAACGCCCGCGAGCGCGTCGTCCACGGTGAGCTTCAGGTCCTCGAACTTCACGCCGCTCACGTCGAACGCGAGCGCCTCGCCCTCGGGGCCGCCGGTGGCCTCGGGTTCGCCGGGGGGCTTCTTCGCGAGCAGGTCGTCGATGTTCGACGAGCCGTCGGCCGCGCGCCGCCAGACCGCACGCACGCCCTTCGCCGAGATGCCGTCGACCTGCAGGCGCTTGCGCAGCAGCGGCATCACGGCCACCGACAGCGAGGCCTCGTCGAGGTGCATGAACTCCGTGGACCGGCCGTGTTCGCTCAGCGTGACGCCGGACAGTTGCACCGCGAGCCGCGGGAAGAAGGACAGCTTGACGGGGCCGTCGATGGCGAGGGTGCGCTGGCGCTCGGTCTTCATCCAGTCGATGGCCAGGCCCTTGTAGGCGTTCGGATCGAAGGTGGCGGCGAGGACCGCGAGGCCCACCACAAGAACCAGGAGCAGTGCACCGACGGCGATCAGGAACTTGCGGAGGGGGTTTGCCATGGGGGTGTGACGGTGCGGTGAACAGAACCCGCGCAAGTGAAAACCCGTCATTCTGCCCAGGGCCAGAACCCCTCCGGGCCTCCCTACAATGGACCCCATGAAACGACATGACGTCTGCGTGCGGGGTGCGGGGATCGTGGGGCGCAGCCTCGCGCTGTCGCTCGCCCGCCTGGGCCTGCGGGTGGCGCT
>Ga0247823_10000558_pt1 | contig 31230 bp, 20 predicted proteins | sample 13C_PalmiticAcid_2_FD_192426 | JGI IMG/M metagenome (GOLD analysis project Ga0247823, IMG submission 192426) | Soil microbial communities from agricultural site in Penn Yan, New York, United States - 13C_PalmiticAcid_Day30 | ecosystem: Environmental > Terrestrial > Soil > Agricultural land...
ATGGCCGGCGGGAAGTGTCCCGAGTCGGGACACTCGCACGACCTCGGTCCCCACACCCCGATTTCCATATGGAAATTTCAGTGCCAGGAAGAGGTCTGTGGCTGAGTGTCCCGAGTCGGGACACTCGCTCGACTTCGGCCCCCACACCCCGATTTCCATATGGAAATTTCAGTGCCAGGGAGAGGTCTGTGGCTGAGTGTCCCGAGTCGGGACACTCGCTCGACCTCGGCCCCCACACCCCGATTTCCATATGGAAATTTCAGCGCCAGGAAGAGGTCTGTGGCTGAGTGTCCGAGTCGGACACTCGCTCCACTTCGGGAAGCCACACCCCGATTTCCATATGGAAATTTCAGCGCCAGGAAGAGGTCTGTGGTTGAGTGTCCGAGTCGGACACTCGCTCCACTTCGGGAAGCCACACCTCGATTTCCAAATGGAAATTTCCGACTTCCCTGGCCAGGCGTTTCCCAACCGTAGCAGGCCGCCAACGAATCGGCGCGTCACTGAGACGATTTCCATATGGAAATTTCGGTGACGCCGGCCGCTTGTGAGATGTGCCTCAACGTCGCCGCAGCACATAGCGGTTCCGTTTCCACAGCAAAAAAGTTCGGATCAACTTTGGCGCGCCTCCCCATGAAGTGGGCCAGTTCTGTGTCGGACGGACCGGCAGGGCTACTAAAGTCAGACAGCAGGGGTACCCTGCATGACTTACTCTAACGTCAGAGCGGTCGAACACCCTACGCCTAAGTCAGACAGCTCGCCTACCCTACGCCCTCGACTCAGCCAGCATCGTCGCGCAGCAGCTAGACATCTCCGCCCACCGGCCTGGCCGCAGCTTCGAAGACGCACATCCCTATGCCCCGTCCTCGCGGCGCTCTACACACAAGTCCGGCGCGGCTATTCCAAGAGCATCCGCTCGCGCAAAAGCTGCCCCACAGCATCCGCCTCCAAAGCATCTCTTACGCGACGCTCTGCGATCCTCCCGGCAATGCCTGTAGCCATCCACTTACGAGCTTGTACGAACCGCTCGGGAGCAATCACCGGCATGGCCGCCATTCGGCCAGTCCGGGAGACAACCACTGGGATGGAAATGCCCTTCCAACTCGATGGCTTGGCATCCTCCGCCCGGAACGCCCATTCAGCCTTGCGCAGTGCACTTTGGGACGGAAATTTCCATATGGAAATTTCGGCCACTTGGAAGCCACCTCCCGGCGGCCTGATCCCCACCTCTGATGCGATCTGCTTGAGCGCCTCCGCAGGCTCTTCCAGGACAGCCACGTCATCCGCACTTCCGGAGGCTAGCAACGACGCCAATAGGAGATGCATGTCGGTATCCGCACCATGCGGACCTTTGACCTCCGCAGGAAGATGCTTTACGAAGTGCACTCCAGCTTCTGTCTCGTAGCCGAACAATGCGGCCGAACCGACCACAACCTTGGCCTCAAGGATGTCAGCTTGGTCAAGCCTATTCAGTACGCTGACGAGGACGTCCGGCGCACGCCCGACGCGAAGGGCCTTGTTCAGCCGCTGCGCCTCCCCAAGTGCGTTGCTAAGACTTCGCTCACGCTCCTCCGTCTTGCGCTTCATTGCGATGAATTCGGAGTACGTGCGCTCCATCTCTTCCGTCCGCCTTCCGAGGCGGATTTGTCGGTTATCACGGGTAGTCCGAACTAGATATTCGTAGACCCCTTCCCGCTTGAAATACATCCCACCTTCGAAGGCTCTCGCCTGGCGTGCCGCCTCCCGCCACGCTTGGAATATTGAGGTGGAGTCAACGAGCTGCCGGAGTGCGGCGTCTGAAAGGGGTTTGAAAAGCTGATTCACCGTACATTTTTCATTTTCATGAATGGTACAGCGAATCATCCGGAGCAGCATCGGCTCCGGATGCCTGGTTGGAGCCCCGGTACATCATCGGTGAGCGCTCACCGAAACTCCCGGCGCTTAGTCCTCAGACCCCCAAGCATTGGAGTCAAGTCCTCCATATACCCAGCAATGAGATTTGTCACCCCATCGGCACGTTGCCACGATCCCTTCACAGCCAACAGTCTGGACTTGAGGATGACTGCCCGCTGACGCTCCCAGACGGTCTTGTGCACGATGACCTGAACATCCCCGGTTTCATCCTCGAGAGATACAAAGATGGTCCCCTTGGCTGTCTCCGGCTGCTGCCTCGTCGTGACAATCCCGCAGGTCATGACGATCCGCCTGTCTGGCATCCCCGCCAAATCCGCAGCGGTCATCAACTTGCGCGCCTTCAACTGATCCCGGAGAAGCGCCAGCGGATGCGCCCTCAACGACAGGCCCAGCGAGGCATAGTCGAACACCACCTCCTCACCTTCTGGCGCCGCCGGCAGCTCTAGGTAGTCCTCATCCACTGGAGCGTCCCGCAACAACGCCGGCGCACATCTCTGGGCAGTGGCGTCCCACACTTGCTGGCGACGATGTCCACTCAGGCTCATCAGAGCGTCTCCGGAAGCAAGTGCCGTCATCTGCTGCTGGTTCAGACCTGTACGCCGGGCGAGGTCCTCCGCACTGGTAAACGGCTCCTCCTCCAAAGCATCCTGGATCGCCTGCGCCGACTCCTCCTTTAGACCTTTGACCAGCCTCAATCCCAGCCGTACTGCCGTACCCTGAGCCGTACTCTCAAGACGGCAGTCCCAACGGCTGGTCATCACATCCGGAGGAAGCACTGGAACACCATGGCGCTTTGCATCCTGGACCAGCTGGCTCGGGCTGTAGAAACCGAGCGGCTGCGAGTTCACCATGGCAGCCAGAAACTCCATCGGGTGATGCTGCTTCAGCCAGCAGCTGGCGTACACCAGAAGCGCAAAGCTGGCAGCATGGCTCTCCGGAAATCCGTACTCGGAGAACCCTTGGATTTGCTTGAAGATGGACTCGGCAAACTCACGCTCATAGCCCCGCGCGGTCATGCCTTCCACGATCCTGGTGTAGTGCTTCTGGAGACCGCCCTTGCGGCGCCACGCCGCCATATCGCGCCGGAGGCGATCCGCCTCCCCTCCCGAGTACCCAGCCGCGATCATGGCCACCTGCATCACCTGCTCCTGGAAAAGCGGCACGCCCAGCGTACGGCCAAGCGCCACCTCCAGGTCCTTGCTGGGATAGCTCACCGGGTCCAGCCCTTGCCGTCTGCGCAGATACGGATGGACCATCTGCCCCTGGATAGGCCCCGGCCGAACAATGGCGACCTCGACCACTAGGTCGTAGAAGCACTTCGGCTGTAGCCGCGGCAGCATGGACCGCTGCGCCCGGGATTCGATCTGGAACACCCCGACGGTGTCCGCCCGGCAGATCATGTCGTAGGTCTCCGGGTCTTCCGAAGGGATGTCCTGTAGCTGAAAGTCAAATCCTCGCGTCTCGCTGACAAAGTCCAAGGCCTTGCGGATCGCAGTCAGCATCCCCAGGCCCAACACATCTACCTTGAGCAGACCGACCGCGTCGAGGTCGTCCTTGTCCCACTGGATGACGGTCCTATCGGGCATGCTGGCGTTCTCTACTGGAACGAGGCGAGTCAGAGGACCATCCGTCAGGACGAAACCCCCGGGATGCTGGGAAAGGTGCCTGGGCATACCCAGGATTTGCCTGGTCAGTGCAAGCAGTTGTCGCACCGCAAGGTCATTGACGTCCAAACCGACCTCAGCCAGCCGTTGCTCGTCGATTGAATCGCCATCCCACCACTGGTGATTGGCTGTGAGCCGCTCCACCACCTCAAGGTCGAACCCCAGGGCCTTGCCAACGTCTTTGAGCGCGCTCTTGACCCGGTAGCTGATGACCACGGCCGCCAATGCCGCTCGCTGCCGACCGTATTTACCGTAGAGGTATTGGATGACCTCCTCGCGCCGCTCATGTTCGAAGTCGATGTCGATGTCCGGCGGCTCATTGCGCTCCTTGCTGATAAAGCGCTCGAACAGGACATTCATTCTGGCCGGGTCAACCTCGGTGACTCCCGTGCAGTAGCACACGACAGAGTTCGCCGCGGAACCGCGGCCCTGGCAGAGGATGTGGCGGCTCCGCGCGAACTCGACGATGTCGGCTACCGTCAGGAAATAATGCTCGTATTTCAGATCGGCGATGAGTTCCAGCTCGCGTTCGATCTGGACACTGACCGATGCCGGAATGCCCGCAGGCCATCGACGCCCGGCCCCCTCGTACGTAATGCGACGCAAGTAGCTGGCCGGAGTCTCCCCCTCGGGTACAACTTCCCGTGGGTAGCGGTAGCGCAGCTCGTCGAGGCTGAACTCGCACCGCGCAGCGACCAGCAGCGTCTGCGCCATCAGGTCTTCCGGAAAGGTGCGAGCCAGACGCCCCCGGGTCCGGAGGTGACGTTCGGCGTTCCGGTCCAGTTCACGACCACACTCGGAGAGTGACTTGCCTACTCGCGTGGCGGTCATCACGTCCAACAGCGGCTTGCGGCTGCGTACGTGCATGGTCGCGTCACCGACAGCTACCAGCGGAATCGCAGTCTCGGCACTGACGGCTCTCAGCCTGGCCAACCGAACTTCATCGTCACTGCGCCTCAGGAGGTCCAACCCAAACCAGCTGCGCCCGATGAATCGGGTCAGTAGCCATCGACCTAAATCAAGCAGCTCCGACGGCTTGGCATGCCGTTGTGGGCAGGCGATGACGACACAGTCATCCAGGTCATTCGGCCCCACGTCAGCCAAGGTCATGGCGTAGGTACCTTTCTCAGCGCTCCGTCTGAGGCGAGAAATGAACTCGCACACGTTTCCGTAGCCATTCAGGTTGCAAGCCAGCACGACGAGCGTGAACGGGAAGGCACAGTCCACCTTGAATTGACTGCCAACGAGAAGCTTGATGCCATGCTCCTTGGCGGCGACATGGGCACGTACTGCCCCGGCCATCGAGCACTCGTCTGTGATGGCCACCGCCGCATAACCCAGGCGCTTGGCACGTTCGACCAGCTCTTCAGGCCAGCTTGAACCCTTCAAGAAGGAGAAGTTACTGAGGCACCTCAGCTCGGCATAGTCAGGAAGTGTGGACATGATGACCTCAAGTCGCTCATGCGAAGATGCCGTGCAAGAACCAGGCGAATTCGCCGTCCTCGACCTTGCTGCAGAAAATCCAGAGCACGCCAGCCGTCTCGGAGCATGCGACCCAATAGTCGCGGGCCACGTGGCGCGTCTGGTTCGTCTCCGGCATCCGATCCCACCAGCCGGCCTCCACCCGGTCAGGGCCAATCAGCAGGAGCAGCGGCCCTTGGTATTGCGGTCGGTTGTCACGGACCGCAAGCCGCAACGGTTCCTCAAGAAGAAACGTCGGCTCAGGCAGCTCCTGCAGCTTCGGCGGCGCCTTCGTCCTGCGCTTGGCAAACGGCTCCCAGTGAGCCATCCACTCAGCCCGGTGGTCGTCGACCAGGGCAGCCTGACGGACGCGCTCAGGTCCAAGCCGCGCAGCAATGCGCTCCAGAACCAGTTGCAGCGACTCACCGGTGCGCTGGCTATCGGGCAGGAGCGAGGTGCTTTGCTCTGTAATGCGCTCAACGTCGAGAGCCTCCAAACGAAGTTCGCCGACAGGCGCGGCCAGCTTCAGCTTGGCCAGGTTCTCTGCGAGCAGGCGGACAAAGTGCTCCAGGTCACGCATGTGCTCAGCGGAACGAATGACTAGGTCGCCACTGGCCTCCACGTCCCTAGAGCGCATTGCGTCGTGCGCCCAACTCAGCCTGAAGCCCGCGGCGCCGGAGTGGCGAGCCGCCAGCCAGCCACACATCTGCATGAGAAGAGGCCTGGCGTACATCAGCAAAGCGGGCGCATGATCTTCGCGCTCAGGCAGCTCACACCGCGTGGCGAAGCGGTCTGGCACCACTTCCCATTGGAAGACCTCGGCCCGAAGTCCGTAGGCTTGGTCCAGTGCGTCCAGGAGGTCCGCGTCGAAGCGACGGCTGATTCCGCCCCGGGGCATGCTTCGGAGCTGCCCAAGTGTGTTGATTCCGATCCGCGTCAACGTTTCAGCATGGATCGCAGCACTGCTGAGAGCGCCCAAAGGCTGTGCATCGAGCATTGGCTGCAGCAGACGGTCACCGAGGTCCCCCACTCGGCAACGTGCCAGGACAAGTGCAGCCATCGCTGTCGGGGCCCACGCAATGCGGGTGACACCCAGGTCAGGTGCCTCAGCACTGATTCGCGCCTTGAGTGTTGACAGTCCTTTGAAAAGGCGCAGGCTACCTTCGACCTCCATGACGACCGCGCACTCCTCCATCACAGCCACTCGGGGCGTGAACTGGAGACACCACAGGGCAAGTCCCTTCAGCGCGCTCACAGAGGCCTCCTCCCCCGCTTTGGCCACCAGGGCCTCAGCCGACGCTGACGACGCGGCTGAGGACGGTCTGAGTGGCTCGGGCTGGGTCTGGATAAGCAGGGCGACCCACAACATGGCGTGGCGCCTCCTTTGCGGGAACGAGTTGACTTGGTCTGCGCGTCCGAGACGTCAGCACGTGCTCGATTCCACCGGGGATCGAAGACAAGCGTATTGGCGTGTCGTGGACAGGGCCACGGCGTTTGAGCAGTTGAACCTGGAGCTCCCAGTCGAGAAGCGGACTGGCCAGCAATCTGAGAGGCGCCGGCGACGGATCGTGCCTAGCCACCACAGGACGAAAGACGAACACAGGCCCCTCGCAGCCCTGTGCAAGTACCTGGAGGCGGCGAAGTTGTTCCGGCCGGGCCTGGGGAAGCCAAGTCATTACGGCTGCCGCAGCGTTTGAACGGATCAGTTGCTCAGTGCACCAGAGCCGCTCGGACGGCGCGCCCGCCTGAATCCAAACGAAGTCCCCCTCCTCCACGCCCAGATGCCGCAACCCTGGAAGGTGGGGAAGCTTGGGGGGCCCGATGACCACGATGCGGCCGCCTTTGACCACGGTTCGCAGTGAGGGACCGATGAGTCGCCACTCGATGAGCGAGGGCTGCGACTGCAAGACTTCGGTCAGGGCACCGCATGGCCAACCACCGTCCGGTAACTCGGCATCCAAATCCTGAAAACCTGTCTGGATCGACCGCGTCCTCACCCGCCCCAACTGATCGCCCCGCCAAACCGAGTCTGCAACCTCGGACGGCAGCGCACAGCCTGGTGAGGCTGCGTTCTGCGCAGGAGAAACGAGCTCGACGCGATTGGGCATCGGGAACTCGTTTGAAATGAGTCGTTTGTGCGCTGAGGACGGTGGGTCCTCCCGCACTGGTTGAGCAGGCATGGCAAGGGCTGAGGTCGTAGGGGCTGTCTAACACCAATACTGTTTATTTATACAGTATTCTAGCCAGACCACCAACCCGAGTCCAATCTGCTTAACTTTTAGGCAACTTCAATGCTCGACGAGAGCCCTTCAAGGTAGGTCACTTGAAGCTTTGTGGCCAGCCGACGGTAGAGCTCCGGCAACCTAGTTTCCAAAGCCAGCAGGACCCGAACCTCCGGCGGATCATCTGGATGATCGACGTTCGCCTGGGCTTCCAGCACAGCCTTGTACTTCACCACCTGGTAGAGACCCCGCTCATAGTCACGGGGAAAACCATCAGACGTGCGGGACTTCACTTCCACCCCGATCCAAAGCTTGTCTGACTTGAACATCACGTCGACCTCATCACCGGATCGCAAGGCGTATTCAACCTGGGCGAACCAGCCCTCCCGGGCGCCGACGAGTTCCGGATGCGCCAAAACATGCTGCTTCAGCGCAATGTGGGCTTCCGACTCATTGACCGACCCTCCGCCTCGCCCATGGCCACCCGAAGTCGGTGGAGGGGGAAGCGGAACAGGCTCAAGCCCGGCCAGCCGCAGAATCTCATTCCACCGGCTACCGAATGCAAGAATGCGTCGGTACTCCGCATCTACCTTGGCGGCCTTGTCCTCACGGGACAGGGATTCGTAGCCAGGCCAATGAGTACCGATTCCATCATCGGGAAGCCCTGCATCGGTTCCGGCGGTCAGCACAACGATGCTCGTCAAAACCGGTGGTTGCTCAGGCCACCGCTGACTCGCACTCTCGATGAGATTTGCGACCCGACCGAGGACCTTTCCCAATCCACGGGCCCAAGGATCGCCATGCCTATTTTTTCGGCCCAGCAGCTCCGCCATGCCCAAATAGGTCATCGGAACAAGAACCCCGTCTTTCTGCCGGAGCACATGCGACACCAACAACGGCAGGGCGATGAGGGCGTACTCGTCTGCGGACAAATTGCCCGCACTACCCTGGTCGTGGTCATCAACCCCGGAAGCATCCTGGGGAAGCTCCACCAGGCGAGCACCTGGGATGTCAGCAGTCAAATCTACGAGCTCGAAAAGCGTGGCCGGCTGGTTCGGATCAATGTCGCCATGGACTCCCTTTTTCTTGAAGGCATCTTCAATCTGCAATCGGTCCTCAAGATTGCTCTTGCTCAGGCCGATCCAACCCTTCAGCTGGTGGGCACGGTCCAGATAGAAATACTTGACCGTTCGAATGCCCCTTTGGAGTGCGCCTGCGTCGGGCTCGGCTTCAAACCCGAATACCGGCCGACGCAGCTCAATCGCCTTTTCGAGATTGCCACGCGCCTCTTTGCCGTGCGCGACCGCCAATCCCTTCCAAGCCCGGGATTTCCCGCCTAGCTTCACAAAGCGCCTATTTCGGTTCTCGGTGGCGTCCCAAACATCCACGATCTGGTCGATCCAAAGAGTACAAACCAGTGCGGACTCGTCCCGGGTAAATGCATTCCACGGCGTATCCTGGCGTGCATAGTTCGGGCCCCGTCGATACGTATCGACATCGCAGGTCGCCAACCAGAACTCGTGTGGTCTAACTGTCCGCTCTGACATCCAACTGCCTCCTTCGCATTGATTCTTCTACACTAGGCTGAGAACAACCGGTCGCCTTGAATCAACGCGTATGCCTCATGTGCTATTCGGCAAAGGTCCGTCAAGATCATCAAGACTACGAGCGCCTCTTTGGCGTTCACATCAGTCTATCTGACTATGTCCGGCTCTACGCCGAACGTGCAGAGGGGGCAAATCACAAGATTCCCAAGGGCATGGACCTGCAATTCCAACGACCGAAGATACCCGAGGAACAGCAAATCCTCGCGAGCATTCGGAGTTGGCAACAGGCTCGATCCCACGAACTGCAGTCAGAGCTCTTCGCGCAGCGAACCCGATTGGCAGACTCGGAACGGAAGTTGGCCATCAAGGTCACCAAAGCTGCGCAGGAGAGCCACCGAATCGCCTCCAGCAAAGTCCGCTGGTTGACCGAGAAGCTTGCCGATCTGCGGCGCGAGCAGCCCGGGGAGGACGATTCCCGCATCTACCCCGGGGACTACGTTCCCGTGGTCGTCATTGAGGACGGAAGGCGTGTATTGAAGCCCATGCGCTACCTCTGTCGGCCACCTGGGGTTCCCGCCTCCTTCGACCGCAAGTACCCCGGCACTTACAACGCCCGACGCGACAGCCTGAACGGCTATTGGCGCCGCTGCTTTGGCCACACGCATGGCGTCATCATCCTCGGCGCCTTCTTCGAGCACGTGGAACGCATGCTCCCCGATGGGACCTCCGAAAAGGCCATCCTGCGCTTTGAGCCAGACTTTCATCGCGACATGCTGTGCGCGGCCATCTGGTCTCACTGGACGAATGGCGACGAGGAGCTCTACAGCGTAGCCCTCATCACCGACGAGCCGCCACCAGAGGTATCTGCTGCGGGCCACGACCGATGCGTGATTCCCTTGAAGACTGAGAACGTCGACGCATGGCTGAACCCACAGCTTCAGAGCGAATCGGAACTCCAGCGCATCCTCGATGACCGTGAGCGCCCCCGCTACGAGCATCGCCTTGCGGCTTGACTGAAGTGTGATGGGGAGAGGTCGGTAGCGAAAATGCCTGCCGAGTCTGCGTACTCCCCGGCGCTTCGCGCCACCTGCCGCGTGGCGACCTCTCGCACCTTCCAACTCTCGTCGCTGACCTTCTCGGTGGCTCGCGTTGATTTCCTTACTTTGATTTCTATGGCCTACCCTGAGGATTTCCTTATGCCTTGTAGTTCCTCGCTCGGAGGCTTCGCCTCCGAGCCTTGGTTGTTCTTTTGATTTCATTTCTTTGCGGGTAGGCCCCAGCCTCCTAAGGCAGCCGAGATACGGCTAAGCCAGGACCTTCCTTCACGCCAACTCAGCCCCTAGAAAACTGAGATTAGGCCCCGCCAGCCTTTCGGGCGCGACTGCTAGCTTCGCCGGTCGCATATGGAGTTATCGCCCTTTCCCATGGTCTCCGTTCCCAACGCCTAGGCCCCATCGTCACTACCCGACGACCTCAAGCGCGTCACTGTCCAGCCGCAGAATTCTCTGCTCGACCAAAGGCCATCCAAAAGAATGCCGCTAGGGTCTGATTTTTCAGCTGGATGCCTGCGGACCGAGAGCAATGGCTCAGGGCTCCTCCATCTCGCCTTCTAAGAGGCCGCCGCGGGATTGACCGTCGCGGGTGGATGCAAGCTCATGCACAACAGTATAGAAATCTGGAGACAGATTTTGCTCGTCAAAAACTCCGCTTGATTGGCGGAGTTTTTTGACTTGTACTTCCGATGGCGTCTTCACCACCTCATCGCGTGTTCAGCCACCGTCGAAAATTGTTTGGCCAGTCAAAAAACGGACGTCATCCCGTACGCCGAAGGAACGCCATGCATTCATGAGCTACTTTCTCCATGGCTGAAAGTGTCCCCCGTGCGCTATACGGTAGTGTGAGCGTTTAGTCCTCCCGCTCGCATGTGCTTCGCACTTTGGCGGCGTCTCACCTTCTCGAGACGCCGCCCTTTTAGCGTCTGGTTTCAGTCGCGGGTGGCAAGGCAACGTTGACTCGGCGGCACATACCTACGCTGACTTTGGAGGCTCAGAAGCAGCCTTCGCTCTTCCAAACGCCAGCTCCATGGCAGTGGGAGCGTCTGACTTAGGAGGACGATCTGCGCCAACCGGATCGGCGACTGATGGGCCCGACTTCCCCGTAGTTCGACTTGCACCTTGCCTCTTCCCGGCAGCCTGGCCTGCCTTCTGCTTCGACTTCGGCCCCCCAGGCTTCTTGACCGACCCTTGTCGGTACGCACCGCCGTGTTTCTCGAGGTGAAGAGTCTCCCGCCCAGATGACGAGCCATTGACATCAGCGCTTGGCTTCACTCCGGTTTTCACCCGAACCACTGCCGAGGGCTCTCGATCTATATCGCGCTCTTGACCAGCAAGAAGTCGATCCAGACTGACATAGGCAAGACAGGTAACGAACTGAGTCAAGCCTTTTCGAGTCCAAAGGTAGGAAACCTCGTACGCCCCACCGCCATCGCTGGAACGACGCGCCCAGATTGGCGACTCGACGTCAATACGGCCGAGCCTTTCGAGCGTGAAGAGCGTTCTATCTTGCGTATTGACCAAACCCGTGACTTCAGTTCCATCTACCTGGACTATTGCCTTGCACGGAAATGGAAACCAGCCGCTTGATACCTTGAATCGCTTGTGCTTCTTCCTTGGCTTCTCCTGCAGACCAGATGCGACGCGAGGAGAGCCACTTGTGCAGGGATGCTTTGGCCAAGGAGGGCCTGGGTGATCGAAGAACACTCTTCCGTTGTCCGGAGACCTATAGAAAAAGACCGCGTCTCCGCATACTGGACACCTCGCATTGGGATTCGAGTAGCTCCCCTCGCTTCTCCAATACCCAGGGGCATACTGATTCAGGCCGTTGGATTGGTAGAAGACGCCGCCCCAACCGCAGTTGCAGTCTGGAGCGTGGTTGTGTCCATTGCAGCTCATGCCGTAAGGTCGCCTTCAAAGAGTGAAGCCGAATAGTCGACTGAAGGCGTCAGCGAGTGAACCACAGCATGGTCCCAATACGAAGGGTGCTTGAAGGGCCTTGACACCGTTACAACGCCACGACCTGGTGCTGCTACGCCTTCACCAACTTTGCTGCTCCAGGATCGTAGAGGTAGCCAGTAATACTGCCATCCTTGATGCGCGAGACAGCTTCGTCGATGACGAACAGGGGAACCAAGAACCATTCCTCGGGCTGTACAGGGTGACCAAACCGATCATTGATCGTTATGTTCAGACGCGCTGGTGAAAACAGCTTATGAAACAAGCTCTCCATCCGGGTGCGGTTGACCCCAGCTAGCTTGTAGGTTGCAACCACTTCGACTTTCGCCAGAAGGTACGTGGAATCGTGCTCAGCGTTGGATATGCGTGTCTCGACCTTGCCGCCGGTTACGCCTACCTTATGAATGATGTCGCGGTGCTGGGCAACATAGGGGTGGTCCGACAGAGAACGCAGTACGTAGATGGTGCCACTTTCAATATCGTCAGCCTCAAGGTCGCCGCCGAAGGAAAGTTGCCCGCTTTCTGGCGAAGCGAGCCTCCGCGCGGCGGGGTCGTTGTAGAAGGCACGCTGGAGCGACCGTAACAGCAGATTGCTCTCAGTACCGTTGGAGAAAATCAAGCGCAAACGGCGGTCCACCTCTCCGGCAGTGGTCTTCAGCGGCTCGCCGACCTCCGCGACATAGAGCGTGACACCGTCAAGAACGAAAAAGTCGCCCGCCTCAATTGCTCGACGGCCCGCCTCAATAGGCTGGGACTGCCGCAATCCAGTCTTGACTTCCGTCGCTACTCGCTCAAACAGAGGCTTGAATGCCTCGAAGTCATCGCAAGGCTTGCGGTCTGCAACCTCCTCAGCTGTACGCTTGTCGGCGCTGGTACGGACATGGCGCAGGACCGTGATGTCGTCAGCGTCGGCGACGCCCGCCAGCTCGGCCGCCAGCTCGTCAATGTCAATGGATTCATCTGCTGATACGGAAACGGCTGGTGCCCCGGCAAGCAAGCCCTGGTGGTCTAACGGCTCCAGTAGAGCGCGGCAGTCCGGGAGCGCACGCAGGCGATCCAGACGCACAGCGTAAAGGCGTTCAAATATGTCACGATCTTCCCCGTGTTCCGGCGCACGACCGTGCTTATCGGTAAATCGTTGGATTTCCTCGAAGCCCGCGATGACACGCTCCTCACTGGCCGGACGCCCGCCTTCCTTGTCAGGCGGGGCGAACTCGGCAAGCTCCGCAGCGAGCTCGTCAAGGTCGGAGTTACTCATAGCGTCCCTCCGCCTTAAAGCGCATGAAGGCGACTGCGCCTTCGGCCATGCGTCGCTCCCAGGCATCCTGGGAGTCGAGCGCCGGAATGCGGCCACGCTCCTTCTTGAACTGGACGGCTCGAACGGCCATCTCCCTCGCTTCGTCCGGCGTCAAGCTCGTACGCTTGGCCGAGATGGCCGCCGCGACCTGCTTCAAACTTTCCTCGCTCATAGCCTTAGCAAGGATGGCGTAGGCCTCTCCGAATGGATTGATACGGTCGATCAGGTCGATGTCCAATTCACGTACGTCCATCGCGAAGCGCCGCACGCCGTCGATCAAGGCGGTGTTGGGCGACCCGTTGCTGTCGCCTTCCGTGACAAGCCGCTTGGCCTGTTGCGTCAGGTTGAGCGCAGCGATGGCGTGCTGGCGCACCGCCTCTTGATCCTCGGCGTCAAGCTCGGGGTACTTGTCCTTGATGATTTTGCCCATGCGCACCTGCGTCAGCTCCTCGGGCACCAGCTCCTCATCGAACAGGCCGCGCTCGATGGTGGGCTTGTCCTGCACGAATGCTGCGACCACTTCGTTCAGGTCTTCCTGGCAGATTCTCGCGGCTTCCTTGCTCTTGGGTTCGGCAAGGCCTTTGATTTCGATTTGGAAGGCCCCCGTTTGCTCATTGACACCAACGTTGCAACGATCCGGGTCGTAGCCACCTTCGCCGTAATCAAAGCCGGGCGTCGGGCCACTGCCAGGGTTCTTAGGCTTGAACTCAAAACGCGGAGCCAGAACCTGCTCCATCAGCAGACTTGCTGCAATGGCCTTCAATGTGTCGTTGACGGCCTCAGTTACAGCCTCCTCGGCCGCGTCCGGCTCCGCAATCAGGTTGGTAAACCTCGCCCGGGTCTTTCCAGGTGCGTCACGAGTGGCTCGACCGATGATTTGCACGATCTCAGTCAAGCTGGCACGGTAGCCCACGGTCAGTGCATGCTCGCACCAAATCCAGTCGAATCCTTCCTTCGCCATGCCCAGTGCAATGATGACATCCACATAGTCCCGGTTGTTTTTCTGCGCGGGGTCTTTGAGCGCGGCGGATACGCGGTCGCGCTTTGCGGCATCGTCATCGACCAGATCAGCGATCCGCAACACGCGACCATCAGAGAGTTTGACAAGCTGAAAGCCAGTAGCGACGTCAGTGCCCTGCCATTCACCCAGTGCCTCGATGATGTGATCCACCTCGCGCATCTTGTCCCGTGTACTCTCACGCGAATTGACGTTGGGAATGTGGACAATGGTCTTTTCGGCTGGATCGAGGACATTGAGGATGTCATCGACGTAAGGCCCGCTGTAGAAGAAATAGCCGATGTCAAGTCGCTTGAGGTACTCGTAGCCGTTGAGCTGCTCGTAGTAGGTGTAGGTGACGGTATCGAACTTCGACTCATCCTGCGGTGCAAGTACGGCCTCAGCGTCACCCCGGAAGTAAGAGCCAGTCATGGCCACGATGTGCGTCTTACCACGTGCGAAAAACTGCCCCAAGTGCAAACCGAGCTTGTTGTCCGGGTTGGCCGAGACGTGATGAAACTCATCGACCGCGATCAAACGGTCGTCAAACGCCTCCACTCCGTAGGCATCGACAGCAAAGCGGAAGGTCGCATGGGTGCAGACCAGCACTTTGTCGGATGAGTCAAGGAAGGCGCCCAGCGACTTGACCTTGCCGCCATTGTCGTTGCCAGGTGCGTTGCACAAGTTCCACTTTGGTTCGACATGCCAGTCAGCCCAGAATCCGTACTTAGATAGCGGCTCGTCGTTGAAGCTGGCACCGATGGACTTCTCGGGCACAACGATGATGGCCTGCTTCATGCCTTGGTTCTTGAGCTTGTCGAGTGCCACGAACATTAGCGCACGGCTCTTGCCCGATGCGGGCGGCGACTTGATAAGCAGGTATTGCTCGCCCCGCTTCTCATAGGCTCGCTCCTGCATGGGCCGCATCCCAAGCGCATTTGCCTTGGTCGATGTGCCGTTGCGGGCATAAGTGACTGAAACGGACGGTACGGACTTGATCTTGTCGCTCATGCATTGGCTCCCGCTCTGCGCTTCTTACCCGTGGACGGTGCAGCCGAAGCGGTCTGCTTGGTGTAGAGGTCAAACAGCTTTTCGAGCCGCTCGGTGTCGTTCTTGAAGCGCCGACCGATATAGATGCGCTCCAGCACTTCGTCGTTGCGATCATGGACAGCGCGCAGGTCGGCGGGCATCTTCCCAGGGTCATACAGGTCCGCGATGGTCGCGGGAAAGTGATGCTCCCTCGCCAGCAGGATGTCCTCCGCGCAGTAGGTGAGATCAGTTCTATTTTTCTCGGTCATCACCGGAACTGGAAAAGTGTTCCAACTCAAGTTCGAGGAGTAGCTGAGGCCATTGCCCAACCGGCCAGACAGCGCTCTAGCCCACACGAAGTGCAATCTGGAATTAAAGATCGCAAAGTCTCTCAATGTGGGCTCAAAAATGGCATGCGCCTTGTGGGTGATGACTACACTGCTATCGAAAACTCCACAAGGTATGTACTCGCGTGACTCTGAAGATACTTGTGGAACAAGTAAGCCAAAACGAGATGGCGTATTGCGGTAGCGAAAATGATGCGGCTTGTTGACTAGTGTTTGTGCGACGTCACCAGCACCTTCGCGAAACTTTCTTACGGCCTCGATCCTTTGTCGAATTGGCGGTATGGAGTTGGCCAAAGCCAATTCACTATCGTCTACCCAAAGGCACCAGCGCACACTCCCGTCAAAGAATTCGGACGTGCCACTAACTCTTCTAAAAAGTGACTTAGCTGCAGGCCACTGACGTTCAATATCAGCCTTCTCCGCACTACTTAGCATTAAATGGCCGCCATCTGCGGCTTGATTACCCGTATTGATTTTCGACAACTCAGACAGAGGTGTTGTTCGACCCTCGACAATTACATCCTCTCCATCAATTAGGTATGGGTTGATGCGTGAAACCTCACGCCGCCCAGACTCAAAGTATATAAATCTCTTTCTGCGATCACCCTTACGCGAAAGGCCTAGAATTGTGCAAAAGACTCCCGCATTGTTTGCAGCATTGTTCGCCCACTTAAAGGGCTCGTAACAGAAGTCAAGCTCAGCTCCCGCACTGAGCACAAATGGCCAGAATACGGGGACGTGAATTCCTTGATTAATTGAGCTAGTAGAAACAAAAGCGATACGCGTAAAGTGGTTGATATTTTCGACCGCCTTCGTTAGAAAGCCGCAGATATAGTCCAGATTTTTGTAGTTGTAGCGTTCGCGTGCGACGTCTCGCATTTCCTGCTTTTGTGAGTCATCCTGTTTCTTGCCACCGAGATACGGTGGATTGCCACAGACGTAAGTTTCGCCACCTTCATTCTGAAATTCGATTTCAGCCTGTTCCAGTGGCGAGTAGAACAGGTCATCCGACAGCAGTTTCACGCTAGTGCCAACCGGTGGGCAGACGCTTAACCAGTCAATCCTCAACGCGTTGTGACACGTGATCCAATTCTCGTTGCGCAGAGGCAGGAATTCGGCCAACGCCAGCTTCTGACCCCGATACAGCACGTCGCATTGATACTCGGCGATGACCAGCGCGAGGCGCGCGATCTCTGCTGGGAAATCGCGCAACTCGATTCCACGGAAATTGGTGATCGGAATTTCTGATGCGCGATCCGACTCACCGCGCCGCTGGTTTATTTCGGCCTCAATGGCTCGCAGCTCCTTGTAGGCAATCACCAAGAAATTACCCGAACCGCAGGCCGGGTCAAAGACCCTGATCTTTGCGATCCGTTTTCGCAGGTTGAGCAACATGCGGGTGTTGTCGCCCGCTTCCTCTAGCTTCTCCCTTAGGTCGTCGAGAAAAAGTGGATTCAGCACTTTTAGGATGTTGGGGACACTCGTGTAGTGCATACCCAGTTCGCCGCGCTCTTCGTCCTCGGCCACCGCCTGAATCATTGAGCCAAAGATGTCTGGGTTGATCTTGGTCCAGTCGAGCCCACCGACGTGCAGCAGGTAGGATCGCGCGATCTTGCTGAATATCGGCACCTCCTCACTTCCAGAGAACAACTGCCCGTTAACGTATGGGAAATCATCGGCCCATCGGGGAATCTTGGCAGCAGCCCTGTCCTCGCGCTTGGTGTTCATGGTGCGGAACAGCGTGGTGAGGACTTCGTGTGTATTCGAAGAGTCTCTGGCGCTCATCTGCGTCACGGTTTCCGTGAAGCGTCCCTTGCCAACGAAGATGTCAGTGTCCTCGGCGAAGAAGCAGAAGATCAACCGTGCCATGAACTTGTTCATGTCATGACGACGCTCCGCCGTACTCCATCCATGGTTGCCTCTAAGCAATTCAACGTACAGGCGATTCAAGCGGCTGGTAGCGCGAATGTCGAATGCGTTCTCGCTAATTTCGCGAACTGTGCTGATGCCCGCCAGCGGCAGAAAAAAGCCGAAGTGGTCCGGGAAGTCCTGGAAGGCACAAGCAACAGTCTCTCCGCTGGTCAGGTCCTCGGCCTCGAAGTCAGTGCCATCGGTGGCGAGGATGAATCTCGCCTTTGCCTTTGCTGTGGCCGGGCTAGCTTTGAGGGCTGCCAGCGTCTGTGTCACCCTTCCTGATTCGCAGGCCAGCATGTGGATGTTGCTGGTCTGGAGGACACCACCGAGGTCGGACTTGTTCGACGCCCCCGCGCGGAGGCGCTTGATGGTCGTTTCTTTGTTGCCAAAGGCCTCAAGGAAGGCATAGGGGAACTCTACGGGGTCAAAAGCCTGCTCCGCAAGGTCAGTGATTGCTCGTTCGATTTCTACAGCGTTCATGGGCTCTAGGGCACCTTTCTGAGCGAGACTGCGTGTCCGCAATTCTTTTTCTGGGGGTTCATGGCTTGTCCTGGGCCTTTTCAGCTATTTGCGTCGCAATCCAGCGGTCCAACTCGGTCTGTCGAAATCGCCAGGTGCCTCCGAGCTTGAACGCAGGTATTTCCCCCTGCTGGGCCAACCGGTAGACGGTCTTCTTCCCAGCCTTCAAGTAGACCGCCACTTCGTCCAAAGTCAGAATGTCGCTATCGGCCTGGTTCATATTTTTATCTGAGTGGGTATCACATAGCGAAGTGTGCCAAGGATTGCCCAAGTCTACCCAATCCTCCCCGCCCGCAACCGCCTTCCTCAGGTTCAGGGCCTCCGAGATTGGAAAGGGGCCGCTAGCGAAGGCGCATTGCGTTCGCTGGAGGCCCAGAGGACATTTGGCCCCTTGCGACTTGAAAAACGCCCCCTCTGTCCAGGTGCCCAGTCCTAGAGGTCGTCGTCGAGGGAAGAAGGCGCGTCTTGAGGCGCATGCGAAACCTCTGTCGGCCACCTGGGCCTTGGGGCGTCCTTCGACCGCAGGTACCCAGGCACCTACAACGCCTGACGCGACACGCTGAACGGCTAGTGGCGCCACTGCCTCGGAAAGTTGGCATATGGGCAGCAACGCCGGCAGTCAGAATGCGCTATTCATACGCTCCAGTAGACCGACTTTCCTCCAGAGATTCTGCGTTCCTCATCAATTCATCGACGAACTCTTCGATAAAGTAAAGGAGTTCCGCGCGTATCCATGCCGCTCCTGGAGTCCATTCTCGGACAGGTGCCCTCCACTCATCGTTCCAAGGATGTTCTTCATGGGTGTCGAGGAGAATGGAGACGTGCACCCAATCGCCGTTGCTCATTCTTTGGGCCATTTCTCCGCGTGCACTCCACTCATCAGGACCAATGGTCCTGTAAATCTCATAGTCGCCAGTGTCGACCCAAATACATGCTCCATAGGTGTACATGTCATTTAGAACTGAATCCTTCAGACCCTGAAGGTAGCTGGTCATCTTCTGCTTAAGTGTCTTTGCATTCATTAAATTTCTCTCATATATAACGTGGAGAACGTCGGCACACATGGTGTGGACGTTCGGGTTAAAAGGGATCGCGCTCGACGTCCTAGTTGTTGGATGACCTCGGACAACTGCGCGACCCGTTCTCGTACTGGTTCGTGTATGCCGATCCGTCAACATCAACGGAACATGCCGGCAAATCACTAAGTCTCGGACGCTGCCTCAATTGCCTGCCCCTTGGGGAAATTGAGAAGTCCACGTCCAGGCTCCCACGGGAGCGCCGGAATGGCAGGAAATCTCACCTTGTCGAATTCCTCGACGATGATTTCAAAGGCAAGGTCAGAACCGTATCCATCCGTTGTACCGCCATCACCGGTCGTATGCCCCAGGATGCGTCTCAACACCTTCGACGGCACTCGAGCGGCTTCAAGCAGGTCCTTCATCGTGTGCCTAAAGGAGTAAAGCACCTTGCGACTGTCTTTGATGCCCAGTTCAAGCCGCTTGATACGGCTAAACACCTTCACAAACGCCCCAGACAATTTCCCAACGCGATCCGGCTGGAGGGTCGGAAAGAACACCGCGGCTCCAGACTGCCGCACGTGGTCGACGTATCGCATGAGGCCAAGGTCCAGGAGCTCTTGCGCTACGGGAATTTTCCGACGAGACGCTGCGTTCTTGAGAGTGCGCATGTGAGTAAGCGGAATCGGGTCCTCGTCGAACAACTCAGCGTCCTCGTCGCAGTAGCGATCCAGGATGTTGAAGAACCAACGTCCGCTCTCGTCCTGTTGAAGGTCCGCTAGCGCCAGGCCCGCCACCTCCTCTGGCCTCGCGCCGGTGAAGTACATGATGACTGGAATCCAGTACGTAGCCTCTCCGGACTGCCCCTCAGAACGCCGATGCTCGCGGTACACCTGGGAGCTGAAAACCCGCTCGAGGTCAGATCGGCTGAACGGCTGGCGCTTCTTCGTTTGCTTTCGCTTCTCCGCGTTGCTCAGCTGCTTGCCATCGGTGTTTTCCGCCGGGTTCACCTTGACGAGCCCATCTCGAACCGCCTTCCGGTAGATTTTCCGGACCATCTCGAGGCGGTCGTTCAGGGTGTTGACGCCAATCCTTCGAACCATGTCCTCCACGAACTCCTTCATGAGTTCTGGCGTCACATCACTGGGCGATGTAACACCGTTCATCTCTGCGAAGCGACGCAGGTCCCTCCACGCAGTGTTGTTGGCAACGGTGGTCGTCTCGGGACGGTTTTTGACAAAGTCGCGCCAGTTCTCAAAGACGAGGTCCCAGGTTGCGATAAGGAGCGCTTTGGGAGCACGCTCAGGGGCAACCAGGTAAAGCGGATGAACGACCTCGGGCGTGACCTCATCGGTGATGACGACGAGTCCGTCCATTCGCTGCAGGCGCCAATCGAGCACCTTGACCAGTCGGGCAAGAAACTCCCGAGAGGCCTCTTGGAGCTCTTCAACTGCCGGTACATAGTGAATGCCGCAGAGGTACATGAACTCAAGCAGCGTAGCCGCGAAAGGCAGGACCTGGCCACGCGCAAGCATTTTCCCGAACGTCTCGCGCTGAGTGGCCAGTTCTGCCTGAAGCTCGTCGAACTCATCGTCGTCGAACCCGGCTTCATCAACGGCAGAGCCTGGCTGCTGAGAACGGGCGCGCCCCGACTGCAGCGGCACGGGCTCTCGGAGTTTGTCGTCGGCCAGCATGATTTGCCTAGCCCAGAAGTCGAGAACACCCTTGCGCTGGCTGGCGGTCAGCTTCGTAGCCCGAACAGGTGCCTGGTTGGCACGACTCAAGTCGATTCGATACCGCATCTGCTCGAACTCCGCTTCGATCTTGGCGAGTAGATTGGGCAGTTTCTGCATTGCTTTCGCCCGATCTGAGGTGTGCAGACTGAGCGTGATGTGCGTCTTCTTCGGCGGGTAGGCTAAGGAAAGCGCGATGGGAATGCGCTTGTGAACGTAGTGCATGTTTTGGGCACCACGCACGTATAGGTCGGTGTCTACCTTCTTGAGTGTGTGAGATTGGGGCATGTTGAAATTTGGTTCAAAGGAATGGCCGACATGCAAGCGCTGCGGCCGACGAATTGGTTGATGGGTGGTTCGGAGCACTTGGAAGATGGCTCCAGGTAAATTGGCCTGCCTTACTCAGCCTGCAGTGGAAGCTGGAACGCAGTGACCTTGGCCGGTGGCATCCCTGGCCCGAGGCGCTGCGTCGATTCATGTCCGCCAGGGAGCCGGCGAAGGACAACACTCCAGTTGCCGTGAGCCCACTTGGTACCGGCGAACAACTTTCGAAGTTCGGAGTGATTCGGTGAGTTGGAGACCAGCAAGTACCACTTGCCGTCAGCCTTTGAGGGGCGAACACGCAAGCCCAACTGGGCCAGGCGCCCCTCCGTCTGCCTCCTTCCAGGAGCGTCCTCGGCGATCTGGTTGCAGGCCTCCCCAATGGAGAGCTTGCTGCTGCCCAGGCTTCCGGGAAAAGTGACAACTCGGGTCAACAAAGCGTTCAGGCATTCCTGTTCGTCCCTCACCTCCAGAGACGCAACGCGAGCTCGTACCTGCGCTCGTTCCGCGAGTTCCAGCGCATCCTCCCCGGTTGCGACATCCTCCTGCTTGAAGGTCCAAAAACCCGCCAGCAACGGGGAGTAGGTGTCTGCCATCCGGTGATCGCCACCGACCTCTAGAACCGCGCCCCGGAAAACCTCAAGGTTCCGACGAAATGCAGGCCACCGAGAAACCAGGAGCCTCGCGAGCTGTGGCCCCAGGACCTCCAGCTCCTCACGACGCGGCAAGGTGCTCTTCGCCTCCGGGTGCGCTTCAAGCTTCTTCAGCTCGAGAACAACCCACCGCGATTGATCCGCTGGTTCCAGGTTCGCAGGAGAGATACCGCCCGCAATGAACGGTGAGCTGAGCTTGTAGCTGATGGCATCCCCGGTGACGCTCCCACGGACTACCCCTGAGTCGCCCTCTTGCAAGGAGTACGAGGCACGGGCAGCTTCAAAAACGTCACTGCGTCGGATGCCCTGACCTTCACCCTCGAACTCGTCAATGACGATCACCCGACTGGGATGCTCTTTGACCAACTGGTTCAGGCCAATCAAGGTCGGACGCCCAGTCACCTGTGCGGCGTTCTTCCCAAGTAGTCGGCTGACTTGCTCCAGGAGCGTGGACTTCCCTGACCCATGCGAGCCCGTGACCAGCATGTGCGGTCGACGGCGTAGCGCAGTTGCGAGCAGACTGCTGCCAATCCAGCCGAGGAGCATCTCAGCTCCGGCCGAATTGCTCCAGTTGTACGACCTGAACACTGCCAGGAGGCGATCCACATCGCCTTGCGATGCTGGCGCCGTATCAGGACCATATCCGAGCGAGGCAGCGGCGGGGTACACGTAGTTCCCACGGATTCCGTGGAGGAGCACCGTACCGTCATGGCGCCACAGGGCATCCCCGTTGACGATCAGGCCACCGTCCTCATCGAGCCATGCGCCTGCCCCGCGCTCGGCACTGGCCCGGAATTTCCCCGCGGCCTGGCAGCAGGCGAGGATGTAGGTCCCGACCTTGGCGCTCGAGCTAACGCGGCGCCCACCCTGTTTGTGCTTCGATTCAAGGAAGGCGCTGCAGGCGTCGAACCATGCGGTGCCCAACTGCATACGCAGATTCACCTCAGAAAGGTCCCGGGGGCGCAGGTGGACGACGCATTTCTGCAAGTCGGAAAACACCACCGCCGCGTTTCTGTGAAAGCCCAGAGCCGTAAAGCCGTCGCTGGGTTCATCCAACGGGACATCGTCTACGTCGTCATCGAGAAAGTGGTCGTCGACCAGTTTGAGATTTGTTTTCATGAAAAAGCTCCTACCTCCCGCCGCGTCTACGCGCCAGGATGAAATGTGAAAAATGGGTAAGCGCGCCACGCCAGACCTGGCGGAAGCGCAAATAAATGAGGCGAAACAGCCCATGGCCAAACGTTGTGACCATGAGCGAAGTGATCGGCCGAGCTTGACGAACAAGGCGCGGCCGAAAGACATCGGCGATGTGCCGAAGTGTTTAAAGCGGGGGAGAATCGAAATTGTTAAGGAGCATTGCTGTCGCAGCGCGATGGCGCGACCAAGATCAAATCCGGCGTTGCGCCAGATCGAAGCAATGCTCCTTGACGGACCCTTGAGGAAGAGGGTCTGAGGCCAGTGAAAAGATACTGACCCAGGATGTTTCGCAGTCAGAAACTGCGAAGTGAGCCGCGACTATAAGCAATAACTATCGAAACGTCAAGCATCCTTGCCTGCGCGAATGAGCCGGACCTTGCCGCGGCCCTGCTCCCAAGGCATTGCAGGGACCGGCGGAAACCTCACACCCTTGAAGTAGTCGACCAAAATCTCAAACGGCACATCCGAGCCGTAGCCGTCAGTGACCGTGCCATCGCCTGATGTGTGGCCCAGAAACCGCTGAAGGTACTTTGTCGGCATCCTCGCCTGCTCCAGCAGGTCTTTCATCGTGTGCCTGAACGAATACATCACCTTGCGTTCGTCCTTGACCCCAAGTGCCCGCAAGTACCGCCCAAAGAACTTCGAGAAGGCGCCAGACAGCTTCCCGTGCCAGTCCTTCTGCAGGGTGGGGAACAACACCGTATGCCCCTGCCCTCGAAGCCAGTCGACATATCGCAGCAAACCAAGGTCGATCAACTGTTGGGCGACCGGAACTCGCCGGATTGAATGGCCATTTTTCAAAGTGCGCCTGTGGCCTTTGGGGACCTCCTCGAACAGGTCCAAGTCCTCACCGGATGGGCGATCAATGAGGTCGAGGTACCAGCCATGCTCAGGGTCCTGTTTGATGTCCTGGATGGACAAGCCCGCGACTTCCTCGGGGCGCGCGCCGGTGTAGAACATCAGGATCGGAATCCAATAACTGGCCTCCCCTGACTGTCCGCTGGATCGTCGATGGTCGGTGAACACCTCGGAGCCAAAGATGGTTCTCAGGTCTTCTGGATCAAACGGCAGGCGGCGCTTCTTGCGCTTCTGGACAGAGCTCTCTTTGAAGCCCAAGGTATCTTGGGCCGGGTTCTCCGCCAGCATGTGGCGCCCCACCGCAATCCGGTAGATGGCCTTGATTTTGGAAAGCCGCTCGTTGATCGTATCGACAGCCAGACCACGCCCCCGCATGTCCTGTGCGAAGGCCGTCATGTCTTCCGCGGTCACCTCTGCGGGGGACTTGCATTCCTGGCAGGCCACACGCTGGCCCTTGAACCGTTGCAGATCACGCCAAGGAGTCTGTGACGCAATCGCCGTCGAGCGAGGCCGATCCGGGACGAAATCACGCCAGGCCGCGAAGACCTCGTCCCATCCAGGTAGGGCCTTGCCCTCGCCGGCAGGTTTTCGTGGCTCCTGCGGCCCATTTCGGGCCTCCGCCGGCCCTTGAGACTTGAGCTGAGCATCCGGCAGCTGACCAATGACGACGGAGGGAACCACCGAAGGCACCCCCTGGTTACCCGGCTCAGACGTCGGACGGAGCGCGCTATACGCCTCAAGACAGGACAAAACTTGGTCGACCCCTAGCCGCTTGATTTGCTCATCCAGCCTGGACTGGAATTCACCGCTCCATGAGCCGCGGTCGCCGCTCACAGTAGACGCGCGCCCCGTGGGGGCCTGGTTGGCAATGGCGTGAAACACCGCAACCGCGTCATCACCCGCTCTTCCGTTGGAGACATCGGAGGCCCCCAACTGACGGGCGTACAGGTCAGCCTGCCGATCCGCGATTTGTTGACGGACTCGCTCGAACTCGACATCAAGCCTCGCTCGATGGGACCGAGCCAGAATCTTTGCCGCTTTAAGGTCGGTGGTGCCCAGACTCAGCGTGACATGAGTGCAGTGAGTTGGGTACGCTGGGCGAACGGACTTGGGGATGCGAACACGAAGGTACTTCGTGCCGTGCTTGCCGCGTTCGTAGATGGATTCGGTGATGGACTTCATGGTGGTTGTTACACAGCTCTGTGTGACAGGCTGTGTGACAACTTCTCAGTCCCCGAAAGCAAAAAGTGCTTGATTCCTAAGGAAATCAAGCACTTGGCGATGGAAAATTATTTGGTGGGGTGGCTGATGGGACTCGAACCCACGACGACAGGAATCACAATCCTGGACTCTACCAACTGAGCTACAGCCACCGCAAGCCGCGCATTATAGCCTCAGCCGGCGCGCGCCTTCAGCGCGCCGCCACGGTGGCCGCGCCGGGCCGGGGCACCTTGATGCTGGCCTTGTAGCGGGCCTTGAGGGTCTCGTAGTAGGCCAGGCTCTCGGCACCCGACCACCACTGCGACACCTGCTGCACCTCTTGCGCCAAGCGCTGGGCGTCCACGGTGCCGCGCGGGATCACCTGATTGACCTGCACCACCGTATAGCCCTGCTCGCCCAGGTCCACGCCCACCCAGGCCGGCAGCGCCTTGGGGTCGGCGCTGAGGGCCGCGTCGAGCACGCGTGGGTCCAGGTCGAGCGGGGCGTCGCGCGAGGCCGTGACGGCTGAGCCCAGCGCGGCGGCATTGGCACCGCCCTTCCAGGCCGCGAGCTGCTTCTCGCCTTCTTCCTTGGCCAGCTCGGCGGCGCGCTGCGCCACCAGGCGGGTGCGCACCTGATCGCGCACCTCGTCCAGGCTCAGCGTGCGGGCCGGGTGGTACGCCAACACGCGCGCCGACACGAGGCGGTTGCCGCCGGCGTCGATGGCTTCGGTGTTGCGCTTGCCGGACGTGGACTCGGGCGCGAACAGCGCTTCGAGCAGGCGGCGGTTGGCCAGCACGTTGTCGCCCTGCGCGGGCGTGCGCTGCAGGCCCTTGGCGGTCTGAACCTGCAACTTCAGGCGCTCGGCCGTGGGCTGCAGCGAATCGGGCTGCTCGTAGACCATGTTGGTGAAGGTGTCGGCCGATTCGGCGAACTGGCGCTGAGCCTGCTGCTTGCGCAGCGCGTCTTCGATCTGCGGGCGCAGCTCGGCGAAGGAGCGCTGGGGCGGCGCCTTGATGTCGGTGAGCTGGATGATGTGCACGCCGAAATCGGACTCCACCAGGTTGGAGATCTCGCCCTTCTTGAGCGCGAACACGGCCTGCTCGAACGGCGGCACCATCGCACCGCGGCCGAAGAAGTCGAGGTCACCGCCATTGGGCGCCGACCCCGGGTCCTGCGAATTCGCCTTGGCGAGTTCGGCGAACTTCGACGGATCGGCCTTGACCTGGGCGAGCAGGCCTTCGGCCTTCTGGCGCACCTCGGCCTTCTGTTCGGGCGTGGCGCCGGCGGGCACGCTCAACAGGATGTGGCTCGCGCGGCGTTCCTCGGCGCCGCTGAGCTGCGCGACGTTCTGCTCGTAGTAGCTGCGCAGGTCGGCTTCGTTGAGGACCACGGACTTCTCGAGCGAGGCGGCGTCGAGCACGAGGTACTCCACGTCGGCCTGTTCGCTGGCCTGGAACAGCGCCTGGTTCTGCTGGTAGAAGGCCTCGATGTCGGCGTCGCTCGGGTTCACGCGCGAGGCGAAATCCTTGGCGGCGAAGGTCTTGCTGCGCAACTGGCGCTTCTCGAAGAAGGCGTCGAGCGAGACACGGGCCATGGCGTTCGAGGCGAAGCCGCTGTTCTGCACGCTCTGCAGCACCTGGCGCTGCGACAGGTCGGCGCGCACCGAGGCCTCGAACATTTCGGGCGTCATGCCCTGGCGCGAAAGCAGTTGGCGGTAGGCCTCGACGTCGAGGCTGCCGTCGGGACGGCGCATCGCGGCGATGGTGGGGTTGGACTGCAGCTCGCGCGCGAGGCGCTGGTCGCTGGTGTAGAGCTTGAGGTTCTGCGCGGCGGCGGCCACCACGCGATCGCGCACCATGCGCTCCAGCGTGGCGTAGCGGGCCTCGTCTGAGTCGAGCATGGCGGGGTCGATGGTGGGCATCGCCTCGCGCAAGCGCTGCGACTCCTCGCGGTGCGCCTGTTCCCAGTCGGCGCGCTTGATGTCCTTGCCGTCAACCGTGGCCACCGCTTCGCCGCCTTCACTGAATCGGGTGTAGCCCTCGACCCCGAAGAGCACGAAGGAGGGAATGATCAGGATCAGCAGGAAGCCCATGAGGTACTTCTTGTGATCGCGGATGGAATCGAACATGCGGGCGTCCTTGAGGTGGCGGGGTCGAGTGCCGGATTCTGAGGGACAACAAAAAAGGCGAACCCTGGTTCGCCTTTGTTTGGTGGGTGCTGACGGGGTCGAACCGCCGACCTACTCCGTGTAAGAGAGCCGCTCTACCAACTGAGCTAAGCACCCGGGTATTGGTCGATCAGTTGACCGCGTCCTTCAGTGCCTTGCCGGGGCGGAACTTCGGCACTTTGGCGGCCTTGATTTTAATCTCGGCGCCCGTGCGCGGGTTGCGGCCCTTGCGGGCGGGGCGTTTGGTCACGGCGAACGAGCCGAAGCCCACCAGGGAAACGGTGCCACCCTTCTTGAGCGTGGTGCGGATGGCGGTGATGGTGGAATCGAGTGCACGTGTCGCGGCGGCCTTGGAGATATCGGCGTGCTTGGCGATGTGTTCGACGAGTTCGGTCTTGTTCACGAAAGGCCCCTCTGGAAATGGATTGAGTGAAGCGTGTGTTGGGCCGGGCGGGACGGCTGGCGCAAGGGTCGGCCGGTGCCCGCTCGGGAGCGCATGCCCGGCGGAAGTGCCGGAAACCATGCGCCGAACGATTAGACCCACGTGCCACAGCGCGTGTCAACAAGACGGTTGGCGCTGAGGCCCGTGGGCCACACGAGCGGCGATTCTAGACGCAGATGCGACGCGCGACGCCCCTCTCACAGGGGGTGTTGCCCCACCCGTGGGACCGGCGGTCACAGAAGGGACGCGATCGCGCGCCCGACGTCGGCCGTGCCCGCGCGCCCGCCCAGGTCGGCGGTGCGCGGCGCACCACTCTTGGGCTCCAGCGCGGCCTCGATGGCGCGCAGCACGGCGTCGTGCGCGTCGCGATGGCCGAGGAAGTCGAGCATCATCGCGCCGCACCAGATCTGCCCGATGGGGTTGGCGACACCCTTGCCCGCGATGTCGGGCGCCGAGCCGTGCACCGGCTCGAACAGCGAGGGGTGGGTGCGGTCGGGGTTGAGGTTGGCGCTGGGCGCGATGCCGATGGTGCCGGTGCAGGCGGGGCCGAGGTCGGAGAGGATGTCGCCGAACAGGTTGCTGGCCACGACCACGTCGAAGAAGTCGGGCCGCTGCACGAAGTGCGCGGTCAGGATGTCGATGTGGAACTTGTCGACCGTCACATCTGGATACTCTTTCGCCATCTCGGCCACGCGCTCGTCCCAATAGGGCATGGTGATGGCAATGCCGTTGCTCTTGGTGGCACTGGTCAGGTGCTTCTTCGGGCGCGCGCGCGCCGCCTCGAAAGCGAAGCGCAGGGCGCGGTCGACACCATGGCGCGACATCACGGTCTCCTGCATCACGATCTCGCGCGGCGTGCCGGGGTACATGCGCCCGCCGATGCTGCTGTACTCGCCCTCGGTGTTCTCGCGCACGATGACCATGTCGATCTCGCCGGGCTGGCGCGCGCTGCCGTCGCGGCGCACCACGGGCGCGATGACGCCGGGCATCAGCCGCGCGGGACGCAGGTTGATGTACTGGTCGAACTCGCGGCGGAACAGCAGCAGCGAGCCCCACAGCGAGATGTGATCGGGCACCTTGTCGGGCCAGCCCACGGCGCCGAAGTAGATGGCGTCGTGGCCACCAATGAGGTCCTTCCAGTTGTCGGGCAGCATCTTGCCGTGCTTCTCGAAGTAGTCGCAGCTGCTGAAGTCGAAGTGGTCGAACTGCAGATCGATGCCGAAGCGCGTGGCCGCGGCCTCCATCACGCGCAAGCCCTCGGGCATGACTTCGGTGCCGATGCCGTCGCCGGCGATGACCGCGATGCGGTGTTTGCTCATGGAAGGTCTCCTGGTGTGTCGTCGAATCGGTGGCGCCACTGTAGCGAATTCATTCGCAATAATCCGTGCATCGATTGTTGAGCCAGGAGCAATTCATGGACCGCCCCGACCTGGAGATGGTGCAGGCTGTTCGTCAGCACGGCAGCCTGGCGCAGGCCGCGCAGGCGCTGGGGCTCACGCCCTCGGCCGTCACGCGGCGGCTGGCGGCGCTGGAAGACGCGCTGGGGGTGCGCCTGTTCCAGCGCACCACGCGCCGCGTGAGTCCCACCGCGGAGGGCGAAACGCTGTCGCTGCGCGCGGCCGAGCTGTTGCGCGGCTTCGAGGCGGCGGAAGCCGAACTGCGGGAGCGCCAGGCCGAGCCCGCCGGCCCCATCCGCCTCGCGGCCACCTTCGGCTTCGGGCGGAGCTGGCTCGGCCCGGCGCTGGCCGATTTCCAGGCGAAGCACCCGGCGGTGTCCATCCAGTTGCAACTCACCGAACGGTTGCCCGACCTGGCCGCCGAGGGACTGGACGGCGCGGTGTGGCTGTGGAGCGCGCCCGACCAGCGCGCAGGCGAATGGGTGTCGCGCCGGCTGGCACCCAACCGGCGCGTGCTGGTGGCCGCGCCGGCCTACCTGGCGGTGCACGGCGCGCCGCAAGCGCTGGACGATCTGGCCATGCACCACTGCCTGGTGGTGCGAGAGAACACCGCCGCGGGCACACAGCGCGGCGACCACTGGACCCTTCAACGCGAGGGCGACGCCGCCCTGCACCGCGTGGCCATCGCGGGGCCGCTGTCCAGCAACTCGGGCGAGCTGGTGCGCGACTGGTGCCTCGCGGGCCACGGCATCATGCTGCGCAGCCTGTGGGACATCGCACCGCAGATCGCCAGCGGCGAACTGGAGCAGGTGCTGCCCGCCTGGAGCCACCGCGACGCCGACATCCACTGGCTCGCACCCTGGCAGGCGCAGTCGCCCAAGCGCATCCGCTTGTTGGTGGCCGCCTTGGCGGAGGCATTTCGCGACGAGCCCTGGCGGCCCGCACCGGCGCTCAGCGCGGCGAGCGCACGACCAGGCTCACGCCGAAGGCCGTGACGGCGATGCCCGCCACCGTGAGCGGCGTGATCGGCTCGCGGAACAGCAGCCAGGCGATGACGGCCGTGGTGGGCGGCACCAGGTACATGAGGCTGGCCACGCTGGCGGCGGCGCCGCGCTGGATCAACAGGTACAGCAGCGAACTGCCGCCCAGCGTGAGCCCCAGCACCGACCAGGCCATGGCGCCGATGAACTCGCCCGTGTAGTGCATGGGCTCGGTCTCCAGCAGCGCCAGCGGAAGCGTGACGATGAAGGCCGCGACAAGCTGCACGGTGTTGGCGGTGCGCACGTCGCAGGCCTGCACGAAGCGCTTCTGGTACAGCGTGCCGGCCGTGATGGCGAACAGCGCGAACACCGCGTAGGACAGGTTCTCGGCGTTCGCGTGGTCGCCAGGCGAGCCCTCGACCAGCTTGCGCGACACCACCAGCACCAGCCCCGCGAAGCCCAGCAGCAGCCCCAGCCACTGCCGGCGCGACACCTGGCCCTGCGCCCCGCCCACGGCGCTGAGCCAGATGGCCGTGAGCACCGGCTGCAGGCCGACGATGAGCGAGGACAGGCCGGAGCCCATGCCGGCCTTCACCGCCGCCCACACGCCGCCGAGGTAGCCCGCGTGCATGAGCACCCCCACCACCGCCAGGTGCAACCACTGCTGGCGGGTGGTGGGCCACTTCACGCCAGCCCACACGATCCAGGGCAGGAAGCACAGGATGGACAGCGCATAGCGCATGGCCAGGAAGGACAGCGGCGGCGCGTGCGGCATGCCGTAGCGCGCGACGATGAAACCCGTGCTCCAGATGAGCACGAACACCCAGGGCATGGCGCGCAGCCAGGCGTTGTCGGACGCGGGCGACTGCATGGCGCGCACTCAGCGGGACCGCGCGCGGATCTCGGGCAGCGCCTTCTGCAGGTAATAGACCATGGACCAGACCGTGAGGACGGCCGAGATCCACAGCAGCCAGGTGCCCCACACGCGCGTGTCGATCAAGCCGAGCAGGCGGCCGTCGAACAGCAGGAAGGGGATCGCGATCATCTGCACCATGGTCTTGACCTTGCCGATCATGTGCACCGCCACGCTCTTGGTGGCGCCGATGATGGCCATCCACTCGCGGAGCGAGGAGATCGCGATCTCGCGGCCGATGATGATGAGCGCGGCGAACACGTCGGCCCGGCCCATGTGCACCAGCACCAGCAGGCTCGCGCACACCAGGAACTTGTCGGCCACGGGGTCGAGGAAGGCGCCGAAGGCCGAGGTCTGGTTGAGCTTGCGCGCGAGGTAGCCGTCGGCCCAGTCGGTCAGCGCGAACACGATGAACATGACCGTGGCCACCA
>Ga0247823_10000559_pt1 | contig 31220 bp, 19 predicted proteins | sample 13C_PalmiticAcid_2_FD_192426 | JGI IMG/M metagenome (GOLD analysis project Ga0247823, IMG submission 192426) | Soil microbial communities from agricultural site in Penn Yan, New York, United States - 13C_PalmiticAcid_Day30 | ecosystem: Environmental > Terrestrial > Soil > Agricultural land...
AACGGAGAACCAGCGTGGCCACCGTGCTCGAAAAGACCGATTACGTCGTCAAGGATATCTCGCTCGCCGATTTCGGCCGCGCCGAGATGAACATCGCCGAGACCGAAATGCCGGGCCTGATGGCGCTCCGTGCCGAATTCGGCGCGTCGCAGCCGCTGAAGGGCGCGCGCATCACCGGCTCGCTCCACATGACGATCCAGACCGCGGTGCTGATCGAGACGCTGACCGCGCTCGGCGCACAGGTCCGCTGGGCGACGTGCAACATCTACTCGACCCAGGACCATGCTGCTGCCGCCATCGCGGCTTCGGGCGTGCCGGTGTTCGCGGTGAAGGGCGAGAGCCTGGCCGAATATTGGGACTATGTCGGCGACATCTTCAGCTGGGACGGCGACGTCGAAGGCCAGACCTGCAATATGATCCTCGACGATGGCGGCGACGCCACCATGTTCGCGCTGTGGGGTGCGAAGCTCGAGGCCGGCCACACCATGCCCGAGCCCGAGAATGAGGAAGAGGTCGAGATGCAGCGCGCGCTGAAGGCGTTCATCGCCAAGCGCCCCGGCTACCTCACTGAGACCGTCAAGGCGATCAAGGGCGTGTCGGAAGAGACCACCACCGGCGTCCACCGCCTCTATTCGATCGCGAAGAAGGGCGAGCTGCCGTTCCCCGCGATCAACGTCAACGACAGCGTGACCAAGTCGAAGTTCGACAACCTCTATGGCTGCAAGGAATCGCTGGTCGACGCGATCCGTCGCGGCACCGACGTAATGCTGGCCGGCAAGGTCGCCTGCGTCGCCGGCTTCGGCGATGTCGGCAAGGGTTCGGCCCAGTCGCTGCGCAACGGCGGCGCGCGCGTGCTCGTCACCGAAATCGATCCGATCTGCGCGCTGCAGGCGGCGATGGAAGGCTTTGAAGTCGTGACGATGGAAGAGGCGGTCGAGCGCGCCGACATCTTCTGCACCGCGACCGGCAATGCCGATGTGATCACCGCGGAGCACATGAAGGGCATGAAGAACATGGCCATCGTGTGCAACATCGGCCACTTCGACAGCGAGATCCAGATCGCCGCTCTGTCGAACTACAAGTGGACCGAAGTGAAGCCGCAGGTCGACCTGGTCGAATTTCCCGACGGCAAGCAGATCATCATCCTGTCGAAGGGCCGCCTGGTGAACCTGGGCAACGCGACCGGCCATCCGTCGTTCGTGATGTCCTCGTCCTTCACCAACCAGGTGCTGGCGCAGATCGAGCTGTGGACCAAGGGTGGCGAGTACGCGAACGACGTGTTCGTGCTCCCGAAGCATCTCGACGAGAAGGTCGCCGAACTGCATCTCGAGAAGCTCGGCGTGAAGCTGACCAAGCTCAGCCAGAAGCAGGCCGACTATATCGGCGTGCCGGTCGAAGGTCCGTTCAAGCCGGATCACTACCGCTACTAAGGTTCGCCACAGTCGACAAAGTGCGACTGTCGAAAAGAAGAGGGCGCGTCCGGCAACGGGCGCGCCCTTCTTCGTGGCTGTTGTTTACGAATTGGGAAGGGGTTCGCGGCAGGTGTGATGCTGGCGCAACACTCTGCCGGAAAACGGTGGAGGAGGGTTGCACGATGCAACCCGATAGGAGCATCCAAGTCCATTGAGGGAAAATCATAAAAAGGGATCAGGTATGAGTTCGCTCCACTCCCGTAAGGCTGGCTATCGTCTGGCCGCTTCGTTCACCGCTATCGTACTCGCCGGCGCCGCTCCGGCATTCGCGCAGGACACGTCGCAGAATCCTGCGCCGGAAGCCGACACCGGTGACACGGTCATCATCACCGGTTCGCGTATCGCTCGCCCCGAACTCTCGCTGCCCAACCCTGTCGAAGTGGTGACGGGCCAGACGATCGAACAGTCGGGCAAGACCAACCTGACCGACTTCCTGACCGAGACGCCCGCGCTGCTTGGTTCGCAGAGCAACATCGATGTCGCCGGTTCGAACCTGCTCAACGCGCAGAGCGTGGGCGTCAACCTGCTCAACCTGCGTAACCTGGGGTCCGCGCGGACGCTGGTGCTGGTCGATGGTCGCCGCCATGTCGCGGGTGCGCCCGGTATCGCCGCGGTGGACGTCAACACCATCCCGACCGACCTTGTCGAAAAGATCGACGTTCTGACAGGCGGCGCGTCGGCCATTTACGGTGCCGACGGCGTGTCGGGCGTGGTGAACTTCATCCTGAAGAAGGATTTCGAGGGACTGCGTCTGCGTGCGCAAGCCGATATCTCCGAGCGCGGCGATGCGGGCGAGCGCTTCGCCGCCGTCACCTTCGGCAAGAATTTCGCGGACGGCCGCGGCAACGTCACCGTCGCTTACGAATTCCAGGAAACCGACCGGTTCAGCCAGCGTCAGCGCCTGAACTACGGCCTGACCGGCCCGTCCTATGCGTTTGCGCGCAACCCGAACGACGGTGCGCCGGGCAGCGCGGGCGACAACCCCAGCGTGCCGGATCGTCTGCTCTACACCAACCTGCGCTGGGCCGACAGCTCGCCGGGCGGCGCGGTCGATCTGGACGGCGACTTCGTGCCGGACCGCACGGGTGAGGGCGGGATCTACGATCTCGGCACCTACCTGCCGGGTACCGCATTCACCATCGGCGGTTCGAGCACCCCGCGTGAGAGCTATTATGGCGACTTCACGCCTTATACGCGTCGCCACATCGCCAACCTGATGGCGCGTTTCGAATTCAGCCCGGCGTTCGAGCTGTATGTCGAGGGCAAGTATGTCCGTTCGACCGCACACACCTTCGCGCAGCCGACCTATGACTTCCTGACCGAACTCGCGCCCGACAACGCCTATCTGCTCCAGCGCTATGGTGCGGCGGCGATCACCGGGCCGGCGGTGTTCAGCCGCGACCATTTCGATTTCGGCATCCGCCGCTATGAGATGGAGCGTGAGCTGTTCCGCACCGTTGTCGGCGCCAAGGGCGACCTCGGTTCGAACCTCAAGTACGACTTCTCCTATGTGTTCGGTCAGTCGACCCAGAAGAGCACCAACCGCAACGATCGTATCGCCGACCGTTATTATGCGGCGCTCGACGCGGTGAGCGACGGTCGGGGCGGCGTCACCTGCCGCATCAACCTGCCCGGCCAGACCAACGTCAACGGCGTGAGCTACGGCAACGGCGTGGTGTTCAACGGTCGCCCCGTGACGTTCACGCCCGGCCAGTGCGTCCCGCTCAACATTCTGGGCGAAGGCTCGCCGTCGCAGGCGGCGCTGGACTTCTTCACCGTCGATCACAGCGACTGGGCGCGCATCAAGCAGCACGTCGTGTCGGCAGTGATCTCGGGCGACACCGGCTCGTTCTTCAAGCTGCCGGGTGGTCCGGTCGGCTTCGCGATCGGCGCCGAGTACCGGCATGAGAGCAGCAACTACATTCCGTCCGAGTTCAGCCTCGCCGGATCGCTGATGGACAATGCGCCGGCGCGCATCGACCGGGGCAGCTTCGACGTCAAGGAAGCGTTCGCCGAAATCAACCTGCCGATCCTGGCCGATCTGCCGTTCGCGCAGAACCTGTCGGTCGGCGGCGCGATCCGTCTGTCGGACTATTCGACGATCGGCGGCACCACGACCTGGAATGTCAACGGCAGCTGGTCGCCGGTTCGCGACATCACCTTCCGCGGTACCTATTCGGAAGCGGTGCGCGCGCCGAACATCACCGAGCTGTTCGCGGGCGGTAGCGGCACATATGAGTTCATCACGGATCCGTGCGGCCCGGAACGTCTCGCCGAAGGCACGCAGTATCGTGCGGCGAACTGCACCGCGGCACTGACTGCCGCCGGCCTGACGCCGGCACAGCAGGCTGCATTCGATCCGGCGAACGACTTCACCTCGCCGCAGAACAGCAGCTTGCTCGGCTTCCAGGGCGGCAACCGCACCCTGAACGAGGAAACGGCCAAGACCTGGACTGCCGGTGTCGTGCTGCGCCCGCGCTTCGTGCCGGGCCTGTCGATCACCGCCGACTGGTATGACATCCGTCTCGAGAACGCGATCCAGTACTCGACCGCGCAGGACGTGGTGGACCTTTGCGTCGATCAGCCGACGCTGAGCAACATCTACTGCGAGTCGATCCGCCGCAGCAGCAGCCGGGGCTATATCTCGTTCTTCACGATCATTCCGGAGAACGTGGCATCGTTCGAGACCGCCGGCCTCGACGTGAGCTTCAACTACCGCTTCACGCCGTTCGACAACCTCGGCACGTTCAACATTCGCCTGCAGGGCAACTATCTGGACAAGCTCCAGTTCGTTCCCACGGCGGGTGCCGATCCGGAGAACGACCTGGATTCGTCGGTGCTGCCCGCACCGAAGTACAGCGCCAATTTCGACCTGACCTGGATCAAGGGTCCGCTGACGCTGAACTACGGCATCAACTGGTTCTCGAAAACCCGCCGCGTCACCCGCGAGCAGGAAGCGGCGAACCCCGACTACGTGCCCAGCCAGTACATCTGGTTCAAGGAGAAGTGGGAGCACGAGCTGTTCATCAGCTATGATGTCGACGAGCGCTTCAACATCTATGCCGGTGTGAACAACCTGTTCGACACCAAGCCGGATGTCGGCGGCGTCGCCTATCCGATCAGCGCAGTCGGCCGTTCGTTCTTCCTTGGCGCCAAGGCCAAGATTTTCTGAGCCGGACGATTGTCTGAAGATTCAGGGGTCGGAGCATGTGCTCCGGCCCCTTTTTCATGTCGGCCCGGCGCTCGCATGCTTCAGTTTCGCGGTCCGGGTTTTCGGGCGCGAAAGCATGTCCTAAGAGCCATAGGATGAAGAACGGCGCGACGCGGTGATCGAAGTTTCCAATGCTGCGGCGGTCGTCGCCGGCGCGGTGATCGCGCTGCTCGTCCTGGCGGGCGCGGCGATGCTGTTTGTCGGCCTCCGCGCACGTTCGCGGGCGGCGATCCTTCTCGACGCGCACCGGCGCGCCGATGCCCTCGCCGCCAGCGCGCCGGCACAGGCGATGGTGGTGCGCGCCGATGGCCGGGTGGAGTTGAGCGACAAGCTGGCGGACCTGCTGGGCCTTGAGGCGGTTCCCACGCATCTGTCCGAAATCGTCGGGAACGAAGCGGTATTCGCCCCCGCCGAGGCGGCTGCGCTGGAACAGGATATCGCGACCGCGCAGAAGGCGGCGCGCCCGTTCCGCGCGACGGTGCGCGCGCGCGGATCCTCTCGCACCCTGTTGATGATCGGCCAGCGCGCGCCAGACGCGGTGCGTGCGCCGGGCGGCGTGGTGCTGTGGGTGTTCGACGCCACCGAAGCGCAGGAGGAAGTGGCACGGCTCTCGGGCGATGCCGGACGGTATCGCGAGGCGTTCGAGTCGCTCACCGGCCTGATCCAGTCGGCGCCGATGCCGATGTGGTATCGCGACCGCGAGTTGCGGCTGGCGATGGTCAACAACGCCTATGTCACCGCCGTCAACGGCAAGGACGCCGATACGGTGGTGAAGGCGGGGATCGAGCTGGTCGATGCCTCGGCGCCCGGTGGCCCGTTGGCCAGCGCGGCCAATGCGCGCGATGCGGGCCGGGCGCGGATGGTCAAGCTGCCCGCCACCATCGCCGGTGCGCGGCGGATGCTGCACATTCACGACGTGCCGCTGCCCACGGGCGGCGTCGCAGGCTTCGCCGTCGATGTCGAGGAACTGGAACGCGCGCGCGCCGGGATCAAGCGTGCCGACGATGTGCAACGCGAGACGTTCGACCGGCTCTCCGCCGGTGTGGCCCAGTTCGCTGCCGACCGCAGCCTGGTCTTCTGCAACCAGCCGTTCCGCCGCATGTTCGCGATGCGCAACGAATGGCTGGCCGACAAACCCGAGTTCGAGCGGGTGCTGGAGCGGATGCGCGAGGCGAACCGGCTCCCCGTGGTGCGCGACTTCCCCGGCTGGAAGGCCGAGCGGCGCGACTGGTTCCGTGCGGATGCCGCGCGCGAGGAGAATTGGGCGCTGCCGGGCGGCAACCATCTGCGCGTCGTCGCCCAGCCGCTGCCCGAGGGCGGGTTGCTGCTGATCTTCGAGGATCTGACCGAGCAAGTTCAGCTCGCCAGCGCCCGCGACACGCTGCTGCGCGTGCGTACTGCTACCTTCGACAATCTGTTCGAGGCGCTGGGCGTGTTCGCCGCCGATGGGCGGCTTCAGCTGTGGAACAACCGGTTCCGTCAGCTCTGGGGCTTCGATGAGGCCTATCTGGCCGGGCATCCGCGTGTCGACGTGCTGGCGAAACAGGCCGGGAATCTCCTCGCCAATCCGGGCCGTGCCGTATTGATGGGTGAGCTGATCCGCGCCGCCACGGTCGAACGCCAGCAGCGCGGCGCGACAATCGAGTTCAAGGACGGCCGCTATTTCGAGGTCGCGGCGGTGCCGCTGCCCGACGGCAACGCGCTGTTCACGATGCTCGACGTTTCCGACCGCCGCCGCGTCGAGAACGCATTGCGCGAGCGCAACGATGCTTTGCAGACGGCGGATCGGGTCAAGAACGCCTTCGTCGCCAATATGAGCTACGAACTGCGCACCCCGCTCACCTCGATTCAGGGGTTCGCGGAGATGCTCCACGGCGGCTATGCCGGCGACCTCTCGCAGAGCGGAAGCGAATATACCGAGGCGATCCTGTCGTCGGTCGAGCGGCTGGGTGCGCTGGTCGACGATGTGCTCGACCTGACGCGTGAGGATGACGGCGTGGCGCGCGGATCGGTCGATCTCGAGCTGACCGCAGGCGCGGCGGCGGAAGCGGTCGCCCCTGCGGCGCAGGCAAAGAGGATCGAGCTTGCGGTCGAGGTGCAGGGCAGCGCCGGGACCACGCTGGGCGACGCGCGGCGCATCCGCCAGACGATCGAGCATCTGCTGCGCAACGCGATCGCCAACACGCCAGACAAGGGCCGGGTGCTGCTGCACATCGACGGCACGCCCAAGGGCGCGCGCATCGTCGTCTCGGACAACGGGCCCGGCATGGCCAAGAAGCTCGCGGACAAGGCGTTCGAACGCTTTGCCCAGCCGGGGATCAGCCGCAGCGGGGATCGCGCGCTGGGCCTCGGCCTGCCGCTCGCCAAGCAGTTCGTCGAGGCGCATGGCGGGACGATCGAGCTGATCTCCGAACCGGGGCAGGGAACAATGGTGATCGTGGAGCTGCCGCGCGGATGATCCGGCTCTCGGACGCAGCGGCGAGCGAGGCGCTTGGCGCACGGCTCGCGGCGCTCGCCCGGCCGGGCGACGTCATCGCGCTGTCGGGCCAGCTGGGCGCGGGCAAGACCAGCATTGCGCGCGGGCTGCTCGCGGCGCTGGGGCTGGAAGGGGAGGCACCGTCGCCGAGCTTCGCGATCGTCCAGCCCTATGCCCCGCCAGAGGTGCGCTTTCCGGTGCTGCACGTCGACCTCTACCGCATCGACGATCCGGCCGAAGCCGACGAGCTCGGGCTCGACGACGCGCGCTATGATTCGCTGCTGCTGGTCGAATGGCCCGAGCGGTTGCCGGCATCGGCATGGCTCGATGCGCTGTGGCTCACCCTGACGATTGAGCCGGACGGCGCGCGCAGCTTGACAGCGCAGGTGCCCTCGGCATGGAGGGATCGATGGTCCCAGTAACACCTGTCCCCGACATGAATCCGCCTGCCCGGGCGCCCTATTTCCTCAGCGAGCTTGGCTGGGGGGATGGCGAGATCCTGCCGCTGGCCGGCGATGCGTCGTTCCGCCGCTATTTCCGCGTGCAGGCGCCGGGCCGCACCGCGATCCTGATGGACGCGCCGCCGCCGCAGGAGGATCCACGGCCGTTCATCGATATCGCACGCTGGCTGACCGGACGCGGATTCGCCGCGCCGCAAATCTATGGCGAGGATCTGGCGACAGGGCTGGTGCTGATCGAGGATTTCGGCGACGCCCGGCTGCGCGAGACCGTCGATGCCGCGCCCGAGAGCGAACTGCGCCTTTACGAGGCGGCGATCGACGTCCTGGTGCGGCTGCGCGAGCACGAGGCGGCGGAGGTCGGCCTCTACGACCGCGATGTCTATCAACGCGAGGCGGCGCTGCTGACCGAATGGTATTGCCCGGCGGTTGGGCTGGACGTCGATGTCGACGGCTATGTCGCGGCGTGGGATGCGGTGCTCGCGCCCGCGCTCGACGGCGCACCGGTGACGGTACTGCGCGACTATCATGCCGAGAATCTGATGCTGATCGAGGGGAGCGAGACCTTCGGCCTGCTTGACTTCCAGGATGCGCTGGCGGGCCATCCGGCCTATGATCTCGTGTCGCTGCTGCAGGATGCCCGCCGCGACGTGCACCCCGATCTGGAGGCGGCCCTGCTCGACCGCTATCGCCGCATCACGGGGGCGGACGACAGCTTCTTCGACGCCTATCATGTGCTGGGCGCGCAGCGGAACGCGAAGATCATCGGCATCTTTACCCGCCTGTGGAAGCGCGACGGCAAGCCGCGCTATCCCGGGCTGTGCCCGCGCGTCTGGGGCTATCTCGAGCGCGATCTGAAACACCCTGCGCTGGCGCCGGTCGCGGCCTGGTTCGATGCCAATATTCCCGCGCACCTGCGCGGCGATCCGATGACGGTGACCGCGTGACGACAAAGAAGACGCTTGCGCTGCGTCCGGTGCCCGCCGCGGCGGTGCCGGAGACGGCGATGGTGATGGCCGCGGGCCTCGGCAAGCGGATGCGTCCGCTCACCGCGACACGCCCCAAGCCGCTGGTCGAAGTCGCGGGTAAGCCGTTGATCGATCATGCGTTCGACCGGCTGCGCAGCGCTGGCGTCAAGCGCGCGGTGGTCAACGTCCATTATCTCGCCGATGCGCTCGAAGCCCATGTCACCCACCGGGTAAAGGACATCGAGGTCGTCGTTTCCGACGAGCGCAAGCGCCTGATGGAGACCGGTGGCGGGCTGGTACAGGCCCGCGATCTGCTGGGCGACGCGCCGTTCATCTGCGTCAACAGCGACAATCTCTGGATCGACGGTCCGATCGACGCGATCCGCCAGCTCGCTGCGGCGTGGGACGACGAGCGGATGGACGCGCTGCTGTTGCTCGTCCCGCTGGCCCGTGCGCATTGCCACCCGGGCAATGGCGATTTCCACATCGACGCGTTCGGCAAGATCACCCGCCGCCGCGCGCCCGGCCGGCTCGCGCCGTTCGTCTACACCGGCGTCCAGATCCTCTCTCCGCGCGTAATCCGCGACTGGCCCGAGGGTCCGTTCTCGACCAACCTCTTCTGGGAACGCGCGATCGATGCCGGCCGCGCTTATGGCGTCGTGCATCAGGGGCTGTGGTTCGACGTCGGCTCTCCGCCGGCTATCGCCGCGACCGAGGCGGTGCTGGCGGATGGGTGAGGGGCGCGGCCTCCACCTCCATACCATCCCGCCGCACCGGGCCTTTGCCGACGCACTCGCGCAAGGACTGATCCGTCGCTTTGGCGGCGATCCGCTGCGGCTGGCGCGCGGGATCGTGCTGGTGCCGACCAATCGCGCAAAGAAGGCGATCACCGATGCCTTCGTTCGCGCGAGCGAGGGCGGGCTCCTGTTGCCGCGGCTGGTCGCGGTCGGCGACCCGGAGCTGGACGAGGCGGCCGGGCCGTTCCTCGATCCGGCGGACGACGAGGATCCGGTCCCGCCGGCCGTCGACCCGCTACAGCGCCGGCTGATCCTCGCGCGGCTGGTGCAGGCGGGGCAGCCGGGGATCGACGCGGCGGAGGCGGTGCGGCTGGCCGGGGAACTGGCGCGCACGCTCGACCAGCTTCTGATCGACGAGATCGATCCGCGGCGGATGCGCGATGTAGCCGTCGGCGAACTCTCGGAGCATTGGCAACGCTCGCTCGATGTGTTCGAGATTGTCCTGGGCAAATGGCCGCAGGAGCTTGAAAAACTGGGCCGGATCGATCTGGCCGAGCGGCGCAACCGGCTGCTCGACCGCGTGGCGGCGCGCTGGCGGAACGATCCCCCGGACCGGTTCGTCTGCGCGGCGGGCATCACCACATCCGCCCCGGCGATCGCGCGTCTGTTGCGCGTGGTTGCGGGGCTTCCCCAGGGGATGGTCGTCTTCCCCGGCGTCGACCTGGCGATGGGCGACGCGGAATGGGCGATGCTGGGACCGTTCGAGGGGGATCCGGTGACCGGACGGCGCAAGCGCTCGCTCGAGACTCATCCGCAATTCCACCTCAAGCTGTTGATCGACCGGATGGGCGTGCAGCGCGGCGAGATCGAACCGTGGCGCGTCGCCACCGAACTCGACGCGCCGCCCGCGCGTAGCAAGGCGATCGCCAGCGCGATGATGCCCGCCGAGCTGACCAAGGGCTGGAGTGACTTGCCTGCCGCCGAACGCCGATTGGCCGAGGTGCGTGTGCTTGAGGTCGCGACCCCCGCCGAGGAAGCACAGTCGATCGCACTGGCATTGCGTGAGGCACTGGAGACCGAAGGGCGTACCGCCGCGCTGGTGACGCCCGACCGCGCGCTCGCCAAGCGGGTCGCGGCGCATTGCGCACGCTGGGGGCTGGCGATCGACGATTCGGCGGGTGCGGCGCTGGCCAGCCTGCCGCCGGGCACCCTGTTGCTCGCTCTGGCCGAGGCAGGCGCACAGGCGTTCGCCCCGCTCGCGCTGCTGGCGCTGCTCAAGCACCCGCTGGTTGCCGCGGGCGAGGATCGGCTGCCGTGGCTGGAAGGCGCGCGCGCGCTCGATCTCGCGCTGCGCGGCCCGCGCCCGCCGGCGGGACTGGCCGGGATCGAGGCGCATCTCGCGAACGATGAGGGCTATGACGCGCATCTCCGCCGTTCGGCGCTGGGCTGGTGGCGTGAGGTGTCGCCGGACCTGGCCCCGCTCGAAGCGCTCTATGCCGGCGGCGCTGTGCCGCTGCCCGGATTGCTTGCGCAGTTGCGCGAGACCGCGACGGTGCTGTGCGGGGACGGGCTGTGGGCAAGGGCGGACGGGCGTGCGGCGGCGGCGCTGCTCGACGATCTGGAGCGCGAGGCTGCGCACGGTCCCGCGCTGGTGGAGCCCGAGAGCCTTGCCGCGATGCTGCGCACGCTGATGGACGAAGTGGCGGTGCGTCCGCCACAGGGCGGGCATCCGCGGCTGGCGATCTATGGTCTGATCGAGGCGCGGTTGCAGACCGCCGATTTGCTGGTGCTGGGCGGACTGAACGAGGGTGTCTGGCCGGGCCTGCCCGCGCCCGATCCGTGGCTTGCCCCGCGCATCCGTTCCGATTTGGGCTTGCCCGGACTGGAGCGGCGCATCGGCCTGTCCGCGCATGACCTCGCCATGGGGCTCGGCGCGCGCGAGGTGCTGCTGACCCGTGCGAAGCGCGACGCCGGCGCGCCGACCATCGCCTCGCGCTTCTGGCTGCGGCTGGAGGCGCTGTCGGGCGGGCTGGATCGTGCCGACGCGCTGGAAGCATGGGCGCGCGCGCTCGACGATCCGGGTGCGTACGCGCCGGCATCGCGGCCCGAGCCGTGCCCGCCCGCCGCGATCCGGCCGCGCACCATTCCCGTCACCGATGTCGACCGGCTCAAGGCCGATCCCTACGCCTTCTACGCCAAGCGGATGCTGCGGCTGCGCCAGCTCGACCCGGTCGATGCCGATCCCAGTGCGGCGTGGCGCGGCACGGCGGTGCACGACGTGCTGGAGAAATGGGCGAAGCTCGACGCATGCGACCCCGAGGCACTCGAACCGCGCGTGCTGGCGATGCTGGCGCAGGCGCATCCGATGATGCGCGCCTTGTGGCAACCGCGGCTGATCGAGGCGGTGCGCTGGATCGTCCGCGAGATCGAGGCGCGCCCGCAACGCCGCGTTCTGGCGGTGGAGCAGGAAGGGGCGATCGACTTCGCCGGGGTGACGCTGAAGGGTAAGTTCGACAGGATCGATGCGATGGGCGACGGCACGCTGGGCGTGGTCGATTACAAGACCGGCCAGCCGCCGAGCACCAAAGCGGTACGCGCGGGCTACAGCCTGCAATTGGGGCTGCTCGGTCTGATCGCCGAGCGTGGCGGGTTCGCGGGGATTTCGGGTCGGGCGAGCGTGTTCGAATATTGGTCGCTGGCGCGCAAGGGCGGCGAGTTCGGCTATGTCCAGTCGCCGGTCGATGCCGCCGGCAAATATGGCAAGATGCTGCCCGACGAATTCGTGCCGACCGCGGCCGAGAATTTCACCGAAACCGCGCGCGCTTATCTCACCGGCGACGCGCCGTTCGTTGCCAAGCTGCACCCCGAATATGCGCCCTATGCCGATTACGATCAGCTGATGCGCCGCGACGAATGGTATGGCCGTGAGCGGCGTTAGTACCGGCGCGCTACCCCCGCTGGCGGGTAATCAGGCGGCGGCATCCAGCCCGGGCGCGAGCGTATGGCTGTCCGCCTCCGCGGGGACGGGCAAGACGCAAGTTCTGGCGGCGCGCGTCTTCCGGCTGCTGCTGCGCGGGGTCGATCCCGGCGCGATCCTGTGTCTCACCTTCACCAAGGCGGGCGCTGCCGAGATGGCGGCACGCGTGAGCGGGCGGCTGGCGCACTGGGTGCGCGCGCCGCGTATCGAGGTGTTCAAGGATCTGGAGGCGCTGGGCGAGGACGCCGACGATTCCCGGATCGCGCTTGCCCGCACGCTGTTCGCCAAGGTGCTCGATGCGCCGGGCGGCGGGCTGCGTATTCAGACGATCCACAGCTTCTGCCAGACCCTGCTCTCTGCCTTCCCGGTCGAAGCAGGACTGACGCCCGGCTTTCGGCCGCTGGAGGCGCGCGAGGAGACGGCGCTTGCCCGCGATACGCTCGCAGCGATGCTGGCCGATGCCGGTCGCGAGGGCCGCGACACGCTGATCGACGCGGTCGGTGCCCTGAGCCTGAGGCTGGGCGAGGGCAAGGCCGAAGCGTTTCTCCACGCCTGTGCCAAGGCGCCGGATGCAATGGCGGCGCTGCCGTCCGGCGTGCAGCCGTTCCTGCGGCGGGCGATGGGGTTGCCGCAGGGCGATGTGCTGGAGGAAGCCGCGCGCTGGTGCGCGGACGACGCGTTCGATGTCGCGGGGCTACGGCGGATCGCGGATGCCAACCACGCCTGGGGCACCGCGACCGGGCAGGAGAATGCGGTGGCTGCGGGCGCGTGGCTGGCGGCGGACCCGGCGGTGCGCGTGGCGATGCTGGGCGATCTGCGCAAGATCGTGCTGACCGCCAAGGACGAGCCCAAGAAGGTGTCTCCGAAGCTTGCCGCGCTCGACCCGGATTACGAAGCACTGGCGGCCGAACTGGGCGAGGCCTGTATCGCGGTCACGGGGATGATCGCGCGCGCCGGCTATACCGATCTGCTTGCACAGGGGCTGACCGCGGGACGCGAATATGCCGCGGCCTATCAGGCCGCCAAGCGCCGTGCCGGCGCGGTCGATTTCGACGATCTGATCGGCAAGACGGTCGCTCTGCTCGACCAGCCCGGCATGGGCGACTGGATCCGTTTCAAGCTCGATCAGGCGACCAGCCACATCCTGATCGACGAGGCGCAGGACACCAATATCGCGCAGTGGCGGATCGTCCGCGCGCTCGCCGACGAGTTCTTTGCGGGCGAAGGCGCGCATGGTGAGGAGGTGCGCACGCTCTTCACCGTGGGCGACTACAAACAGGCGATCTTCGGGTTTCAGGGGACTGACCCGGTCAATTTCGCGGCGGCGCATCTCCATTTCAGCGAGCGCTCGGCGGGCGCGCTGGAGACGCTGTCGCTGACCCATTCGTTCCGCTCGACCGCGCCGATCCTCGAATTCGTCGATGCGGCGGTGGCGGCCCTGCCCGAGCCGGGGATGGGGACAGAGTCCGAGACTCATGCCAGTCGTATTGCCGGGCCGGGCACGGTGACGTTGTGGCCACCGGTGGTCGCGGGCGGCGATCCCGAGGATGAGGAAGGCTGGATCGACGATGCGACGCGTGAGGTCGCCAATCGCATCGCCCGCCAGATCAAGGGCTGGATCGGCACGTTGGAGCTGGAGAGCAAGGGGCGGACGCTGCGGCCCGAGGATGTGATGATCCTGGTCAAGCGCCGCGGCGAACTCGCCTCGCTGCTGGTCGCGCGCCTGCATGCCGAGGGGGTGCCGGTTGCCGGCGTCGACCGGTTGCGGCTCAACGCCCCGCTGGCGGTGCAGGATCTGCTCGCCGCGGTGCGCTTCGCGCTGCAGCCGGATGACGATCTTTCGCTCGCTGCACTACTGGTTTCGCCGCTGATCGGCTGGACTCAGGACGAGCTGATGCACGCAGCTTTGCGCGAACGCGGCAGCCTGTGGCGGCATCTCCGTGCGACGCAGAACGACGAGCGGCTCGCGCCGCTCTACGGCCTGCTCGCCCGCGCCGACCTGATGACTCCGCACCGTTTCCTCGAGACGATCCTGTCGGGCGAGATGGACGGGCGACGCAAGCTGCTGCGGCGGCTGGGCAAGGAAGCGCTTGACCCGGTCGAGGAACTGCTGACCGCGGCGCTGGGGTTCGAGGGGCTGGCGACGCCGACCTTGCAACGTTTCCTCGACTGGTTCGATCGCGGCGATGTCGAGATCGTGCGCGATGCCGCTCAGCCGCAGGCTGCGGTGCGCGTCATGACCGCGCATGGCGCGAAGGGACTTCAGGCGCCCTTGGTGATCCTCGCCGATGCCACCGCCGATCCTCAGGGCGGAAATCGCGGCGACTTCGTCAAATGGGCGCCGGAAGCGCATGACGGTGCGCCATTCCCGGTGTTCCGCCCGGGCAAAGCCGAGCGTGGCGGGCCGGTCGATGACGCCGTGGCGCTGGTCGACGCGCGCGAACTGGAGGAGCATTGGCGGCTGTTCTACGTCGCCGCGACCCGTGCCGAGGAGCGGCTGGTGATCGCGGGTGCGCTGGGTCCCCGGTCGAAGGGCGAGGCGCCGGGTGCGAGCTGGTATGCGGCATCGCGCGCGGCATTCGATGCGCTGGGGATCGAGGAAGGCGAGGGAGACCGCAGCTTTATCGGCACCCGCCCGCAGCCGCCCATAACCCGCAAGCCGCGCGGGGCTCTCGCGGCTGAGGCGATCATCGCGCTGCCCGGATGGGCCAAGCTTCCGGCGCCGGTCGAGGCGCGCCCGCCGCGGCCGCTGGCGCCGTCGTCGCTGGGTGACGATCTGGTCGCCGATCCCCCGCCCGGACCCATGCTGCGTGCCGCCGCCGAGCGGGGCAGGCTGGTTCATGCGCTGCTGGAGCGATTGCCCGCGGTGATGCCCGAACGGCGTGTGGAGGCGGCGGAGCGCTGGCTCGCGGGGGCCGGCGGCGTTGCCGATTCCGCGATGCGTGCTGAGTTGGCGGCGGCGGCGCTGGGGGTGCTCGCCGACCCGCGCTTCGCCGATCTGTTCGGGGCGGATGCGCTGGCCGAGGCGCCGATCGCGGCGGTGGTAGAGGGCGGGCATGTCGTGTCGGGCACCGCCGATCGGCTGCTGGTGACGGAAGAGCGGGTGCTGGTGATCGACTTCAAGACCGGACGCCGCGCGCCCGAAACGCTCGACGCGGTGCCGCCCTATCATGTCCGCCAGATGGCTGCCTATGTCGCCGCGCTGGAAGTGGTGTTCCCCGGGCGGCAGGTGGAGGCGGGCCTGCTCTACACCGCGGGGCCGGTACTGTTCGCGCTGCCCGCCGATCTGGTTGCGGCGCACAAGCCCGGCTTCGTGCCGGCGGAGCAAAGTTTGAGCCAAAGTCCGGCATCTGGCGCTTGAGGGGGGCGGTCCGCCTCCCTAGGTTGTCGCCAACACAAAGGAGATTTTGAAATGGCCAAGGCCGTTACCGATGCAAGCTTCGAAGCCGACGTTCTTCAGTCGGACAAGCCCGTCCTCGTCGACTTCTGGGCCGAATGGTGCGGGCCGTGCAAGATCATCGGGCCGAGCCTCGAAGAGCTGGCCGAGGAACTGGCCGACAAGGTGACGATCACCAAGCTCAATATCGAGGAGAATCCGGACACGCCGGGCAGCCTTGGCATCCGCGGTATTCCGACCTTGTTCGTCTACAAGGACGGTCAGAAGATCGCGCAGCAGGTCGGCATTCAGGACATCTCGACCAAGTCCAAGCTCAAGGCATGGATCGAGAGCGTCGTCTGAGCGGGCGGTGATTCCGCGGATCGATGCCTCGCGCGCGCTGGGCGCCTATGCGGCGGTGATGACGGCGGTCGCCGGATGGGCGATCCTGTCCGGCGTCACCGCGGGGCCGCGGCAGTTCGACACGATCGACGTCAAGCGCATCAACGTCCGCGAGAATGACGGCACATTGCGCATGATCGTCGCCGGTCGCGACAATATTGGCGGGCTGATCGTCGAGGATCGGGAATATCCCCATCCCAACCGCAGCGAAGCGGGGATGATCTTCTTCAACGACGAGGGCACCGAGAATGGCGGCCTCGTGTTCGATGGCGGGTTGAAGGATGGCAAGCCGACCAACGCCGGCAGCCTGACCTTCGACCGCTGGCGGCAGGATCAGACCGTCCAGCTCCGTTCGCTCGAGGACGGGCTGGAACGCTCCGCCGGGCTGGTCGTCAATGATCGGCCCGACAAGCCGATGGCGTTCGACCGGATGGCCACGATCCGGGCGATGCCCGACGGGCCGGACAAACGCGCGGCGATGGAGCAGGCGGGGTTCGGCAAGGCCGAGCGCGCCTATCTCGGCAGCCGCGCCGACCGCAGCTCGGAACTCTCGCTGCGCGATGCCGCCGGCCGACCGCGCCTGATGTTGCGGGTCGAGGGCGACGGCGCCGCCTCGATCCGGTTTCTCGACGAGGCGGGCAAGGTGGTTCGAACCACCACGCCATAGCCGAACGAAACCGGGCGGAGCCGTTGTGGCCCCGCCCGTGTCCGTTTCAGCCGTCAGTAACGGCGATAGCGGTCGTGCCGATCATACCGGTCGTGACGGTCCCTCCAGCGCCGGTCGCGATGATCGTTCCAGCGGTCATGATCGCGATAACCGGCGCGGGCCCGCGAAATCTCGCGACGGCACTCGCGCAGCTCTCGGCGATATTCGTGGCGGTTGCGGGCGTGTCGCAGCTCGCGCTGGCATTCGCGCTGCTCCTGCCGCACCTCGCGATGTCGGGAGCCATAATATTGCGCTTCGGCCGGAGCGGTCGTCGCGAGCACGCTGGCGCCCAGCGTCGCTGCAAGTATCAAGATTCGCATGTCTGCTCTCCAGGATCTGCCCGTTCCGTGACGGGCGACGACTCTGGATACGCCCCGGGTTCTGAACCCTCAGCGACAACAGGCTTATCCTGTGTTCAGCTGCGATAGTCGGCGTTGATCGAGATATAGCCGTGCGTCAGGTCGCAGGTCCACACGGTGGCGCGGCCTTCCCCCAGACCCAGATCGACGCCGATCTCGATGTCCTGCCCCTTCAGATGCGCGGCAACGGGGGCTTCGTCATAGCCCTCGACTGCGAGGCCGCCTTGCGCCACCTGAACGCCGCCAAAGGTGATGCCCAGCCGGTCGCGGTCGGCTGGCTCTCCCGCCTTGCCCACGGCCATGACGACGCGGCCCCAATTGGCGTCCTCGCCTGCGATCGCGGTCTTGACCAGCGGCGAGTTGGCGATGCTAAGCGCGATGCGGTGTGCGCTGGCGTCGCTCTCGGCGCCATCGACATCGATGCGGATGAACTTCGACGCGCCCTCGCCGTCGCGCACGACGAGATGGGCGAGACGCAGGCACAGGTCGGACAGGGCGGCGCGGAAGGCATCGGCACCGTCGCTGTCGTCATCGGTGAGCGGCGCGTTGCCCGCCGTGCCCGTGGCAAAGGCGAGCACGGTGTCGCTGGTCGAGGTATCGCTGTCGACCGTGATGCACGAGAAGCTGCGCGTGTTCGCTTCGGACAGCGCGCGTTGCAGGAACGCCGGATCGACCGCGGCATCGGTGAACACATAACCCAGCATGGTCGCCATGTCGGGTGCGATCATGCCGCTGCCCTTGATGACGCCGACCAGCGATACGGTCTTGCCGCCCACGACCGCGGTGGTGACCGCGCCCTTCTCGAACGTGTCGGTGGTGCCGATGGTCTTCGCGACATCCTCCCAGCCGCACGGGCTCGCGGCGAAGGCGGCGTCGAGCCCGGCCTCGGCCTTGTCGATGGGCAGCGGCACGCCGATCACCCCGGTCGAAGAGACGAACACGTCCGAGGGTTGGCAATCCAGATGCCCCGCGACCCGCGCCGCAATCGCCTCGACCGCCGCGCGGCCGCGATTGCCGGTGAAGGCGTTGCTGTTGCCCGCATTGACCACCAGCGCGCGCGCCTTGCCCAGCACCAGCGCCTCACGGCACCATTCGACTTCGGGCGAGGGGCATTTGCTGGTAGTGGTGACGCCCGCCACTGCCGTGCCTTCGTCGAGCGTGACGAAGGTCAGGTCGCAGCGGTCCCATGTCTTGTAGTGCGCCCGCGCCACGCGCAGCGTCACGCCCGCGATGGGCGGAAGGTACGGGAAACCGAGCGGGGCGAGGGGAGAGCGCTGCATTTTCAGTCCTATGTTTCCATCGTCACCCCCCTGTCGGGGTGACAACTCCGGTCAGCCGACCGCGCCCGCGGCGCTAAGCACCGCGCGCACGCTCGCCGTGGCGACATCCTCGTCGATGCCGACACCCCAGACGGTGCGCCCGTCGGCGGTGCGGCATTCGACATAGGCCGCGGCCTGCACGCCGGTCCCATGGCCGATGGCGTGCTCGGCATAGTCGGCGATATCGAGATCGACCCCAAAGCCTTCGCGCATCGCCGCGACGACGCTTGAGATCAGGCCGTTGCCGCGCCCGCTCACCGACTGCTGGAGGCCATCGACCTCGATCACGCCGGCGAAGATGCGCTCGCCATTCGTCGCGCGCGTTTCGTCATAGGCGCCGAGCGTGAAGCGCTGCGGATGCGCGAGGCGATAGGTCTCGACGAAGGTCGCCCAGATGTCCTGCGCGTTGAGCTCGCGGCTGCTCTCGTCCGCCACGCGTTGCACATGGCGGCTGAAATCGGCCTGCAGGCGCTTGGGCAGCTTCAGCCCCTTGTCCTGTTCCAGCACCCAGGCGACACCGCCCTTGCCGGACTGCGAGTTGACGCGGATCACCGCCTCGTAGCTGCGGCCGAGATCGGCGGGATCGATCGGCAGGTAGGGAACCTCCCAGATGTCGTCGTTGCGCGCTTCCTGCGCAGCGAACCCCTTCTTGATCGCGTCCTGATGGCTGCCGGAAAAGGCGGTAAACACCAGATCCCCGGCATAGGGGGTGCGCGGATGGACCGGAATGTTGGTGCAATATTGCACCGTGTTCACGATCTCGTCGATGTCGGAGAAGTCCAGGCCCGGATCGACGCCCTGCGTGTACATGTTGAGCGCGACGGTCACGAGATCGCAATTGCCCGTCCGCTCGCCATTGCCCAACAGGCAACCCTCGACGCGGTCGGCGCCGGCCATCAGCCCCAGCTCGGCCGCCGCTACGCCGGTGCCGCGGTCGTTATGGGTGTGCAGCGACACCACCACCGCATCGCGATTGGGGATGTTGCGGCAGAACCACTCGATCTGGTCGGCATAGATGTTGGGCGTCGCGCACTCGACGGTCGCGGGCAGGTTGAAGACGATCGGCTTGTCCGCAGTCGGCTTCAGCACGTCCATCACCGCCGCGCACACCTCGACCGAAAAATCGAGCTCGGCGGTCGAGAAGGTCTCGGGGCTGTATTCGAACTGCCAGTCGGTGCCGGGCTGGGCGGCGGCGCAGTCGCGCAGCACCTTGGCGCCCTCGATCGCGATGCCCTTGATCTCGTCGCGGCTCATCCCGAACACGATCTTGCGCCATGCGGGCGAGACCGCGTTGTAGAGGTGCACGATCGCCTTGGGCGCGCCGCGCAGGCTCTCGAAGCTGGTTTCGATGAGGTCGCGGCGCGACTGGGTCAGTACCTGTACCGTCACATCGTCGGGGATGCGGTTGTCGCGCACCAGGCCTGAGATGAAGTCGAACTCGGTCGCCCCGGCGCTGGGGAAGCCGACTTCGATCTCCTTGATCCCGACGCGGCAGAGCAACTCGAAGAAGCGGGTCTTCTTCTCGGCGTCCATCGGGTCGATCAGCGCCTGATTGCCGTCGCGCATGTCGGTGGACAGCCAGCGCGGTGCGCGGGTGATGGTGCGGCTCGGCCATTGCCGGTCGGGCAGGTCGATCTGGGGGAAGGGGCGGTACTTGACGCTGGGATCGCGCAACATTTGCGTTCTCGCTTCGATTTGGATGTGGCGTTCGGGGGTTGCTTTGCCCTTAGGCCGTGTGCGCGGCGCAGCGGCCACGCAAATGCACGCGCCTAAGGGCGCGTAAGTCGAAGCAGGCGAAGGCGAAGCGTGCGCAACATCTGAAGCCGCAGATAGACTGTAGAGGCAAGAAATGTCCAGAGCGGGCATGACCGCGGCGCGACAGTTTCCTCTTGCCCGGTTGCAAGCGCTGCTTGATCGGTGCAAGTTACTGCGAAGATGAAACAAATCCTCTATGCCAGCGTCAGCGCCAGCGCCGATGGGCAACCCGCGAACGTGACCGGCATCCTCGAGCGGTCGCGGCACAACAATGCGCTGGACGGGATCACGGGTCTGTTATGGACCGACGGGCACCGTTTCCTGCAGGTGCTGGAGGGCGGGGATGAGGCGGTCGACGCCTGTTATGCGCGCATTCGCGCCGATAACCGGCATTGCGCAGTCGTTACGATCGCGGAACGCACGATCGAACTGCGCGAGTTCGGTTATTGGGTGATGGCGCATAAGACCGCGGACGCGCTGTCCGATACTCACGATCAGCGCGTCCGGCGGATGATGGCCAATGCCGCGGAGGAGATTCGCGCGCCGTTCCTCGAACTGGTGTCGACGCGCGAAGCTGCCTGAACCCGCTTATTTGACGAAGGCGGCGGCGATCTTGAGGTCGACCTCGTCGCTGACCAGCGGGATGGCATAGGTGATGCCGAAATCGCTGCGGCGGATTGTCGCCTCGGCCTCGAACCCGACATTCTCCTTGCCGCCCATCTGCGGCGGCGTCTTTCCGGCGCCATAGAAGTCGACATCGAGCGTCACGGCCTTGGTCACGCCATTGAGCGTGAGATTGCCCGTCACCTTGGCTTCGTCGCCATCCTCGTCGATCACGACCTGGGTCGAGACGAACTTTGCATCGGCTGCTGCGGCGCCGAAGAAGTCGGGCTTGCCGCCGTCCTTGCCGGCGCGCAGCAGGTGGGCGGTCAGCCCTTCGCTGGCGGTGATCACCTTCGACACGGGGATGGTGATGTCGACCTTCGACGCCGCGGGATTCGCCTTGTCGAACGTCGCGGTGCCGGTGATGCCGCCGAACAGACCCCAATAAGGCGTGAAGCCGAAGTGATCGACTTCCCAGCGGACCAGCGTGTGCCCCGGATCGACCGTGTAGCTGCCGCCGGTGATCGCGGCTTTGTTCTTCGAGCCCGGCAGCTGCATCTGCTGGGCGACGATCGGCGTGGCGACCGCGATGGTGGCCGCAAAGGCGGCGATGACGAGACGCATGACGATACTCCCCTGTGTCGGAAAACCGCGCGGACTGTCGGCGCGCCGGGCGCCACGGTCAAACAACGATTCGGGAACACAGGGTTTCCACAGGCGCGGGCTCAGCCCGCGAGCGCGGCCTCCAGCGCCTTTGTGCGATCGGCCTGGGTAAGCGCTTGACGGGCGATCTCGTCGATTGCGGCATTCAGCGCGGGGTAGGCGGGGGTGCCCGCCAGCGCGCGGGCGCTGGCTTCCTGTTCGAGATCGGTAACCAGTTGCACCGTTTCCCCGCGGATCGCGTCGAGATCGGCAAGCGCGGTCTGCGCGGCGACCCAGGCTTCGCTGCCGGCGGCAACCCCGCGTGCGACCGCCACGCGCGATTCGGCGGTGATCGCTGCCGCCTGGAAGCGCTTGGTCGCGGCTGCGGCAGCTTCGCGCCGTTGGGCGATGCGTGCGTCGAGCGATGAATCGGGGGTCGCCACGGGATCCGGGCGAACCGGCTCGGCATCGTCGCGGCTCTCGATCGGTCGCGGGAGCAGCGACGGGTAGCCGCCGTCAGGGGTGGTACAGGCAGCCAGCAATCCTATAGGAAGAGCCAGCGCGGTGAGGAAAATGGGGCGTCGCATCGCGGGTTGGTCTATGCCGTGAAGAAACTGTGCGCAACGGGGTTGCCTTTCCCGAAAAGCGCTTCTATCTGCGCCCCTCCACTGCGCGCCCGTAGCTCAGCTGGATAGAGCATCAGACTACGAATCTGAGGGTCGGACGTTCGAATCGTTCCGGGCGCGCCATTAAAACCCCCGCTGGGTCTCAGGATCCAGCGGGGGTTTTTTGTTTGTGGCGACGGCGAGTTGTGGAGTGCGTTCGATGCGCCCGCATTGGCCCGTAGCCGCTCGGCCTGTGCCGGAATTCGGTCGTGGAGCGGGGCAGGAGGGGCGCGCGTGCCCCGGACCCGGTTTCCCCTCGCGCATCGACACAAACGCCTCACAGGCCCACGTGGCGCATGCCTGCCGGTGCGCGATCTCGCGCAGGCAAAGAAAAAGGCGTGCGGGCGGGGGTTACCCGGCCGCACGCCTTTGAAGGGGTGGGTCGTTAGAAGGAGAAGCCGGCCGACAGCTTGATCGTGCGCGGCGGTCCGTCGGTCGTCAACGTGCCCAGGTTGCGCAGCCCTGTCACAGCGCTGAAGCTGTTATAGTTCGCGTCGTTGAACAGGTTGATGATGTCGACGCGGAAACGAAGCTGGGTCTGATCGTTCGGGAAGCCAAGCCCGATATATTTGGTCAGCGCGAGGTCCATCTGGCGATAGCCCCAGCGGTCGCCATTGCCCTCGGTTTCGACCGCGATCACGTCGCGGCTACCCAGCGTGCCGGCGGGCGATCCCGCGGGCGGGGCGACGCTGTAGAGCTGCTTCAGCCAGATCGGCGACGCGATCTGGAATTTGCCCGACAGCGTCATACCGCCCGGAATGTCGACCGTACCCGCCATCACCAGCCGGTGGCTGCGGATGCCCGAGGACGGGGTGACCGGATAGTCGTCCATCGTCGGGAAATCGAGGCTGAAGACTTCGCCGAACTGCCGGTTTTCCTCCGCCTTGGTGTAGGTGTAGGTCGCGTCGAGGCTCCACGGCGAGGCCTGGGTGTAGCGCTTGGTCAGCTTGAAATAGGCCGTGTCCGCGCTGGTCTCGATGCCGTTGGTACCGATCAGCATGTTGCCGAACGGTGCGGGCGAGAGGCCGAAGGGCGAACCGGGGACGCCCTGTGCGTTCGGGACGAAGAACGATCCGTCCGGCCGGCGGTTGCCGAGCAGATAGACGAACCCGTCCTTGGACTCGACATGGGTATAGCCCACTTCGAGGTCGACCAGGTTGAACTTCCCGCGGATGCCCAGGCTGAACTGGTCGGAATAGGGCATCTTCAGCTTGTTGTTGATGAAGCGCATCTCGCCGCCCGCACCGGCGGGGGCGTTCGCGATCAGCTGTGACCGGCCCGCCTCGGTCAGATAGACCGGATCCCAGGCGATGCAGGTCGGGCTCGGACGCGGCGAGCAGAGGTTGTTGCTGTCGAGCGCGCCCGGCACGTAGAAGTTGAACGTCCGGTCGCCGAAGACGCCCTGGGTCAGCTCCTGCTGGATGAAGTCGAACTGGTTGCGGTCGTAGGAACGGCCATATCCGCCGAACAGCACGAAGCGGCCATCCTCGTCGAGCTCGTAGCTCAGGCCGACGCGCGGCTGGAAGGCGCCGGTGAACGCCTTACGCTCCTTGCCGGTCGAGATGTAGTCGGCGATCTTGTAGTTGGCGTTGTTGAGGTTCGGGTAGTTGGTCGGGCTGACCGCCGCGACCCGGTTCGCCGGATGGGCATAGTTGAGGAACGCAGGCGTCTCCTCATAGTCCCAGCGCAGGCCGAGGTTCAGCGTCAGGCGGTCGGTGACTTCCCAATCGTCCTGCGCATAGATGCCGAACTGGAAGTTGTCGGAGGTGATCCGGGGATCGCCGCCGGCGGTCGGCGCCGAGAACTGGACCTGATAGGGAATGGTGTCGTTGAACGACCCGGGGTTCAGCGTCGCGTTGTAGCGATAGATCGGGTTCAGGAAGTTCTGCTGAACCGTCGTCAGCGTCACCCACTTGGCCTTCGCGCCGATCTTGAACGTGTGGCCGCTGAAGCCGGTATAGGTGAAGTCGTTCGACACCGACCAGCCCGACTGGCCCTTGTCCTGGAAGTTGTTGCCGCCGCCGATGCGCAGGATGTCGCCGCGACGCGTGCTGCCCGGCAACACGCCCGGGACGATCGCGTTGAACAGCGTCGTCGTGCCCATGGTGAAGGGACGCGGACCCCAGGTCACGTCCTCATAGGTGACCTTGAGGTCGTTGATCCACGTATCCTCGGTATGCTCCCAGCGTGCGGTGCCGCGCCATTCCTCGACCTTGGCGATCGTGCGCGTCTCGTAGGCGGCGACGCCGCCGTTGAACTGCTCGCCGGATTCGTCGCGGAACTTGACCGACAGCTCGAACATGTCCTTCGAAGTGGGCGCGAAGTTCAGTTTGCCGAAATAGAGGTTCTCGTTGAACGTCTCGTTCTGCGGACCGAAATAGCCCTGATACTTGCTCGGGAAGTAGCTGACCGGCAGGTCCAGGCCCGGAATGACGTCGCGCGGCGTGGTGCGGCGCTTGCCTTCATAGGTCGCGAAGAAGTGCAGCACGTCCTTGATGATCGGGCCGCCCAGCGCGCCGCCGAACTGCAGGTCGCGGGTCCGCACCTTGCCTGTGGCGGAGGTAAGTTCCACCGGACGCGCATCGCGCAGGTCGGTGTTGGTGAAGTCGATAAAGCCTTCGCCATGGAATTCGTTGGTGCCCGACTTCGTCACCGCGGTGATCGCGACCGAGCTGACCTGGTCGAACTCCGCCTTGTAGTTGGAGCTGATCACGCGATACTCGCCGATCGCCAGCTGCGGGAACGGATTGCCCTGCGTCGAATCCTGGCCGGTGATGCCGTTCTTCAGGACATAGTCCTTCTGGCCGACCCCATCGATGAAGATGTTGACGGCCGCGCTTCCCTGAGCACCGCCCTGAAGGCGCGACTGGTCGCTGCCGTTGGTGATGAACTGCACGCCCGGCGCAAGGTCGGCGAAGGCCAGGAAGTTGCGGTTGTTCTGCGGAAGCTGCTCGATCAGCCGCTGGCTGATGTTCACGCCGACTTCGCCGCCTTCCATCGTGCGGATGCGGCCGCCGGTGATGAGGATCTCACCCTGGCCGGCTTCGGCCGCGGCGGGCGTCGGCGTCAGGTCGAAGTCGAGTGCGGCGTCCTGTGCGACCGAAAGCTGGAACTCGTCGGTGTTGCGCACGCCGTTCGGCGTGGTGATCTCGAGGCGATAGGTGCCGGGCGGGAGCGACGCGAACTGATAGCGTCCGTCGGCGCCCACGGTCGACGTGCGGGTCAGGCCGGTGTTCACATTGACGGCGGTCACCTGCGACACGCCGCCCTCGGCGGTCACGGTGCCGCGCAGCGATGCATTGACCTGCTGTGCGAAAGCGGGAGCGGTGGCTCCGACCGCCAGCGCTGCGGCGCCGCTGGTCCAGGCGAGCGCGACCGCTACGGCGCGAACCCGCGAACGACGGACGAGACCGACCTTGGCTATATGTGCTGAATTCACTGCATCCCCCCTATGGTTACACTAGCGTGACAACGTTTACCTTCGATGGCGTCTCGCGACTCGAAACGACTCGACGGCGCGCTCTTATGATTATCGCTTGAAAAATGTAACCGGTTTCATTCGGGATGTGTACCCGCCTCGCACATGTGAACGTTCTCACGTGCGGATCGCATCCGCACTGTTGCCGTAGGGTAACGCATGGATCGGCTGGCCGGGCGCCCGCATTTGCACTCCGCGCGCCCGTTAACCCTTTTACCGGCCCTTAACCCTGTGTGGTTACCCCGTATCAAGGTGATGAAGGGGGAGTTTGCCTTGCGCATTCTGATCGTGGACGACGAGCCGGGGATGCATGAATCCTACCGCCAGTGCTTCAGGCGCATCGGCGGGGAGCAGGATAGCGCGCTCGACGCGATGGCCGCCGAATTGTTCGGTGCCGGCGATTCCGCCGCGGCGCCGGCGGATGTGCCCGCCAGCTTCGACGCGACCTATTGCATGCAGGGGATCGAGGCCGTCGAGGCGGTGTCTGCCGGCCTCGCGCGCGGTGAGCGCTTCGCGGTCGCCTTTATCGATGTGCGCATGCCGCCGGGCATCGACGGCAAGGAAACCGCCAGGCGGATCCGCGCGCTCGATCCCGACATCAACCTCGTCATCGTCACCGGCTTCTCCGATTTCTCCCCGCTCGAGATCAGCCGCGCCGCCGGTCCCGCGGACAAGATCTTCTACATCGCCAAGCCCTTCCAGGCCGAAGAGGTGGTGCAGACCGCGACCGCGCTGAGCCAGCGCTGGGAATCCGATCGCGCGCTCGCCGCCGCGATGGCCCTGCTCGAGGAGCAGAAGGAAGAACTCGCCGCGAACGAGAGCAAGGCGACCCACCTCGCCAATCACGACAGCCTGACCGACGCGCCCAACCGGCTCGCTTTCATGCGTGCGCTGACCGATTACGTGCGCGGGCCCGACGTGTTCGCGATGGCGATGATGGATCTCGACCGGTTCAAGCTGGTCAACGACACCTTCGGCCATCTCGCGGGGGACGAGCTGATCCGCATGGTGTGCGGCGTCGTGCAGGATTCGGTGCCCGAGGGCGGCTTCGTCGCGCGCCTCGGCGGCGACGAGTTCGCGGTGCTGATGAACGTGACCGGCGAGGACGAGGCGGTGATGGCGGTCGAACGGCTGCTGCTTGCCTGTTCGACCACCTTCACCGTGTTCGGCCATTCGGTGCAGGGCTCGGCCTCGGCCGGTCTCGTCATCGTTCAGCCGGGGATGCAGCACGATCCCATCGACGTGATGCGCCGCGCCGATCTCGCGCTCAACGAATCCAAGAAGTCGGGCCGCGGCGTCGTGCGCCTGTTCGACGAGAGCATGGACGAATCGATCCGCTTCCGCCGCCAGATCGAAGGCGGGCTTTCGCAGGCGATCGCCAATGGCGAGCTGCGTCTCGTCTATCAGCCGATTGTCGCACGCGACGAGATGGAAGTGGTGGCGTTCGAGGCGCTGCTGCGCTGGAACAGCCCCGAATACGGCCATATCTCGCCCGGCCTGTTCATCCCGATCGCCGAGGAATCGAACCTGATCCACGAACTGGGCGACTGGGTGCTCGATGAAGCGCTCAAGATGCTCCAGCAATGGCCGGGGCAATATGTCTCGGTGAATTTCTCGCCACGCCAGTTCCGCCGCCAGAATTTCGTCGGCCATGTCGTCGAGCGCGTGCAGCGCGCCGGCATCGAGCCGCGGCGGCTTCAGATCGAGATCACAGAGACCGCGATCTTCGACAATGCCGAGCGCGCGGCGGATACGCTCTATCGCCTGCGCCAGATGGGGTTCCGCATCGCGCTCGACGATTTCGGCACCGGCTATTCCTCGCTCTACAATATCCGCAAGTTCGCGCTCGATTGCCTCAAGATCGACCGCAGCTTCATCGACGGCATGGGCAAGGAGCGCGAGAGCGCGGCGATCGTCCATTCGATCATCCATCTCGGCCGCGCGCTGGGGCTGGAAGTGGTCGCCGAAGGGGTCGAGACGGCGGCACATCTGGGGGCGCTGCAGCTTGCCGGGTGCAGCCATTATCAGGGCTATTATCTTGCCCGGCCGCTCGAGGCCGAAACGGCGGTCGAACTCGCGCATGAGCGGTTCATGGCGCCTGACGTGGCCGAGGCCGCGCAAGCCGAAGCGACGGTGCCGGGCAACGGCACGCACGGCTGATGCCGCGCTGGCGCACCGCATATGCGCGGCTGCGGCGGCGCATCCCCGTTTCGCTCGGCGCCAAGCTCGTCGCGATCCTGACCGGCGTCGCGCTGCTTGGCGCGGGCGCGGTGACGCTGCTGCTCGCGCTCGTCATTACCCCCGGCTTCGACCAGCTCGAACAGGCGGCGGTCGAGGGGCATGTCGAGCGCACCCGCGCCGCGCTCACCGAATATGCCTCGAAGGTCGAGGCATCGGTGCGCGACTATGGCGACTGGAGCGAGAGCTACGACTATATGGGCGCGCCGAACAAGGCGTTCGAGGAGGATAGCTTTGCCACCTCCGCGATGATCAACCTCGGCGTCAACGGCATGGCCTATGTGACGCCGCAGGGCAAAGTCGTGATCGCCCGCTGGCTCGATCTCGACAAGGGCCACGACGTCCCGGCAATGCGCGCCCGGCTGCTCGATGCGATCGGCCGGATCGATTTCGCCAGGGAACTGGCCGACGACAATTCTGCAAGCTTCTATGTCCGGCTCGGCGACCAGATCGCCGCCATCGGCATCGCGCATGTGCGCCGTACCGACGGCAGCGGCCAGCCGCGCGGGAATGTGGTGATGGCGCGTCTGATCACCTCCAAGCAATTGTCGACCCTGCTTCAGGTCAAGGCGCATCTCGATGTGCCGCACCCGGTGCCCGACGCGACGGTGACGCGGCACGAGCAGAGCCTTGCGGTTGCGGTGCCCATTCGCGGCGCCGGCGGCGTGCCCGTGGCGAGCGCGACCTATCAGGTGCCGCGCGACCTTTCGGCGCTGGGACGCGACATGTTGTTGTTCGCGGTCGGTGGCACGGTGTTGTTGCTGCTGGTGGTGATGGCGGTGCTCAGCCTGATGATCGCACGGCTGGTGCTTCAGCCGCTTCACCGCGTCGAACGGCATATGGGCGTGGTGCGCCGCTCCGGCGATCTGCTCCCGCTGACCGAAAAGTCGCGCGGGGACGAGATCGGCAGCCTCGTCAACAGCTTCAACGGCATGCTGAGCCAGCTCAAGGATCTGCGCGAGCAGGTCGAGGCGCAGTCATTCAAGCTCGGCCAGTCCGAAAGCGCCGTCGCGGTGATGCACAATGTGCGCAACGCGCTGAACCCGGTCAGCACCGTGCTCAGCCAGGGGTTGACGCAAGTGCCGGTCGCCGATCGCACGCTGGTCGAACGCGCGCTCGGCGAACTCGCCGACGCGGATATCCCCACCGCCCGGCGGCACAAGCTCGCCGCATTCGTCGCCGCTGCGCTGGAAGGGGAGGCGCGCGCGCGTGAGGATCGCAATGCCCAGATGGCGATCGGGCGCGACGCGCTTCAGAATGTGCTCGAGATTATCGGCAGGCAGCAGGAACAGGCGCATGAGCGACCGCCGCTCGACCCGTGCGACGTCACCGACATCGTCGCGCGCAACGCCACCATCGCGCGCTATTCGGGTGGCAGCTCGATCGCCTTCCATTTCCCGTCGCGGCCGCAATGGGCGCTCGCCAACCGCGTCCTGCTCAGCCAGGTGATCGGCAACCTCTTCGCCAACGCGGCCGAGGCGATCGCCGCCACCGGCCGCGACAGCGGCAGTATCTCGGTCACGATTCGCGAGCAGGGCGGCAAGGTCGAGATCGTCATTCGCGACGATGGCGAGGGCTTCGACCCCGACACCGCGGCGAAGCTGTTCCAGCGGGGCTTCTCCACCCGCGACAGCAAGATGGGCGGCCTCGGCCTGCACTGGTGCGCCAACTCGATGGTCGCGATGGGCGGCAGCCTCGCGCTGCGCAGCGACGGCAAGGGCACCGGCGCCCGCGCCGTGCTCACGCTTCAGGCGTCGGACGCGGTCAAGGCGGGGATCGCGGCTTAGCCCCAGCCCACACGCTTCGGCGGCGCCAGCTCGTCCCTGCGCCGCAGATAGGGCGCGACGAGGTTGCGGGCACGGAAGAATTCCTGGGCGGCGGGATCGAGCGTGTCGAAATTGCCGATCACGCGGCGGCAGCCTTCCGACCGGCATTGGCAGATCATATGCCAGTTCGACTGGGCGAGGGTGGTGGAATAGTCCCAGCTGATCTCGTCGCCGCTGGCGATGTCGCGGATCGCGACCAGGATCACGCCCTCTTCGGTGAAGCGCAGCCCGGCATTGGGGTTGCAGCTGTGATTGACCAGATCGTCGAGCTGCCCCGATGGCCCCATATAATGGTCGGGCGTCACCTGCACGAAACGGTCCTCGCTGCCGCGCATCAGGCTCGGCACCTGCGTCACATGGAAGCGGCGGCCGGTAAAACGCATCAGCTCCGCGCCCTCGGCGAAGCGGCAGCTGGCGAACACCGCCTTGCCCAGATGATTGTCGCCGACCGCGAACAGGTTGCGGTTGGGGCGGTAACGGTCGAGGATCAGGAAGCCGCCACGCCGCCAGCCGAGCGAGCGCAGCGGGTTGATCGTCGCCAGCCCGATCATGAACCAGATGCTGGCATGGCAGGCCAATTCGACGAAGATATAGGCGAACTCGTCGACCCCGGTGCCGCCCGCGCGCGCCGCGACCAGCAAGGTGGCGAGGTCGCCCAGCGTCCACAGTCCCCAGGCCGGCGATCGTTCGCGGCTGCGGTCCTTCCACACGCTTGCCCAGGTCGGCCAGAAACTGATCGGTACTGCGGCGACCACCAGCATGTGCGCCCAGAATGTCTCGCGGAACGCGACCCACAGGATCAGCGCGATCAGGCACGCCGCCATGCACAATGATTCGACGGTGTTGGGCTGCGACCAGTTCGAACGATGCCACAGTGCAGCGGTGACGACGACGCAGCAGGCGGCGGACAGCAGGAACACCCAGCTCTGCGGCGATCCGGGGTTCACCGCGTGATAGGTCAGCGCCTCGACCCCCGCCGATGCGCTCCAGATCAGCCACGATGCGCGGTTGGGCTGGACGATCTCGCGCCGCAGCCCTAGCAGATAGACCGCATAGGCAGCGAAGCTGAATCCCATCGCGGTCACGAACCAGAAATCGGCCGTCATTCTGCCCCCTTGCCAAGGGGCCGTTTACCTTATTCGGTAACCTTCGTCAAAGCACGACTCGTGCTGACTCCACGAGTCGCGGCGAGTCAGAGTTCGTGGCGCGCGACCTGCTCGAGCACGGATTCGGCCAACTCGCGGCGGCAGATCAGCACGTCCGGAATGCTCGATTCGGGGCGGTTGTAGACGATCGGCGACCCGTCGATGCGCGATGCATGCAGCCCCGCGGCAAGTGCGACCGCAACCGGCGCGCAATTGTCCCATTGATGCTGGCCGCCGGAATGGAGGTAGATCTCGGCTTCGCCCAGCACGACCGCCATCGCCTTGGCGCCGGCCGATCCCATGCCGATCGTGTCGGCGTCCAGCGCCTGCGATACCGCGGCGCACAGCGCGCTCGGCCGCGTGCGGCTGACCAGCATGCGCGGCGGGGTCGCGGCGGGGGCCAGGGG
>Ga0247823_10000560_pt1 | contig 31212 bp, 27 predicted proteins | sample 13C_PalmiticAcid_2_FD_192426 | JGI IMG/M metagenome (GOLD analysis project Ga0247823, IMG submission 192426) | Soil microbial communities from agricultural site in Penn Yan, New York, United States - 13C_PalmiticAcid_Day30 | ecosystem: Environmental > Terrestrial > Soil > Agricultural land...
GTTTAGGCCGCCACGGATGACGTGGATGTGGCTGTCAATCAGCCCCGGGATAAGGCGTCGGCCCTTCGCATCGACGACGGTGGCATCGGGACCAGCAGCGGCTCGGACGTCTTGCTCGCTGCCGACACTCAGGAACTTGCCGCCGCGAATTGCGACCGCCTGGGCCTCGGGATTGGCCTTGTCGAGCGTGGTCACCTTGGCGTTGACGATGACGAGGTCGGGCTGGGTCATGGCAAGGCTTTCCGTGGCGGTGAGAAGAGCTGTTGTAGCGGCTCCGGCGAGCGCTTGGCGGCGGGTGATCGGGTTCATGCGTCGCGCTCCTTGGCGGTAGACGGTGTCCCCAATATCTGCGGGGCGCAATTTTCGTGAAAATAGCGAACGAACTCGGGCCTGTCGGCAAGCCGCTTGGCGAGGGGTACGATCTGCTCGCCGAGCAGGATCCCGGCGAGGCCCACGAGGGCGACGATCGGCGGGGCGGGAGAACGGACGCCGAGCAGGCTGTAGACGATACCGACCACAAGTCCGGCACCGAGCGAGACCAGGTAAATCTTCACGGGTCCGTTCTCCCTTTGCGTCAGGCTTGCACGAAGGCGAGCAGGTCGGGGTTGATGACGTCGGCGTTGACAGTCAGCATGCCATGACTGAAGCCTTCGTAGATTTTGAGCGTCGCGTTCGGCAGGATTTCGGCCTGCAGCAACGCCGCATTCTTGTAAGGCACGATCTGGTCGTCATCGCCGTGCAGCACGAGCGTCGGCACGCTGATCGCTTTCAGGTCATCGGTCTGATCGGTCTCCGAGAAGGCCTTGACCCCGTCGTAATGTGCCTGGGCGCTGCCAGTCATGCCCTGACGCCACCAATTGTCGATCACCGCAGGAACGACGGTCGCGCCGTCGCGGTTGAAACCGTAGAAGGGACCGGAGGGCAGATCGCGGAAGAATTTCGAACGGTTGGCTGCCAGCTCGCTGCGGATGCCGTCAAACACCTCGATCGGCAAGCCGCCCGGATAGCGCTCGGTTTTCAGCATGATCGGCGGCACGGATGATACCAGCACCGCCTTGGCGACGCGGCCCTGCGGAATACCGTAGCGGGCGACATAGGCTGCGACTTCGCCGCCGCCGGTCGAGTGCCCGATATGGATCGCATTCTTGAGGTCGAGGTGCTCCATTACGGCTGCGGCGTCCGCTGCATAATGATCCATGTCATGCCCTTCGCTCACCTGCTCGGACCGGCCGTGGCCGCGGCGGTCGTGCGCGACGACGCGGTAACCGTTGGCAAGGAAGAAGAGCATCTGCGTGTCCCAGTCGTCCGACGATAACGGCCAGCCGTGATGGAAGACAATCGGCTGGGCCTCCTTCGGACCCCAGTCTTTGTAGAAGATTTGGGTGCCGTCCTTGGTGGTGACAAAAGCCATGGGAAATTCCTTCGCGAGCTTAAAATTTATGATGATCGGGGAGTGGCCGGGCAGTAAATGCCCGGCCCCGGGCATATCAGTGGCCGCCTTCCGACGCGCCGAACATCGTCTTGGCGTAGGTGATGCCGAGGCCATAGGCGCCGCCCCATTTGCGGGCGATGCCAGTTGTGAGGTCGTAGGTTTCGGCGCGCGCCCAGTCGCGCTGCAGTTCGAGCAGGTACTGCAGCGAGGTGATGGGCTTCGCCCCGGCCTGGATCATGCGTTCGACTGCGCGCTCATGGGCCTCTTCCGAAATGTCGCCGCTGGCATCGGTGATAACATAGGCCTCATAGCCCTGTTCGAGCGCCGACAGCACGGGTCCGACGATGCAGACCGAGGTCCACAGGCCGGCGAAAACCAGACGATGCTTTCCGATGCGGTTGATCTCGTCGATCACAGCGGCGTCCTCCCAAGTGTTCATGCTCGTCCGGTCGAGCAGCGCCTGACCGGGGAAGGCGTCGGTGACCTCGCTGAACATCGGGCCTGAGAAACTTTTCTCGGCGACAGTGGTGAGGATAGCGGGGACGTTGAAGCCGGCAGCGCCGTTCGACACGAGGGCGGCATTGTTCCGCAGCAGTTCGGGAGCGATCGACTTGGTGGCGAAGGCCATCTGCGACTGGAAATCGATAAGGACCAGGGCATGATTGCCGGGGTCCAGCAACGCCTTTGCAGGGGTCGGTACGGCTTTGATCGACATGGGTGAAAACTCCTGTTGAATGATTCCGGGCGCCCGATCCGTTCGGGGTGAGGCCGGTGTAGATCGCGCGGTTTGTACGAAACAGGCGGATAAAATTATTGCAGATGTTCGAGAAATTAGAAAAGTGATGCCTTGGTCGGTCGTTTGTGTTTTGGCCGGGGGGCCTTATCTCCTGATTGCCTGCTGTCTTGGAATGCAGCCTAGCGAGTGGCCGTGCTCGCGTGGCATAAAGAAGGGTAAAAAGTTGAACGGGCTCTCATGCTGAAGCCGTTTCGCATGAAGATGGAGCACCGTGCGATCCCCGGCAGGCCGAAGATGTGGGCGCCGGAATCCGGTTCGATTTGCGGCACCAGGCGGTTGACCGTCCGACCGGCGACGAAGCTTGCAAAAGACCCCGCACTGCCTATCGTCCCTCCGCTTCGGGGGCAGCTTGAGGGTGAAGTGTCGGACAGCGGTGATTTGAACGCCTTGCCGCAGCAGGGTGCCTTCGGCTTCGGCGATTTTACGCTGTTGCCCGAGCGGCAGGCGCTTTCTTACAAAGGAAAGCCGGTCGCGCTAGGAGGGCGGGGGTTCGATATCCTGACTCTGCTTGTCGAGCGGGCCGGCGAAGTGGTCAGCAAGGCGGAGCTGTTCGCGCATGTCTGGCCCGATTATATCGTCCACGACCATAATCTGAAGGTCAATGTCGGTAATTTGCGGCGCGTCCTGGCTGACTTTGATCCAGAAACGGACTACATCGCGACGATCGCCGGACGCGGTTACAAGTTTGTTGCTACGGTGACGAGCGGCCATCCGCCGGCAAGCCAGCAGGGCGGAGCGCCAGGAGATCATTTTACCGGCCCGCCCAGCGTGCCGTCTCTCTTCGGGCGCGATGGTGCAGTCGCCCAGATCTGCCAGCAGCTTGCTCAGCCAGGCTATGTGACGATCGTCGGTCCCGGCGGCGCAGGAAAGACGTCGCTTGCGGTTACGGCGGCGCTTCAATGCTGCGACATGGGAGGCGCAATAGCCTTTGTCGATCTTTCAACATTGACCGACCCGCGCTTTGTCGTGCCAGCGGTGGCGTCCGCGCTCGGTGTGTCGCTCGGTCTCGATGATCCGATCGGCGGCGTCATCGAACTGCTCCGCCGCCGAAATCTGCTCCTCATTGTCGACAATTGCGAACATGTCGTCGCGATGGCGGCAGCGATCGTCGAGCGCATTTCGTCAGAGGCGCCGGACGCGCGTATCCTGGCGACTAGCCGTGAGCCATTGCGGACGCGGCGCGAGCAGATTCATTTCTTGTCGGGGCTCGCCTATCCAGGCGATGCCCAGACAGTCAGCGCGGAAGAAGCCTTGAGCTTTCCGGCGGTCCAGCTCTTCATTTCGAAGACGCAAGATTCCTCTTCGGCTGCGAGGAGCGATGAATATGTGCGGAATGTCGTCTCGATCTGCGCGCGGCTGGAAGGCCTTGCACTTGCCATCGAGCTGGCGGCCGGCACGGCGAACGCGCTCGCGCCCTCCGCACTCGAGCAACTTTTCACTCATGGCTTCGAAACCATGAGCCGCGGACCGCGCGATGCCCCTCTCCGCCATCAGACACTCGAGGCGACGCTGGACTGGAGCTATCGGCTCCTTCCCGATCGCGAAGCAATCCTGCTTGAACTTCTATCGGTATTTTCCGGCGGGTTTACCGCGGACGATGCGGAAGCCATCTATCCAGCTGGCGATCTCGATCCGATGGCAGGTCGCGATGCCTTGTCGCAGCTTGCCGCGAAATCGCTCATATCGTCGGAATTTAAAGGGGGCGTTCTCCTCTACCGGCTGCCGGAGAGTACCGGGGCTTACGCAGCACAGCGCCTGTTCGGTGCCCCATATCGGGAGCAAGCGCGGCGCCACTATGCCGAGCGCGTTCGAGACAAGATGCAGATCGCCGAACGGGAATGGGCCCTGCAGACGTCGCGCGAATGGCTGCGGCGATACCGGTCGCAGATCGACGATGTGCGCTCCGTGATCGCCTGGGCTTTCGATCCTTCGGGCGATGCCGGGATTGGAGTTGAGGTCGTCGTAGCGGCCTTGCCGCTGTGGCAGGAGCTTTCAGCGTTCAAGGAAATGTTGGCGGCGATAGAACTGGTTGGGGCCGCCGGTGCAGCGGCACCCGAGCTCGCGTCGCTGGCCCGCGTCAAGCTGTCGACGGCGCGTGCCTGGGCAATGACCCTGGCGCGTCAGATGCACCCGCGGACCGGCGCGGCCTGGGACGAAAGCATCCGTGATGCCGGCATAGTCAAGGACAGGGAATTCGCTCTTCGCGCGACTGGCGGGCAAGCCGTGTTTCTTGCCTATTCGGGTCGGCCTCTCGCCGCTTTGCACAGCATGAACCATTATGCGGCCGCCTCGGGTCTCGACTGGGATACCGCCCCTGATGGCAAGCGTCTGCTTGCGCATGTCGAGGTGTATGCGGGACGCTTCTCGTCCGCTTCGGTTCGTCTAAAAGAATTGGCGGCGGCTTGGGGCGATCTCGACGACGGGCGCGGATTGTCGCGCTTCCAAGTGGAATTGCCGGTCGCGATCGGATTGTCGCAAGCCTTTTTGCTGTGGCTGCAGGGGGACGCTGCCCGCGCGTCCGAGGTTGCCGCCCGCGCTATCGATCGAGCTACCGATCTCGACCATATGATTTCACTCGGCAATGCCCTCTCGCTCGCGGGTTTGCCCATTGCCTATCTGAGCGGCGATCTGGCCAGTGCTTCGCGCTTGCAGCAGCAGCTCGCCGAGGTGAGCCGGCGCGAGAACGTCGGAATATATGAAGGGACAAGCCGTTTCTTTGCGGGTGCCATTCAGGCGGCCCGGGGCGACGAGGGCGGACTTGCTCTGATGGAGCAGAGTATTTCGGAGCTTGATGCGAATGGCTGGCGCGCCAGGGTTGCATTTTACCGAAGCCTGCTCGCGGAGGCTTGGGTCGATTTCGGCGAAATCCAGCGGGGCGAAGAGTGCCTGCGCGAGATACTGCGTGACCGTAACGTTCGCGAAGAACGCTGGTGCCATCCCGAACTGCTCCGTGTTGGGGGGATCATCGAAGCACGCCGCGGAAGAGAAGCCGCCGCAGCGCGTCTGTTTGGCAAGTCCCTCCGATGCGCTGCGCGAATGGGCGCGGTGGCCGGGGTCGAGCGAACAACGGCTTCCATGGCAATGAATTGAACCAGCCATCGTCCCCTTTTGTCGGTTTTTGAGCCGGTAAGGCAGCATCGCTTTGACGGCGCGCGCGACCTCTCTCGCTGGACATTCCTGCAGGCCTTGATGCCCGAAATTCTCCAGCGAGAGAGCATGTCCATCGCGCTCCCTGCGCGGAGCGCGCTTAGCTCGCCTCTCTTGCCGCCTGCTGCGCTCGCGCGTAACTTTCGGCTACCGCGGCGTAATTGGGTGCTACCAGCCCGTAGAGCTTCCCGAGTTCGGCGGCCTCGGGCCGTGCCCAGGTGCGGTGGAGCTCCGAAAGCAGGGCGTTGGTTGATGTCGGTTTGACGCCGCCCTGAACGAAGCGTGCGAGCGAAATGCGCGATGCCATCTCGCTCGGGTCGCCCGATGCGTCGAGCACGGCGTAGACGTCGTATCCGGCTGTCCGGGCATCGAGTGCCGGGAACATCACGCACACGCTCGTCCACACACCTGCCATGATGAGCGTCTTGCGTCCCGTCGACCGGACCTCGGCGACAAAATCGTCATTGTCCCATGCATTCACTTCGCCCTTGCGCGGGACATAGACAGCATGCGGCGCAAATTCGTGGATTTCAGGCATGAGCGGCCCGTTGGTGCCGGCCGGCTCCGACGCTGTCGTAATAACGGGGATATTCAGGAGCGACGCGAGCTTGGCGATCATCTCGACGTTCCGTCGGAGGTCGGAGACCGAGATATCCTTCACGGTCTGGAACAGCCCCGACTGGTGATCGAGAAGCAGGATCAGCGCGTCGGACGGATCGATGAGGGCCGCTCCGCCGCCCGAGGGCAGAACGCTCGATTTGGATTTACTGCTATACATGGTCATTCTCCTTCTTGGGTTGGATTCACTGGGACAGATTGCGCGCGAGGAAGTCGCGCATAACCGGGATCATCTCGTCAGCCTTCTCTTCGAGGGCGAAATGTCCGGTATCGAAAAAATGGAGTTCGGCGTCGGGAAGGTCTCGGAGGAAGGCGCGCGCGCCGTCCGGCAGGAAGATGGGATCGTTCTCGCCCCACAGGATCAATGCAGGCGGCCGATGCTCCCGGAACCAGGTGTGGAATTCGGGATAGAGCGCCACATTGGTCCGATAGTCGTAGATGATGTCCAGCTGGATTTCGGCGCTTCCCGGACGATCGAGGAAAAGCTGGTCGCTGAGCCACGCCGCAGGATCGATCCGCGCCTCGTCTCTAGCGCCGGTGAGATACTGGAAGCGCGTGCCGTCGAGCGTCAGGAAGTGCCGCATCTCGTCGCGGTTCGTCGGGCCGTTGTCCGCCCAATAGGCGCGCGTCGGTGCCCAAAAGTCTCCCATGCCATCATCATAGGCATTGCCATTCTGGACGATCAGCGCGGTCACCCGTTCAGGATGAGCGAGGGCGAGGCGAAACCCTGTCGGGGCACCATAGTCCATGACATACAGCGCGTATCGCTCGGCACCCAACTGATCGAGAAGGCTGGCAAGCACTTTCGAAAAGCTAGCAAAGCTGTACTCGAAGAGCGTTGGGGAAGGCATCTGCGAGAGACCGAACCCCGGGAGGTCGGGTGCGATGACGTGATAGCGGTCGGCGAGCGCCGGAATGAGGTTCCGGTACATGTGCGACGAGCTTGGGAAACCGTGGAGCAGCACCACGAGCGGCGCGCCTTTTGGTCCAGCTTCGCGGTAGAAGACTTCCACACCGGCGACCTGCGCCGTGCGATGGTAGGTGACGGGCTGGGTCATGTGATTTCCTTTCGGAAGTTGGCCCGCGGGGGCATTCGGCCCCGCGGAACGCGTCATTTGCAGATCTTGCGGTCGAGGAAGTCGCGAATGAGCGGTGCCATCACATCGAGCTTGTCCTCGAGGGCGAAGTGGCCGCTGTCGAGAATATGCATCTCGGCGTCAGGGAGATCGCGAAGATAGGGATGGGCACCGGCTTCGGGAAAGATCACGTCGTTCTTGCCCCAGACGATCAGCGTCGGCGGCTTGCGCTCGCGGAAGAAGGCTTGGAACTGGGGATAGAGCGGAACATTGCTTCCATAGTCGCCGAGGAGATCGAGCTGGATGTCCTTGTTACCCGGCCGGTCGAGAAGCGCCTGGTCGATGACCCAATTGTCGGGGCTGATCCTCGCGACGTCACCCATGCCGTCGGTGTACTGGAACTTCGTCGTCTCGAGCGTGACGAGACCGGCGAGAGCTTCGCGGCGTTCGGGTGTCTTCTCGGCCCAGTAGGCTTTGATCGGATCCCAGAATGCGGCGAGGCCTTCGGTGTAGGCGTTGCCATTCTGGACGATCAGGCTTTCAATACGGTCGGGATGCTTGAGCGCGAGCCGGTATCCGATCGGAGCGCCGTAATCCATCACGTACATGCTGTAACGCTCGGCGCCGACCTTCTCGGTCAACTTGTCGACGATGTTGGTCAGATTCGCGAAGGTATAGGCGAACTTGGTGTGATCGGGAGCGTCGCTCTGACCATAGCCGGGATAGTCGGGCGCGATTACGCGGTAGCGGTCCGCCAAAAGCGGAATGAGGTTGCGGAACATATGCGACGAAGTCGGGAAGCCGTGGAGCAGGAGTATGACCGGCGCGTCCTTGGGACCCGCTTCGCGATAGAAGACTTTGACGCCGTCGATCGTCGTGCTCTTGTATTGAATGACAGGGACGGCGGAGGCGGCGGATACAGCCGGAGCCGATACACAGCTGGCTTCGGCTGCAATCGGGGTGATCGCGGCGAGAAGTGCGATGGCGCTAACGAGATGTCTTTTCATGATCCTTGCCTTTCCAAATGGGTGCCGATCGACATCGGCACCTCTGGAAAAGCGGGCTATCATCGGGGAACGCGGGGCCTGGGATAAATAAGGGTAAAAAGTTGAACGCTGGGCCGCCTTGGAGCCGTAAGGACCGTGGTCCATTCAATCCGCCAAGAAGCTAATCTGGGGCTTGATGCCGCGTAAAGAGGTCTGCTTTCGTGCTGAGTTTCCTGAAAGCTGCCTGACCGCTGTCGGCCATTGTCACCAAGGGCCCGGTCTAGGTCGTTTGCCGATCGGCAAATAGGTCGGGGTTTTTGAATTCTTTCGCCAGATGGTCGATCCATGCGCGCACCAGCGGCGGCAGGCCGGTGCGGGTCGTGAACACGAGATGGACAATGCCGTCCTCGCCCTGCCATTCGGGCAGGATATGGACGAGCCGACCATCGCGCAGCTCGGCAGCACAGGCATGGTCGGGAAGCAGCGCGACGCCGAGACCAGCGAGCGCGGCCTGCCTGACCGCGCCGAAATCGCCACAACTGAGGCGCGGAACATGGCGGACCTCGTGGGTCCCGCCAGGCCCTTCGAGCCGCCACAGCACTTCGCCATCGTCGCCCGATGAGCTGAGCGATGGAACGTCGGACAGGGCCTCTATCCCGCGTCCTGCGAGGCGATTGGCGAGCGCAGGGCTGGCAATCAGGATGCGGCGGCTATGCGCGAGCGTGCGCATCGTCAGGGCGGCGTCGCTGTCGAGCCGGGTTCGGACGCGCAACGCGACGTCGATGCGCTCGGCGATGATATCGACGGGGCGGTCGGCGGCGACGATCTGCACACGGCCCTTGGGATAGAGGGTCAGGAAATCGGGGAGCATGCCTGCGACGACCGACACCAGCCCGGTCGGGCACGACATGCGGACGGTGCCGCGCGGTTCGCTGAGGCTCGCCTCGACCAGCGCTTCGGCGCGCTCGGCGGCCGCTACCGCGAGCTGGGCCTGCGCGTGAAAGGCGAGGCCAATGTCGGTGACGCGGAAGCGCCGCGACGAACGCTCGATCAGGCGCGCGCCGAGGCGTTCTTCGAGCGCCGCGATGCGGCGGCTGAGCTTCGACTTGGGGAGGCGCAGTGCGCGGCCCGCGGGCGCGAAGCCGCCGTTCGTCACCACCGCATCGAAATAGCGCAGATCGTTGAGGTCCTGCATGGTTATCGTTCTATCAATAGAACGATAAGTGTCAATATTGCCGACTACAGGCGATTTCGTTGCGGATTTATCTCCTCCCCATCGGACGGCGAACGGTTCGCCGCCCTCTGAAAGGAGAATGACCATGACTTATGATTTGAACGGTAAAGTCGCTGTCGTGACCGGCGGCAACAGCGGTATTGGCCTTGGCATCGCGCAGGAACTCGCCGCGCAGGGCGCCAAGGTCTTCGTGACCGGTCGCCGTCAGGAAGAACTGGACGCGGCGGTCAAGGCGATCGGTCATGACGCGGTGGGCGTGCAGGGCGACGTAACCAAATTCGAGGATCTCGACCGCCTCTATGACATAGTGCAGCAGCATGGCGCGCCGATCGACATCCTCGTCGCCAATGCCGGTGGCGGCAGCTTCGCTCCGCTCGGCGCGATTACCGAGGAAGATTTCGACCGCACCTTTGGTCTGAACGTCAAGGCAACGCTGTTCACGGTGCAAAAGGCGCTCCCGCTGCTCCGCGACGGGGCGTCGGTGATCCTAACCGGCTCGACCAGTTCGACCCGCGCGCTGCCGGCGTTCAGCGTCTATAGCGCGACCAAGGCGGCGATCCGCAACTTCGCGCGCGGCTGGATCCTCGACCTCAAGGATCGCAAGATCCGCGTCAACGTACTTGCCCCCGGCGGCACGCGGACCCCTGGCCTGCACGGGGTCGCGGGCGGCGATTCCGGCTGGGACGAGTTCGAGGCGGGACTTGCCGCCGGCGTGCCGCTCGGCCGCCTCGCCGAACCGCGCGAGATGGGCAAGGTCGCGGCCTTCCTAGCGTCGGATGCGGCAAGCTATGTCAACGGCGTCGAGCTCTTCGTCGACGGCGGCTTCGCCCAGATTTAAGCCAGCGTCAATTCGATATCCCCGTCGTCAACATAGGACGGCGGGGATATCGATTCCGGGTATGGCAGCGAGCTTCCGCTGTCTGCCCCGTTTTGGTTCGAAACGGACCGTCCGCAAGCGGCCAGTTGCGATCGGCGCGCTATCTGGATCGACTGTATCGCGCGCTTCCGTTCCGCTATGTCGCCGGCATGCAAGCGCCACCTATCCTCTACAGCTTCCGCCGCTGCCCCTATGCGATGCGTGCGCGCATGGCGCTAGCCGCTAGCAGGGTTGCCTATGAGCATCGGGAGATATTGCTGCGCGACAAGCCTGCTGCAATGCTGGCTGCCTCCCCTAAAGGCACCGTACCGGTGCTCGTCCTCGCGAACGGCGAAGTAATCGACGAGAGCATCGATATCATGCGCTGGGCTTTGGAACAGAAAGACCCCGAAGGGTGGATGGCATCTTTCGAGCCAGGCTTGCTCGCGGACTATGACTCCGCGTTCAAGCATCATCTCGACCGCTACAAATATGCAGCGCGTTATGGCGAGGATCCGCTGGCGCATCGCGCCGCCGGTCTGGCCATGCTTCTTCAGCTCGACGCACAGCTCGCCGACCGGGGTTATCTCGGTGGCAATGTGCGGGGGTTCGCTGACATCGCGATCTTTCCCTTCGTGCGCCAGTTTGCGGGTGTCGACCCGGCATGGTTCGAAGCGGAGGCACCGCGCAACCTGCGGGGCTGGCTGGACAGATTGATCTCCTCGGACGTGTTCGAACGGGCGATGGTCCGTCGAACGCTCTGGACGGCCGATGAGATCTGAAGTGGGGGCGGGCGACAAACTTGTGCGCCAAACTTTTCGTCGGATGGCTCTTCGCTATTTGATGCGTTCGGCGAGATTCGTGCCGCCTCCGAAGCTGAGCGCGACGGCGGAGGTTCCCGACATAGACGTGCGGTGCACTACGAACGTCCGCTTGTCTCAATCTCTTATCAAAAGCTGCCTCTTATCAAAAGCTGCCTAACCGCAAACGGCCAGCTCAAGCCACACCAGCAACCGGGGTTTGACTTGCTGGACCCCTGAAGCCGTCGTTCGATCACCAACCTCAAGCCGCAGCTCTGCACTGTCTTCGAGCCGGCGAGCGGAAGAAGATTCGTTGGGCGCCTCTTCGCTAATCGACCAGCGAACACCATATAGCGGAGCCCGGCATGCTGCCCAACGCGGGGCACCGCTTGTTGGGTCGAAGAAGGATGCTTCCGTAGCTCTATGCAATCGACCGACGAAACCTTGGAAGAACTAGGCTGGAAAGCTTGTTTCAGCGAGCAGATCACCAGCGAGGAAGCAGGGCAATGCCGCCCGGTCCGGGTGATGGCAGTCCACCGCGGCAAGATTGCCGTCGCGGGCGTGGGGGCGCATCGTTTCATCTCACCCTATATTCCCGGTGCCGGGCCCTTGGACGACCATCCGACGGTCGGCGACTGGCTGCTTGTCGACCGCGACACGCTGGAACCCATACGCGTCCTTCGTCGGATGAACTTGTTCAAGCGGCGCGCACCTGGTGATCCGCGGAAAGAGCAGATGATCGCCGCCAACGTCGACACGCTGTTCATCGTCGCCTCGTGCAACCAGGATTTCAGCGTCGCGCGGCTTGAGCGCTACCTGGTGCTTGCACGTGAGGTAGGAGTGAACGCAGTCGTGGTTCTCACCAAGACCGACCTGACGAACACGCCGGAGACTTTCGCGGCGGCGGCCCGCGCGATCGAGCCGGGGTTACGCGTCGAAACCGTCAACGGCCGCGATCCCGCCAGTGCCGCCCGCCTCGCTTCATGGTGCGGCAAGGGCGAAACCGTCGCGCTTCTCGGATCTTCAGGCGTCGGTAAATCAACGCTGGTCAACACGTTGCGCGACTCGCACAGCATCACCACTCAGGCGATTAGGGCTGCCGATGGTACGGGGCGTCACACGACTACCGTTCGAGAGATGCACCGCCTCGATCGGGGCGGCTGGCTGCTCGACACGCCCGGCATGCGCGAACTGCAACTGTCGGACGCGGCCGATGGAATATCGGAGGTCTTCGACGACTTCATCCAGATGGCGCAGCGCTGCCGCTTCTCGGACTGCGCGCATGGAGGTGAGCCAGACTGCGCAGTCCGGGCAGCGATCGCGGAGGGCACGCTGCCATTGGCGCGTTTCGATCGCTGGCGGAAACTTGCGGCCGAGGACGGTGTCAACAATGCACGTCGCCCGAAACGGTCCCGGTAACCGAAGAGGCGCTGTCCCCTTCCGCCGATTTCTATCCAAAAGCCGACAGCCTGCAACCGGCCAATCTCGATTGGAGCATGGCTTCGATCCGCGCCGGTGCGCCGGCAAAAAATTGGGAGCCTTGAAAGCGAGGCGGTCAGGCGAGCTTAGCCTGGATATCGGGGCCCTTCTGGTTTCTCGCGTTTTCGCTCTTCACGAGGCGGAGCAGGCCGGGTACGCCAATCAGGGCCTCGGCAGGTTCGCCAAAGAGAAATCCTTGTGCCTGAGGACATCCTTCCTCGAGTACCATACGGCGCTGCTCTTCGGTTTCGACCCCTTCGGCGACGACCGGCAAATCAAGGCTTCTACCCAAGCCGACGATTGCGCGAATGATCGAGCGTGCCGATTCATCGTCCGTCACGTGACTGACGAAGCTGCGGTCGATCTTGATCTTGTCGAAAGGAAACGCCTGGAGGTTCGAGAGCGACGAATAACCGGTCCCGAAGTCGTCCATCACGATCCGTACGCCGAGCGCCTTGAGCTTGTGCAACGTCGCGAGCGCGCTTTCGCGGTCGCGGAGCATGACACTTTCGGTGACTTCCAGCTCGAGCCGCTGTGCGGCAAGTCCAGTTTGCACAAGTGCGTTCTCAACAATCGAGGCGAGGTTGGGAAGCTGGAATTGTACGGCCGAGACGTTCACCGCAATGCTGATATGGTCGGGCCATTGCATCGCGGCTGCACAGGCCTCGCGAAGCACCCACTCGCCGATCGGGATGATTGCCCCGACATCTTCGGCAATGGGCACAAAGACTTCGGGCGGTATGTTGCCGCGGGTCGGATGCGCCCAGCGCAGCAGGGCTTCATAACCGACGATCGTGCGCCCGGCGGTTGCGACGAGCGGCTGGAACATCAAGCTCAACTCTGCGCGCGTGATGGCATGCCTGAGGTCATGTTCCAGCTCGCGGCGCTCGCGCACCAGCTTGTCCATCTCGAGGTCAAAAAAGCAGGCCATCCCGCGCCCGCGTTCCTTGGCACGATAAAGCGCGACATCGGCATTATGGCGAAGCGCCTCGGCCGCATTGGCATCGGCGGGGAAGAGTGCAACTCCGATGCTGACACCGACGGCCATGGGATCACGCGTGATATCCATTTCTTCGGCGAAGGCGCCGAGGACGCGCTGCGCGAGCAATTGCGCGTCGCGAACATCGTCGATCCCGCGCTGGATGATGAGGAATTCATCCCCGCCAATGCGGGCGACGAGGTCGACTTCGCGCGTGACATCCCGAAGGATATTACCGACGCGGCAGAGTATAGCGTCGCCAGCCGCATGGCCGAAGAGGTCGTTGACCGCCTTGAAGCGGTCGAGATCGATCGCGAAGAGCGCGAAGCGTTCGCCGCTTTTGACGAGGCCTTCGAGCATCGTCGTGAAGCTTGCGCGATTAGGAAGGCCCGTTAGCGTGTCGTGCGCCGCAAGATGTTCAACCTGTAGCTCGGCCCGCTTGCGGGCGGTAAGATCGCGCACCGCGAGAACCTGGCAGCGGCGTCCCCGATATTCTATCCCGTGCGCGGCGATCTCGACGACAAGGTCTTCGCCGTCGGCGCGCCGGATCGACGCTTCGGCGGGGCGATCGCGCGCCGCATCGAGTGCGTGGCCGTCAGCCGCTTCGAGCCATTGGTTCGCTTTGGTGCCGACGAGTTTCGCGACATCGACGCCCAAAAGGGCGGCAAGCTGCCCATTGGCTTCGAGAATGCGGCCTCCGCTTAGGATCGCAAGGCCTTCGAGGGTCGCGTCGGCGAGCCCACGCAGGTCGGTGAACAGGCGGTCGAGAAATGCGCCGAGCAACACCATCGCGATCAGGCCAAGCGACGCCGTCACGATCGCGACAACGAGCCAGCTCGGAGTTCCTGCGCCGAGCCCTTGCGTGGGATCGGGCTTCAAGACCGTCGCTGACATAGCGGTAAAGTGGAGGGCCACCACGCCGATAACCGCGAAAGAAGCCGGGATCGCGATGCGCGGCTTGCCCTCGAGGCGCCCGAAGGAAGCGAACGCCGCGGCGAAGGCGACGGCGACGATGACAAAGGCGACGACGATTGCGCTCACGTCATAGCGGACGACGGCGGGCGCGATGACGGCTGCCATGCCGGTGAAGTGCATGGCCGCGACCCCCGTCGCGGCGAGGAGTCCGGCGATGGCACTCTGGCCAAGGCGGAAGTCGCGGCCGGCGGCGAGGAAGGCAAGCCAGAAGAAGGCGACCGCAAACATCACCGAGAGCGATGTGAGGCCGGGGTCGAAGCTCAAAGGCATGGGGCCGTCATAAGCGAGCATCGCTATGAAGTGCGTCGCCCAGACGCCGACGCCTGCTGCGAGCGCCGCGATCGCGATCCACTGGCGGCGCCGCACTTCGACACAATCGGTCGAGCGTTGCAGGAGAAGAAATAACGCGGCGCTGCCAAGAACCCAGACCAGCGCGGCGAGGAACACCAGCCACAGGTCGTGTTGACCGGCAATGCATTCGAGCACTCTGAACATATTCACCCCCATCGACGAGCGCTTGATCCAACAGCTGCAGTAAAGGCCGCTTTAGGAAAAAGCGGAATCTGATCCACTATGGACCGAGAGAGGGCGGGCCGATTTGGCGTTTCCGTTTGCTACGGGATTTGCTATTCCTGCGACGCCTCGCGAGCCGGTCGCGGCAACACTGAGTTGGGGGCCACGAGGCGCGGGGACGATGAGCGATAAAATCCAGAACAAAGAAGCGCTTCGCGCCGCTCGCGATGCCTTGCGCGGCCAGCTCGCTATCCTCGACCGGCTGGGCGAGGCACAGGCGGCGATCGACATCAATTCGGGCATCGAAATCCTGAACGGACGTCTCGGTGAAAAACCTACCGCCGAAGAGATCGAGCAGATGAAACGCCGCTTGCTGTCGGATCAAGATCACATGCCTTCGGCCGGGAGGCCGTCGAAGTAAGCGTCGAGATGGGCAAGGGCTTCTTCCGACAAATGGACATAGATACGGCGTCCATCACTGTCGTCGCGCGTCCGCAAAAACCAGCCGCGAGCGGTCAGCTCTTTGATCCAGCGGAGCGCGGTCGTCGCGGGGACACTCGCCGCGATGCACAGACTCGACACCGAAACCAAAACGCGTTCGTGATGCGCGGCATAGAGATCCAGAAGCATATCCCAGACCGGGTCGGAAAAGAAATCGGCAGGGAAGACGTGCGCGCGTGCGCGCCGCTGACGGATGCGTTCGCGTACAAAACGGGCCCGCTCTTCGCTGGTGTGATGGACTGTCATGTCATGGCGCCCCGTGCCTACAAGTGGCGCCGAAGGGGAGGGAGAGGCGGCGAAGCCGATCATTTCCGGGCCGGTGGATCGCACTGCGAGCGGACCGATTGCAAAGGCGCCAAGAGCGTTCACGAGCCCCGCGACCTGGCGCTCAAGTTCTTCGATCCTGGCGTTGCCCGGTCCCCCGCTTTTTGACGGCATCGCGTCGCCATATGATCTGCCATGCTCGATCATTCTTCGTCCTTTGCACCTGTGAAGGTGACGACCCGAATATGGTCCAAATTAATGCCTAGATCCGGGTAATCTTTGTCCAGAATGGACTTAGATGGACGCCCGATTTGCTGATCTGCGTCATAGCTATGCCCAATACTGCCATATGCACGGCTATCGATCCCTAAGCGTCAGAAAATGTACGGGAAGATTCAGATACGAAAGCTGCCAAATTGGAAGCGATTGCGCGCCGCACTGGCTCCGGTGGGCGGTTTTGAGGAGATATTTGATACAAAGTTGACGCTCCGCTGCGAAACGCCGTCAACGCAGTTGACGGATCGCAGAAACTGACAGCTGACAGCGAGCAATTGTGCCCGTTAGAAGTCGACGTCGATCCGGATCGTGTCGCGATATTCGCCCGGAGGCGGCGTCATCTGCCCCGACAAGATCGCTGCCCGATAGCTGTAGCTCTGCGTCGTCACCGAGTCATAAATGCCGGCACCCGTATCGGCGCCTCCACTGTCGCGCCGTGCGCTGCCGGTTGCACCCCAGCGATCGGGTGAAGACGCGCTCTTGTATATTTCATATCGCAGATGGTTTGCGCCATTCTGCATGCGCCGTATGCCTCCTGAAGCATGCTCGCCGTCGTCGAGCCCAACCGTATAGGCTGCGCCTGCGCTGCATCGAATGAGGATCGTTCGCGTGACGGCGTTGAAGCTGCCCGCAAGTGGAGCCTGGCCGAAATCGAGATCGTGCGCGGTGATGATGCAGTCCTTCTCGACCTCAAGTTCGATGTTGACGCGGACTGTGGTCCCGGTGCCCCAGTTGAGTGGGGTGAGGAGGATCGGGCGAACGAAACCGGGACTTGCCGAATGGCTGAGGCAGACGGCAACTCCGAGCGCGCAAACCGAATAATACCACCTCAGATCGATATGGCCGGTGTAGATGCCGGCACGAAGCGCCGGCGTCGCCGCGGTGCGGATATAGAGGGGAATGCTGTTGCTCGTGCCCGCGAACAGGCTGAGGAGGCTCAGCGACGAGAGATTCTGGAAATTGCCGACGGTGAGCGGTGCGCCGTTCGGCGTCAGCGAGGCGGCGAAAATGATCTGGCCGCCGCCCGGGCCGGTTAACCGGAAGGTCGAGGCATCGACCTGAAGGCCGACATAATGGGGTGTGAGCGCCGCCAGCAGAATGTCGCATTGAAGCCCCGCGGAACCGCTTCCCGACTGCGGCCCGGCGGCCACGGCGTAGCTTGAATGATCGCCGATATCGATGCTCGTCGTGGCGGTCGTGCAGGCATTCGCCGATCCCGGTGCGGTCCATGCGGCGAGCGCGAGCGCAAGAGCGCCAAGGACGTGCTGGTTCAGTCGCGGCATATGAGTTCTCCCAGATCGGTGACGGGCGGTTCGTTCGCGCCGGGCGCCGGGCGCGGCGCGGAGAAAATGGCGACGCAGCGTTCCCCGCTCGCCTGAGTCACATGGATTGTTCGCTGGCCGTCGCCTTCCCCAATCGTCTCGATGAAGATAAGGCCGTCCCATCCGATCACCGTATCCGCCGCGCCGTCGATGGATGCGATCGCGCCGGCGGGAACGAACGCGCCGCTTCGGATACGCAGGACGGCTCGCGCGGGGCGGAGGCGTTCGACGTCGAAGCGGACGACATGGCCCCCGCCGCTTGGCACCGCCATTCGCTGCTCCACCGCCCCGACCTTCACATCGGCGGGGAGGCCGAGCGGATCGATCTCATATTTAGCCGCATACCAGGCGCTCGCGGAGGGGATGAGAAGCTGGCCGCCGCCATCGGTCTTGCCGACATATTGATTTTCGTAGCGCACCGGAATGTCCGGCGTGCCGGTATTCACGACGACGAAAGCATCGGCGACGCGGTTCGCGGCGAAAAGCGCATTGTCCATGAAGACGAGCGCGCCGCTTGCGCCGAACCAGCCCGTCGCGCCATCCGAACCATAAGCGCCGGCGCGTAGCTCCACGGGATTGGCGCGCCAGCTGATATCGCCGCGCCAGTCGAAATTACCGCCCTGGCCGACGGCGCTCGCACTCCAGCCAATACCGCCGGCGACCGGAACGGGCCGCGAATAGTCCGCGCGCCAGACGCGACCGGATCCCGAACGGGCAGCCAGCCCGCCCGCCAGCGTTCCGCCGCGTCCGCCGAGCGGGACCGAGACGGTGAGCGCGCCCGACCAGCTGTCCTCCTCGAACTCGCGCGATGCACTGGCGTGGAGCCGGCTCCCAAGCCCGAGTGGCAGCGACCAGCTCGCATTGGCAAGCCGCGCATCGCCACCGGTCTCGCGGCGGATATCGAAATAGCCAAGCCCGAGCGTGCCTGCGGGACCGAGCGACAGGCTCAGCGTCGCGGCCGTGATCAACTCCTCGCCGGTGAGGTGCCGATCGAGAAGGCCAAGGTCGACATAATTCTCGCTGCGGCGGCTATGGCGAAGACCGATGGAGAAGCCGCGGGCCTGATAATCATAGGCAAAGGTCAACTGGCTTCCGTCGCCGCCATCGGCACCGCTTCGGAAACTGCGGCTATAGGATCCGCTCAGCGTGCCGGCGTTTCCGAGCCGGAGCACCGCACCGCCTCCCGCCAGGCTCATGTCGCCCGCGATCTCGGCCCGGGCTTCGATCGTCAATATGTCGGTGACGCCATGACGCCCCGAGGCCGATGCGGCGACGCCGCCATAGTCGAAATTGCGAATGCCGTAATTTTCCCGGAACGACCCGAAAGCCACCGCGAAGTCGGTGAGCCCGGGGCGGAGCAGCGCGCTCGACACATAGAAGGGGAGGCTCTGTTCGACCGCACGGCCGTGCATGTCGGTGACGATGAGGTTCGCCTCGCCATAGCCGTTGATCGGCGGGAGGGTCTCGAGTGCGAACGGGCCGGGATCGACATTGGCGCCCGCGATGCGCTGCCCGCCGACCACCAGCTCGACCGTCGACGGGAGCGCGGCGCTGCCTTTGAATTCGGGGAGCGGATAGGTAACAATATCGGGCCGCACCGAAAAATCGCGGCTGACCTGGATCCCGCCGAGGCGGACGGCGGGCGCCCAGGGCAGCGTGCGGCTGATGAAGTCGCCGACCTCGATCGTCGTTGCGGTCGCTTCGTCGGACCGGCGGAAGCTCGTATCATAGCGAACATAGGATTTGCCGCGCCCGGAACGCAGCGCCCCGCTCGTCGTGACGACCCCTGCGCGGCTGAAGAAACGGGCCTCATGGAACATCGAGGCGCGGGGCTTGTCATCGCCGCCGCTGACATAAACATCATAGTTGAGAAGGGCGCCCATGTCGTAGCTTGCCGGTGCGACCTTCCGCCTTCGCGCTTCGACGCGCTGCTCGGGGAGATAGTCGGGGGTTACCGTGAGATAGAGGCGCTGGCGCGGCCGATCATAATCGGCGCGCGCGCCGTCGATCGTCGCGAGGTCGACGATGTTGTCCGTAGTCGCGATCTTCAGGCCCGCCTCGCGCAGATCGGAAGTACGGAGCCGATAATGTCCCTTGTCGACATCGACGCCGACGACGCGGCCCGTCGCGAGCCCGTTGATGATAAGCTCGAGTTCGAGCCGCTGCGCCGGCTCAATCTGGCTGATGGCAAATTTTTCTGGCGGCGGAAGATCGCCGTAATGCGTGCCGTCGCTGGCCGCTGCCGCGGTCGGCACAAGCAGAGCGGGAAGAAAGGCCAGCGATAGGACAAGGACGCCCGTGCCACTGGCTGTTCGGGTTCGTGTGCGTTCGCGACGATGCCGGCGGAACTTGGCCTTGATGGGCGTTTCGTCCACCGATCCACGTGAAATCGAGGCAGGAGGGTAGATGCTCATCAGCGATCATGGTCGGCGCGTCGCTCGATGGGCCCGGCAGCCTTGCCGTTGACGGCCGCGACGAGTGTGCCCGATACGCGCGCCGCCGGCGGCAACGGCCAGCGCATCGTAGCGCCGGGAAGGACATAGCCGAACAGACCCTTGCCAAAATCATGCGTATCGGCACTCGGCGCCGCGGGGGCAGCGGGCATGGGGTCCGCGAAGGCGACGTCGGTAAGGCGTGCGTGCACGGCGCCGCGGTTGCGAACTTCGACAAAGCGGCCTTCGCTATCCTCGCCTGTGCGCCAGTCGAGTCCCGTGCCCGGCTCCGGGACGCTGGATGGCTTTTTCTTCGCTGCGGCATCGGACGAAACCAGCCCCTGGCCATAAGCGAACAGAGGCAGCGAATAGCGCATGCGAAAGCTCACCGACGCGCCGGCCTCGGCGGAGACATTTGCAGCCGGAATCTCGTCGACCACGACGCGATAGGCCGCCTCAGTGGCGGCAGCCGTGGGCGCGGTGCGGGTCAGGCGAACGAGTTGCTTCTCGCCCGGCGCAATCGTCACGATCGGCGGCGTGCCGAGGATCGCATCCTGCACGGCATAGACATTCTTCCCATCCTGCTGCGCCCAGGCATAAATGCGGACTTGAAGCGTAACGGGTACCTGGCCGGGATTTTCGAGCCAGAGCGCGGCAGCGCGGGCGTCGTTTTCGATCACCGGACCGACCGGCCAGATCAGGATCGAGCCGCCCGTCCCCTGTGCTGCGGCACGGTGAGGGAGGGCGAAGAGCAGCGCAAGGGCCAGTGCCAGCAGCGCAAGCGGAACTACAAGGTGCCGGAGGTAGGCGACGAAGGTCATCGGTATGTCCGTTCTGGAAGGGGGCGAGGGCTTCACCATGTCAGCGTCACGGTCAGCATGTCGCTATAGGTGCCCGGCGGCAGCGCGCCCGGCAGGGTAAGCGACGCGTAGAGCGGCAGGCGCACATCTTCGCTGTTCGTGCCGGTAACCAGGATGGGAATGCTACTGCCGATTGCGATTGGCTGGCTGCAGCCCGTGTCGCGGCACAACGAATAGGCGATGCGTGCGGCGCTGTTGGTGCCGAGCTGAAGGTGACGGTTGCTCGAAGCGGCATGGCTGCCGCCGTCGACGTTCATCGCAAGTGCAACACCGGGCGTGCAGCGGAGACGGATCGTCTGGCTTCCGGTCGTCGTTGCGCTGCGCGTTGCGGTCGAGAAGGTGGAATCCGTGCCGAAGTCGAGCGTGCCGATCGTGCCGGCATGGCCGCTGCCTCCAAGGCCGTCGACAAGACAGCCCGAGACGATCTCGGCAGCAACATCGAACTGGGCGCTCGTCTCGGCAAAGGCGGAAGAAGAAAGGCCGCCCCCGCTCGCGACCACAGCGAGGAGGGCGGCCAGGGACCAGCACATATTTTTCCAAGGTTCCGACATGGGTAGGACCATATCTGTGCGCTGGTCGAGGGTAAGCACTGGATCAAAGTTCCAGGACCACGGTGATCACGTCGCCGTACGTGCCGGGGGTAAGTGCAGCTTCGCCGAAGGCTCGGCCGTAGATGTTGATCGTCTGCTCTGAGCCGTCGGATGCGAGCGTCACATCGCCGCCTATCGGAATGATCGTCGAGCGACCTGCATCCGAGTAGAGATTGTAAGTTACGAACGTGCCCGGCGCGCTCGCATTCTCCATAGCGTGCAGGCCCACGCCCGCGCCTTCGCCGTCATTCTCGCCCGCTTCGAACGAGAGGATGGGCGTGATTCCGGGGCTGCACCGGATACGAAACGCTCCTCCGCCTCCGCTCAGTATCTGGCCGTCCGTTTGGCTGAAAAGCGTGTTCTGGGTGCCGAAGTCGATCGTACCGAAGTCGGCGCCCGCCGAGCCGTCACTATGGTTCTGGCCGTTTACAATACAGCCCGCCTGAAGCGTGATCGTCGCCTCGACCGTGCCGGTAATGTCGGCATGGGCTGTCGGCGCCAGCAGAAGCGCAGTGACGACCCCGAACGCTGTTAGCGGTAGTTTACGCATGAACGGAACTTCCTAATCTAAATCCTGAACCAAGAGAGTGGGTTCTCTCGGTCTGGTCTCAGACTAGATGTCGCTTCTTAACCATAAGCTGAGAGCGGGCTCCAAACTACCCCAGTTTGGACCAATCGCATGTGTTCCGTCTCGGGATCGGAGCTCCAAGTAATTGGACGAATTTCGAGACTCAGGTGTCGCAACCGGGAAGGACTTCCTTCAAACTTCATCCAGTTTGGATAAACTAAGCCCAGGATGATAAAGGTCCGCAGACTGAAAGGTCTAATTTGAGAAGGCTAGTCGGATGGGAAGATGTCGGCTCTGCAAACCCAAAGTGGGTCTGCGACATCAAGATGGCGTGTCAGATTTGCCTCAAAATAAGATCTACTGACGTCTACACACTCGGCCGAGGCGATATTTCGCGATCAGCTTGCCGCCGATATCACATCGTCGAGATGTTTCATTTTCATCAAATAGCTATCGTGCGAAATCGCTTTATGCTCCTCGAGGTAGCTCAGGGCCGTTTCGGCGATCTCGCGCAGGCTCTGTCCATGGATACCGAGTGTACCGCGATGGGCGTGGAAATTTCCCGTCGCGATCTGTTGCTCGACATATCTTGCAAGGACAGAAATCACGAACTTGGCCGCAGTCGCATTGTCAGTGACTATAGCGTCGCGGATGTCGTTGCTCTGTTCGATCATAGGGTACATCGCAGCGCGTACATTTTTCCACATATGGTTCTTCCCAAAAATCTCGTCACACTGTGAGAGAGCCTGGAACGAAAGTTCGACCGCATCCACGAACATGTCTCCCACTTAACAATCGATCGACGTCCACCCGGCCCCGGTCCTGGGCTGATGCGGGTGGGTTTGAGCAGCACCCTACAGTCACTTCAGTTAGTTATCTGATAACATAGATCAAGGCGATCTCGGCGCGCGCCGGATAGGTTGTCCGCCCTGCTTATCCTGGCCTGCGACGCCGGGCTTAGTAGGACATTCTCTTTGGGCATTAAAAGGGGGTGTGAAAGGCTCTGCCTTGCGGCAGGGCCTTTCTTTTCGAGCGCTTGCACGCACGCTGCAGGGACGGGAATGCCGAGGTATTAACCGCGAAATGTTCGTTCGACCCAAAGCGCTGGTTTTGTTAATGCGGGGAACCTTCTTTCACACTTCTGTTCGCGCCGCCGATCCGAGGGGCCTGGCAGGCGAAGCCTGACGTCTGGCAATCAGATCAATTGCCCGATTGTCGGTGCTCCAGCTTTGTATCAACTGATGGCAATTACCTGCGACCCCGATAGGGCTCGCATGCAATGCCATCGCCGTCGCCGTCCATTTCGGGCCGGTAGCCCGGCTGTCCACGGTAAATGGGTGCCGCGCCTGCGGCGCGCGCTTCGTTGCATCCGCGGTAATAAACGCCTGATGGCTTCGGACGGGCTAAAGACTGGCGTGCACCGGTGGCGGGCGGGGCAGATCTCGGCTGGGCCGTGGGATGAGCCGCGCGATAGTCGCGTGGCAATTGAAAGTCTGAATCCCAGAGGCCTATGCGGCGGTCACGCGCGCGTGCCTCGTTGGGGACGTAAACGGCCGAAAAATGCGGCAGGGCAACGGCGAGGCCGGCATCTGCCATGGCAGCGGACAAATCCAAGCTGCCGACTTTGCAAGTGGCGACAACGCGTCCAAAATCGTCGGTGTCGCGTTGCTCGCAGCGAATTTGCCGCCCTGCAACAAACGTCGCAAGCTGATCCGCGGCTTCTCTACCGCACGACCAAGGCGCGCCAGCGCGTGCGCAGCCTTGGTTGAGTTCGGGCGCGTCGATACCATGGAGGCGAATTACGATCCCTGAAACATTAAGCGTGTCGCCATCAACGGCCCGTGCGACGCCGCTAACATCCTGCGCACGGGCAATGAATGAAGCAGACATCAAGCCGGCCATTGCCATCGCGAAAATAGTGCGCCGCATTCCGTCCTCCCCCTCAGCAAGACAATCGCTCAATGTCTAATTGCCCGGGCTCGGAAATTACAGTATCTTAACTTGGCGAGCGAACTCAACGCAGAAAACTCTGCCACCGCGCTGCGTGGATACAGGGCTTGGATTATCAGTTTGAGCTTGGCTTGGTCGGTCCGACTTTTTGAATGCTCCGTGCCTCCGGGGTCGGCTGTCGGCGAATACCATCTTTATGATCTACGCGCGTTTATGCTGTCGCCTTTGATCTGCCCTACTTGCCTCTCGTGTCGCATCGGGGGCGAATGCGAAGTCATTCATCGGCTGTTCGGATGACAGAACATAGTCTGCGGCTTCGAAGCTGAAGGAGAAGATCCATGAAAAAGTTTCTGGCGGCTGTCGCTCTGACAGCCATTGCGCTTCCAGTCACACCCGCGCTTGCCGATCCGCCGCCATGGGCGCCGGCTCATGGGAAGCGCGCGAAAGATCGCGGTCTCTACGACAATTACGGGCGCTACTATGAGCCGAGACGCCTGTCGCACAACGACCGCATCTGGCGAAGTAACGACGGGAACTATCATTGCCGCCGAGACAATGGGACTACCGGGCTGATCATCGGCGCGGCGGTGGGTGCGCTTGTGGGGCGCGAACTTGACGGCGGACGTGACGGGACGGTCGGAACCATCATCGGCGCTGCCGGTGGCGGCTTGCTAGGACGGGCGATCGATAGCGGTGAGCTGAAATGCCGTTAACGAAGCAGGACGGCGCGAGCGGGACCATTCGCTCGCGCCGTCCCTGTGAAACCACGCCAGGGTGGGGGGCGTGGCGTCGTTTTCTAGAGGCAATCGCGACGGCCTCATCTTGAACATTCGAAGGCCGCAGATATGTCCGCGATCAAGCGGTCGCTGCATCCTGCCGGCCACCGATATTAAAACCAACCCGCACGCTTCAATGCTTGCCTTATGAAACTTGGATTATCTGCAAGTTCTGCGGCCGCGGCGCCGGCGCGGGGCTGGCGGTCACAGGCGAAGCTGGAGCAACAAGGTTAATAAATGTTTGAAAATCGGATTCGCGAAGCCGCGAGCGGATCGTTTCGCCAATCGATTTGCCGTCCCCGGTATTAGGTGGGGGGATGTCTATTCTCGGAGCTCCGTCCTTCCACTAGCATTTGGGTGCGGCGGCCACGAAGATTTATGGTGGGCGAGCGTATTGAGACGCCTCTTGAGGGCGGCATCAGCCGCTGCCTATTTTCGGCGGTAGAAGTCCCACACGCTCTTCAGCCCTATAAACATGAAGTAGCTGCCAAAGGCTGATCCCAAAGCGGCCTTTCCGCTGAAGCCCGCACCAGTGACGGCATAGGAAACCGCAAAATATAATAGCGAAACGAGAACGCTTGCCAGCGGCCAATAGCCTAGTCTGTCGGACGATCTGGTCACCCATGGACCATGATGCTGCAATCCCCATAAAGCAATAGGGTTGGCAATCACCGTTCGCCTGGGCGCTTGCTGACGATAAGGACGGCCAGGATTCCTTTGTCATCGCCGTGGTGTAAGGCCAGAGGATCCGCTTGGCGGCGATGCTCGTGCACGGCAAGGCAGTATCTGGGCGGCGATCGTCGCTCCGCGCTCGTCTGGTGCAGGGCGCCGCGGTATGAATGTGCGGTGGCCCTCGATCGCGTGGGGCGCGTGAATCATGCAGCGAGCCGCGCATGTGCCGCGCGAACGATATCGCTCTGGTTACTGAAAAAGCCGACGCGTTCATACGCCGCCCGGAGCCCGCCGAAGCGCCTGCGAAAAAGATTCTTCGCGGGCACCTCAGGATCCGCGTCGATCAGGGGGACGGACAAATAGCCATGTTCGCGCAGCAGGCGCCGTAAATGGCCCAGGAGCTGGTCATCCGTGATTGCGGAGCCATCGAGGTTTCGGCGTACCGCTTTTTTTGGTGGCTTATGGCATAACCCGTTCTCGTCGCGAAATGCGATCGCCGCTCGTCGCCTTTCTGTTGAGGTGACATCGACACCCGCCAGTTCGAACGCCTTGGCCAAAGAACCAAATCGTCGAACGAAGTATTTTTTGCTCGGGGAGTTGGGATCGGCGTCGACCGCATGACCGCTCAGATAACCCCGGTGTTGGTAGATCCGGCGCAAATCGCCCAGAAGGTCGTCATCCGAATAGGGAAGGCCGGTCGGATTCTTCTTGATCCGGGAGGGAATTTCGAAGCCGACCTTTCGAAACGCGGCCGCCAGACTGCCGTATCGGCTGTCGATCGCCTCCGGCGATGGCAGGTAGCTGCATTGCTGAACAAAACGCCCCGATAGATGGCCTCTCTCTGCAAGCAAGCGCGCGAGCCCGGTCTCGATCTCCGCGGTCGAATAGACTCTGCGGGTGATGGATTGCAGCCGATCCTCGGCGGCGCGAAAGATTTCGATCGTCACGATGGGCACCATCACGTGCGCCGTAACCCAGTGACTTGGTGGCGTATATGATGGGCGGCCGAGATTATTGGATCGCTTCCCAAAGACATAGCGACCAGTATAGAGCTCTTGCGTTAGGAGCCGACGCACCGCGCTGGTCGTCCAAGGTTTCCCGTTTGCTTGCCGCTTGTCCCGAGCGTTTAACCATGTCTCGATCTGCCCAAGGCGCAGTTTCTCGTCGACGAAGAGGCGGAATATACGGCGGACGAGCGCAATCTCGCACGCTGGGCCCCGAACATAGACAACCTTGTCGGTACTTAGGGCTTTGCGCTGGCCGCGATCCAAAATCATGCGGGGGGCGCCCGCCTCGTCCACCACCTGGCGCCTTAGCCCCAGCGGGGGATCGCCGCCCTGTTTAAACCCTAGGCCCGCCTGCTGCCGCTGGGCGCGAGAGATTCTCACCGACAGTTCCCTGCTATATTCGGCGGCCATAACCCTTTTCATATGCTTCATCATTGATGACAAAGGGTCGCCGTCGTTTTCAAAGGGCTCGGTGCAATAATGAACCTGCACGCCTGCGGCACGGCACATATATTCATAATGCGCCGATTGATCTGTATCCTGAAATCTACCCCAGCGGCTGACATCGAGGACCAGAATGGCGCGAAATTTCGCCTGACCGGAGAGAACATCTGCGAAAAGCTGCTTCAAGGCCGGGCGCCGTGCTAGCGTCAGGCCGCTGCGGCCCGCGTCTATATAGGTCTCGACAATATCCAAACCGCGGCGGGCAGCGAAAGCTGCGATAGCCGCGCGTTGATTGTCGGGCGAGTAGCGCTGATGCTCCGTGGACATACGGATATATTGCGCTGCCGGAATTAGCTCGCACGCTGACTCGGCGAAGAAGGCACCTTGCGACACATTGTCTCCGTTATATAGAGCATATGCTGGCCTTCAGAAGATGATCCGGCCGACACGGGCCGCGACTTTCGCATGCAATATTGACAGTTTGATTTTGAGTTTCGGCACTCCAGCCAGTCTGCTACTGCGACGCGGTGAACGTCCTTCAAATGGCGACGTTCAGATAAAGAGGCTGGGGAGACGGTCGAAGGCAATGGATAAGGACATGGCAATACGCGCTGCACGTGACGCATTATACGCGCAGCTTGCGGTGTTGGACCGGCTGGGTGAAATCGAGGCCGCGGTAGAGATCAACGCGGGCATCGAAATATTGAACAAGCGGCTGGGCGAGGCGGTGGCCCCGGACGAGTTGGATCAACTGGTCCATCGTTTTCTGTCCGACTAGCCCGCGATCGCACCCGCTGCGTATCTAGGCCATGCAGCGTGGCCGATATATCATGGTCCGGCTGCAGCACGCTGCAAAGCGGTACGTCCAATTCGCCTCAGGTGCTGAGCAAGCGACAAGCGGCAGTGGATATAAGCGGCGCAGCGCCGAAAGAACGGGGTCCGAGCGGACCGTCTCTCCGCTAGCTCTGGCGCATCGCGCAATACGCTCATGATGGATAGTAGCGGTACATCGCGATCATGGAGCGGTCTTCAGCGGGTGCGTCGCTCGGGGCAAGCGCGTGCGTATGCCGGGTAACCCGCAGTCCGGGAATTCCGGCACGGCCAACCGTTTCTCGCCAAGCAGCAAGTTCCTCGGACGTGAGCCTGTATTCTTTGAAGGCTTCGGCAAGGTCGATGAGGCCGCCGTCGATCGCCGCCATGAGTTCGGCCTTTCGGCGGCTCGTCCAGTGTGTCGTATTAGAAGAAGGCAAATCCGCTCTGGTCAGTCGACCTGACGGTCCGATGATCGATTTCTCGCCTGCTGCATCATCGTCCACGCGAACTCTCCCGCCCTGGGCAATCCGTTCTGGATATTTCAGATAATAAGCTGAGGTTAAATTGCCGTTACGATGCCGGACCCGGCAGATTTCCGCCGCCTCGCTGGATCTTGGCTGCATCGATAGCGCATTGCCTCGATCGGTGGAAAGCTGAACGCGCATGGCGATCAGCGATCCTCAACCCACACTGCTTCAACAATTCGCCGCCGAGGGCCGCGGATTCCGCCAAGAATCCCGAATCGGGACATTTTTTTGATTTTTGACTCGCCAACGGTGCGAATCGAGTTAATGATTAGTAACTATTAACACGACAGGGCGAGTCGCACGGCCTGTTTCCACTATGGAGATACCGACGATGCGTACTTTTATGACAAAGTTGATGCTGGTTTCCGCTGCCGCTCTGGCGCTTCCCGCCGCAGCAAGTGCCGCGATTACGCTGGGGACCGTAACCCCGGGCACCAGTCCCTACTCGGGCCCGACCCCGACCTACACGTTCGAAACGGCGGCCCCGGTTACGGGCGGCCTCGTAACTACGGGCTCGCTTGACGGCATTCGTGCCCAGCCCTTTGGCAGCACTGGCAAATATTGGACCGTCGGTCCGGCCGATGGTTCGCCCGGCGTTATGAACTTGTCGTCGATTGGCGACATCTTCAATGTGAGCTTCGTGTGGGGTTCGGTCGACGCCTATAACACGCTCGAGTTCCTCGACGGCAACGGCGGTGTTCTCGCAAGCTTCACCGGTTCGAACATTTTCAACCCGGCGAACGGCAGCCAGACCGACCCGAACCTTAATCCGCTGGTCCGGTTCGACGTCACGGGTAGCGATGTCGGGGCGCTTGCTTCGCTTCGCCTGAGCTCGACCGGAAATGCATTCGAGACCGACAACTTCACCATCAACGCGGTGCCTGAGCCCGCAACCTGGGCGCTGATGATGTTCGGCTTCGGCGCGATCGGCTTTGGCATGCGCCGGCGCCGCCAGGTCGGCGTGCTTAAGTTTGCCTGACAAGCCAGGATCTTACAGATTATTAGGGGGCGGCCATTGGCCGCCCCTTTTTTTTACCGTTTACCTATCCGGTCGCCCTGTATTGCAACACCTGGGTCAGAACCGACCACTCGCGAAGCCGGCTGATCCACTTCGCAGGCTTTCGGTGAAAGATTTCGTTCGGGAGGTTTCCGTAGAGCGGCATTGTCTTCGCGGTCGCGTGACGGCCGGCGCATGACTGAGATATGGCGCGGGCCCGTGCGGAAAGGCGAGCCGATCAGGCAGGCGAACGGCCTCAGGAGCGGGCACGCCTCTTAGTTCTGGACCGCTATCCCGGTTGCCGCCGTTCGGCTTGGGTCGTCGTGGGAAACCTAACGCATGGCGCAGGCCCGCTCATCGCAATGCAACGGCAGCCGGAATCCAGTGATCCAGTTAGCGGAAAATGGCAGGTTTCGGAAGTTGGCCGGGCGATCGCGATCGGGACGAACGCGCTTGCGCTCCCGGCTGACGTCGCGCCGAGCCTCGGCAATCCGTCTGCCAAAGCGATCTCGCGATCGGGTTCTGGCAATTTATGGATCGGGTAGACTTCTGCGGGTCTATATCCCCCAAACGAAGCACCCCGGCAGTTACATCCGTGGACCAGATGCATCTGCCGGGGCGGGGGTACTTCGTCGACATTGCAAGGGCGGTGCCCTCATAGCTATGCCGAGCAAATCTGTGCCGCGTATGGGGCACAGATTATGCGTAGCGGACGCGCACGTCCTGCTTGCGGCGACGGACCGAGAAGCCGATTGCGCCGAAACCGAGCATCATCAGCGCCCAGGTGGCCGGCTCCGGCACGGCTGCAACAGCCTGTGCAGAGTTGAGGCGGAACTGGCCGACATCCGAAACCGTGGCGCCGTCAGCGAAGGTCATCGTGACGCTCGAGAAGGTGCCATTGAAGGCGTTGAAGAAGTTGCTGCCGTTTTTGCCGATGCCATAAGCGCTCGTTACAAGGCCGTTGCTATCGCCGCCCGTGAACGAGAAGATGACATTGCCGCTGGTAAGTGCATCGATGTTGAACTCGAGTGCGCTGATCAAGCCGCCCGTCAGCGAGAAGGTCAGGGGGTTGTTCAGGACGCCGTCAACGGCGCCGACACGCGCCTGACCGTTGGCGAGGCCGATGAGTTGTTCGGTCGACGAGAAGTTCACAACACCAGGGGCGTTGTTAAGTGTGCCCGTGACATTCAGTCCCGGGACACCTTCGGTGACCAGAACGTTCGAACCCGGTTGCGCCGCACAGCCGCCGCCAAGGCAAATGGTGACGGCTGCCGATGCCGGAACGCTTGCTCCGATCATCGCGATCGCCGCGGTGAGTTTAATCAAATTACGCATAGTCGCGCTCCTGCCCGAAAAGGTTGCGACCCCAGTCCGTTGCTTATTTAGTAACATAGTATTTACACGCGTCTTCTGCCGGAGTCGAATCGTAAGCGCCCGTTTTCGCGGCGCTTGTCCCGATTCGAGACGAACTGCGCGATGAACGATTTTTTGCGTTCAGAGGGTAGGGCAAGGTCATGCCGCGAACGACAAACTTTGAGCCTTGACGCTGCCTTCGCTCAACTCGCGCTGCGTTTAACTGCCGGAAATATGGTGCGTTATGGTCTCGTCCGGCCCTGCTTTTTTGGGAAGTGGATCATTCCGTGATAGCGTGTGGTCGACTGATCGGGGTTGCTCGATGCGGTCGCGTCGCGCCGACATCGGAGCCTTGCCCTTGATGGCAGAAGCGCCTTTACGCTCCCATCGCGCCGCATGCCGCATATACATAGACTAATGTGGCCAAGGCCTTCAGCGGCAAAGTGGACCATCCTTGTCGAGTCGTCTGCTCCGAGTCGCAGTCTCACATCGCGGAGGGCGCCCGGCAGAATTCTGTCGAACTTGGTTGGGCACGGCTTCTCAATTACGTCTTGGCGCAAAATTACCGGCGGCGCTCCAGCAGGTCGACCGCAAAGGCGCGCACTTCGTCCGCCATGTCGGGCCGTTCGAGCGCGACCGCGAGGTTCGCCTGAATATAGCCGGCCTTCGATCCGCAGTCGTATCGCGCGCCATCGAAGGTGACCGCGTGGAACGGCTGGTTGCCGATCATCGTCGCCATCGCGTCGGTCAGATGGATTTCGCCGCCCGCGCCCTTTTCCTGGCGTTCGAGCACGCGCATCACCTCGGGCTGCAGGATGTAGCGGCCCGAAATGATCAGGTTCGACGGCGCCTCGGCGACCGGCGGCTTTTCCACAAGGCCGGTAACCTCAGTCATCGCCCCGGGCGCGCGCGACGGGGCGATGACGCCATAGCTCGACACTTGCTCGCGCGGCACTTCCAGAACAGAGA
>Ga0247823_10000561_pt1 | contig 31165 bp, 34 predicted proteins | sample 13C_PalmiticAcid_2_FD_192426 | JGI IMG/M metagenome (GOLD analysis project Ga0247823, IMG submission 192426) | Soil microbial communities from agricultural site in Penn Yan, New York, United States - 13C_PalmiticAcid_Day30 | ecosystem: Environmental > Terrestrial > Soil > Agricultural land...
TGCTCGCGCATCCCGCCTCGGTGACGGCGGACCTGACCCACAGCCTCGACGCGCTGGTCGCGGCGGGGGTGAATGTCTCGGCGGTGTTCGGGCCGCAGCATGGCGTGCGCGGCGACCTGCAGGACAATATGATGGAGTCGCCGGACTATACCGATCCCAGCTATGGGATGCCGGTGTTCAGCCTCTATGGCGAAGTACGGCGGCCGACCGGCCAGTCGATGCATACGTTCGACATCGTCCTGATCGACCTGCAGGATCTGGGCTGCCGCATCTACACCTATGTGACGACCCTGCTCTACATGCTCGAGGCCGCATCGGCGCACGGCAAGGAAGTGTGGGTGCTCGACCGGCCCAATCCCGCCGGAAGGCCGGTCGAGGGGCTGACGCTGCTGCCCGGCTGGGAGAGCTTTGTCGGCGCGGGGCCGATGCCGATGCGCCATGGGATGACGCTGGGCGAGATGGGCGCGTGGTTCATCGACCGGTTCAAGCTGGACGTGCCCTATCGCGTGATCGAGATGGAGGGCTGGGCGCCCGACGCCGCGCCCGGTTTCGGCTGGCCGCCCGAGCGGGTGTGGATCAACCCCAGTCCCAATGCCGCCAACGTGAACATGGCGCGCGCCTATGCCGGCACGGTGATGCTGGAGGGGACGACCTTGTCCGAAGGCCGCGGTACGACGCGCGCGCTGGAACTGTTCGGCGCGCCCGATATCGACGCCAGGGCGGTGATCGCGGAGATGCGCCGACAAGCGCCGGAATGGCTTGCGGGATGCACGCTGCGCGACTTCTGGTTCCAGCCGACCTTCCACAAGCATGTCGGTGAATTGTGCAGCGGCGTGTTCATCCATGCCGAGGGAGCCGGATACGATCACGCGGCATTCAAGCCGTGGCGGCTGCAGGCGCTGGGGTTCAAGGCGATCCGATCGCTCTACCCGGACTATGCGCTGTGGCGCGATTTCCCGTACGAGTATGAATTCGACAAGCTGGCGATCGACGTAATCAACGGCGGGCCGGGCCTGCGCGAATGGGTCGACGATGCTGCCGCGGCGCCGAGCGACCTCGACTCGGCGACGCGTGCGGACGAATCGGCGTGGGAAGAGGTGCGGCGGCCCTTCCTTCGCTACTGACTTTGCCGTAACCGCAGGCATGATGTTGGCGGGGCTCATTTTCGCGACCGAGGACGCAGGCGACAAGCCCGGGACGCTGGCGGCGACGCTGCCGTTCGGGGGCATGACGCTGCTCGAGTATCAGGCGCGGCTGCTGGTCGGGGCCGGGGCGGGCCAGATCCTGGTCGCGGTGACGCGCGTGACGCCGGCGCTGTTGGGCGCCGTCAGCCGTGCGGCGAAGCGCGGCGTACCGGTCGATATCGTGCGTTCGGCCGCCGAGGCATCGGCCAAGGCACACCCGCTGGCGAGCGTGGTGGTGCTGGCCGACGGGCTGGTCACCACCGACGATGTCGTCGACAAGATGGCGAGCGAGGGCAAGGACGCGATCCTGGTGACGCAGGAGCCCGCCGCGTCGCTCGAACGCGTGGATGCGCGTAACTGCTGGGCCGGAATCGCGCGCATCCCGGCGCAGCGTATCGCCGACATTGCAGCGTTCCCGCCCGATTATGACTTTCAGTCCACGCTGCTGCGCGCGATCGTGCAGGCCGGCGCCGAGCAGGTGCCGCTGCCGTCGAGCGCGGTGCGGTCGGGCCATGGCGTAGAGCGCGACGGCGGGGCGCTCGCTTCGCGCAGCAACGCCGTGCTGGCAGCGCTGACCGAGCGGCGGACAAGCTGGGCCGACCGGCACGTCTTCACCCGCGTTGCGCGGCTGGCTCTACCCAAGGTGGTCGAGAAGGCAGTGCCCGGATGGGTGCTGATGGCGGGTGGACTCGCGCTCGGCGCGGGCGCGGCGGCGCTGATCGGGCTGGGCTGGCCATGGGGCGCGGGGGTAGCATTGCCCGGCGTCGCGGCGCTGGCGACCGGGGCGGCGCTGTCGGCGCTGCGCGGCGAGGAGAAGCGAGCGGCGACGCAGGAGCATCTGATCGGCGTGATCGCCGCGGTGGTGGTGCTGGCGCTAGGCATCACCGAGACGCGCGTGGACGGGACGCTCGACGGGCTGATTCTTGCGCTGAGCGGCATCGCCGCGGCGCTGATCGGCGAGCGCACACAAGCGCGGGTCAGGCGCTGGTGGGGCAGCCCGGCGGGTTATCTGTTGCTCGTCACCCCCTTTGCCATCGCGGACCGGGTGAGCTGGGGGCTGGCGCTGATCACGATCTATGCCTTCGTATCGCTTGCCGCAGCGGTTGAGAGTCGGCGGGAAAAGCCTTAGCTCTGTCTTAACCGCAGTTCCTTTAAGTTCGGAACCATGTCCAGGCCGATTGGCGACATGCGTAAAGGCGCCCTTGACGGTGCACAGGCGTTGCTCGCGCGTACTGCGGCAGCGGATGGTGCCGCGCATCGTGCGCTGAGCGCCTCGATCGCGGACTTTGCGCTCTCCGATGACGACCGGCTCGACGAACGGACGCGCGCCGCGCTGGCGCGGCTGCTGCGTGCGCTGATCGCGACCGTCGAAGGCGAAGTAGGCGGTCATGCGGCGCGATTGCTGCGCGCGCAGGGCGAGTCGGCGCTGGCCGATATGCTGGAAGCACAGGGCAGCGTCGCCGACACGCTTCATGCGTCGGGGCTGTTGCGCGAACCGGCATTGATGGGCGAGCTGATCGCGCGGGTGCGGCAAGACCTGCTCGCGGGCGGGATGGCGGCGCAGGTGCAGGACGAACCCGAACGCGCGAGTCTGCTCAACCGGCTTGCGCAGCATCCCGACCGGCTGCTGGCGCAAGGCGCCGCGGCGGTGCTGGTGAGCGAGAGCCGGCGGCGCAGCGTACCCGATAGCGGCCCGCTGATGCAGAGCGATCTGCCCGCGGATTTGCACCACCGGCTGGTGTGGCAGGTTGCGGCGGCGTTGCGGACCGGTGTCGGAGGGACGGCGCCGGCGCTGGACCGCGCGCTGGCCGAGGGCGCACAGCGCAGCCTTGCCGCGCATGACGAGGGCGATCGGCTGGAGGCGGCAGCGATGCGGCTGGCGGCGGCGATCGACGCCCGGCCGGGCGAACTTCCCGAATTGCTGGCCGAAGCGCTGGGCGACCGGCGCGTCGCGCTGTTCGCGGCGTTGCTGGCGCATGCATTGCGAATCGATTTCGACGGCGCACGCGCGATGACGTTCGATGCAGCGAGCGGGCGGCTGTGGGTGGCGCTGCGGGCCCTGGATTTCGACCGCGCAGCGGTGGCGCGGCTGGGCGTGGCGCTGAGCGAGGCCGATCCGCGCCGCAATGTCGAGGCGTTTGCCGACCAGCTCGATGCGATCATGGCGGTCGGTGTCGAGGAAGCGCGCGGGGCGATCGCCTCGCTGGGGCTGCCCGCCGACTATCGCGCTGCGCTGCTGGCGTTGAAGGGGGCGGCGCGATGAACGCGTTCGAACCCAATCTGCCGATCGCGATGGGTCGTGTCGGTCCCGACGGGCGGCTGGTGCATGCCGAGGCGCGGCTGGCCGACCTCAATGCCCGCGCCGGGGGCAAGGTGGGCGCGCCGCTGGCGGTGCCGCCGATCGCGTCGATCGTGCGGCTGACGCAGCGACTGGGCGTGGCGATCTCGCGCGCGGTGGTCGCTGCTGACGGTGAGGACGACCTCGACCTGTGGGTTCGCGCGGAGCCGGATGCCGAAGGAGTTCGGCTCGAGGTGAGCGGCTGGCGCCCGCGCGCGGCGTGGCAGGCGCCCGAGGGCGATGCGCTGCGTGAGAATGATTTTCTCAACGCCGAGGCGGACTGGGTGTGGGAAACCGACGCGGCGATGCGGATCACGCATCTGGCGGCGGAGTCGGTATCCGGGCTCGATCCCGCGGCGATGCTGGGTCAGCCACTGACCCTGTTGTTCGCGTTCGAGGCGGATGACGAGGGCGCGCTGCCGATCCTGACGGCGGCCGCCGAACAGACGCGTTTCGACGGGCAGATCGCCGAGCTGCGTGGGACGGGGCAGCGGGTGCGGATCTCCGCCAGCCCACGGATCGACGCGCTGGGACGCTTTGCCGGCTTCAGCGGATCGGCGGTGAGGGTCGATGCGGCGGAGGAAGTGGCACTGGCAGCGCGAGCCCCGGCCGATCCCGAATTCACCAGCGAGTTCGGCCAGCGGCTGGAAAAGGCGCTGCGGGCGCCGCTCGCGCGGATCATCGCCAATGCCGACAGCATCAGCGCGAAGCTGGATGGGCCGTTGCGCGACGATTATGCGGAGTACGCCACCGATATCTCGAATGCCGGGCGGCATCTGTTGTCGCTGGTCGAGGATCTGGCCGACCTGAGCGCGATCGAGCGTGAGGACTTCAGCGTCGAGATCGAGCCGATCGACCTCGCCGATATCGCCCGCCGCGCCGCCGGGCTGCTGGCGGTGCGCGCGAGCGAGGCGGATGTGCGGATCGAGAAGCCGCCCGCAGACGAAGCGATGCCGGTGACGGGCGAATTCCGCCGCGTGCTGCAGATCATGGTCAACCTGATCGGCAACGCCGTGCGCTATTCGCCGCCGGGGGCATGGGTGTGGGTGCGGATCGAGCGGGAGGGTGCGCTGGGCTGCGTGATCGTCGCCGATCAGGGCAAGGGCATCGCGGTCGAGGACCAGACCAAGATCTTCGAGAAATTCGGCCGGGTCGATCCGGGCGAGCCGGGCGGGAGCGGGCTCGGTCTCTACATCGCGCGGCGGCTGGCGCGGGCGATGGGCGGGGATATCCTGGTCGACAGCGCGCCGGACGAAGGCGCGCGCTTCGTGCTGACGCTGCCGCACCGCGCGGACTAGACGGTTTCCACGCTGGCCGGACTGCTGCTATCCACGCCCGCATGAGCAAGGGACGCGAGACGATCGAGGCGCTGCGGGCGTGGGGGCTGACGCTGCCCGGCGCGCATCTGAAAGCGCCCTGGCCCGGGCATTCGGACCTGGCGGTCAACGATAAGACCTTTGCCTATCTGTCGACCGACGATGCGTTCCGCATGTCGGCGAAGCTGCGTTTCACCAGCGAGGTGGCGCTGGAACGGCCCTATGCCGAGCCGACCGGCTACGGGCTGGGCAAGAGCGGTTGGGTGACGTTCACGCCCGATGACGGCGCGATCCCCGATCTCGACCAGCTCAAGGAGTGGGTCGAGGAAAGCTATCGCGCGCAGGCGCCCAAGAAGCTGGTCAGGGAACTCGACGCGCGCGGCTGAGCGCGGCGCCGGCTTGGTCAGATCGCGCCCGCGACATAGCCATGCAGGATGCGCAGCGCGCGCGTCAGCAGATCGTCGTCGGCGAGGCCGCCGAGCGACACGCGGACCGCACTGGTCCGCGAATCGTCCACCGCGAAGCGATCCGCGGGCATCACCGAGAGGCCGGTCGGTCGCATCGCATCGGCCAGATCGTTGGGGGCGATGGCGCCGGGCAGCCTTAGCCATAGGTGATAGCCCCGGGGATGGGCGGTGAAATCGAGCCCCTCCAGCACCTGCGCGGCAAGCATCCGCCGCCGGGCGGCCTCGGTGCGCATCGCTGCGATCAGACGCTCGGCGGTGCCGTCGTCGATCCAGCGGGTGAGCATCGCGGCATTGAGCGGGGGCGGCATCACCGCGGTCTGATGGACATGCGACGCGAGCTGGAGCGCCGCGGCGACATGCGGCGCGCGCACGAACGCGACGCGCAGCGCGGGCGACACGATCTTCGACACGCTGGCGATGTACCAGCTGCGGTCCGGAGCATGGGCAGCGACCGGCGCGATCGGCGTGGCGGCGAGGGGCCCATAGGCGTCGTCCTCGATCACCTGCAGGTCGTGGCGCGTGGCTGCGGCTGCGATCTCGCGCCGTGCGGCTTCGTCCAGCGTGACGGCGGTCGGGTTGTCGTTGGTGGGGACGAGGTAGATGGCGCGGATCTTCGGGTCGGCGGCGCAGGCCGCGGCGATCGACGCCGCGTCCAGCCGGTCCAGCCCGACAAGGCGCAGGCCGAGCCAGCGCGCGATGGCGCGGAACCCCGAATAGACGAACCGCCGGCAGAGGATCGCGTCGCCCGGACGCAGCGCCGCGCCGAGGATCGCATGCAGCGCGTTCTGCCCGCCCGCAGCGAGGATGACCTGATCCGGCTCCGCTCGCAGGGCCGCCGTGCCGAGGAAGCGGACACCGGCGGCGCGGTCCTCCATGCTGCCGCCCGCCGCCTGATATTGCAGTCGCAGGGGCGACGCATCGAGCAGGAGCGCACCGACCGTGTCGGCGATCGTCCGCGCGAGCAGACCGCCGGGAAGCTCAGGCGGCAGGTTCATTCCCGTATCGACGCGCGCGAGGTCGGCGATCTCGACCCGCTGCGGCGCGCGGACGAAGCTGCCCGCACGACCGCGCGCCTCGATCAGTCCGCGGCGGCGCGCCATGTCATAGGCGCGGGTCACCGTGGTCAGATCGATGCCGAGCCGCGCGGCAAGGTCGCGCTGGGGCGGCAAACGGGTTCCGCCGCGCAGCGTGCCGCGATCGATCGCCATGCCCAGCGCGTCGGCGATGGCGGTGTATTTCGCACCCGCGATCCGGTCGAGATCGGGAAGCCAGTCGTCAGTCATTGGTCGGCGTATCGCGGGCTTCTGCTTCTGCGTGCAGCTTCGCCCACAGTTTGGCGGTGCCCGCTTCCTGGGCATTGTTGAGATATTGCGAGGCGACGAGCCAGCCCTTGAGCGGGCGGAGCGCGAGCACGCAGCCGCCTACCATCACGGGAATGGTGGTGAACAGATGGACCCAGAAGGGCGGATCGAACGCCACCTGGAACCACACGCCGAAAAAGGTCAGCGGGAAGGCCACGAAGCAGAGCGAGAAGAAGGCGGGCCCGTCGTCGGGCGAGGCGAAGCGATAGTCGAGACCACAGGACGGGCATTTCTTCGCAATCTTGAGCCAGCCCGCGAACATCGTCTTTTCGCCGCAGCGCACGCACAGCCCCTTCCAGCCGGTGTTGACGATCCAGCGCAGCTTGTCCTGTTCTTCGGGGCGGTCCATTGTATGGCCTTCAATGCAGTTATTGTATCCATACAATAGAGAGTAGCGTGCAAATTGCAAGGCGGAGGAAAGGGTTTCGCGTCGAGCCCTATCGCGCCGCTCCCGCAATGCCGTTAGAGGCGCGGCACCAGCGAAAGGACGAGCCATGAACCCGATCACGCTTCCCCCTTCATTCGATCCGGGCGGAACCGCCGTCGTGACCGGGGGCGCCGGCGGGATCGGCTTCGCCATCGCGGCGCGTCTGGCGGGACTGGGGATGAAGGTCGTGATCGCCGATCTGCCGGGTGAAAGCCTCGACGCGGCGGCGCGTGAGCTCGCGGAGAAAGGCGATGTCACCGCGATTGCAGCCGATGTTTCGGTCGCCGCTGATGTCGATCAGCTGCGCGACCGCGTGCTGGCCGAGCATGGGCCGGTCGCGGTGCTGATCAACAATGCGGCGATCGGCGGCAATCCGGGCAAGCCGTGGGAGAATCCGGCGGGCTGGGAGCAATTGCTGCGCATCAACCTGATGGGGGTGATCGGGGTCGCGCAAGCTTTCGTTCCAGCGATGCTGGCGGGGGGCAAGCCGGGCGTGGTCGTCAACACCGGATCGAAGCAGGGCATCACCAGCCCGCCGGGCAACGCCGCGTACAATCTGTCGAAGGCGGGGGTGCGCAGCTACACCGAGTCGCTTGCCCACGCCCTGCGCGAGGAGACGGGCGAGCGGATCGCCGCGCATCTGCTGATCCCGGGATTCACCCGAAGCGGTATGACCGGAGAAGCCGAGGGCGCATGGACCGCCGATCAGGTCGCCATGTTCATGCTCGAGAGCATCGCGCGCGGCGACTTCTACATCCTGTGCCCCGACAATGACGTGGATCGTGCGACCGACGAGAAGCGCATGCGTTGGGCGATGGACGACATCATCGCGAACCGGCCCGCGCTGTCGCGCTGGCACCCCGACTACAAGGACGAATTTGCGCGCTATATGGCGGAGTAACCCGCGCAGGAGGTGAGATGACGAAGCACCGCATCTACACGATGAGCGTCGCGAGCGTGTATCCCCACTATATCGCCAAGGCGGAGAAGAAGGGGCGGACTCAGGCGGAAGTGGACGAGATCTTCCGCTGGCTGACCGGGTACAGCGACGCACAGCTTCAGGCGTATCTGGAGACGAAGACTAATTTCGAGGATTTCTTTGCGCAGGCGCCGGGGCTGAACCCGGCGCGGTCGCTGATCACCGGCGTGATCTGTGGCGTGCGGATCGAGGAAATCGAGGACCCGCTGATGCGCGAGGTGCGCTATCTCGACAAGATGATCGACGAACTGGCCAAGGGGCGGCCGATGGCGAAGATCTTGCGGGGGTAGGGGGCGGTTCGGGCTCGCTATCGAAGGGCGGCGAGCGTCGCGGCGATACCTCCCATGAGGCCGATTGCGGACATGATCGCGTAGAAGCCAATGCTGGCCCAGAAGATTGCGGGACTCCAAGTCTTCTCCGACGTGAACCCTTCCGCGTGGATTTGTCCCTTGCGTATTCCCTGAACAGCCCACCGCGCGAAGATGCCGGACGTGACCAACAGCGTGAGCGCGACGATCATTCCGACGTCTCCACCGGCATTCTCATCGGCACCTTTGGCATTGTCTGCTCCAGCGCTTCATGGTCGCTCGCCATCGTCAGCAAGTTGCCTGCTTCTGGAGGTGTCCGCAACCGGAGGGTTTGCGAGGGCAGCGCGCAACGAAAAGGCCCGCCGGATCTCTCTGGCGGGCCTGTTTCTGTCCGGTTGGACCGATCAGCGCTTGTCGAGCGGCACGTAGTCGCGCTGCGTCGGGCCGGTGTAGAGCTGGCGCGGGCGGCCGATCTTCTGGTCTGGATCGCTGATCATCTCGTTCCACTGCGCGACCCAGCCGACGGTGCGGGCGAGGGCGAAGAGGACCGTGAACATCGTGGTGGGGAAGCCGATCGCGGAGAGGATCACGCCCGAGTAGAAATCGACGTTCGGGAACAGCTTCTTCTCGACGAAATAATCGTCCTTGAGCGCCATTTCCTCGAGCTGGAGCGCGACGTCGAACAGCGGGTCGGTGACGTTGAGCTCGCTGAGCACCTCGCGCACGGTCTTCTGCATCACGGTCGCGCGCGGATCGTAGTTCTTGTAGACGCGGTGGCCGAAGCCCATCAGGCGGAACGGGTCGTTCTTGTCCTTGGCGCGCGCGATGTACTCGGGGATGCGCTCCGGACGGCCGATCTCGCGCAGCATGTTGAGCGCGGCTTCGTTGGCGCCACCATGCGCCGGACCCCACAGGCAGGCGATGCCCGCGGCGATGCACGCGAACGGGTTGGCGCCCGACGAACCGGCGAGACGCACGGTCGAGGTCGAGGCGTTCTGCTCGTGATCGGCATGGAGGATGAAGATGCGGTCGAGCGCGCGCTCGACCACCGGGTTCACCACATATTCCTCGGCCGGGACGCCGAAGGTCATGCGCAGGAAGTTGCCGGTGTAGGAGAGGTTGTTGTCGGGGTAGAGGAACGGCTGGCCGACGGTGTATTTATACGCCATCGCAGCGATCGTCGGCATCTTGGCGATCAGGCGGTGGCTCGCGACCATGCGCTGATACGGATCCGAGATGTCGGTCGAGTCGTGATAGAAGGCCGAGAGCGCGCCGACCACGCCGCACATCACCGCCATCGGGTGCGCGTCACGGCGGAAGCCGCGGTAGAAGGTCGCCAGCTGCTCATGCACCATGGTGTGCCGGCTGATCGTGTGGGTGAACTGGCCGAGCTCTTCGTTGCTCGGCAGCTCGCCGTTCAGCAGGAGGTAGGCGACCTCCATGAAGCTCGAATGCTCGGCAAGCTGGCCGATCGGATAACCGCGATGCAGCAGCGTACCCTCATCCCCATCGATATAGGTCAGGCCCGACTCGCACGAAGCGGTCGAGGTGAAGCCGGGATCGTAGGTGAACTGGCCGGTCTGCGCGTAGAATTTGCGGATATCGACGACTTCAGGACCGACGCTTCCCTGTCGAACCGGATAGTCTTTACCGGCGATATTGAGGGTGGAGTCGGTCATAATCTCGTCCTTTCGTCTCAGCTTCCCGAGGGAGCCGTCATTTGATCGGCGATCCGGCCCAGGCTTTCCTCACGTCCCAGAAGGACGAGGACGTCGAAGATGCCGGGAGAGGTCCGCCGCCCAGTCAGCGCGGCACGAAGCGGCTGTGCGGCCGCCCCAAGTTTCACTCCCCCCGACTCCGCCACCTGGCGTACCGCCGTTTCGAGCGCTTCCGTATTCCAGTCCGCGACCGCGTCAAGCGCCGTGTGAAGGGAATGGAGGATCGCTTTCGCGTCGTCCCCTAGCAGAGCTTGTGCATCTGCGTCCATTTCCAGGGGGCGAGTGCGAAACAGAAAGGCCGCTCCGTCCGCGATTTCAAGGAGATTCGCGGCGCGCGGCTTCAACGCATACATGCTGCGTTGCAGAAGCTCGACATGCTGCGGCGTCGATTCGAAGGGCAGGAATGGCGCCGTCAGGGCCGCGAGTCGCGCATCGTCGGCGGCGCGGATGTAGTGGCCGTTGAGGCTGTCGAGCTTCTTGAGATCGAAGCGCGAGGCCGACTTGCCGACGCCCGACAGATCGAACCATTCGATCGCCTGTTCGCGATTGATGATCTCGTCATCGCCATGACCCCAGCCGAGGCGGAGAAGGTGGTTGAACAGCGCTTCGGGCAGCACGCCTAGCTCGTCGCGATAGGCATCGACACCGAGTGCGCCGTGACGCTTGGACAGCTTCGCCCCGTCCGCGCCGTGGATCAGCGGGATATGGGCATAGACGGGCTCGGCCCAGTTCATCGCATGGATGATGAGCAACTGGCGGAAGGCGTTGTTGAGGTGATCGTCGCCGCGGATGACATGGGTGACGCCCATGTCCTGATCGTCGACCACCACCGCGAGCATATAGGTCGGCGTGCCGTCCGAACGGAGCAGGATCATGTCGTCCAGCTCGGCATTCTGCACGGTCACTTCGCCCTGCACCGCATCGCGGATCGTCGTCGCGCCCTCACGCGGGGCGCGGATGCGGACGACGTGCGGCTGGTCGAGCGGGCCGTCGGTGCGGTCGCGCCACGGGCTGCGGATGCGATAGGGCTTCTTCGCCGCCTGCGCTTCCTCGCGCTGCGCGGCGATCTCTTCCTGGCTCATCCAGCAGCGATAGGCATGGCCCGACTCGAGCATCGCGTGCGCGACCTGCGCATGGCGTTCGGCGCGGGCGAACTGATAGACCTCGTCGCCGTCCCAATCGAGGCCGAGCCAGCGCATCCCGTCGAGGATCGCCTCGATCGCCGCATCGGTCGAGCGGGCGCGGTCGGTATCCTCGATGCGCAGCAGGAACTTGCCGCCGTGATGGCGCGCGAACAGCCAGTTGAACAGCGCGGTGCGCGCGCCGCCGATATGCAGAAACCCCGTCGGCGACGGGGCGAAGCGCGTGACGATTTGCGTACCCGTGGCGGGTTCAGATGTTGCGCCCAAGCGCGCTTGCTCCCAAGACATGTGGTCGATGGCCAGTTCAGCCGCGAGCGCCCCTAGCACGGGGTTTCGCCTGCTTCAAATCGCGGGCGGATGGCGGCCCGGCAGCAGACTCGAGCGCTGGCTGGAGGCCGAGCGCGGGCAGGTCGTCCTGTGGATCCCGGTGATGTTGGGCGTGGGGATCGTGGCGTGGTTCACGTTGCCTGACGCGGGCCGGTGGAGCGCGGTGGCATTGGCCGGGCTGGCGATAGCGGCGGCAGGCATCGCTATCGGCAAGGGCGGGCGCGCGGCGCGTTGCATGGCGGTGGCCGGACTGCTGGTGGCGCTGGGCTGCGCGCTGGTGTGGTGGCGCGCCGAACGCGTCGCGGCGCCGGTGCTGGCGCGGCCCGCGATCGTCGCGTTCCAAGGCAAGGTCGAACGGGTCGAGCAACTTCCGGCGCGCGACATGGTGCGGGTACGGATCGCGCCGGAGGCCGGATCGGGGCTGCCGCCTTTGGTGCGGGTCAATTTCGATACGAAGGACGTGCCGGCCGGGCTGACGCGTGGCGCGGTGGTGAAGCTGCGCGCGCGGCTGATGCCGCCTGCGCCGCCGGCGGTTCCGGGCGCCTATGATTTCGAGCGGGTAGCGTGGTTCGACGGGCTGGGGGCCAGCGGGCGCGGCTTCGCGCCGGTCGAGATCGTCGCGCCGGGCGAGGCCAGGAGCGGGCTGCGCGAACGGCTGACCACGCATGTCCAGGGCCAGGTCGAAGGCAGCGCGGGCGGAATCGCGGCGGCGCTGGTGACCGGTGACCGCGGTGCGATCTCCGAAGAGGATGGCGAGGCATTGCGCCGGTCGGGGCTGGCGCATCTGTTGTCGGTGAGCGGCCTGCACGTCACCGCGGTGGTCGGTGCGACGATGCTGCTGGTGCTGCGGCTGCTCGCGCTCAGCCCGGCGCTGGCGTTGCGCTGGCCGCTGCCGGTGGTCGCGGCGGGCGCTGCCGGGGTCGCCGCGGTGGGCTATACACTGCTGACGGGGGCGGAGGTGCCGACGGTGCGATCATGCATCGCGGCGCTGATGGTGCTGGTGGCGATGATGCTGGGGCGCGAGGCGATCACGCTGCGGCTGGTGGCGTTCGGTGCGCTGGTCGTCCTGCTGCTGTGGCCCGAGGCGTTGATGGGGCCGAGCTTCCAGATGAGCTTTGCTGCGGTGACCGCGATTGTCGCACTGCATGAGAGCAAGCGTGTCCGCGGCTGGTTCGAACGGCGCGAGGAGGGGTGGGGATGGCGGTTCGCGCGGGGCGTGGGATCGTTGTTGCTGACCGGGCTTGTCGTCGAGATCGCGTTGACGCCGATCGCGCTGTTCCATTTCCATAAATCGGGTGTCTATGGCGCGCTCGCCAACATCGTCGCGATCCCGCTCACCACCTTCGTCATCATGCCGCTGGAGGCGGCGGCGTTGTTCTTCGATCCGATTGGGCTGGGTGCGCCCTTCTGGTGGCTGACCGGGCGGGCGCTTCACCTGCTGCTGTGGATCGCGCATGCCGCGGCGGACGCGCCGGGCGCGCTGGCGATGCTGCCGGGCATGCCGGGTGGCGCCTATGTGCTGATGGTCGCGGGCGGGCTGTGGTTCGCGCTGTGGAAGACGCGAGTACGGCTCGCGGGGGTGCTTCCGGCGGTGATTGGGGCGGCCTGGGCACTGGCAACGCCGATGCCCGATTTGCTGGTGACGGGCGACGGGCGCCACCTCGCGCTGCGCACGGCGGGCGGCGAGATCGCGCTGCTGCGCGACCGGGCGGGCGACTATGTGCGCGACATGATGGCCGAGAATGGCGGGGTGGATGCCGAGCTTCCGGCACTGGTCGAGCAGCAGGGCGCGCGGTGCAGCCCCGATCTGTGCCTGATCGATGTCGAGCGGGGCGGGCGGCGCTGGCGGATCGCGGCGACCCGGAGCGGGCATCTGGTGCCGTGGCGCGAGATGATGGCGGTGTGCCGATCGGTGGACATCGTGATCGCCGACCGGCGACTGCCGCCGGGGTGCGCGCCGAAATGGCTGAAGCTCGACCGCGCGATGCTGGCGAACACCGGCGGAGTGGCAATCGTGCTGGGCACCACCCCCGAGGTCTGGACGGTAAGGCGGGCAGGGGCGCGACATCCGTGGATCGAGGCGGAGCAGGTGATGCCTGGGCGGCGGTCCGATGGGCGCAGCGGCGAAAGATAATGCAGAGCGGGTGTCGATTTCTGCGAGGCTGGTTCGTCGTCACCACAGGAAGGCGAGGAACTCGTCCAGCAAGGAACCGGTACGATGACGATCACGATCACGGCGTTTGAGCGCTCGCCCGATGGCGGCAAGGGACTGGCACGCGATACACGCGTGCGCTGGGCGCTCGAAGAAGTGGGGCAGCCCTATGCGGTTCGCCTTGTGTCCTTTGCGGAGATGAAAGCGCCCGACCATCTGGCGATTCATCCGTTCGGTCAGATCCCGACCTATGAGGAAGGCGCTCTCACGCTGTTCGAGACCGGAGCGATCGTCTTTCATCTGGCCGAACGGCATGCCGGGCTGCTGCCGGAAGACCAGGACGCGCGGGCGCGTGCGATCACATGGATGTTTGCGGCCCTGAACACGATCGAGCCGCCGATTCAGGATCTGACGACAGCGAAGATACATGAGGGCGACCGACCCTGGGCCGAGGCGCGCCTGCCGTTGGTGAAGGATCGCATTCGCGCCCGGCTCGACCCGCTTTCGGCCTATCTGGGTGCTGCCGAATGGCTCGATGGCGCATTCAGTGCCGGCGATTTGATGATGGTATCCGTGCTGCTGAGACTGCGAATGTCAGGTCTGCTCGACGAATATCGCAACCTGGCCGAGTATGTTGCGCGCGCAGAAGCCCGGCCAGCCTATGGCCGGGCCTTCGCGGCACAGCTTGCGGTCAATGCGCCGTCCAGCGGCTGAAGCGCCGGATCGGGCAGTTGAGCCGAGGGTGGCCCGGCTACTCCATTCCCGGATAGCGCGCGAATTCCGGCAGGCTGTGCACATCTTTCATCCAGCCGATGCGCTCGGCGACCTGGATATGCGCGCCCGCCGGAATCGCGTCGGGCTCGTCGAGCGTCGCCACCTGCGTATCGACGATGCCGGGGAGGTTCTCCGCATTGCGGTAGAACAGGCCGGTGCCGCAATTGCCGCAGAAATAGCGACGGCCATGTTCGGACGAGGCATATTCGTGCGGCTCGCCCTGCGTCACGGTCAGCGCATCCTCGTGAAACATCGCCCAGCCGACCATTGGCGCACCCGCCGCGCGGCGGCAGTCGGTGCAGTGGCACAGCGCATGGTGCATCGGATCGCCGGCGAGGGTGTAGCGGATCGCGCCGCAATGGCAGCCGCCTTCAAGGGTGGTCATCGCTCTCTCCTGTCGTTGGATGGGCATAGGCAGGATAGGCACGACAAGCGTGCGCTCAATTACCGGCGAGGTAATGAAGCACGACCCCCGGCACACCTGGCCCAGCCATCAATGGAAAGGGGCGGCCACAGCCGCCCCTTCGGTTCAGTAGCGCCGCAGCAGCCCGGCAAGCCGGCCCTGCACCCGCACCTGATCGGGGCGGTAGCGTTGCGCATCATAGGCGCGGTTGGCCGGATCGAGCCGGACCATGCTGCCTTCGTTGCGGAAATATTTGAGCGTCGCCTCGCTATCCTCGATCAGCGCCACGACGATCTCCCCGTCGCGGGCCGTTTCCTGACGGCGGATCAGCGCATAGTCGCCGTCGAAGATGCCGGCCTCGACCATCGAATCTCCGGCGACCTCGAGCGCATAATGCTCCCCCGAGCCGAGCAGCGCGGCGGGGACGGGAAGCATGGTCGAGCCTTCCAGCGCCTCGATCGGGACACCGGCGGCGATGCGGCCGTGAAGCGGGATCTCGATCACGTCGTTTGCAGGCTGCGGCGCCGGGCGGGCGAGCGTGACGACATTGTCCCTGGCCGGGGCGGCCTTTTTGGGCTCGCCGCGTTCGGGCAGCTTGAGCACTTCGAGCGCGCGCGCGCGGTTGGGCAGGCGGCGCAGGAAGCCGCGCTCCTCAAGCGCCGAGATCAGCCGGTGAACCCCCGATTTCGACTTGAGATCGAGCGCGTCCTTCATCTCCTCGAACGACGGCGAGACGCCGGTATCGTTCAAGCGGTCGGCGATGAAGCAGATCAGCTCATGCTGCTTCTTCGTAAGCATCGGGGACGTCCTCCATCCAGAACAGACGTGGAACGTTTACGCCTTGTTCCACTTGTCTGTCAAGCGATGTCGAGGATTTCTACCGAGTCGCCGGGATTTGCCGCCGGTGCGTAAGGTGCGCGGACGATCAGGCAATCCGCGCGGGCGAGGGCGCGGAGCATCGAACTGTCCTGGATCGCGGCAGCCATGACGGTATCGGCGCGGTGCGCGGCGCGCAGATAGTCGGCGCGCGGGCCGTTGGCGGGAAGCGGCTCACCCAGCGTCGCGATGCGCGGCGCAGGAAACGGATCTGCCGCGCCGGAGAGGTGCGCGATCAGCGGGATGAGGAAGATGCGAGCGGTGACGAAGGCGGAGACCGGGTTTCCAGGCAGGCCCAGTACCACCGTATCGCGGAGCCTACCCGCCATCATCGGCTTGCCGGGGCGGATCGCGACCTTCCAGAAATCGATCGTCGCGCCCGCCGCCAGGAGCGCGGGATGGACAAGGTCATGATCGCCGACCGACGCGCCGCCGGTGGTGACGAGGATGTCGGCGGAGACGCGCGAGAATGCGGCTTCGAGCGCATCATGCCGGTCGGGGAGGATGCCGAGATCCTCGATTTCGACGGGAAGGCCGGCCAGCATCGCGGCCAGCATCGTTCCGTTGCTCTCGGGAATCTGGCCGGGAGCGAGCGGGCTGCCGGGCGCGCGCAGTTCGTCACCGGTGGCCGCAATGGCGATGCGGACGTGGCGGCGGACGGGCAGCGTAGCACGGCCCGCGACCGCGGCGAGCGCAACCCGGGCGGGCGTCAGGCGTTCGCCGGGCGCGACAAGCAACTCGCCCGAATTGAAATCCAGCCCAGTCGCGCGGACATTGCGGCCCTCGAACGCCGGGCCTTCGCCGTCGAGGTGGAGGCGCTCGCCCTCACGCCGGGCCTCTTCCTGGATCAGCACCGTGTCCGCCCCGGCGGGCATCGCGGCGCCGGTGAAGATGCGGACCGCCTGATGCGCTGCGGCGGTGCCCGCGAACGGACGGCCCGCGGCACTTTCTCCGATCACATCCCACGGGCCGGGCAGGTCGGCGAACCGGATCGCATAGCCATCCATTGCCGAAAGCGGCTGTTCGGGCTGGGTACGGGTGGCGGCAACGGGAGCGGAAGCCCAGCGGCCAGCGGCTTCCCTGAGCGGCACCGCCTCCACCGCCAGCGCTGGCGCGAGCGCGAAGAGGCGGCGCTGGGCATCGGCGACGGGAACAAGATTGGCCATCGCCGTGGCGTTAACCTGCCGGAGCGATACGGTCGAGGGGTTAGCGCGGCGGGCGGGCAGCCTCCGACAGCCGGGCCATTTCGTGCGGTCGCAATGGAATACGGAACTCCGCGACATGGCGCGCGCCATGGCATTCGATCACGCGGATCGGCCAGCCGCCAATGCCCGGCAGCGACAGCCACAGCGAGGAAAGCGGGACGAACTCGGTATCGCTCTCGAACTCGGCAAGGGTGCTGCTCAGCGTATTGAGCTGCGCGTTCCACCAGTTGACACCCGAACGGACATGGGTGGCGATATCGAGCCGAAGCGCATCCTTGACCGCGCCCAGTGCCGACGGCGCATGATCCTGCACCGTCACCAGCGCCGGTCCGCGCCGCTGGCTTGCGACCTTGCGCAGCCATGGCATCAGCAGCTGCCAGCCCAGTTCCTCAATGAAGGCGATGCCCGCCTGACCCTTTTCGGCCCAGCGCACTTCGCCCGGGATCGGGCGCAACCCGTCCAGCGTCAGCTCGACCTGAGCCCCGGCGCGGAGCAGCGCACGCGTCTCGACGCCGATGCCGGCGGGGGACAGGTTGCGGGTCCACGCGAAATCGACCTGATCGCCGTGCCGCACGCACAGCCGCTGGCGCAGCTCGATACGTGGCATCTGCCGGCGTTCGGCGGGGAGTGCGGCGAGGCAGCGGGCGAGGGCGCCGACGACATCGAGCGGCTCATCGAAGCGGAAGGCGAGCGCGGCGGGGTCGTGTCCGACAATCGAGCCATCGGCGACCAGGCCGAAGGGAAGCTCGATCGTCGCGCGGTCGCCATTGGTGACGGGCCCCGACACAGTGAGCGTCGCCCCGGCGGAAGTCAGGCGGTGAACGAAACAGTTCCGCTCACCGGCGCTGCCGAACAGCAGTCGCCCGGGCGATGCGTCCTCGACTGCGCCCGGCGGCGCGTCGAGCTCGCCGGACAGCGAGAAGATCGCCGATCGTGCCGGAAGTGTCATTGGATCCCCACCCATTTGCAGATGAAGACCCTGCGCCCGCGCGCCTCAAGAATGTCTGAGCGAGCAGGGTGGAGAAGGGGTTAACCGTTCGGATTTACCGCACGCCCGGCTGGCGGCGTCTGATGGTTAGCTGAATTGATAAGTGTTGTTGACGCAGTGCGTGGCGAAGCGTTAGTAAGCTGAATGGCTAACAATCAAGTTGCTCTCGATCGGGTCTTTCATGCGCTGGGAGATCCGACGCGCCTGGCGGTCATCAACCGGCTGGCCAACGGGCCGGCAACAGTGAGCGGGCTGGCGGCGCCCTTCGCAATGGCGCTGCCGACGTTCCTGCGCCACCTCGATGTGCTCGAGGCCCATGGGCTGATTTCTTCGGAGAAGACCGGGCGTGTGCGCACATGCCGTCTGGAGCCGGAAACGCTGTCGCGGGTCGATGCCTGGCTGACCGACCGGCGGGCGCTGTGGAACCACCGGCTCGACCAGCTCGGCGAAATGCTTGGCGAGCCCGGAAATCAGAGGAGAAAGTGATGACGCTGCCGCAGCTTGTTCACGAAACATTGGTCTTCGAACGCAGCTACAAGGCGCCGCCGGAGCGTATTTTCGACGCCTGGCGCGATCCGGAATCGAGAGCGCGATGGACTGCGCCGGCGGACGGTACGGCCGTGGAGTTCGACCGCTTCGATTTCAGGACCGGCGGGATCGAGGTCTCGCGCTGCGGAGCGATCGGGGATCTGCGCTATCGCGTCGAGGCGCATTATCTCGATATCGTTGCCGGCGAACGCATCGTGTTCGCCGAGGCCGTATCGGAAGGCGGCAAGCTGATGGGAGCGGCGCTGATCACCGTTCGTATCGAAGCCGAGCAGGGCGGTTCGCGGTTGACCCTTACCGATCAGGCGCTGTCGGTGGGCGATCGCGGATATATCGACGGTAGCCGACAGGGCTATCGCGCCGCGCTCGAGAATCTGGCGCGGGAAGTCGAGCGATGAAATATCTGTGTCTGGGCTATTATGACGCCGAGGCGATGGATGCGCGCCCGTCGGCGGAGATCGAAGCCCTGATGAGCCAGTGCAGGCCGCATATGGCCGGACTTTACGGCAGCGGGCGGGTTCTGGTCGACGCGGGGCTCGATCTGGAAACCCGCAGCCTCAGACGGGTCGGCGGGCAGGTCGAGGTCACTGCGGACCGTGTCGTCGATAGCAGGCTGAAGATCGGCGGCGTGTTCATCGTCGAAGCCGACGATCTGGACGATGCGATGCGGGTGGCACGCTTGCATCCGACGACGCGCGTTAGCGATGGCGAGGCGTTCGGATGGGCGATCGAGATTCGTCCGATCCACACATGGTGGGAAGATCCCTCCCGCGCATAGGGGCATCGGGCTCTCGTGCTACCGGCCGGTCTCAGGTGGGCGGGGTTGCCTGCCAGTCGCCGGATTTGCCGCCGGTCTTCGAGACGAGCCGGATATCCCCGATCGTCATGCCCTTATCGAGCGCCTTGGCCATATCGTAGATAGTGAGTAGCGCGACCGAGACCGCGGTGAGCGCTTCCATTTCCACCCCGGTGCGGCCGGCGAGCGCGACGGTGGCGGTGGCGGTGACGCCGGTTGCGTCGGGGACGAGGTCAAGGTCGATCTTCGTCAGTGCCAGCGGGTGGCAGAGCGGGATCAGGTCGCTGGTCTTCTTTGCCGCCATGATCCCGGCGATGCGCGCCACGGCAAGCACGTCGCCCTTCTTGACGAGGCCATCGCGGATCGCGGCAGCGGCCTCGTCCGACATGGCGACACGGCCGGTGGCGACCGCCTCACGCCGGGTTTCGGCCTTTGCCCCCACATCGACCATGCGCGCCGCGCCGGTTTCGTCGAGATGGGTGAGGTCGGTCATCCCACCAGCGCCCGCGTCGCCGCTTCGACATCGTCCTGCCGCATCAGCGATTCACCGATCAGGAAGCAGCGCACGCCATGTGCCGCCATGGCGTCGAGGTCGGCGCGCGAGGTGAGGCCGCTCTCCGCGACGAAGGTACAGCCCTCCGGCGCGCGGCCGACAAGCTCATAGGTGCGATCAAAAGAGACCGAGAAGTCTTTGAGATTACGATTGTTGACCCCAATCAGCCGCGAGCGGAGCGCCAGTGCGCGATCGAGCTCGGCCTCGTCGTGCACCTCTACCAGCACGTCCATGCCGAGACCCAGCGCGGCGTCCTCGATCTCTGCCATCTGGCCGTCCTCGAGCGCGGCGACGATGATGAGGATCGCGTCGGCGCCGATGCTGCGGGCTTCGATTACCTGCCACGGGTCGATCATGAAATCCTTGCGGATCACCGGAAGACCGCAGGCGGCGCGCGCAGCGATCAGATAATCTTCGTGCCCCTGAAAGAACTCGGCATCGGTCAGCACCGACAGGCACGCCGCGCCGCCCGCTTCATAAGCACGGGCATGCGCAGGCGGATCGAAGTCGGCACGGATCAGTCCCTTGGAGGGCGATGCCTTCTTGATCTCCGCGATCAGCCCATAGCCCTGCGCCGCCTTGGCATCGAGCGCGGCGCGGAAGCCGCGCGGCGGGGTCTGGGCGAGCAGACGGGCCTGCAGGTCGGCGAGCGAGGTGGCGGCCTTGCGTTCGGCGACTTCGCGGCGCTTCACTTCGAGGATCTTGTCGAGCGTATTCATGCCGCGGCGATCCAGCAGTCGAGCAGCGCGTTGGCAAGCCCCTTGTCGATGGTTTCGGCGGCTTCCTCGGCCCCTTCGCGCAGATCGACGGCTTCCCCCGCGACGACCAGCGCAGCGGCGGCGTTGAGCAATACTGCGTCGCGATAGGCGCCGAGTTCGCCCTGAAGCAGCTTGCGCAGCGCGCTGGCGTTCTCATGCGCATCGCCGCCGCGCAGGCTGATGAGCGGATGCGATGCCAGCCCGGCGTCGGCCGGCGTGATGCGCGCGGGCAGACTGACGTCGCCGATGCTGACGACAAGGCTACCGCCTTCGGGCGAAAGCTCGTCGAGCCCCTCCTCGCCCGCTACGATCGCGGCGCCCTTGACCCCCAGTTGCTCAAGCGCCTCGGCATAGATCGGCGCGTAATCGGGCCGGGCGATGCCGATCAACTGGCGTTGCACGCCCGCCGGATTGGCGAGTGGACCCATGAGGTTGAAGATCGTCCGCCGCGCGATCCGACGCCGCAGCGGTGCGATACGGGCCATCGCCGGATGATGTTTGGCAGCGAAGAGGAAGGCGATGCCGAGGTCGTTGAGATGGGATTCGGCATTGGCCGCTGCGCGGTCGAGATCGAGGCCGAGCGCCTCCAGCGTGTCCGCCGCGCCTGACTTGGAGCTGGCGGCGCGATTGCCGTGCTTGGCGACCGGCACGCCCGCCGCAGCGACGACGATGGCGACCGCGGTGGAGACGTTGAGCGTGTGGTGGCCGTCGCCGCCGGTGCCGCAGACATCGATGGCGTTGGCGGGCGCGCGGATAGGAATCACCCGCTGGCGCATCGCCCGTGCGGCTTCGGCGATCTCGATGCTGGTCTCGCCGCGCTCCGAAAGGGCGATCAGAAAGGCCTCGATCTCCGCTTCGGGCGCAGTGCCGTCTAGGATATCGGCAAAGGCCTGTGCCGCGGATTCGCGCGCGAGCGGGCTGGCAGGATCGGGAAGAAGGCTGAAGCTGGTCACGCCGCCTCTATTGGGGGGCGGGGACGGGGAGTCGAGCAAATCCTGTTGCGCATCGGACAAGCGCGGCTGGGGGCGATGCATTTCGCCGGCAAAACGATTATCCTGCATGCATCAGGACGGGGAGACTTTCGATGGACCTTCGATCGACCGAACCGGTCAGCTTCCTCTACGCTGCCGACCGCGACCGCGCGCTGGGCTTCTACTGCGACCAGCTTGGGCTGGCGCTGCGGAGTTCCGACCCCTTTGGCGATTTCATCGGCATGGACCATGCGGTGATCCGGCTGACAGTGATGCCCGACTACAAGGCCGGGCAGCATCCGGTGTTCGGATGGAATGTCGGCGACATCCGTGCGACCGTCCATGCGCTGCGCGACAAGGGCGTCGCCTTCACCATCTATGACGGGATGGGGCAGGACGAAGACGGCATCTGGACCGCGCCCGGCGGCATGGCGAAGGTGGCGTGGTTCAACGATCCCGATGGCAATGTGCTGAGCCTGTCGGAGGCGTGACGCCGACAGGCCTTCGCCTTTCTGCCTAGCGCGTCTGGAAGCGGCGGCGCGCTGTCCGACCGATCAGGTAGACGCCACCAATCAGGGCGGCGGCATAGCTGGCCGTGTGGGCTGACGCGACCGCGGCAAAGGCAAGATGCCGGTTGGGCGGGATCGATTCCGCCCACTCTCCAAGCAGCGGCGTCCCGGCTATCGTGAATGCGAGCGCCCCGACCCCGCCGGCGATCAGTGCGATCGCTGCGCTGACGAGCATCAGCAGGACGACCGGGCGGGCCAGATCCTTGAGGTCAACCGGCTGCCGCGAGCCAAGCCGGGCAGTGGCGGCCTGCCCGGTACCGAGCAGCAAGCCGACCCACCAGGTCGCGATGACGCCCCAGCCGAGCGCAAGCAGCCACGGCGAATCCGTGGCGAATACAGGCGGATGGGCGATGGTGAAATATTCGACGCACAGATGTGCGGTCACAAGATCGTGAAGGACGCCGTAGATGATTGCGGCAGCGGTCGCGAACAGGATGATCCGGACGGCCTGCATCGCGGATCAGGCCAGTGCTTTCGCCTCGATCCCGGCGATCCGCATGAAATTCGCCAGCATCGCATGGCCATGTTCGGTGGCGATGCTCTCGGGATGGAACTGGACCGAGTGGATGGGAAGTTCGCGGTGGCGGAACGCCATGACGCTGCCGTCGTCTGCGGTGGCGTTGACGACCAGTTCCTCGGGAATGTCGGTGACGATCAGCGAGTGGTAGCGCGTCGCGGTAAAGGGTGAGGGCAGGCCTTCGAACAGGCCGGTGCCGTCATGACGAACGGGGCTGGTCTTGCCGTGCATCAGACCGCCGCGCACCACCTGTCCGCCGAAATGCTGACCGATCGACTGATGGCCGAGGCATACGCCGAGCAGCGGTTTGCCCGCATCGGCACAGGCGGCGACGAGGTCGAGGCTGATCCCCGCCTCATTCGGGGTGCACGGGCCGGGCGAGAGCAGAAAGGCCTGCGCGTTGCTTGCGATTGCCTCGCCTGCAGTCAGCGCGTCGTTGCGCACCACCTTCACCTCGGCGCCCAGTTCCATCAGGTAATGGACGAGGTTCCAGGTGAAGCTGTCGTAATTGTCGATGACGAGGATCATGATGGAGGCGGACTTAGCGACGCTAATAGCCCGCGTCGAGATCGACGACGTTCTTCATGGGCCGCCCCTCGACAAAGGCGCGGGTGTTTTCGAGGAACAGCGTGGCGGCGCGCATGAACATCTTCGTCTGCGAGCGGCCCGACAAGTGCATCGAGTGGATGACGTTGGGCGTAGTCCATAGCGGGTGATCGGTGGGCAGCGGTTCGGGATCGACGACGTCGAGGAAGGCGCCGGCGATGCGGCGCCTCTCCAGCGCCTCGATCAAGGCCAACTGATCGACCATGTCGCCGCGGGCGACGTTGATGAGCCATGCGCCAGGCTTCATCGCCGTCAGCTCCGTCGTGCCGATCAGCGCATGCGTATCGCCGGTCGAGGGCGCGGCGAGGACGATCCAGTCGAATTCGCCGATCCGCGCGCGCCACCGGTCGGGGGTCAGCGTATCGTCGCGGCCCGAACGGGTGACGCCGGCCACCTCGACCCCGAACGCCGCCAGCCGGTCGCCGATCATCCGGCCGATGGTGCCGTAGCCGATAATCAGCGCGCGGGTCTCGAACAGTTCGACCTTGCCCGGGGCGTCGCCCGGCCATTCGCGGCGGTCGGCGGTCCGCACCACCTGATCGAAGCGCTTCGCGGCGGCGAGCATGCCCATCACCGCATATTCGGCGACTGCGATGGCGTTGATCCCGACGCCATTGGTGAGGATCGTCCCACGCTGTCTGAGCAGGTCGGTGTCGAACGCGTCGATCCCGGCATAGATGGTGGAGAGCCATTTGAGCCGTGCGCCCGCCGCCGCGGTCTCGCCGGTCCAGTCGGGACGCATCATATCGACCCACGCGATATCGGCGTCGGCAATCATCGCGCTCGCCTCCTCGCGATTGGCGAACCAATGCGGCTCGATCCGGGCGGGAAGCCCGGCTTCGATCAGCGGGCGGGCGAGGGCGGGCAGGACAGCTTTCATCTCAACAGGTTATAACGTTCGTTTCATACTCGCAAACGAATGGAAAATGAATGGTTTGCGACAAATTGATACTAATTCCCGCTGGTGAAACGCTGCGAAATGCTGGACATTGTCATGGCTGCGCGTCCCAAAGTGGACGCGCGCAGGGGGCTATATGGACAATCTCGAAGCGCCTTTGATCGAGGTGGAGACGAGCGACGCCGAGGCGGCCGCGCCACCCGTTGGCGGCGCGGCATTGAGCGGTTCGAGCGCGCTTGCGCTCGGCCTCGCGCTCGCCGCCTGCGATTCGGGTGGCGGTGGCGGCGGCGGGGTGGTCACGGTGCCGTCGACGCCGACACCGACGCCGAGCACCACACCGGTCAGCGCCGTGCAGGCAAGCCGCTTCCTTGCCCAGGCGACGATGGGCGCGACCAGCGCCGACATCGCCGATGTGCAGGCGCGCGGCTATGCGGGCTGGATCACCAACGAGTTCGGCAAGGTGCGTGCGACGACCCATTGGGACTGGCTGGTGGCGAAGGGATATAACACCGCCGCGAACATCAACGGCGAGACCGGTTTCGACAATGTGATGTGGAGCCAGTTGATCGGTTCCGGAGACCAGCTGCGCCAGCGTGTCGGCATGGCGCTGCTCGAGATGCTGGTGGTGGGCATTGCGGGCGTGAACCTCAACTGGCGGCAATTCGCGATGGCTGCCTATGTCGATGTTCTGCTCGACAACGCCTTCGGCAATTTCCGCACGATCCTCGAGAAGATCACGACCAACGCGGCGATGGCCTCGTTCCTGACCTTCCTCGGCAACCGCCGGGCGAATGCCGCAAGCGGATCGGTACCCGACGAGAACTACGCGCGCGAACTGATGCAGCTCTTCACCATCGGCCTTCACCGGCTCAACATGGACGGCACGGTGGTGACGTCCGGCGGGGTTCCGGTCGAGACCTATACGTCCGCCGATGTGTCGGGTCTGGCGCGCGTATTCACGGGCCTGACGCTCGATTCGACCGACGGCAACACGCCCGATCGCTATCGCCGCCCGCTGATCGTCAATGCGGGCACGCACGAGACCGGCGCTTCGACCTTTCTCGGCACCACGGTGGCGGCCGGGACCGCGGGAATGGACGCCGTCCGCCAGGCGCTCGACACGATCTTCGCGCATCCCAATGCCGCTCCGTTCGTGTCGACGCAGCTGATCCAGCGGCTGGTCACCAGCAACCCGACGCCGGCGTATGTCGGCCGGGTTTCCGCCAAGTTCGCCGATAACGGATCGGGCGTGCGCGGCGACATGCAGGCGGTGATCCGCGCGATCCTGCTGGACGACGAGGCACGCGCGGCGCCGTCCGGCACCACCAGCGGCAAGCTGCGCGAGCCGGTGATGCGCTTCACCGGCTGGGCGCGCGGGTTTGGCGCGACCTCGCCAAGCGGCACCTTTGCAGTGGGGGATACCAGCAGTCCCACCAACCGGCTTGCGCAGGCGATGGGGCGCAGCGGATCGGTCTTCAACTTCTTCCGCCCCGGCTACACGCCGCCCAATAGCGGCTTTGCGAGCGGCGGGCTGGTCGCACCCGAATTCCAGATCACCAACGAGATCAGCGTCGTCGGCTATGTGAACTACATGCAGTCGGTGGTGAACAACGGGCTGACCGACCTCAGGACCGATTATGCCGAGCTGACCGCGCTCGCCAGCGACAGCCAGGCGCTGATCGACCGGATCAACCTAGTGCTGGCCGCGGGACAGGTGAGCGCGGCGACGGTGGCGCAGATCAAGACTGCGGTCGACAGCAGTACCACCACCAGCAACCGGATCGCGATCGCGCTGCTGCTGATGCTCGCCTCACCCGAATATCTGGCGCAGAAGTGAGGAGCGGGACGATGGACAACAATCAATCCCGCCGCGCCTTTCTCCGCCGCACCGCGACGCTCGGCATCGCGGGTGGCGCTGCGCCGTTCGTCACTCAGCTCGCCGCGATCGGCGAGGCTTCGGCTGCGGTCGCGACCGACTACAAGGCGCTGGTCTGCGTGTTTCTCTATGGCGGCAACGATTACGCCAACACGCTGCCACCCTATGACGCCGCGAGCCACGCACTGTACGAGGCCGCGCGCCCCGGCCTTGCCCATGCCCGCGACACACTGGCAGCAACCGCGCTCAATCCTTTGAATTCGCTGGGTGGGCGGCAATATGCGCTGGCGCCGACCATGGCGCCGTTTTTGCCGCTGTTCGATGCCGGCAAGATGGCGGTGGTGCTGAATGTCGGCACATTGGTGCGGCCGACCACCAAGGCGCAATATCAGGCGAACAGCGTTGCGCTGCCGCCCAAGCTTTTCAGTCACAACGATCAGCAAAGCTATTGGCAGGCTTCAAGTGCGGAGGGCGCGACCTCGGGCTGGGGCGGGCGGGTCGGCGACCTGCTGCAGAGCGGTAACGGCACCGCGGCGCTGACCTGCATCAGCGCGTCGGGCAACGCCGTCTATCTCTCCGGCCGCAGCTCGATCCAGTATGTGACGGGTACCAACGGCCCCACGCCGCTGATCAACAACGCCTCGACCCTCTTCGGCTCGTCGTCGGCGGCGACAGCGCTGCGTTCGCTGATGGGCGGCGCGCGCAGCCATCTGATCGAGAATGAGCATGCGATCGTCTCGAAACGCGCGCTCGACCTTTACGCGCAGGTCAGCGGCGCGCTCGGCGGCGCACCCGCATCGAGCTTCCCGCTCTTCCCCACCGGCAACAGCCTGGCCGACCAGCTCAAGATCGTGGCACGGATGATCTCGGTCTCGCAGGAGCTGGGGGCCAAACGGCAGGTGTTCTTCGTTTCGCTCGGCGGGTTCGATATGCACGACTTCCTGGTCCGCGATCACCCGACCCAGATCGGACGCGTGGCGGAAGCGATGCGCGCCTTCTACGACACCACCGCCGCGCTGGGGGTCGCCGATAAAGTCACGGCGTTCACCGCATCCGATTTCGGACGCACGCTGGCGATGAACGACGACGGCTCCGACCATGGCTGGGGGGCGATGCACTTCGTGGTCGGCGGCGCGGTCAACGGACAGCGCATCTATGGCGCCCCGCCCGCGATCGGGCACAACACCCCCGACGATGTCGGGCAAGGACGGCTGCTGCCGACGATCGCGGTCGACCAGTATGCCGCAACGCTGGCGAGCTGGTTCGGCGTGTCGGCAGGCGGTCTTTCGACGGTGCTGCCCAATATCGGCAACTACAACGTCTCGAGCCGGAATCTCGGGTTCGTCTGATTCCTCATTGTCACCCGGGCACAAGGCCGGGGTGACAATGATGTGCGGGGGCCGGCGTTAGAGCTCGACCTTCCAGTCCCAACCAAGGGGGTCGCCGTCCATCACCTCGACCCCGGCGCCGAGCAACTCGTCGCGGATCGCGTCCGAGCGGGCGAAGTCCTTTGCGGCGCGGGCTTCCTTGCGCTGGGCGAGACGGGTTTCGATCTCCGCCTCGGTAACCAGCGCGTCGGCGGGGCGGACGCGCAGGTCGGCGCGGCTCAAGTCGAGCAGGTTGAGACCGAGCGCGGTGTCGAATTGCGCCAGCGTCATCAGCCGCGCTTCCTGTCCCAACTGCTTGTCGGCTAGTAGCTCTTCGAGCACCGGTAGCGCCTTCGGGGTGTTGAGGTCGTCGGACATCGCGGCGTCGAGTCGTTCGAGATAGCCCGCGGCATTGCCGCCGCCTTTGCCCTCGGTTTCGCGGAACTTCTCGGCGGCGAGGACGAGGCGGCGCAGGCGGACGAGCGCCGCCATCAGATTCTCGCCACTGAACTCCAGCTCGCTGCGATAATGCGCGGAAAGGCACATCAGGCGATAGGCGAGGGGGTGCACGCCCTTGGCAACCAGCGCGTCGAGCGTGGCGATGCCGCCCTTGGACTTCGACATCTTGCCGCCGCGATCCACCAGGAAATTGTTGTGCATCCAGACGCGTGCACCGGAGTCGCCGCAGCGGCAATGCGCCTGATTCTGCGCGATCTCGTTGACGTGATGGATCTCGCGGTGGTCGATGCCGCCGGTGTGGATGTCGAACGGCAGGCCGAGCAGCTCCGCGCTCATCACCGAGCATTCGAGATGCCAGCCCGGCGCGCCGCGACCCCAGGGCGAATCCCATTCCATCTGGCGCGTCTCGCCCGGCGGGGTGGTGCGCCAGATCGCGAAATCCTGCGGGTGGCGCTTGCCCTCGACACTCTCGATGCGGCCTTCTCCGGCATCGTCCTGCCCGCCCGACAGTTTGCCGTAATCGGGCACGGTGCTGCTGTCGAAATAGAGGCCGGAGTCGAGCTGGTAGCAATTGGCGTCGGCGAACCCCTTCGCGAATTCGATCATCTTTTCCACATAGTCGGTCGCCAGCGGCATGTGGTCGGGCGTGCGGATGTTGAGATCGCGCAGATTGCGGCGGAACACATCGGCATAGTGGCGCGAAATGTCCCACGCGCTCATGCCGCGCTTCTTCGCCGCTGCCTCCATCTTGTCCTCGCCCTCATCGGCGTCGGAGGTCAGGTGGCCGACATCGGTGATGTTGAGGACGTGGGTGAGCGGATAGCCCTTCCAGCGCAGCACGCGGCTCAGCGTGTCGGTGAAGACATAGGCGCGCAGATTGCCGAGGTGCGGGTCGCTGTAGACCGTCGGCCCGCACGAATAGACGCGAGCGCCCTTGGTGGGATCGATCGGCGCGAACGGTTCGAGCGCGCGGGTCAGCGAATTGTAGAGGTTGAGGGTGGCACCGGTCATAACGGCGCAATAGCGCGGCGGCGGCAGCGGTCAAACTGCCGCCGTAAGTTCAGGCGGCGAGCGCGTCGGGCTTGGAGCTGGTGTGGAATACACCGGCGCCGAACGTGCCGCCGTTGTTGATCGGCAGCGCGGTAGCGCAGAACGCGCATTCCGCAGTCATCCGCCCGACCGTCCAGTGCGACTGGCCACATCCGGGGCAATGATTGCGCTCGCCCGGGTGAAAGGCGATGCGATAGCCACTCTGCGCGGCGGTGAAGGCGTCGGTGTCATAGTACATCGGTTCGTCTCCAGACTCGCCCGGTTCGACGCACGGAGTCGGTCTTTGTTCCAAGCACGTTCCGAAATGGGACTGGGCATGTTGCAGAATTGCAACAGTGACCGGGTCAGACGGGCGTCCGGATCCGGTCGAGAACCGTATATGCCATCACCGCGGTCGCGACCGCGGCGTTGAGGCTGTCCGCCTTGCCCAGCATGGGGATTTTGACGCGAACGTCGCATGCGGCGGCATAGGCTGGAGGCAAGCCCTGGGCTTCGTTGCCGGTGAGCAGGAACACCGGAGCGGCAAAGTCGGGTGCGCGGTAATCGACAGCGCCCTCGAGCGCGAGGCCCGCGAGCTGTCCCGGCCCGGCACGTAGCCAGCTATGGAACTCGTCCCACGGCGCGCGCGCGATGGGAATGGTGAACAACGCGCCCATGCTCGCGCGCACCGCTTCTACGCTGAAGGGATCGACGCACTCGTCGACGAGTATCAGCCCGCCGGCACCGACCGCATCCGCGGTGCGCAGGATCGTGCCGAGATTACCGGGATCGCGCAGACGCTCGGCCACCAGCCAGATCGGCGCGGCGTTGCGGTCGAGCCGGGCGAGATCGGTGGGGAGCTCGCGATAGACGCCGACCACCGCGCCCGGATTGTCCTTGCCCGACAGCTTGGAGAGGATGTCGCTGTCGGTCGCGATCACCTCGCCGCCGACAGCCTCGGTCGCGGCGATCAGCTCGCCGGCGAGCGGGTGGGTGTCATGCCCTTTCGCGAAGAACAGATAGTCGGGAAGGTGCCCGGCCTCGCGCGCTTCCGTCAGGATACGCAGTCCTTCGGCGAGGAACAGCCCCTCGTCGCGGCGATGCTTCTTGTCGCGCAGCGAGCGGACCCGCTTGACCAGCGGGTTGGAGAAGGCGGTGATTTCGCGTGGCACTTGTGCTTCAGTCCTCGCCGAAGCGATCCTCGACCAGCCCGACCAGCTTGAGCACGGCGTCCTCGGCACCATCGCCCGCGGCGCTGATCGTGATCGTGTCGCCCATCGCGGCGCCCAGCATCATCAACCCCATGATCGAGGTGCCGGTGACCGAATTGCCGTCCTTCTCGACGGTCAGCTCGACCTCCTGGGAAGAGGCGAGGGTGACGAATTTGGCGCTGGCACGCGCGTGCAGGCCGCGGCGGTTGCCGATCAGGACGGTCCGGCTGACGCGGCTCAAGCGGCAGCCTCCCCGAGCACTTCGGATGCGACAGTGATGTATTTGCGGCCGGCCTCGCGTGCGGCGGCGACGGCTTCGGTGACCTTCATCGTCTTGCGTGCGCCGCCTAGGCGAATCAGCATAGGCAGGTTGATTCCGGCGATCACCTCGACCCGGCCCGCTTCCATCAGCGAGATGGCGAGATTGGAGGGCGTGCCGCCGAACAGGTCGGTCAGCACGATGACCCCCCGGCCAGCGTCCACTTCGGCGATAGCCTCGGCGATGTCGGACCGGCGGCCCTCCATATCGTCCTCGGGGCCGATCGAAATCGTGGCGATTCGCTCCTGCTTCCCCACCACATGCTCCATCGCGACGACGAACTCCTCCGCGAGCCGCCCATGCGTCACGAGTACCAGACCGATCATTTCAATGCTTGTCCCATGCGGTTCATCTTGCGACCGGCGGGCCTTCTAACGAGTCCTGCGGTGCGGTCTGCAAGTCACGATGTGTCACCGTGGGCGAAAATCCCGCGTCGCGCAACCGGGCAGCGATCCGTTCCGTCACATGGACCGACCGATGTCTTCCTCCGGTGCAGCCGAATGCGATGGTAACGTAGGATTTTCCCTCGGCACGATAGCGGGGAATCAGGGTTTCGATCAGCCCCTCGATCCGTTCGAGAGCGTCGGAATAAGCGGGGTCGGCGGCGACATAATCGGCGACATCGCGGTCCTTGCCGGTCCCGGGACGCAGCGAATCGACCCAATGCGGATTGCGCAGGAAGCGCATGTCGAACACCAGATCGGCATTTCCGGGGATGCCGCGCG
>Ga0247823_10000564_pt1 | contig 31079 bp, 24 predicted proteins | sample 13C_PalmiticAcid_2_FD_192426 | JGI IMG/M metagenome (GOLD analysis project Ga0247823, IMG submission 192426) | Soil microbial communities from agricultural site in Penn Yan, New York, United States - 13C_PalmiticAcid_Day30 | ecosystem: Environmental > Terrestrial > Soil > Agricultural land...
GGGGGAAGGGGGAATCATGGGTACAGAGCCCAGGCTCCAAGGTCCGGACGGGGACTGAGGTCAACCACTGTACCTTATTTAAAGGGGCTCAGACCCAGCGTCGAAGGCAAACAATGGCCCTTGTCCACCACCACCGCGCCTGTTTCCTAGTTCTATCTCGCGCGAGATCTTGTCCTTTGATTCAGAGCCAACCAACCCCGACCCCCATCAGCCATCGTCCCAAAAGCATAACAATATGTTTGTCTACACCGGCAAACTGGAATGGCAAAGCGAGGCCGTGAACGAGATCTTTGTCGTGGTCTTGCCGAACGGCCCAGTCCGCCTCGGGGACCAGATCTTCACCTTCTCCCAGTGGACGCACGACTCCAAGGGTAACAAGAAGGTAACGTGGTGCCAGCAACAGACCATCGACAAGGTGACCAGAGAAGACAATGGCGATGACAGCTTCCACTTCGGCGCGGGATGGTACAAGTACCAGGTCGTGGCCTCACAGGGCTACCAGACTCTCTCCATAAAAATGTACACCTCTGGGAGCAGCAGCACCATGAACGTGGAGCGCATGTACCTGTCCGCCGGTGATGCGTCTGCCGGATCGGCCCGCCTCTGGGCTGGACGCCTGAACTGGTATGCCTTCAGCTGATGGTTGTCGCAAGAACCACACGGCTTCCAAGATAGCTACGAGGGCGGGCTAACGTTCCTGAGCAGGCCACAGTATGCTGACAACGAGCCTATTCTCGTGATTGTGCCAAACGGCTTCGGCACCGGCATGCCGGTCCTGGCGTTTTGGCAGTGGACCACGGATCAACACAAAGGATCCAAGGTCAACTACATCCAGACAGGAACCCAGAAGGCGGATACTCCGGCCGAGGGCTCGCTCAAGTTCAGTTTGGACGCCGATTATAGTCTGACCTGCACCTGGGACGAAACGACGGAGAAGCTGGCTGTCCAGATGGCTGGCGGCGCGGACGCTCACAGCCAAGACATCGGGCAACTTGATCTGGCGGCTCACTTCAGGCCTCACTCGCAGTAAGTGTCCCTTCCCAACTCTCTGCAAAACATTCTGGCTCACCATGCTCTCCAAGTGACATCACACCGCCTGCGTTTCCAGGGGAGAAGGTCGAACTCGAGGTCTTCTATCCGCAGGCGGAGCAAGCCCTCCCTCGCATCCAGTCCCCGCTGCCTTTCCCACCTACGCTCACAGAGACATTGGCGCACACGGCGGCATTCGTTGATCGTGCCGGCTATCTTGCCAAGTATGCCATCGACGTATGTCCAAACACTAGCCAAGATACTCCAGAGGGTAATCGATGCTGACTGTTTTCAACCACTGCAAGCGATACCATGCTCTCGACAAGTCGTACCATGCTCTGCTGCGGCAAGTCGATGACCTGAACGGACAAATCCACGACCTGTCCAACAAAGTCGTTGCGTTGACAGGCCAGAGCGACGGCGAGAAGCAGCAGATTGACAACCTCCAAAAGAAACTGGCCGAGACGCTCGACGACGCCGCGAAGAAGCAGGCCGAGCTCACGGACCAAGTCCAGAGCCTCCAAAAGTCCCTGACCCAGGAAAAGGCGCACGATGCGGAGGACGAGAAGGCCCTCGACGTGGCCCATGAGCAGATCAAGAGCGACCAGGCGGCACAGGCCGCCCTCCAGAAGCAAGTGGTGGCGTTGCAGTTTGCGCTCGCCGAGGGCGCGCGCCGTATCCAGCAGTTTCAGGCCAAGATCTCTGCGCTTGTCCAGGAGATCAGCAACCTGCGAGGGCAGCTCGCAGCGGAGAAGGCGCACAACGCAGACCTCCAGACACAGGCGGCCGAGCTCAAGGCCACGGTGGCCGTTGTGCAAACAGAGGTCTCGGCATTGAAGAAGACGTTGGAGCGCACCGCCGAAGACTTGAAGCAGGCGCTCGCGGATTCCAGCGACAAGGATTCCATCATCGAGGGCCTGGAGAATGGCATGGTGGCGATCAAGAAGGACCGCGACGCCAAGAAGACGGCATATGAGGAGCTCCAAAAGAGCAGCAGCGCCACCATCCAACAGCTTGAGGAGGAGATTGCCCAGCTCAAGGCTGGACAAACTGCCGGTGGCGGTGGGGGCGATGGCACTTGGCCGTACCCAGATGGCTGGCCGTTCCCTGGCGACAGCAACCGAGGGAGCTGCTGGCCAACCCCTGACGACTTGCTCAAGCAAATTGGCGGACATTGATGTCTGTGTCTGTTTCTCTTTCTCCCAAGTTCTTGTGGCTGGAGACTTTAGAGCCACGAGCTTAACTGGGTAGTTTTGTCATCGATAGGTAGTCAATTGAGTGGTGTTGTAAAGAAGCTCCTCCCGCATGAACGGATCTTTTACTTCCAAAGCCCGACTAGAGAATGGGTATGCGTACATTCAAGTCGACTTGAGTTTTCTGTGCCCAAGGCGGTTTTGCAGGAGCCTCGTCTTGGTTCACACAATCCAGAAAGTTGCTGTTCAAGTTGGATGTTTCGCTTTCCACACGAACACCCCCAACCTCGCGCCCAACCTAACACGGAACTGAATCTTCTTGACAGCACATGATTCCTCAGAGCCTACTTCGCAGCTAAGTGCATCACGATAAGTCGTACTAAGGTTAAGGGTTGAGTTGCTGATAGGATACCTAGTTAGAGATGGAACCTCGGACTTTGAGCGACGAGAGGTCCGAGCCTCTTCGTCAGGAAGCTCGATGCCTCTCTCTCGGTATGCAGCTGCCGGGGTCGAGCGGGTCGCTTAGAACTTGCTCAGAAGGCACACCGTAATATTCACAGACCACCAATCATAACTAGCTCAATCTCGGTCTCTGAGAAACGTGCTCGCACACTAGCACAGACTCGGCTCTTCAACTGATCCCATCAACACCGTCTGAGTGACATAAATACCTTACTGAGGCCGTGCGAGGAACTCCTATCTTGTAAATAACCTGTCCATAACGCTCCCCCAGACCCTCGAAGTTCCTCTTCTCCTGTACCCCCCACGAAGAGAGTTGACAATGTCGGCACTGTTGGTTTCAACATGTGTTCCGGCAACGTTCCATAACCTCTCCTTGTTTGGAGCCGAGATCGTGTCCCTCTCGGCAACGCTCGTCACCAACTACAGCGCCTCGGTTCCTGCGACGGATCGTTTCACCCAGCCGCCTGTCGAGGTGCAGAACGCCACTTTCTGCAACGTCACCGTGTCGTACACCCATCCGGGACAGAATGATGCCCTCGTGGTCGAGGCCTGGCTTCCAACCGCCGGTTGGAATGGCCGTCTCCAGGCCGTCGGCGGTGGCGGTTTTGTCGCTGGGCGTTCTGTTCCCGCACACAGCGCCATGGCTGGAGCAATCGCTGATGGTTATGCAACTGCGACGACTGATGCGGGACTCGGCGCAGCCCCGGACCCAACAACGTGGGCCCTGCTGAGTCCTGGAAACGTGAATCTCTATGCTTTGCAGAACCTCGCGTCTGTGTCGTTGGAGGACGAGGTAAGCGGACAGGTGCTTCCGTTCGGCGTTTCGGCCGATGTCGCAAATGGCGTTCTCACGACAAAACTAGGCAATCATAGCAAAGTCCCTCATCGAATCGTACTATGGCCGGCCTCCCGCCTTCTCTTACTGGAATGGCTGCTCACAAGGAGGTCGCCAAGGCCTCATGCTGGCTCAGCGGTACCCCACTGCCTACGATGGCATCGCAGCTGGAGCTCCGGCGCTGCATTGGAACGATCTGTTCCCTAGCATGCAATGGCCGCAGCAGTTCATGGCCACGTTGGGCGCATATCCCCATGCGTGTGAACTGAGTGCCATCACGGCCGATGCCATCTCGGCCTGCGATGTGCTGGACGGTCTTGTCGACGGCGTGATTAGCGATGTGGATCGCTGCTTGAAGACCTTTGACCCGTTCAGGACGGTTGGCCGAGCCTTCCACTGCGCCCAGGAGAATCGGACACTGCAGATCAGCTCGACTGCGGCCGCCGTCGTCAACGCAACCTGGCAGGGAATCCGTGACGCCAAAGGAGCGCAACTCTGGCCGGGCTTGAACCCGGGCACCGACCTGACCGCCGGGGCCGCCATCACAGACTGCAGCAATGGAACCTGCGTCGGCGTGCAGCTGGAGATAAGCGCGCAGTGGCTGTCGCTCTTTGTCGCGCGGGATCCAACCATCGACCTGCCCAGGCTGACCCACGCCGAGTTCGACCGGCTAGCTCACCAGGGCAAGCAGAGATACGGCTCTGTCATAGGCACAGACGATGCTGACTTGACCGCCTTTCGGCAAGCCGGCGGTAAACTAGTCACTTTCCACGGTCTTGTAAGTGGTATCCACTGCCGCTCTGATTTCAAAGAGCCATCGTCCAAGTCCTACCGGGGTTATTCTGACAGACATTCAGATCGACCAGTTGGTCCCTTCCAAAGGCATTGAGAAGTACTACAATGAGGTTTCGGCGTTTCTCCCAGATGTGCACAGCTTCTATCGCCACTTTGAGGTTCCCGGGATGGGCCACTGTCTTCTGGCAGGCCCCAGCGGCGGTCCCCTCAAGCTGTTTGACCAGTTACGGGCGTGGGTCGAAAACGGGACGGCGCCAGGACAAACTCCCGTCCAGGTCACAGACTTGCGGGGAAAGCTGCAAAACCGCATCATCTGCCCATATCCGCAAAAGGCCGTTTTTGACAAGAAGTGCGCGGCCGAGGAAGCACGATGTTGGTCGTGCAGGGATTCGTGCCGCCGCGGTTGCGCCGGGCCCTAGTACAGCCGCGACGCGGGGTCTCATCTGGGTTGACGACGATCATGGTGACAAGCTGAACTTGAGGTCTCTGCCCACATCTAGGGCTGCTTTAAATCGAGTGCAATTTGATTTCTGGGAAAAACCTTTTGCAAAGAATCGCATGTGATTAATCCTTTCATGCAATACCGGTACTTACCCGGTAGGTAACTTGGCTGTACATTGCTGTTGTTGTAACAATGTTGTTTCTCTCTTCTCATGCTCAAGCATGCTTCAACCCGAGAGTTGCCAAGCACAGACTTGGCAGGGCTGTTGGTAAATGCTTGCCTGGAACGGTAATGCAACAGGAAGCACAAATTTATCCGCCGTGCGCTGCAACTGCTCGTCGAGCGGCCACGAAACGGGCTGGTCGTGGTATTCCACCGCGGACCGTCGCCCCCTCCGTAACGACTACACCCGGCGCCGGCGACGGGCGCCGGAATTTCCGCAAGGCATCGCCCATAAGACATACCTTCATCGGATTGAGCCCTTTCAGGACTGGAAGATTTGTCACACCTTTGCAGGAACACGGCTAGGAGGACGGTAGACTTGAGGTGATCGTTTATGGGGACAATGACCAGCAAGCACAAGAGGTGAGACCCCTTAATAACATCCCCTACGCCATCCTGCTCGCGGGCTCAGAAGCTCTACCACCTCGAGCTTATCCCATCCCAAGCATTGACCCGATTGTTTGCGCTTTCTGGCAACTGTGAGAGTGATTCTCCGCAGTCAGTCGTGACGAGGAGTCGGCGCTGAGGAGCACTGAATCGGAGCTGAATCAGCGCTCCCTTTCCGTTTAGCCGCCGAGCACCGCTGAATCAGTGTTCCGCTGAAGCCCCCTTTTTAGGTCCGCTTGTGCCAAACACACGGAAACATCCGTCTAAATCCTAGAGCACCGGCTGCCGGGGCTTCACGTGGGCATCTTTACTAGCCCTGGACTTCCTTTGGCCCGGGGAAACAGAGGATGGAGCAGTGAAACTGGAGAGCGGCAGCTGCTGTCCGCATTCGAGTCCACCAAGATGAGACTCGGGTAACATGTGCTATTCCATGTGGGCCGCTTGCCTGTGCTAATGATTGGAAGTAACTTCATGTTTCCATTCTGCTTGTTCTTTTCAAAGGACATGATTTGTATGGTAGAGTCTTGAGTGTGCTGGACACTGAAACTTGACATGTTCTCGATCCCCGAACCCCACAATGTGCCTCGGCACGTTCCCCATCTTCCCCTCTTTCCCGCCTTTCCCCCCTTTCCCCTATTTCTTTCTACCTTGGCGAATCTGCACCCCGGATTATAGTAAAGGAGCGCTAACTACTATGAGAACTAGCTCCTGTGCCTTTCACTGTCGTCTTGTGCTTTTGTGATACGACTCAATGGAGTTGTGACCACTTGGTGACGGCATCCCTGCTTACCGCACCCGTGTGACGTCTTGGGTTTAGGGATTGCACCCTTCTAGCAAGCTTGAACTCTGGTTTCTCGACCTTGAACCCCGATTTCCCAACACTGACTCGAGTGCAACCAACACATTGCGAACACGAACCCACCTTGACAATGGCCTCCAGATCAGAAGCGGCCCTAATGACATCGGCTGAGAAGAAGCGTGCCCGCGATAGGCGGGCGCAACAGAACCTCCGAGACAGGAGAAACCGGCACGTCGAATTCCTCCTAGAACAGATCGACCATTGCCGGAGCAATCACCGGCAACATGATCACCCGCTTGGTATCCAGCAGCTCCAGGCGACCTGTAAAGCCCTGCAGCGAGAGAACGACACTCTCCGGAGGAGACTGCAGCATGTTCGCCTCCCTGGCCGGGACAGCAGCAGCTGATCGCCTCGTCGCCCGACATCGACGTGGTATCCCCAGTGGATATCCTCTTTGGCTCAAAGCACAACGCCTTCACCACGTGCATCCAACGTTCCCTGCCCAGGTGGCCCTGCCGGGCCCCCGAGCGGCTCGCCGTTGCGTGGCTCATTTACGCCTTCTCCAAGTGGCGCGCCGAGCCGACAGCGGAGCGATACCTGCGGCTGCCGGCGTACATCCGGCCCGTGACGGAGCAGATACTCCTCCCGCATCTGAGCTACCTAGACCTCATCGTCTGGGAGAGGCTACGGACGAACCTGATCAGGAAATACAGAGACTACGAGCACGACATTGAGGGCGTCTTCGGCACGCTCCTGCGCTGCCTTAGGGTCCGGTGGCCATGGGGCGAGGACTTCTTGGAGCCGGGCGACGATGGCGGGCTGAGGATGAGCCCGCAGTTTTTTGACATGTTCACGAGAGTCGAGGGGTGGGGGCTTACTGAGGAGTTTGTGCAGACATATCCTGCCCTGGTCGAGGGTTTGGATTTGGACGTTATTATGTACGAGGAGGTCGGTGAGACGAGAGGTACCTAGGCATTGCACCCGGGACGGCGGGGCCCTGGACTCTTGCACCCAAACGTGTTGACTGGGGCCTTGTACTTGGAGCACATTGGGAAGCGTAACTGATTTGCTAATACGTGATGAGATGCAGTTTGCTATCACGGTCTGCTAATATGTCATGCTAAGGTATGCGTCAGCCTGGAGTACAACGGGGAGAAGGAAAGAAGCTTGACTCACTTGATAAACACCGTCTGTGTCTCGCAGTACGACTCGATCCCGTACTTGCCCAGCTCCCTCCCCCAGCCGCTGCTCTTTTGCCCTCCAAGGGGGACCTGGATATCCACCATGGTGCAGCAGTTGATGCACACGGTGCCGCTCTCGATCCTGCTCGACACCCGCAGCGCCCGGTTGATGTCCTGCGTGAAGACGGCGCCCGAGAGACCAAAGGGCGTGTCGTTGGCGCGGGCCACGACGTCGTCCTCGTCGGTGAACTCGCTGATGACCACCACGGGACCGAAGATCTCCTCTCTGTACACGGTCGCGTCAGGGGCAGGATCAACAAAGATGGTGGGCCGCAACCAGCACCCCGTGTCCTTGAGCGCGCCGCCGCCAGTCACCAAGGTGGCCTGCTTCTTGCCGGACTGCACGAGATGCGAGACGCGGTCAAACTGGAGCTTGTCCACTAGAGGTCCGATGGTGGTTGTCGCGGCGTGAGGGTCACCAAAGGCCGGCTCGAGGGCCTCGAACGCGGCCTTCATAGCAGCGACGAAGCGGTCCTTGACGTCCCTGTGAACGTAGACCCGGGAGCTGGCGATGCACACCTGGCCCGAGTTGGCCACAATCCCCCGGGTGCACCACCTCACGGCGTTTTCCAGGTTGGCGTCCGGGAACACGATGCTGGGGCTCTTGCCGCCGAGCTCTAACGTCACGCGCTTGAGGTTGCTGGCCGCGGCCATCTGCGCGATCTTCTTTCCCGTCCCCACGCTGCCAGTGAAGGAAATCTTGCGGATCTCCATGTGGGATGCCAGCATAGCCCCCGTGGATCCGGGGCCATTTACCAGGTTCAACACCCCCGGCGGCAGCCCGGCCTCGGTGGCGATCTTGCCAAAGAAAAGGGACGACAGCGGGGTCTTCTCCGAGGCCTTCATGACCATGGTGTTGCCGGCAGCCAGACAGGGGGCGGCCTTGAACGCGAGCATGAGCAGCGGCACGTTGAAGGCGTTGACGGCAGCACAGACGCCGATGGGGCCCCGGCGGACCACCTTCATGAAGCCATTGTCGGCGGGGAAGGACTCGCCCTCGAGCTTGTCGCACCATCCGGCGTAGTCTTGGACGCACACACACGGTTAGGGCAAGCAGGGGATGGGAAACACGGGGCCACGGAGACACTTGCATCGGAATGTCTTGGCGGCTAGAGGGATCTCCACCGTCTTGCTGTTGGAAACGGGCTTTCCGGAGCAGAGAGCCTCCAGGCGGGCCAGCTCGTCGACGTTCTGCTCGATCAAGTCGGCAATCCTGAGGAGGATCGCGGCCCTCGCCTCGGGAAGCTTGCCCGACCACGACGGAAACGCGGCCTGGGCAGCAGCCACCGCGTCATCGACGTCCTCCTGCTCCGCGACATGCACGGCATCGGTGACCACGGAGTTGTCGATCGCGCTGTAGCATGTCAGGCGAGAGGAGCTCTTGCCGTCCACGTACTGTCCGTTGATGAACAGTCTTGTCTCGAACGAAGTGGCGCTTGAGCCCATCTCGGTGGTAGTCGTCAGTGAACAGGATTCAGAGGTTGGAGTAAAAGCGTTGGAGCTGGTTGGTGCTAGGAGGCTAGAAAGAAACATGAACCTCGGCGGCTGTCTTATCTACCTGTATTGCGGTCATTTTGCCGGACTTGAGATGGTTCGCAGGTACATGTATTGGCGTCGAGGGCCCGGTGCAGGACCAACTTGCATTGGAACCCGGCACTAATAGCGCCCGGCATGATACGACAAAATTCCTTTGGCGCTGAATCAGTTCCTCCACCACCACCGCTGCCAAGAGCGAGGATTCTATGGCAGGCCGGACGCAACGTGATCATGCAATGATTCATTGGCAGTGCTGCCAAGGCCTAGACAATTCTGGAGGACCCGCATCCACGACTCCTCAGGGGCGTGAGGGGTTCACGCTTAACGGCAGCCGCGGCATCCATGGGCCCCCTCGGCGTCTCTGGGCTTGAGATGAGGGGCGAGGGACGAGGAGAGAGGGGTGACCTAACAAGGAACGGACTTATAACAGATAACGGTCAAGTTCAAGATTCGGCGCCCACCTTACCCGCCGGCACCATTCACCCTACCCTCCCGCTATTCACTGTTGGAAAATAGACGGCGGAACCATGGCGACAAACACGATGAAGGCTGCACTTTGCAGAGAGGTGGGAAAACACGCACCTACCCTCCGTTTCACGGCCTATCATCAAGAGTACAAAACTAACGCAGCGTCTCGATTGACATCCATAGCTGGGCAAGCCTCTGGTGATTGAGCAAGTCCCCATCCCTGAGCCGACCGGACGAGAGGTCCTTGTCAAAGTGAAGGCGGCCTCTCTCTGCCATTCCGACCTGAGCATCATCGAAGGCGCGTTCGGCCCCGTGCCACTGCCCTTCATCGTGGGACACGAGGCCGTCTCCGTCGTCGAGAAGCTCGGGCCCGATGCCGCAGCCTTTGGCATCAAGGTTGGAGACGTCGTCGGCACGCCGCTGTGGTACGGCTCGTGCCTGCAGTGTGTTGACTGCCGCACCGCGGGCGCCGATTTCTGCCCGACCAAGAAGATGCAGGGCTTGAGCGCGGCGGGGTACTTTGCCGAGTACACCCTTGTTGACGCCGCAACTGCCGTGGTTGTCCCAGATTCGGCCGTCGATCGCTCCGCCGCCCTTGCTCCGGTCTTTTGTGCCGGAATTACCGTGTGGGACGCCCTGGAGCGTGCCGACATCAAGCCCGGGCAGACGGTGGCTATAGTTGGCGCCGGCGGCCTGGGCCAGACAGCCATCGGGTACGCTCACGAACTGGGCGCCAAGGTCATTGCCCTCGATGTCCGGGACGAACAGCTACAGGCGTGCAAGGCGGATAGGACGGCAGACGAGGTCATCAACACCACAGGCCTCGACTCTGGTACTCTGACCGCCAAAGTCATGGCGGCCAACTCTGGGCGACTGGTCGACACAGCCATCGTCTGCTCGGGTGTCGTGCCCGCGTACAACACAGCGCTCAGCATCGTCGGAGCGGAAGGCAGCGTCGTCCTGGTCGGGTTACCGCATCAACCGGTGCCGGTGCCGGTTGCGATGGTCAGCATGAAGGCTATCAAGTACGTGCAGAGCAGTGGTCCCCGGGCATGGCGTGACGCGATCCACTACTGACATGGCATTTCCACCCGCAAGACTCATTGGAGCCAAGGTCCCCGGCCAGGCGGGCACCCAAAGGTGCCTCGAATTTGTGCTCAGAAAGGAGCTGTATCCCAAGGTGCATCCTCGGAAGTTTCAGCTAGAGGACATCAACGAGATGGTCGAACTCATGAGGGCGGGCAAGGTCGAGCAAGGCCGGATGGTTGTCGAGTTTTGAGACAATATATATATCTCTTGAGTAGTGTTCACGTCACTCCTCGCGATGCCAGCGACGACCTTCTGACCCAGCGTGCCGCCGGCATCTCCAGGATCGTCAACGTCTCCTCGACCGTCAACTGCGGCGCGGCTCAGGCACTCAGTACGCGGTGGTCACAACTTTTAAGAAGGGCCAGCTCTTGTAGTTTTTCTGTCTGAAAAGCGGGGAATGCATCACCATCAACGGGGCAACGAATTGGTAAGGGTTCGCACGGTGACGGTGAAGTGAAGATGGAGGCTGACGCCCTGCGAAGCGGCTGGGACAAGGCTGCTCACCGCGATTATGGCTCCTGTTACATCAATGGTCATTATACTGATAACAAATGTACTTTGGGTATGTCTGCCCGCCTTCTTCGCTGTGTGCCGAGCCTATGCTGATCTTTTCGGCAGCCAAAATCGGGAGATGCTCGTGTCTGAAGCGACTCCCCTAGTTGTACCTCGTGCTGTAACTATTATTGTACTATTGAAACAAATCCAACAAATCCGAATCAATGACTCGTCGTCAAGATCTTCATCCCGCTCCCCTCATCACCCGCCAAACGCACCCTCACACCGTCTCCGCCCTCGCACTCAACGCCGCCTCCTGCACCCCCCTACCCGCAGCAGCATGCTCCCCCGCCAGCAACACTAGCGGCAACGCGCTGTCCCTCCACAGCGGCACGCCCCTCGACGTCCACATGGCCACCACGACCGTGACCAGACTCAGCAACCAGATGGCCACCGGCAGCGCAAACCAGGGCCACTGGACGCGGATGTACGTCCCCGTCGTGTTGGCGGCGCCCTCGGCAACGTACGGCGCGGCGGTGCCGTTGCGCGACACGGCCACGTCCCGCACCGACTTGGTCATGGCCGCGGCCAGCGCACGAAACGCACAAGCAATTGTCGTCGGGTGTGGGGCACGTTGTGCTGTTGTGGAAGTCGGCGGAGAAGACGGCCTGGAGGGCGTCGTTTTGTTTGGGGATCCCGTCAAACGCCGGGATGTCGTTGACGCGGATAGCCTGGTTTGAGTCGTGCGTGGTGACGGTGCCCATGAGCTGGCCGCTGAGCGGGTCCTGTCCGCCAAAGTATGGGGTGTTTATCACGGCTTCGAGCCATCGCGGGTGGATGGTGAAGTTCCTGCCGTTTTCCCAAGGCGGGGACAGGACGATGGTGTCACCGTACTAGTACTCGCCAATCTCGGAAAACGTGTCGAGGACTTCCTCGTGGTACTCGCCGCGGGCTACCGAGGGTTGCACGCGCCGAACGCACGGGGACAGGGCACACTCGGACCCGATGAAGGGGGTGTCGACTTGGAGGACGTGGATCCCGCTGTTGGCCAACTCGCTGCCGGGCTCGAGATACGGATTCTGGGTGCCGCCGAGCTGCTGCGGGTCCACGACGGCACGAATGGACTGGTAGATTGTTCGTGGCCACGTAATGTTTGTGAGAACGGTGGCGTTGCCGGAGCGAGTGGAGTTGAGGACCATGTACGTGGACGAGCCAGGGAAATCGGGATCAGCGATGTAGAAGAGGCTGGGGCCTTCGTTCCCATTGCCCGGGAAGGAGACCGTGCAGGCCTGCGCCGTGGTTATGTTGTCCGAAAAAGTGAGGGTCTCACAGGTGCGGTTGAGTTGCGAGGAGAGGTCGGCGCACGTGGAGCAGAAGCCGAGTGTGGAAAAAGGCGCCTAGGTGCAGTTGCCGGTGGGGCAGTGGAAGCGTGGCTGGCAGAGTTTTTCTTGGGTGGGAAGAGGAGGGCGGTGATGGCGTTGGCCTTGAATATAGTGTCGATGGACCACATGGAGGAGTCCATCTTGGGGCCGAGCGAGTCAATAATATCGGCCCTGGCTATCTACGCGGTCTGGTTGACATCGGCGTATTCGTGGTCGTAGAAATGGATGATTTGTTGTGCGAAGGGGCCGGCGGCGGCACCAATAATGATGGCGAGTGCTCCGACGGCTGCGATGCTCCTGTTCAAAGGACCCAGTTGGTTAGCGTTGTTCCGGAGGCCAGGCAAGGACAGGTATCTGGGAGATAGGCGCTTACCGGCCCTTGAGAGTCCATGCCAACACAGCGGCGCCAGCAACGCCACGACTGCCGCTGTCAAACGTCTTGTAGTCGACGAGGTTCTTACCGTGCTCGGTGAACCACGCCTACTTCAGCTGGCTGATGGCACTTGTTGCGCCGTACAGGGCGGCCATCTTGGACACGACGACGAGGATGGAGATGAGCGTGTCGAGCGCCAGGACCGGACGAAGGATAGGGGTCGGGGCGGTGGATGTCTGTGTCGGCGTCCGAGTGGACTTGTTGCTGCCATTGCGTGGGAGAGGCCTTGGGGCTACCCTCTGTGGGAAGGAGTTGTGAGGCCTCGACCCACGTTGGTGCCGGATGGGAAGCCATTACGGGAAAGTACGGGCAACCTGACGACCCGAAACCTAGCGATGGAAATTGAGATGGGAGCTTCGGATCTGCGTAAACTAGCCCAAGTGCATAGCAGTCACGGTCGCGTCTTATATTCCTTCTTGGCAGGCACGACGCACCCGGTACCTGCACGGGTCTTTAGCCACCCATGAGGCGCTTGAGTGGTCGTGCCTTCCATCTTGTATCTTAGTCAGGGGCCCAACGCCTGGGCCTACCGAGTATAACAGCCTAGCCCTAAGTGTCAGGCGTGCGCTAATGGAAAGAGGAACGCGGTAAATTCGGCACTATTCTAAATATGGTGATTGCTTAGGCCCAATCGCGGTGGCAGGTTGACTAGGGTTCGCGTTCACCTTTCTCTGTCCGGCTTCACAAACACCTAGAAAAGCGACGACCTCTATGGGAATATGCCCAGCCTCTTCAGGCGTCAGGCGGATCCGCCGGGCGCTGGAGCCCTCTTCTGCCCGACCGGAATATGCGCCGACGATAGGTGAGTCGCCGGATATCTATGTCTTGACTCAATGCTTCTCTAGTTCCCCCCTTGCTGATATCTCTCCCCTTCCTCTAGTTGCTATGGCCCGTAGGGAATATGTGGCTATGGCCCTGACCTCTGTGGTACCGGCTGCCAGAGCAACTGCGACACAACAGCTATGTGTGGCATCCACTCGGAGGGGCCCGCCGTGAAGTGCGGTCTGAATCTATGCTGCTCCTAGGGTCAGTAGCTCTCCAGTCTCTTCTTTGCCGACAAAACTGATTCGTTCTAGTGATGATAGGAGGTTGGTACGGCACCTCGCAGGACCATTGCGTCGGCCCGGATACGTTCTCGGCTTGTCAAGCTGGGTTTGGGTCGTGTCAAGTGATTCGGCCGACCGAGTACGGCCCCATGTCTGGGTCGACCAACGGCAGGACGATCGGCTACTACCAATCGTGGAACACAAGAAACCGAGCCTGCGACCGTGTCTGGCCATCCCAGATCAAAAAGGAGGAGTACACACACCTCTACTTCGCCTTCGCATCCATCAACCCGCAGACCTTCCAGATCGTGCCTGTTCATGACGATGATGCGGAGCTTATGACCCAGTTTACAGCACTCAAAGACCCGAACTTGCAGACGTGGATTGCCGTGGGTGGCTACGACTTCAGCGACAACACCACGGCCACCCACACTGCCACCGCTGCCAATCGAGCCGCGTTCATCTCGTCGGTGCGCACCTTCATGGAGACACATGGCTTCCAAGGAGTCGATTTGGACTGGGAGTACCCGGTGGCGAAGGAACGCGGCGGCCGACCCCAAGATGTTGTGAACTTTGTCTCCTTGGTCCAGGAAATGCGTGCCGCATACGGGACTTCGTACGGCATCAGCCTGACCCTCGCGCCAGATTACTGGTACCTCCGGTGGTTCGATGCAAAGGGCCTCGAGCCCTACGTCGACCACATGGGCTTCATGTCCTACGATCTCCATGGGTTTTGGGATCAAGACGTCAAGGCGCTCGGCTCTATTGTCAGGGGCCAAGCTGACGTCCGCGAGATTTACAACAATACCATTCCCCTTGCGTACGCCGGTCTGGACTTCTCCAAGATCGACTTCGGCATCGCCTGGTACGGCCGGGGCTACACGTTGCAAACGCCCAGCTGCAACACGCTCGGGTGCGAGTTCAAGGGACCGAACAAGCCCGGAAAGTGCACAAACGCGGCAGGCGTCATGTCGCTGGATGAAATCAAGGGCCTCATCGTGGAGAAGGGCCTGACACCACGCCTCCTTTCGGGCGCCATGATGAAGGAGCTGGTCTGGGACGATCAGTGGATTGGCTACAACGACGAGGAGACAGTGGACATGAAGAAGGCCTTCGCCAACAACCTGGGTTTTGGCGGCACCATGGCCTGGAGTGTCGACTTCAACGCGAACGCCAACGACAGCCCGCCCCTTTCGGCCGACGGGACCTGTGGTCCCAAAAACGGAGGCGCCATCTGCGAAGGCACCGCCTTCGGCGACTGCTGCTCGGCCAGCGGGTGGTGCGGCTCGAGTGAAGGCCACTGCGGCTCGGGATGCGTCAGCGGCAAGTGCATCCAGTGGGGCTGTCACGACTGACGGGTCGTGCGGTGCTGGCGCAAACGGCGCCATCTGCGGCAACTGGCCAGCCGGCGACTGCTGCTCACCTGCGGGTTGGTGCGGAAACACCCCAGCTCACTGCGGGCCGGGGTGCCAGAGCGGCTCCTGCACCGACCGCGACAATGTGGTCTATCTGGATCCTGTGGTCTACGAGAGCCGCACGGCACAGTGCCCGCCCCCATGCACCTTCATCCTGCCGCCGGTCCCTCTGGCGAGCGCCACGACCATTTTCATGGACCCCTATACGACTTCCCTCGAGGTGGGATCCAGCGTCAATGGTGTATTCAGCGCCACAACGACAACCGTCACCGTCGTGGTACAATCCATCGTCACCGACAAGCTGCCGCAATCCAATGTTGTCATCGCAAATGGGCAGGCAACCGGCGCTTTCGATCCCGCCGTCAGCGTTGACATCCCCCCGTCCACTGTTCTTGTCACCAACGGCGCCGGCCAGACCTCATCGAGAGTCATTGTATTTCCCCCTTGGCCGGTTCTCGCCTATGGCCCTGTTCTCCCACCAGTATCGGTACCGGGCGGTAGCAGTGCGCCCACAACAACGTCCACCGGAACTGTGTCAGTTAGGCCGCCACGGACTTGGACAGAGCCTGCTTACAACCGGCCCCCAATCGTCTTCCTCTGCGGCGACAACGACGAGGTGCACTACGTCGCCGAGTACAACGCGTATGTCACACTCGCAGACTGCCCCGGGGCTGCGACGACGATGGTCCGGGATTGTGCGCCGACCAAGACGGTTGAGATCGAGGGGGAGACCACGCAAAGCTTCACGCTCGGGTGCACGCTCTTTCTCTTTACCGGCACCGGCACGCGCGTCACAGATGGGCCCCTTCCGACGTACACCACGTGGCCCGAGGGCGAGCTCGTCTGGGAGGAGGAGGATGATGGCGACAACAGCGGGAAAAAGTCGACATGCCGGCTGTGGCTCTTCTTCATCTGCATCAACTGGTCTGATGTCAAGCTGGGAGGGTGGCGATGGAGGTTTCCCCCTGGCATCTACCCGCCAGGTCCGCCGCCCTCCATCCGGTGGCCGCCAAGGGTCTCGGTGAAGGGAGTCCTTCCCGGGCCATGGCCGCCCGTCACCATCGGATGGGACGACAAGGTCACCTATCCGGCGCTCCGGTCGGGCCAGTGTACCACGCAAACGGCTGATGTTTGCTCCACCACGACAACGCTCGACATTAAGACAACCGGGAATGTGACCACCACGTCGACACTGACCCAGTCCACCTGCACCACCATCCTGGGTTGCAAGGTTGAGGACGACGACTGGGAGACGACCACGACCGTGAGCTGCTCAAGAACAACGATTACCACGGACCGTCCAGGCAACAACGTCGCGCGGGCGGTGGCCACGGCCACGCAGGCGCCCTCGTCGCAGCACCAGCCCCTTCGGTCGAGCCATGAAGATGACGAAGATCCCAACGTCTGCTTTCCCGCGTATGATGGTGATGCCATAATCTTTCCCACGGACCCAGAGAATGTTGGAGCCCTCGTTGGCTATCTTGAGGCCACTATGCAGAACGGCCTTCCGCTGTGGAGCGCTACGATCCCCATCACCGCGAGCAACGGCGCGGGATATCAGTACACCTCGATGCTCTTCACTGCCGGCTTGGACACGGACATCTTCAATGCGATGTGGCAGGCAAAGATGACATTGGGGGTAAGTGCTCGACGTTTGTCGACGGTGCGTGGGATGAATACTGACACAACCTAGATTGCCGGCATGTACTCGATTCGGGCTCACAACGCCAGGCTCGATAATCTTGACGATAAGCCCCTAGCCGAGGCAGTCTCGAAACGGGGCGGGGTCAACGCAACCTTGGTGGCGAGGCAGCAGGGCGCCCGCCAGACGTTTTCGGATTCCGCCTGGGAGCTCTCGCTCCTGTCGGTTCCTCCTGGCGAGGACTGGAGATCGGAAGAATACACCGAGGCCAGCGAGGCGGGTTACAAGTATACGGCACAGACCAGTTTTGGCGAGGGACAGGTTATCTATGTCGTCGAGCAGGGGTTGGACCGTAGTCACACCGTGAGTGGCCCCTGTTGTTGCCTGCGGGCAAGCGTCTGCTGCCTGACTAACGACATCAACTTTGAACTGTGCAGGAACTCCAGGGTGCCTCGATCGAGGAGCTGCCCGGCGCAGACTTTGGTCCGGCACACGCCGGCACCCCGGATCCAGAGCACGGCACCGCGGTAGCGGGCAAACTCGTTGGCAGGCGCCTCGGCCTCGCCCGAAAGGCCGACCTGTTCCTTGCCCCCGTTCACCCCAAAAACTCTGCCGATCCCCTTGATGCCATCAGGGAGGGCAACTACATCGCCCTGACCAGAGTTCTCGACCATGTCCTGCACAACCCGGGGAAGAGAGGCAAGCAGATCCTGAACATGTCGTTCGCCGCAGGCTCGACATACCGTCACCCTATGCTTTGGTACCAGGCGTTCTGTAAGTTATCACTTTCTTGCATGGCTGTCGACGTTGTTTGCGCGAATGCCCTGTTTCCTAACGGCGACTGTCCGCGCAATAGACCAGCTTCTGAAAAAACTGGAGAGCCTGGATGTCGTCCTCGTCGGGGCAACTCATAACGACTTCTTAGATGAGGATATCAAGGGCTCGGTGGATGGAGTCCCTGTTAGTTGGGCCGATCCGGAGGCGGATGGGTGGTATCAATCCGACAACCTCATCGTGGTCGGCGGTATTGACAAGAACTCGGTCGTCTCGCCTGTCAACCCTTACAGGCCATGGATAGCGTTCGCTCCTAGATGGAACGTCGTCGCGCCCAGGGCTGGCACGACGAATCAATACTCAGAAGCTGGCGGGGGTGCCTCTTTTGGTGAGTGTCATGTACCCTCGCCGACGTCGAGATGGGTCGCTAATTGTCTGCCGTGACCACGGCCGAAACAGCCGCGCCTCTGGTTGCCGGAACCATTGCATACTGGGGGAGTCTCTTCCCCGAAGGGAGCGACCGAGGACACCAGCTCACATCACCGAGCGCCGTCAAGAACCTGGTGTTTTACATGCACAGGGCGCTCACGTACGATGCCTACAACTTGGAACGTCACGAGGACAAGCCTACGGATGAGGATGAGCGCGACGACTACGATCCCGAGGAACCGAACCGGCCGTGGGACTACCCGATTCCCTTTCTCTGGAGCGGCGAGACAAGGGACGGCAACTGCCTTGTGCAGCCCTGGCTGGCCGGCTGCCCGACAGACCTGGTGTCCACACCCTACTCTCAGCTGGAACCCTTTAGATCCGATCGCCGGTCGTGCGCAGACGGTGGCGCCGTCAAACGGCAGGCCGGTGGGCAGTGCCAGCTGGTCTTCAACCCCCCGAATAACCCCGTCGAAAATCCAAACGGCCCCGGTGGCGTCCCCGGCGCAACTGGCGGCGGCGTGCTGACATACAAGGCCGGGTCCCCATCGCCGACTTGCCGCTCGAATTGCGGGACCCTCTGCTCCGGGTTCTACTGCTCGCCGAACCCGACCGGCACACCACCCGGCTTTTGGGACCCAAAAGACCCCAGCCATGTCCCCAGCGCCAGCACCAGAACCACGCCCCCTTCCTCTGTGACATCCCCGCCAGGCCTTCCTCCCCCGCTGCCCACCGGTCCGACCTGCTCCGGCAACGAATACCCCACCACAACGCTGGTCTGCGCCGGCGCCGGCGGCCACCTGGCCTGCGCCAACAATGTCATCTGCGCGACCTCAACCATCACCGACGGCCCGCCGCTCCCAACCCTCAGCGCGTGCCCGCGCCCCATGAAAACAGCGACCGTCTGCTTCGGCGGCCCGGGGAACACCAACTGCGGGACCTCGCTCGGGTGCCCGCCGCCGGCGCCCACCACCACGTCCGCCCCGGCGCCGGCCGCCACAACAACAGCAGCGGGCCCGACCCAGTTCCAGAGCGACGAGTACCTCGCCGTGGTCGAGGCACAGCACCAGGTCTGGCAGGGCCTGTTCACCGGGTGCCAGGACACCGCGCCCTTCTTCCGCATCGAGGTGTACCGCGAGGGGCACCCGGGCAGGATCGCCGTCAACTGCAACTCGAAGGGCGACTACGTTGCGGGGTCGAATGTGAAGATGGGGACAAGCATGGCGGGGTGTAATGGCGGGTATACCGGCGGCTGGAGCGTGTGCTTGACTGACGCGGGGGCGCGCATTTACGAGCCGGAGGGGAAGTGGTACCAGCTGTGTGAGCCGGATGATTCGCTGCTGGTGCATTGCCTTGCGGGGACGTGCTGGTCGTCGGTGAGGCGGTGGTTGAAGTGTGATGCAATTTGGCGGAAGGATGCTTAGGAAGGTGCTTTGTCTATGTACCCCCGACTCTCTCTTTTGTCTTAATGTTACCATACTTCTTGCATCCAGAGCGCATTCGCCTCTCCCAACCGGGACCGCTACATCGACTGTCCTCTCCCCCATTTCGACTGTATCCAGGTAGCCACAATATAGGGAGACTTGCTGATCAAAACTGACCTAGGGGCTTGGCAAAAAGCTATTGTCGAGCCTCCAGCCGTCGGCGGGGCCTTCGGCCGACGTGTCGACGGGCAGCTCGTCGAGGATACCCGCGCACCAGGAGAAGGCGCCGGCGTCGGACATGGCCGGTTGCCCGTGCAGCAGGGCCGTCGTGGGCAGGCTGCCCAGGTGGGATAGGATCCTGCGCGTGATCTCGCTCTCGCTCGCCTTGGGGACCAGGTCGGGCACCTCGGCGAGCAGCGCGGGGATGATGGTGTGGTCGCGCGCCCACGAGGTGCTCCGCGCGCGCAGCACGGCCATCAGGCCGCCGACCTCGCGGACGCGCGCGCCGCGCTCCCAGAGCCGCTGCACTGCGCGGGTGGCGAGCCAGTGGCCCCGGGACGACGTCGCGGGCAACTTGGAGAGGACGTCCCTGTCGAGGTCCTCGACGAGCGGCTCCCCGCTTTTGGGATCTTTGAAGACCACATTGACGAGGCGGGATTTGAGCAGTTCGAGCGCCGTCCATGGTTCCGCTAGCTAGCTCCGCTGCCACTACTGCTACCCGCCCGCGTGCTCGAACCCGATAGGGATCCCGCGGCTGCGGTGGTTGTAGGATTTCTTACGGATGAGAAAGGCTCACTAATCGGCACTAAAGAGAACGCCCCTCCCCCGTACTTTTTTCCCCCCGTCCTTTTTTCACTCTTTCCCACTGTCGGAGCCACTTGCGCCTGCAGGCTAATATGACTAAGAATATGTCTATGCCGGTCTCAACTGCAGGCATGACAACTGGCTCTATGGACTCTGTGCTCCCATATGTCACCCGTATGGCGTTCGGCTGTCCACGCCTTTGATCACGTTCGCGCCTTTGGCCATCTGGATAACCCCCCCGGCCCCTGTTATCAGGCCTATGCAGTTCTCCGGCGTCGGACGAGATGATATCGGCGGCAGACGGAAGCCGGTGTGTCTGCACTTGATCACCCGTAGGGCTCGACTCGATCTCGGGTAGTGCAGCCAGAGAAAGCAATTCAACTACTTCCTGATACCCGTTCTCAGCGGCCGCCAGTAGCGGGGTACGTCCCATTTTGTCTGTGGCGTTAAAGTCCACCCCGTCCGTCGCCAGAAGCAGCCTCACCACTCCGGTGTGTCCGTGGCTAGCCGCGACGAGCAAGGGGGTACGGCCGTCTCTGTCTCTCGGGTTCAAGGCTACGCCGTCTTTCGCCAGTATCATCTCGACCGTTCCCATGTGGCCGTTCTCGGCTGCCTTCAGTAGCGGCGCCGAGCCGCCCTCTTCCCGAGGATTCAGCTCAATTCCCGGCTGGGCCAATAGTAGCTGCACGACTTTCTGGTGACCGTACAATGCGGCCGAGCAGAGGGGCGTCAGTCCGTACTTGTCCCTAGAGTTCAGGTCGACGCGGTGACCCCCGGAGCGCAACAGCAGCTCGACGAGGTGCGCCTGTCCATTGACCGCCGCCCTTGTCAGCGGGCTCTGGAGCCGGTTGTCCTGGGCCTCCGGGTGAACGCCGCCTGTCTCTAACAAGAGCTGGGCGGCGTCTCGATGCCCGTGCCTCACGGCCCACCACAGGGGGGTGCGGCCGTACATGAGATCTCGGGCGTTCAGGGCGTCGGCCCCCCCACCCTCCTGATCCTCGCTTTGGCCCATCGCCTTCAGCACGACCTGCACCAATGATGGGCGTCCGATGAACGCGGCCCACGCGAGCGGGGTTAGATGAAACGCGACGTCCCGCTCTCTGAGCATCAGCCGGGAGAAGAACTCGTTCGCCGCATACACACCATCGACTGCGGTGCCCCCCGGAACGCGGAGACCCGGAACGCGGAGAACCGGTTTCGCCGGCAGGGGCGATTCCAGGCTGACCCTCCCAGAGCCCAGCAAGCGCTCGACCACCGCCTCCCTACCGAACCACATGGCCCACAACAACGGTGTCCTCCCTTGCTTGTCCGCCGCCTCCGCGTCCACGCCGTGGCTCGCCGGCAGCAGGTTGACGACGGCTTCGTGCCCGCCCCGAGCGGCCCAGACGAGCGGCGACAACCCGGCGAAGTCTCGGTCGTCCATCGGCCGCCCGCGTTCGAGGAAAGCCGAAACCTGCCTCTCCAGGCCGAGATGCGCAATGAGGTGCGCGGAGCTTAGTCGCATAGGGATCTGTACTTCTATCATCTCCGCCTTCGCCTCCACCTCCGCATCTAGCGCTTCGCCGTCCTCACTCCGCTCAGGTGTGTCATCCTCGCTCTGGACGGATGCTAGCTCGTTGAGGCCGATAGCGGCCGTGAGCACCTGGCTCGCGGCCGCGACGTTTGGCTCGCGATCGAGGAAGTCGAGGATCAGCTGGTCCGTCCTCGTAGAGCTGCGGCTCTCGCGCGCGTGATGGCCCCAGTACGTTGCGGCGTATCGGTAGAGCGGGTGCTCCTCGCATCTGATATAAGACCCCGGTGGGTCAGGAAGCCGCTGGGGGGGAATTCGGAGAAGGCGGCAAAGGACAGATATGACACGCATATCGCGGCGATAGTCGGCTCTTTGTTCGGATCCAGGATCAGAGTCGGTGGGGCGTTAGCCTGCTGTTGCTCCAGATATTCGCGCACCGTGGCGTGGGTGAATCGTATTGTGCCACTCTCGGTGTCGACGGTGACCAACCCCATACACACTGACACCATGATCTCGACGCGCTGCACGTTTTGCTCATCGAGGGCGGTCGTGCCGGGCTGGACGCCCAGCGCGTGCTGGAGCTCCGTCTTGGTCAGCGGTCGCCTCGAGCGGAAGACCCACGTCAGGACCCTCCGCGCGAGCTTCTGCAGCCCCTTTTGCTGGCTGTCGATCCTCCTCGTGACTCGGTCGTACGCGTGCCTGAGCACCTCTCGTTTCTCGTCTTCGGACGACTCGACACGGGCGTTGCCCTCGCCCCGGAACTGCACCAGCGTCTCCCTGACTTCGGCGGGCGTGGTTTTATCCTCCAGAAAGGTCAAGTACAGCTTAGCCAGGAGGAACCTGTCATTGTTTTCGCAAGTCGATTTATGTTAGCAGCCGGATTTGGGTTGAGCTGGTGGCGCGCTTACATTCCGCCTGAGGCGTTTATTATTGTGTTCACGATCTCCCTCTGCAGCTCGGGCATCTCACTCACGAATCCTGACAGTTCATCCACGTGCCCGTGGACGAACTTCTCGATGTCGTCGTTACTCGCAAGCACTCTCTGCCTCCGGCAGACGACCGCATCGAACAGTTTTTCAATGACCGGAAGGGGCCGCGAGGTTGCGAAGAAGCTGGTTCCGATCTGGGCCTGACGCTGGAAGTGCAAGATTTTCTCAGACAGCCTGGCTGCGAACGCGGTCTTCTCGCATTCGTCCAACCCGTCGACGATGATAAAAGTCCTCGCGTATAGCCGAACAGCGCTCTCTAGGGTCTCTAGAATATCGCTTGCCGAGGGGTCCGTTGACTTGTCCTTGCGCGACTCGTACTTGTTCCGCAGAGTTTCGGGGAGTGGGAGCCATCTCTGGAGCAATTGCTTCGCGAGACTCGCAAACAGCTTCTCGGGCGTCTGATCAACACGCTGCTCGGAGCTGAGGTAGAGGTAAGCGATGCCGACGCTCGAATCGTGCTTGAATCTCTCACAGATATCGTCGACAACGGCAGCCGTGAGGATCGTCTTACCGGCTCCCGGGACCCCTGGGCAGAAGAGCGTAAGGCCCTTGGTATCCACCCATTGGCGGTACGGCTCTGAATGCAACAGCCACTCGCCGGTGCCCGGCTGCCGCCTCCTGATGAAATCGCTCTGCCGGGAGCCGTAGTTGATGGGCGAGATCCACTCGAGAATCTCACGGGCCTTGCGAGCCTCGTCCTCGCTATGCTTGCTGATCGGCCCCTGGATAGGGGCGAGGCGGTAGAGGAGATTCTTCGCGTAGGCGGCCGCCACCATTGCTGCGTACCCCTGCCATGCCTTGTTCTTGTGCGTGTCCGAGTAGTCGCAGATCCCGCGCACCACCAGACACGGAAAGTCGTTCATCAGCCCCGCGGCCTCCATCTCAAAACACAGAACGCCTTGTGATGCCAACTCATCCCGTACCAGCGCGTTCTTCATCACCTGATTCGCAGAGGCAATGAGACCGTAGTGGATCTCTGAGCGGCCCTTGCTCGCTCGCTCGCTCCGCTGGTCGAGATGCTCCGGTTTCTCGTACGAACACTTGTCTCCGCCACAGCTGACGTCGTGGATGACGCTAGACTTGAAGAGACGGTCCGCCTCCGGACCCGGACGCTGGTAATTCTTGCGCAGGTGCGGCCGGCCCTCGAGGGTCTTTTCGACAGCCTCCTCGAGCCGGTGGCCGCCACTGGCGCGGTGATAGTCCGCCCGGAGTCCGGCTACCGCGTTCAGCAACATGCGCGGGGGTTGGTTGAGCGCACCGGTCGTTTCAAACGCCAGGCCCTGCACCGCCTTTCCGTAGTCGTACTGGAAAACCCCAGGCCTGCCGTTTCCGGGGACGCTCACAACGATATCCCCCAGCCGGACGTCGTTTTTCGGGCTCGGCGAACCGCCACCGATGCCGACCATGAGTCCGTTTTTCACGTTGGGAAAGCTCGCTTGCACATCTCCCGCCACCTTGGTCGCCGAGGTAGTTCCGTACCCGCCGCTAGGGAGAACTGTAACAACGACGTTGTGCTCCCCAACTCTCCCAAACACGTAGTCGTTAATATCGGTATGCGCCAAGGTCCCCGGCCGCTTGTGCACCTCGTCGAGCATTGCCTGCGCAGCGACATACTCGACAGGCACAGCGCAGATCCAACCCACGGAATAGTCGTTCACGCTGAGTTGTCTCGCCGATGCCGTGTCTGATAACTCCTGGGCGGCACATGGGACAAGGAGATGGGCGGGGCCTGGCTCAGACTCGACTGGCCGAGCAGTGTTCTCAAAAGCGGCAGCGGTGGTGCTTTCTAGAGAAGCGACAGAGACCGAATCTGAAGCCGGCTCGGACCGGACTGACCGACTCCTCAGAGAAGTAGCAGCACTTTCGTTGAGCTGTTCATCCAATGCTGCACTAGGCGATGCGATAGGGGCCAGCTCTGACTCGAATTGCCGAGTATCGGGAGTGGCGGTATGTGCATTGAGCTCCTTGGCAGATGGATTGTTTTCGGCCAAAATTCGGGATGGAACATGGACTGAGATGGGGTTGTCCTTCTGGTTTCCCGGCCAGAGATGGAGAGCGGGCCGAGCCTGAAGGGTTGGCGAAAGGGTCTGAGCATTCTGAGCGGCGGTGGCGTCCGAAGTCTCGATCCCTTTCTGACGGCGACAGACGAGACCACAACAAGAGTGGCACATGGCTCCCAGTGCAGAATCCAGTCCTAGTGGCAAAGATGTTGTGATGCAAATGGGGGTTCTCCAGATAGGAGCCCATGACTGCTATATCGAATAATAACGGCTTTCAGCCTTGGGGAGGTCCACGTAGCCCTGCTTGGGCGCTGAGGTTCCCCTGTTCGGGCAGCAAATGCGTAGGCATCCTCGGTCACAAATGAGATTTGAGGACCGCCCTAGACACATCCTGCCCAGCGCTTCGATTGGGGGAATGCCTTGGCCTACCGTTTGGTCACAAAACTGATGATACCCGAAATCTTGGCACCCGCACCCGCACTTGCACCCCCCCATTTGAACAGCCACAACACAGTCAAAACAGGGCCAAACTGCTGGCAACTATGTTCAATTTGAAGCTTACTGACAGGGCTTCAATATTTGGTGTACCATCGACGCGCCCGCACTACAGCCCGCAGCTGCTTCGGTATCGATCGATCAGTGCCGTCGATCAACCCTTGTGGCACACTCTGCTACGCAACCTTTAGGGCATCGCTCACCCTGGCAATATTTTCCTAGTTATTCTTGAGAGTATATAGGCTACGAAAGTCCCTATGTAGGATATCCTTCATTTTCTAGATTACAATCGCTGCGCGCATGTGGCCACAGGCGCGCAGGTTTCTTCATTGACGTGCAGGCTTTGTATGGACAGGCGCTGAGACCTATAGCGCGCCCTATAAAAGACCCGCCGCGCCCTATAAAAAACCCGCCTCGTGACTCCCCCACCGACATGCTGAAAGAGTATTTTATCTAAGAGATAGGTAGGACAGATATAGAGGAGGATGCGAGGGCGCAGATTTAAAAAGTGTAGAGGCGGTTTAGTCACGGGTCTTGAGGAGGGCAGTCGTGGTTTGTGAGAGGTTGGGGGTCACTGCCAGTCAGTCCCTTTCCTGTAGATGCCTGCAGGCACTCCCAGGAACCGCAAGCTTGGTACGCCGGAAGCTCGGGGTGCACTTGGTTTACATGGTGTTCAATATCGCCAATTTCTGGCCATGGTTCCGCTGCTTGTGTCTTGATTGCTCTATTCCTCTACTCGGCTTTCCTAGCAGGTGTGGCCCTGCCACACGCTACGTAGGAGAGAAGGGGGGGAAAGTAAATGAGAGGAAGAAGGGGTCAAAGGGAAGCCGATCCATCCAGCCCGGCCTCTCCTAACCAGCCCTCACAAGAAACACTCCGGCCGTCTTAGGTATTCATCTCTTCGTGCGAGTGAACCAGAAGTCATTGGTGATCTTGAGCGGGGTTACCTCGTGAGGCTTCCAGGCTGCCAATCTCTTCCTCATGGGTCCCGCCCGGTACTCGGCCAGCCTCTTCTGGACGGCCGGGTTCTTCGCTGCCGTCTTGGTGGCGCCTGTGGCAACTGGGGGCCTCCCGCCAGTCATTGCTGTAGGAGCAACCTGAGGCGTCGAGCCTCTCACAGAGCCAGTGGCAACGGGACGTGAAGTAGTCGAAGCCGCGGGACGCGAAGGAAGCGTACTCGCGGGTTTTCTTGCCTGCATCGTGCCGAGGTGGTAACCTTGAAGCAGATGGAAAGCTACTGGAGGACGGAAACGGAGTTAGCTGGCGCGCTGCTGGGCCTTTTGTGGGCTTGGTGGTGGGAACTCACAATCTAAACCAGATTGTCGAAGGACGGATCAACAAAGAGCTTCGAATCTCACAGAGACTCGATTGATTTCGCACAGAGTGTTCGGTTGGCTGAAGGCTCAGGATGGGTTGCAAGAAAAAGATTTGGTTCGTTGGCTTCAAGTTGTTCTTATCATTTCTTGCATCAAAGACCCAGATGGTCAGATGTGGCTACCAAATACCCAACAGATTGGCTTGGGTTTATTAATAGACTTCCTCGTATTGAAGTGGCTGTTTGGGAAGGCGTGAGGCCAGCTCGAATCTACGCCGCCTGCACCAGATCTTGCGGAATGGCCGTGGCCGGGTTGAAGGTTGAAGAACAACCAATCTATAAGCCCGCTGACTGTGGCTTTGTGCGATGTGAAACGGAATCGTGAGGATTGCGGCGAGTTACATTGCCGGCTCACTCTTGGTGCTGGGCCGCCGCCGCCGGCCTGGACTCGTCGACGCCTTTCCAGCAACTGCGCAAGTGTGGCACGCTGTTTCGAATTTCCCCAGGGAAGAAGATCATGGAGTTGCGGCACGGACAGCACGTGTCGCTGTGAAGAACAAGTCTCGTATCTCGCGGTTCTTGGTGGTGTGACTGGTCGGTGCAAGCAGCAAGACTAGGAAATAATCAAGCTGCATTCTTCGGGCGAGAGAAGAAACAACAGGAAGAGGACGGGCAGGCTGTGAGACTGGCAAACAGGTTCCCACAACAGGTGTATTCAACAATCGTGTTTAGAGAACGCATGCCCGCCTCTGTTGCCACAAACGGCATCAAATAGTAGACAGAGAAAGCGAGGCCAAGAAGAGTGAAGCTCGGATATGATGCAGCTACCAGGCTGTCTTGATTGTTTATTGTTCATCTGAGTCAAGCCCAGGGGCTTCACCGAACCTAGGTACCTGACCTAACGTACTGGAACCGAGAAAGCTTAAAAAGAAAGACATGCTTCAACTGCCGATTTCCTGCTATCGCACCTCCAACCGCTCGCAAACCAAAAGTCCAAGACCCAGGGGCCCTACCATAGGGCCAAGACTTGGGCCTTTCCCCCCCTAGAGCTTCCCGTTCGGGAACTCAAGTCTCAGCTGGCTGTTTCTTTTGTCCGTGTTGGTGAAAAACCACGCCGGGAGCCAGTGCTGGAAATTGACCTCCCAATTCTGGTCGGCACAAAAGGTGATGGGATCCGTCAGCCTCGGCGGTGCCCGTGGCGGGGTCATCCGCGAGAACACCCTGGCCACGTTGAAGTCGGTGATGACGGCGCGGAGTGTCGGGCTCTGCAGATTCCCAAGCAAGAAGATGTTGCGTGGTGCGAAGTCGGCCTGCATGACGCCCGCCACGGCCAACCTTAGGTACGAGTCAGCAGCGCGTGCGAAGGCGTGGATGCGGGTGTCGTCGGTGCCGGGGACTTCGACGACCGTGTTGAAGCCCCTTCCGTTGGCGCTCTTGACGCGCTTGAAGGTTATCAACTGCGCCATGGACGGCCCCTGCAGGTACTCGGTCAGGAGCAGCGGCACAGTGCGTGTGTAGGTGCGGCCGGCAACGACGACCTTGAGCTGGAACGCAAAGGCGCCAAAGTAGGCCGGGTAGCAGCCTCTGATGTTCTTGGACTGGTCCGGGGGCGTTGTCGTCGTCGCTGTGGCGGCCCACCGCGCCTCGTAGGCTTTCAGTTCCCCATAGGCAGCAGCCTCGACGCTGTAGTCGCGTGCTGCATGCCACACCACGTCCGTGGGTACGCCACGGTGTTCCTTGTCCTCGAAATCGTAGTACAACGGGTCGTAGATCTTGGCCAGGTATTTCGTCCTGCTCGCGTCGTTGTCCCAGTGGCACACCACAGCTTGGGCACCGGCTTTGTCGCCGCCCCGGACCACCGACTCAATAACCAGAGAGGGCCTCGGAGTTGGAGCGGGCGAGCCGTCGCGGCTTTGGGCCTTCGGGGTGGCCCTCGGACGCCCGTTCGGCTGGTTCGCGCCGTTGGCAGAAGTCACCGAGGGCGAGGCCTCGTCCGGCCTCAGATCCTTGACGCAGTAGCGAGTTTGCGTGTAACCTGCGTCTTTGATCTTGTCGTAGCCGTCGGCGGGCCGTGCTCCGGGAGGCCTGTAGGTGCCGCCGCCGAATGGAGGGGGAGGTGTGTGGGGGGTGACAGCCGCTTTGAAACCAGCCACGTAGGGACAGCGGGGCTTCTCGGGGTCCGCCGGCGGCTTCCAATCCATGATTGTTGCTGGGTCGAGTTCGAATTGAGCTGCCGTGGTGACGCGTGCGTACGCGTGCGTTTGTGTGTGTGTGAATGCTTCCAGTTGTGTTTGAAAGCGGTGAAGTGAGCGTCAACCGTCAACCGTCAACCGTCAACCATCTTAGGGTTACAAGGTCCAGACGCCAGTAACGTTGACTGCTCTCGGGAATGTGGGTCGCTGGCAGCATTAAGAAACGATCAGAACCGCCAACGCCAGTCTGGTTGTGATTTGATTTTAAGGCGGCTGCTCACTCATGCATGATGACGGGCGTTTTCTTCGGTCTTTGGATTGTCCGAGGCACAACGCCGTGTCGGGGCGCTGCTGTGGCCCAGACGGAATGGTGGGGATTGATTGGACTGCGGTGGTGGTGCGGTGGGTGGGACTGGGATTGGGCCGGCTTGGGGGTGGCACAAAACCCGAAACCGGGGTTCGTATTCGGGGGCGGCCAGACAGGAGGCTGGAACGCGGCACGGACGACTTGCCGCCGCCGCCTTCACGGCCTAGTGCCTACGTAACCCTAAACTACACGTCTGGACAGTATTAGCCTTAGTGTGGGTTATTTTTGGGATTCTAGACCCAACTGCTTCGGAAGGCTTAGAAGAGCCCGAGGGGGTCAGGCACCCAGGGGTCAAGCTCGAAGCTTAGGGCTTAGGGGGTGTCTCTTGTGTGAAGCAAACACGAGTCCAACCTTGGATGCTGCCAAGTCCTTCACGTTGACAATAGTGTATAATAAGACGGGCCTCTCGAAAAGCAGGAGGACTAGGTCGCTCCAACTTTAGACAGAGACCACTCGGACATCTTGGCCTTATCAACTCCAAACTCACTTGCCTTTCCATCTGCGAACAACATTCCTGAGCATTCCCACCCCGTCGCCAGCATCACCATGCCCCCAATCGCCCTCGACGCTGCCTTCCACCCTCAAGCCCCCTGGCCGGCAATCCCAGACGCCGTCACGGACGCCGGCCGAAAAGCTCACGTCTCGGGGACAACGACCGAACACACGGAACCGCCAAAGTACCACTCCACTCGGGCTCTCGCCGACTACACGAACGCGGGCCAGACCGCAGTCACGGCGGTGCAGCAGGGCTTGCACCAGCATTACATGCCATCGGACGAGGACTTGTTCGTCCATCGGGCCGAAGCCGACGTCGTGCGTTCGGCCGCTCTGTACTTGCTCCATCCCGTCAACATGGCGCTCAATCTCCGGTCCCTGGTGACGTACAAGTGCTGCTCCGAGTTCAAGAAGAACACTGTCCGGTGCGACATTGTCTACTCCCGCCGGGTTGGTAATACCAACACCACGACCCCCTTCGCCGTGGTCGAATTCAAGAACAGGGGCGTTGTGGACCGGAACCAGCATCCCTGGGACCAGGCCCTTACCTCAAACAGGACCACTGGCGCGCTGCTGACCCAGCAGGTCTTCGCCGCCGCCCCCTTCAACGGCGACATCGACGAGGTCGTCGGCCAAGCCCCGACAAACGCCGCCGGAGAGATCACTTACTTTGAAGAGAACCCTCTCATTCTGCTCAAGCAGGCGGCGTCCTACGCCATCACTTACAGGACGAGATACGTCGCCTTGTTCGATTGGGACACTCTGATTCTCGTCTACTTCAACGACCTGAGCGTTGCCAACAAGTTTGGCGGCGACGGCGTTCAGACCACAGTCATTCGCAACAAGGGGCAGATGAGGCTGGCACTCCTGGGCTTCCTTGAGTTGGCGCTCGTCCAGCCCGCTGTCGTCTAAGAAAAGGTCAAGGGGTTAGAGGGCTGGTGTGGGTTGAACCCGTCATGTCTTTACATTTTGGTTGCTGGTCAACCCGGCAATGATACAGCTACCTATCTAGGTACCAACCTTGACGTGTTCCTTTGGTGATCTTCGTGATAGCTGCCCTCACAAACGTTGCATACAGAGTTACCACCCCCTGTAGTGACTGTGTGTCTTGTACGTGCCGAGTCGGTTTCCCTGGTAGGAAGCTGACGTTGAGTCTACCCTGGGACCCATCATCCGAACGGGGTAGGGCGTGCCCGTTTGTTTCCGGCCAATCAGCGACGAACGATCTCGGCGCGCTATGGGGATCTTAAGCGATATCGTTTGAAACGATAAATCTCAGGTGGTACCATTTGAAACAACGGATCTTAGGCAATACTATTTGAAACCATAGAGTATAGACAATACTAGCAATTATATTATAATATACCTTATTAT